>Ga0209698_10006488_pt1 | contig 12426 bp, 11 predicted proteins | sample LitLauG_LLR_2012_FD_187203 | JGI IMG/M metagenome (GOLD analysis project Ga0209698, IMG submission 187203) | Freshwater sediment microbial communities from Pennsylvania, USA - Little Laurel Run_MetaG_LLR_2012 (SPAdes) (version 2) | ecosystem: Environmental > Aquatic > Freshwater > Creek >...
GGGGCGCTTCTCGTTCAACGTCAAGGGCGGCCGCTGCGAGGCGTGCGCGGGCGACGGCACCATCAAGATCGAGATGCACTTCCTCCCCGACGTCTACGTGCCGTGCGAGATCTGCAAGGGCGCGCGCTACAACCGCGACACTCTCGACGTCACCTTCAAGGGCAAGAACATCGCCGAGGTGCTCGAGCTGTCGATCGAGGAGGGGCTGCACTTCTTCGCGAACCAGCCCACGATCGCTGAGGTCGATCACCTCCATCGCCTTGGCCGCATCGATGTGCTCGCTCATCGACACTGGGATGCCGGCGGCGCGAAGTTCGCCGATGAAGTCGCCGAGGAGGTTAAGCAACGGACTTCGGGCGCCCGAGGAGTTCCTTCGTGGCCCGCTCGATGTCGGACTGGTACTTGAGCAGGATGTGCAAGGTCGCCGCGGCGTCCTCGGCCCCGATCTCATCGCGCCCCAGCACCACCAGTGTGCGGGCCCAGTCGAGGGTCTCCGAGACCGACGGCGCCTTCTTCAGGTCGAGGGTGCGCAGTGAACGCACGACCTGGGCGATCTGCTCGGCCAGCGTGGTCGAAATCCCCGGAACCCGCGAGAGGATGATGTCACGTTCGCGCTCGATGGTCGGGTACCCCACGTACAAGTACAGGCAGCGCCGCTTGAGCGCCTCGGAGAGTTCGCGGGTGTTGTTCGAGGTGAGAAAGACCATCGGGATCTGCTTCGCGCGAACAGTGCCCAGCTCGGGGATGGACACCTGGTACTCGGAGAGGATCTCGAGCAGCAGAGCCTCAGTCTCCAGTTCCACGCGGTCGACCTCGTCGATCAGCAGGACCACCGGCTCGGTCGCTGAGATCGCTTCGAGCAGCGGACGCGTGAGGAGGAACTCCTCTCCGAAGATGTCCTCCTCGAGATGGGTCCAGTCCTCGGAGCCGGTGCCCTCGGGGCGACCGGCCTGGATTCGTAGCAGCTGCTTGCGGTAGTTCCACTCGTAGAGCGCCTTGGACTCGTCGAGGCCCTCGTAGCACTGAAGGCGGATGAGCCGCGCGCCGATGGCGTCGGCGACGGCCTTGGCCAGCGCCGTCTTGCCGGTGCCCGCCGGGCCTTCGACGAGGATCGGCTTGGCGAGGCGGTCGGCGAGGAAGGTGACCGAAGCGATCGAATCGTCGCTCAGGTAGTCGTTCTCGGCCAGACGGGTCCGCACGTCGGTCGGTGAGGCGAATCGCACCGGCGGCACCTCATCGAGTCCTAGGCGCTGGGCGAGCTCAACTCGTGGGTCTAAGGCGCTCATCGAATCTGTCCCTCTCCTCGTACCACCCATTTGAGGCACGTCAGTTCTCGAAGGCCCATGGGGCCGCGAGCGTGCAGCTTCTGCGTCGAGATGCCGACCTCGCCGCCCAATCCCAGTTCGCCGCCGTCGATGAATCTGGTCGAGGCGTTCACGAGCACGGCGGCCGCGTCGACGCGCTTCACCCACTGCTCGGCGTGGTCCGGGTCTTGGGTGAGGATCGCCTCGCTGTGACCGGTCCCGTATCGCGCGACGTGCTCGATCGCCTCGTCGAGCGATCCCACCACTTTCACGGCGAGGATGAGGTCTAGGAACTCGCGTTCGAAGTCCGCCTCGGTCGCGGCGCTCGCAAATGGCAGGATCGCCCTCGTGGCGGCGTCTCCGCGCAGTTCGACGTCGGGTGCCTTCAGGGCGAGTGCGGGCAGGAAGCGCCCGGCGACCCGTTCGTGGACCAGCACCGTCTCGGCCGCGTTGCAGACGCCGGGACGGCTGGTCTTGGCGTTGACCACGATCTCGACGGCCTGGTCGATCTCGGCCGATTCGTCGACGAAGATGTGGCAGTTGCCGTCCCCGTCGAGCACGTAGGGAACCCGGGCGTGCTCACGCATCGCCGCGATGAGGCTCGGGCCCCCCCGGGGGATGAGACAGTCCAGCACGTCGGTGAGCTGCATGAACTCAACGGCCGCCTGGTGTGAGGGGTCTTGGACCAACGACACCGCCGCCGCGGGAAGTCCGTGGCTCTCGAGGGCTTCGTGCCACAACGAGACGATGAACCGGTTGGTCTCCATGGCCGAGGAAGAACCACGTAGAAAAGCGGCGTTGCCACTGCGTATGCACAGACCTGCGACGTCACTGGTCACGTTCGGACGATTCTCATAGACGACCCCGATCACGCCCAGCGGAACGCGCAGGCGCTCGACGCGCAGCCCATTGGGGCGCACGCTGCGATCCAACGTCTCGAACAGCGGGTCGGGGGAATCGGCGATCTCGCGCAGCGCGCCGGCCATCGCGGCGATCCGCTGGGGGCTCAACGTCAGCCGGTCGCGGCCGGCTCCCGATTCCTGGTAGGCCGCAACCTCAGTCGCGTTGACCGTCAGGATCTCGTCCTCCAGGACCTCCAAACGATCGGCGACCTGTCGCAGCACTGCGCGTCGCTGCTCATCGGACGCTTGACCAAGGGCGACTGCCGCCTCTCGGACGGCGCGGCCCTGCGCCGCCAACTCAGTACTGGTCATGACTCAAGCGTAATGGAGCGGACCTAGGTGCGGCGAAGGAGGACCATGTCGTCGCGGTGCACCACGACGTCGTCGCCATCGAAGAACGATTCGCTGCCCACTCGGACCAGGCCCTTGGCGACGACCTGCCCATCGGGGCCGAGGACGTCGACGGCGTCGCCCTCGCCGAAGGTTCCCTCGAACGATTCCACCCCGACGCGCAGCAGACTGCGGCCGTGATGCTCGAGCGCCTGGAGGGCGCCCTGATTGATGCGCAACTTCCCGTGGCTCGCGACCGCGAAAGCAATCCACGACTTGCGAGCGCTCAGTCGCTCCGGCCGGGGCCGGAAGGTCGTGCCCACACCGGGGCCCCCGCTCAGCGCTTGGCGAAGGGGATTGTGGGCACGAGCCGGAGCGATGATCGTGGTGATCCCCGACCACGTGGCCATCCGAGCGGCCGCCAACTTGGACGCCATGCCACCGCTGCCGACCCCCGATCGACTCTTCCCGGCGGCCTCTTCAATCTCGATGTCGATGGCCTTGACCTCTTCGATCAGCATTGCCGTCGGGTCGATCCGGGGATCGGCCGTCAGCAGACCTTCGGTGTCGGTCAGCAGGACCAGGTGCGAAGCGCCGACGAGGTTCGCCACCAGCGCCGCCAGACGGTCGTTGTCCCCGAAGCGGATCTCTTCGTCGGCGACCGCGTCGTTCTCGTTGACGACCGCCACGACGCCCAACGAGGCCAAAGCCTCCAGGGTGCCTCGAGCGTGCAGGTACTGACCCCGGTGGGAGAAGTCGAGGGGAGCCAGCAGGACCTGGCCGACGTCCAGCCCCACCTCGGCGAAGGCGTTTCGCCAGGCGTGCATGAGCAGTGGTTGACCAACGGCCGAGACGGCCTGGAGGGTCACCGCGTCGGTCGGACGGGGTCGGCCCTTGCCGACTTCGAACCACCCGGCCGTGATGGCGCCCGACGTCACGACGACGACCGACCAGCCCTGTTCGAGCAGGTCGGCGACGTCGAGGGCGACGTTGACCAGGACGCCGTAGGACACACCGCCCGACTCGTCGGTCACCGAGGAGGTGCCGATCTTCACCACGACGCTACGAGTCGTCATCGCTACCGCCTAGATCCAGACGTCCGTGACGCGCCAGGCGCTCACGTCGCGTCGCGCGATGATGGTCTCCCCGGTCGAGCCCCGAACCGACTTCGTCGCGCCACCATTCGAAGGAGAGCGGTCCGATGTTCACCACGTCGCCGTCGCGGACCCCGGCGCGGGTCAGCATGCGGTCGACCCCGAGGGCGCGCAGTCGCCGCACGATCTCGGCGAGGGCCTCGTCGTCGGTGAGGTCCTGGAATCGCACCGCTCGAATCGCGGGTCGTCCCTCGACGACCCAGTCGTTGGGCCCACTCTTCTCCACCCGGATCTCGTCGGGCAGCGGCTTATGGACGACGACCTCGTGTTCGATGTGCTCGGCCTCCTCGTGGCGCACTTGGACGACGAGTCCGGCCAACTGACCCACCAACAGGTCGATCCCCTCGCCGGTAACCGACGAGATCGTGAGCACCCCCTCGACCTCGTGAGCCGCTACGTCGCCCTTGGAACCGACGACGATTCGTGGACGCTCGAGCAGGTCGGCCTGGTAGTCACCGAGCTCACGCAGCAGGATCTCCAACTGCTCCTCGGGCCCGACCGGGGCCAACTCGGAGAGGTCGAGCAAGACGCACAACACCCGGGCCCGCTCCACGTGCCGCAAGAAGTCGTGGCCGAGCCCGCGTCCCTGGGCGGCGCCCTCGATGAGTCCGGGAATGTCGGCCATGACGAATTCGGTGGCGTCGCCCGGTCGTCCCGAGCGGGCCCCGACGCGCACGACACCGAGGTTGGGCACGAGGGTCGTGAACGGGTAGTCCGCGATCTTGGGACGTGCGGCCGATACGCGCGCGATCAGCGTGGACTTGCCGACATTGGGGAATCCGATCAGGGCGACGTCGGCCTGCAGTTTCAGCTCGAGGTTGTACCACTGCTCCTCGCCGACCTCCCCCTGTTCGGCGAAGGCCGGGGCACGACGCTTGTTCGAGAGGAACCGGGCGTTGCCCTGGCCCCCGAGGCCGCCCTCGGCGGCGAGCCATCGGTCACCCGGTCCGGACAGGTCGACGAGCAACTCCCCCTCGCGCGAATAGACGATGGTCCCCACAGGTACCGTCACAACGATGTCCTTGCCGCCCGAGCCGTGCTGGCGCTTCGAGGTGCCGTGCTGTCCGTCGGTGGCCCGGCGAAAGGGATGGTCCCGGAAGCCCAGCAACGAAGCCTGGTTGTGGTCCGCGACGATCCACACGCTGCCGCCGCGGCCGCCGTCGCCACCGTCGGGGCCACCTTTGGCGACGTGGGCTTCGCGGCGAAAACTCACGCAACCGGCCCCGCCGTCACCCGCCTTGGCGTGGAGTTGGGCGGAATCGACGAAGGAGGACACGACCCCATCCTACGGGTCGCCCAAAAGGGCCCCGGGACTAGCCGACGAGCTTGCGGACCGCTTCGTCGAAGACCTCCTGATGGCGCTGCACGTGGTCCGCGGTCGTCGAGGGGCTCATCAGGGCCATGTTGTGGAACGGGGTGAGCAGGACTCCGCGGTTCACGCAGTGGAGGTGCAGGTAGTCCTCGAGCAGCGGGTCCGAACTGCGGGCCGACTCGCCGCCGTTTCGAGGGGCCGGACTCGCGAAGCGGTATTCGCATCGAGCCCCGAGCTGGCTCACCGACCAAGGCAGATCGTGGCGCTCGATGGTGTCCTGCACGCCGCTGGCGAAGGCGGTCGCGAGTTCCTCCATCGGTCCAAACGCCTCGTCGGTCAGGACTTCGCCCAGCACGGCCCTCATCGCCGCAAGACTCATGGCGTTGCCCGCCAGCGTCCCGCCGACCCCGCCCACGTCGGCGATGTCGGCGCCCGTCGCGACGGCTCTAAGCACCCGCTCGGCCAGCTCCTCGCTCAGCCCATACGCGCCGCAGGGCACGCCGCCGCCGAGCGACTTGCCGATCGTGATGGCGTCAGGGGAAAGGTTGAAACGCCGGGTCGAGCCACCCGGACCGGCGGAGAACGTGTGGGTCTCGTCGAGGATCAAGAGGGTGGCGGTGGAATCACAGAGTTCGCGCACACCTTCGAGGAATCCCGGCTGGGGCAACACGATGCCGATGTTGGTCATGGCCGGCTCGGTCAAGACCGCCGCCACGTCCCCGTGGGCCAACTCCCGCTCGAGACCCGCCAGGTCATTGAACTCGACTACCCGGGTCGTGGTCGTCGGATCGACCGCCGGGCCGACGTTGCCCGGCCGCGACGAGGGGCGCCCCGCGTCGTCGAGCACGACGAAGGTCTCGTCGACCGAGCCGTGGTACGAGTACGAGAAGACGAGGATCTTGGGGCGTTGACTGACGAGGCGGACCAGTCGGAGCAACCAGCGGTTGGCATCGGTCGCGGAAAGGCTGAACGACCACTTGGGCAGTGAGAAGCGCCTCGTCATCTCGTTCGCCACCCATTCGGCGTCCTCGTTGGGCAACATCGTCGTCACCCCCCCTAACTGGCCCAAACGGCGCTGCATCGCCTCGACGAGCGCCGGGGGCGAGTGACCAGCCATGGCGCCGGTATCGCCGAGGGCGAAGTCGACCAGTTCATGTCCGTCGAGGTCGGTGATCGTGACTCCGTGGGCGCTGACGAACCCCAACGGGAACCCCCCTGCCCACTTGTTCATCCAGGTCATCGGAACCCGGGCGAAAAGGTGCTCAGCGGCGTCGTAGAGGGCCTTAGACCGTGGGTGACCGGCTTCGTAACGTTGGCGTTCGACCTCCACCAAATCCGCCAATTTGCGTCGATCGAGATAGTCCATCGACCAATGGTAGGGGCGCCAAAGAGGACCTGCGCGAGACGAACCTGACCGAAACGACCCCTGAACAGCAATTATGACGATCCGATGACGGCGGTCACCGTGAAAACTTAGGAGAAATGCGTTATTTCCTTGCTTTTTGCGGTAAAGATGACAGGGGTTGCTGGGAACACTCCCAGTCCGTTTCAACGAAGAGTAAGGAGTCGACCGGTGAACAAGGCCGAGTTGGTAGAAGCAATTGTTGCCGAGAGTGGCGCGACCAAGAGCACGGTAGCTGAGGTTCTCAAGGCCTTTGAGGACGTCGTCGTGAGCAACGTGTCCAAGGGCGAGAAGATCGTGCTTTCAGGCTTCCTGTCGTTCGAGCAGGTACAGCGCAAGGCCCGTACCGCCCGAAACCCGCAGACCGGAGAGGCCATTCAGGTCAAGGCCTCAAAGGCTCCGAAGGTCTCCATTGGCTCAACCTTCAAGAAGGCTGTCAAGGGAATGTAGTTCGCGCAGTAAACAAGAATCCCCCGGGCTCGCGCCCGGGGGATTCTTGTTTTAGGAGGAAAACTCAGTCAACGAGAACGTCGACCAGTTTTCGGCCGCCTCGGAAGCCGAACTTGACGGTTCCTTCAGCGAGCGCGAACAGGGTGTCATCCTTGCCGATTCCGACATTGCGGCCTGGGTGGAACTGGGTGCCACGCTGGCGGATGATGATGCTGCCGGTCTTCACGGCCGTTCCGTCGAAGGTCTTGACTCCCAGACGCTGCGCGTTGGAGTCACGACCGTTGCGGGTAGAACCGCCACCTTTGGTCTTAGACATCGGTTCTCCTTAAGCCTTGGCCGAGATCTTCGTGATCTCGACGTTCGAGTAGTGCTGACGGTGTCCCCAACGCTTGCGCTGGATGGACTTCGCCTTGTAGGTGAGCGCCCGGATCTTCGGGCCGCGACCGTCGTGGTCGAGGACCTTTGCGGTGACGATGGCACCCTTGAGCGCCGGTCCGGCGACGACGGTGTCGCCGTCAACGAGCAAGACGGGTTCGAACTGGATTTCGGTGTCCTTCGCCTCAGAACGCAGGTCGACGCGGACCACTTGGCCCTCGGTGACGCGCTCTTGGGAAGTACCTACTCGGATAACGGCGTACATAAGGTTTCCATACTAGCCGACGCGCCGGGGGTAGCGCGACCTACAGACCGGTCTCGACGACGAAGCCCCGCCCGTCACAGACCGCACAGACACTCGACACGGACTCGAGGAGGCCCTCGTTGACGCGCTTGCGAGTCATTTCGACCAGTCCGAGCTCGGAGATGTCAAAGACCTGTGTACGGGTCTTGTCCCTCGAGAGGGCCTGGCGCAGCGCCGAGGCGACGGCCTCGCGATTGGCCTTGGACTCCATGTCGATGAAGTCGATGACGATGATCCCGCCGATGTCCCGGAGCCGAAGTTGGCGAGCGACCTCCTCGGCCGCCTCCAGGTTGTTGCGGAACACGGTCTCTTCGAGGTTGGTCGTTCCGACGTTCTTGCCGGTGTTGACGTCCACCACGGTCAACGCCTCGGTGCGCTCGATGATCAACGATCCGCCGGACGGCAGGAACACCTTGCGGTCCAGAGCCCGATGGAGCTGCTCGTGGACGAAGTAGCGCTCGAAGAGCGGAAGTTCCTCGGTGGCGCGGTCGTAGTACTCGATTCGGTCGGCGAGCTCGGGGTTGACGGCGAGCACGTACTCGCGGACCTTCTCGTAGAGGTCGCGGTCGTCGATCAACACTCCGCGGTAGTCGTCGTTCAACTCCTCGCGCAACACGCGCACCGCCAGGTCCAGGTCACGGTAGATGAGCCGAGGCTGGTTGGACTTGGCGACTTCGGCTTCGATGGCCGCCCACTTCTCCGAGAGCGACGCCACGTCGCGCGCCAGGTCGTCCGCAGTGACCCCCTCGGCGGCGGTGCGAATGATGATCCCGTGACGTTCGGGCTTCACCTCGTCGATGATCTTTCGCAGCCGGCGCCGTTCTCCATCGGGCAGGCGCTTGGAGATCCCGATGGTCGACGAGTTGGGAACCAGCACCGCGAAGCGGCCCGGGAGCGAGACCTCCTGGGTCAATCGCGCGCCCTTGGCCCCGATGGCGTTCTTCGTGACCTGACAGATGACCGTCTGGCCCGATCGGATCATCTGCTCGATTCGCTTGTCGTTCGACGAAGATTCGACATCGTCGGTGTCGAAGGAGATGTCGCCCCGGTAGAGCACGGCGTTCTTGGGAATGCCGATGTCAACGAAGGCGAGTTCCATGCCCGGCAACACGTTCTGGATACGCCCGACGTAGATATTGCCATCGATCTGATTGGTCTCATCCGCCGCCTTGGCGACGGTGTATTCGACCATCGTGCGACCTTCCAGGGTGGCGATGTGCGTCGCCTCCTTGGACGTGTGCACGCACATCAGGTAGCGGCCCTGGGCCCGGGTGCGCCGCTCCCCGCCTCGTCGGCGCTTGCCCCGCAGCGCCCGAGAGCCATCGGCATTGGCGGCCTCCGGGGCCGAGGCTTCGACCGGTGCTTCGCTGTAGCGCGGTTGGGGCCGCGGCTGGTTGCCCTGAGATCCGCCGCCCTGGCCGCCGCGACCGCGCCCGCCTCGGCGACGCCGGTTCGCACCGCCCTGGCCGCCGCCCTGGCCCGGACCGGGTTGGCCCGAGTCACTGGACTGGCGCTGCGGGTTAGACGACGGAACACCCGGGCGGGTGTCGCCTATCTGAGGTGCTGGTCGAGTATCGCCAATCCGCGGACTAGATGAGGATTGGGGCTGATTGTTGGATTCGTCGCTCACGACGGGTACTCCTTGAGTTCTTGGGGATAAGGGCGTAGTGCAGAGCACTACTAGTGAGGAAGGACGCGCGCTCGCGGAGGCTCGCCACGCGTGGGAGGTTGGAGGAGGATTCATCGTGTTGGGCCACGACCAAAGAGATGACGATCAGGGTGATGACGAGGGTTATTGAACTGCCCACTACCACGTTGCGTCCTTCGTGCTTTCGGGGACAGGGTGCCGATGCACCGCGCCACCACCGCGTTCTTTTCGCGCCCTGCGCCCTTTGCGCAAATACGCCCAACGGCTTCAAGGCTACTCTGAAGATTCCGTCAACCCAACTTCTTGATCGAAGTGGACGTCGTCGGCGTCCTTGCCGGGGTGCCTGGTACCTTCTTCGGCGCGGTCGTCGTGGTCGGTGACCCAGAGGGCAAGGTCAGTTGGGGCCTCAGATTCACTGGCTTGATCGGGTGAGCCACGAGGTAGTTGAAGGCCTCGGCCACGACTGGCGCCGCCCCATTGGCCCCGTAGCCACCCTGACCGATCACGCAGAGAACCACGTACTTGGGCTTGTAGATCGGTCCGAAACCGACGAACCACGAGTTGGGCTCCAGGCCCGGTGCGTTGCTGGCCGTTCCGGTCTTGCCGGCGATCGGGAAGTTGGCGAGAGAGAAGTTGATGTACCGGTGGAACGGATAGTAGGCGGTGCCGGCGGGATTCTCCACGACTCCGGTGAGGCCCGCGAGGATTGGGTTGCGGATATTCGCCGACAGGTTCACGTGTCCGAGGACTCGCGGGGCGTAGCGCACGACCACCTTGTTGTGGGCGTCCACGACCGCCGCCGCCACTTCCGGAGCGCGCAACGTCCCGCCGTTGGCGAAGGTCGCGTAAGCGTTCGCCATCTCCATCGGCGTGACCGCGGTCGTCCCTTGGCCGAACGCCATCTCCAAGTTGTCTCCGGTGTACCACGCCACGTTGGGGAAGGCCTTGGGGGCCTGCGCGTGCAGGAGTTTGCGCACGGTCGGCGAGTCGACACGGCCCTGGACTTCGTTGGGCAGGTCGATCTGGGTGTACTGGTCGAGTCCGTACTTGGTCGCCACGTTCTGGATGGGCGTCTGGCCGTACCTCCCGGTCTGGGACCAGAAGAGGTATCCCAGATTGTAGAAGTAGTAGTCCGAGGAACGGGTCAGCGCCGTTTGCAGATTGATCAATCCCGACCCCGCCGTCTCGTCGTCGTGGAAGAGGCAGCCGTGGTAGCCCTGCAGGCAGCCGGGCACCTTGAAGACCCCGGTGTCGTTCACCAGGGTCGCGGGCGACAGGACACCGGTCTGGAGCTGGGCGGTCGCCGAGATCAACTTGAAGGTGCTGCCTGGGGTGTACTGGCCCTGGATGGCGAAGTTGTTGAAGGCGCCCTCCTTGAGCAGTCGCTGGAAGAGACTGTTCGAGAGTCCGTTCACGAACGACGTGAGGTTGTACGACGGGTAGCTCGACATTGCCAGCACGGCACCGGTGTTGGGGTCGAGCACGATCGCGGCACCGTTGGGTGCCGCGGGACGTCGGCCGGAACGGGGGTCGACCGAGTTGCGCACCGCGAGGATGTCACGCGCGAGGTAGCCGTCGAGGGCCTTTTGGAGCCCGGCGTCGATGTTGAGCACCACCGAGTCTCCGACCTTCGGAGGGGTCGACTGGGCCGATCGCACGACGTTGCCGAATGCGTCGACCTCGAGCGTGCTGGTGCCGTCGTGGCCCCGCAAGTACTTCTCGTAGAACGATTCGATTCCGGCCTTGCCGATCACCGAGTCGGTCTGGTAGCCCTGATTCGGATTGGCCGCAATCTCCGAACCGGTGATCGGCCCGACGTAGCCGAGGATCTGGGAGCCGACGTCACCGCCGAGGGGGTAGCTACGCGTCGCGACGTTGAGTACCGACACACCGGGGAACTCGGCTGGGTGGAGCTTGATGTACTCGACGGCCGTCGCCGGGGCGTTGTTCATGATCGGCGCCGGCTGGTACGGGTCGTACTGGACGTTGGAGAGGTCGGCGTTGATCTGCCTGACGCTGAGGTGGGTCAGCGAGGCGAGGGCGCCCTTGATCGTCGGATGCAGGACGGCCTCGGCCCGGGAGAGTCGGATCTCGACGGTCGTCACGTTGGCGACCAGTGGGCGGCCGGTCCGGTCCAGGATGAGTCCGCGCGGTGCGGGGATGGTACTGACGCGCAACGAGTTCGACTGCACGGCGGCGACCGAGGATTTGTAGTTGAGGACTTGGAGCGTGAAGAGTCGAAAGACCAGCAGCGCGAAGAGGATGAGGAAGAATCCACCGATCACCAGCCACCGACGCTCGGGTCGGGCCCGGACCTGGTCGGGTGAGGCCACCAGGTCTCGGATCCCGACCGGCTTGGGCTCGTTGATCGATCGGCCGCGGCCCCGAAACGGGTTGATCGAGACCCAGGGACGCCAGAGGCGCGAGAACCACGTTCCCGTCGGACGGTCCCGCCACGAACCCTTCATCGGCGCGCCCGGGTCCTGACGCCTCCAAGGGACCGCGCCAACCGGGCGAACGGACGTGACAGGACTGCGAAGGCGAGAGCGTTGACGACCATCATCTGGGCCAGACTCGATCGCCACAGCGAGAAGTCGAGAGCCACGAAGCCACTGATCACGTACAACACCGGCGCAACCAGTCCCCCAAGCGCCGCGATGGCCGGGGTGACCCACCACGCCGCCGAGTCGAGGTCGCCGACCCCCTCCTTGCCCAGGCGAGAGGCGACGTAGGCGAGGAGCACCCCGACCACCGCGGTCAGTCCGAAGGGTGTCGTCGAGTGGGTGTCGAAGAAGAACCCGGCGACTACAGCGGTCCAGATCGAGAGCGTGGTGAGCCCGGCGAGACCTACCACCAGTGGCCAGAGCCACACGACCATTATCACCACTCCCGAAAGGCGCAACGACGAGAAGACCGACAGTTGCAAACCCACGATCGACATCGTCATCAGCGTGATCGGCACCAAGGCCCGTCTCACGTCGAGGGCTCCCAGAGCACCACGTCGAGGTACATCACGTGATTTGAAATGACGAGTACCGGCGCGTTCACACCTCGCAGGGTCTCGCGCTCAAAGACGCGCGGGTGCGCGAGCAGATGCGTCGCCGGCCAAGTCAGCAGGTAATAGAAGAACGCCCGAATCCATGTCACCGGCCAGCGCTGCGCCCATCGCGGAAAGACGATCTCGCTGCGTGCGGCTGAAGACGCCCGCACGACCCGTTCGAGTTCCCCGAGGGTCTTCGCTGACG
>Ga0209698_10006489_pt1 | contig 12426 bp, 12 predicted proteins | sample LitLauG_LLR_2012_FD_187203 | JGI IMG/M metagenome (GOLD analysis project Ga0209698, IMG submission 187203) | Freshwater sediment microbial communities from Pennsylvania, USA - Little Laurel Run_MetaG_LLR_2012 (SPAdes) (version 2) | ecosystem: Environmental > Aquatic > Freshwater > Creek >...
GCTGTGGATCAACACGCCGCCAACATTTTGATGCTGAGGACTGCATGCTGATGAAGAATTCCACGCTACGCGTGAGCGTTCAATCGCTCCTCCTTCTTCTCTTCGTAGCTTCGCTTTCGCGTGCGCAAGGCCGCATCGTCGAGCCGGCGGATATCATCGTCGTGCATGGCCGTGTTTACACGGAAGACCCCAAGCAGCCGTGGGCCCAGGCCGTTGCAATTTACAAGGGAAAAATCGTTGCCGTCGGCGACGACCCCGTCATCGAGCGCATGCGCGGCATGGGCACAAAAGTGATCAACGCCGGTGGCAAACTGGTGCTTCCGGGATTCGTGGACTGCCACATCCATTTTCTCGACGGCTCGTTCAGTCTGGGGCGGGTAAATCTGGAAGGTTCGAAGAATCCGGCCGACATTCAAAAGCGCTTGCGCGAATATGCCGCCGAACATCCAGGAGACGACTGGATCCTAGGGCGCGGCTGGAATTACGCTATGTTCGGTTCCGAAACGCTGCCACACAAGAAATATTTGGACGAGCTCTTTCCTAGCCGGCCGGTTTTCCTTGAAGGCTATGATGGGCATACTTTCTGGGCCAATTCGAAGGCCCTCGCTATGGCAGGGATCACCCGGGACACTGCGGATCCGCCGAATGGCGCGATTGTTCGTGATCCCAATACGGGCGAGGCCACGGGCGCACTAAAAGAGTCAGCCGAGGACTTGGTGGCAAAGATTCTTCCGAAGCCGACTCGCGCCGATCAACTTTTGGCGCTTCGCGCGGGCATGAAGTGGGCGAACCGCAACGGCATCACCCGCGTGCACAGTGCCAGCGGCGATTTTGAACTGCTCGATCTTTTCGACGAAATGCGACGCCGCGGCGACCTCACAGTGCGCATGTACGTCTCTTACTTTCTCAATCCACCCGAGTTGCGGCCCCAGGACCTTGACGCCATCGAGCATGCGCGCAAGAAATTCCACGACGACTGGATCGATGCCGGCGCCGTCAAATTCATGGTGGATGGCGTGGTGGAAGCGCATACCGCAGCAATGCTTGAGCCATACAGTGACGATCCGTCATTGAAGGGCGCGCTTTTCTGGGAGCCCTCGAAGTACAAGTCGGCCGTCGCGGAATTGGACAAGCGCGGCTTGCAGCTTTTCACCCATGCGATCGGGGACTATGCCATCCGAACCGCCCTGGACGCTTATGAGGAAGCCGAAGCGCGCAATCACAAGCACGATCGCCGGCCGCGCATCGAACACATTGAAACCGTGACCGCAGCGGACATTCCGCGGTTCGGCAAGCTCGGCGTGATCGCCAGCATGCAGCCGCTTCATTCTTACCCGGATGCCGATACGCTGGACGTGTGGGCGCGCAATGCCGGATCGGATCGCGCCTCGCGCGCGTGGGCCTGGAAGAGTATCGCTGATGCGGGCGGCCGCCTGGCCTTCGGCAGCGATTGGCCGGTCGTCACGCTCAATCCGTGGGAAGGTGTGCAGACTGCGGTGACGCGCCAAACTTCTGAAGGTCAACCGGAATCTGGCTTTGTCCCTGAGCAACGGCTGACTGTGGCGCAAGCGATTGAAGGTTATACGATCGGGGCGGCGTTTGCCGGCCGCCGCGAGAAACTAGAAGGCTCTCTGGAGGTCGGCAAACTCGCCGACTTGATCATCCTTTCGCAGAATATTTTCGATATTGAGCCTCGCAAAATCGGGGCCACCAAAGTTGTCACCACCATTGTGGGCGGGCGGCTGGCCTATCAGGCCAACACCAAGTAACCGGGAGGAGCAATGAGATCTCGCGCCATTCTTCTGGGAATTCTAGCGCTGGCATTGGCATGCGGCGCTTGCCAGAAAAAAGAAGAGTCGCTCAACCTGCTGGTTTGGGAGGGTTATTCCGACGATTCTTTCGTAAAAGGCTTCGAAGAAAGCCATCACTGCAAGGTCACTGCATCCTTCATGGGTTCCAGCGATGAACTGGTCGCCAAACTTCGCGGAGGCAGCGCGTCGAATTACGACGTAATCTCCCCGTCCAGCGACGTCGCCGCCTCCATTGCTCGCACCGGTCTTGCCGCGCCCCTCGACCTTTCGAAGTTGCCGGCCTATGGACAACTCTCCTCAAAACTACGGGACCTTCCTCTTGTCAAAGCCAATGGCCAAGTTTACGGTGTGCCTTTCATGTGGGGACCGAATCCCCTCCTCTATGACACCACGGTATTTGCGCAACCCCCCGATTCCTGGACGATTCTTTGGGATCCGAAATACAAAGGCAAAATCTCCGTCTGGGATGATCTTTCCACCGTCTATCTTGCCGCACAAATCCTCGGCTTCGACAAGCCGGATCCTTCGCAACTCTACAATCTGACGGACGAGCAACTTGCCGCCGTCAGGAAAAAACTGATCGAACTCAAGCCTAACATTCGAAAGATTTGGGTCACGGGTGGAGAACTAACCAATCTTTTTGAGAATCATGAAGTGGTTCTGGCAATGGGCTGGCCGCTAAATACCAATGATCTTCGCAAGTCGAATTTCCCCATCGGTGAAACCATCCCCAAGGAAAATACCACCGGATGGATCGATCACCTGATGATCACCGCCGCGAGCAGCCACAAGGAATTGGCGCACGCTTTTCTCGAGTACATGATCGAAGCCAAGACCCAGAAAATCATTACTGACAAGACCCACTACACTCCAGCGAATCCAGGAGCGGCCCAGTTCATGACTCCTGAAGAAATCAAGGGTTTGCACCTCGATGATCCCGATGCCTACATGCAGCGAATCTATTTCTGGCAGGATGTTTCCCGGCGCGCGAAGTACAACGAGATTTGGAATGAGGTGAAGGCCGCGCAGTGAATTCTTCGGCTGCTAGCTCGGCGCAGACGGCGTCTCCCTCCGGTGGAGTGTTGCTGGAAGTGCGCGGCGTCGCCAAGCGCTTCGGCGCACGGGACGTGCTGAAAGATATTTCGTTGAACATTGCCTCGGGAGAATTCATCACTCTGCTCGGCGAGAGCGGTTCCGGGAAAACTACTCTGCTCCGTCTCGTTGCCGGATTCGAACAGCCGAGCGCCGGAGAAATCTGGATGAGCGGCGAGCGGCTGGACTCGCTTCCGCCCTACAAGCGCCGCGTAAACACGGTATTCCAGCATTACGCTTTATTCCCGCATCTTAGCGTGCGTGAGAATGTCGCCTACGGCCTGCGCGTCAAGAAAACTTCCTCATCAGAAATCGGCGGCCGCGTCGATGAAGCGCTGCGCATGGTGAAGATGCAGGAGTTCGCGAATTCCCGTCCGTCCAAGCTGAGCGGGGGCCAACAACAACGCGTAGCCCTCGCCCGCGCGCTGGTCAACCGACCCCTTCTTTTGTTGCTCGATGAACCGCTTTCCGCGCTCGACGCCAATCTGCGCAAGCAAATGCAGAGCGAATTGAAAGCTTTGCAGCGCGAACTGGGTATCACCTTTCTTTTTGTCACTCACGATCAGGAAGAAGCCATGGCGCTCTCCGACCGCATCGCGCTGCTACGCAATGGCGCGCTCGAGCAAGTCGCCTCTCCGCGCGAAATTTACGCCAGCCCCGCTACGGCCTACACCGCCCAGTTCATCGGTCAGACCAATTTATTGCGAGGCGAAATCCGCGGCAGCATCGCGAATTGCGGCGTCCTGCGCTGGCCGTTGGACGTCCCGGATAGCCTTGCCATTTTCTCTCTCCGGCCGGAAGCGATTCGTCTCTGCGATGGCGGAGTGCGTCAGAGCAACGAAGTAAAATTCCGCGCCTCAATCCGCCAGCAGCTTTACGGCGGAGCCAGCGAACTGCTCGAAGTCGATTGTGGCGGCGGCCAGCTCATACGCGTGCGCATTTCCGCGCGAGGACCGCTTTCCGGCGAACTCGAATTTGTTTTCTCGATTTCGGATGCCATCCGCGTTCAGGAGTAATCGACACCAGCCCTGCCTATGTATTCGCGCGCTTACAAAACGCTGGTTTCAGTCCCGCCGCTCCTTTGGGTCGGTTTGTTCCTGCTGCTTCCCTACGCGCTGATGTTCGCGCACAGTTTTTGGGCCGTCCAAGACCAAACTATCGTCCACCACTGGAACTTCGACAACTACCTCGCCCTTTTTTCTAAGCCGGTCTATCTTGAAGTCCTCTTGCGCAGCATGCGCATCGCCGCCTCGGTGACGCTGTGCTCGCTGCTGCTCGGCTACCCGCTGGCCTATTACCTCTCGTTCCATGCGGGTGCTCGCAAGGAGTTGCTCTATCAATTGGTTATTGTGCCGCTGTGGGTGAGTTACCTGGTGCGCGGCTACGCGTGGAAAACCATTCTTGGCAGCGAAGGCGTGCTCAACGGTTTCCTGCAATATCTGCATATAACTCATGAGCCCGTGGCGTTCCTGCTCTACAGCCCCTTTGCTGTCGTTCTTGTGCTCACGCACATCTACACACCATTCGTGTTCCTTCCCATCTACGCATCGCTCGAACATATTCCGCGCCCGCTCGTCGAGGCTTCACAGGATCTCGGCGCCAGCTCGGCTCAAACATTTCTGCGAGTGGTCCTTCCTCTCTCGATTCCCGGGCTGCTGGCAGGTGCGACTTTCGCCTTCGTTCTCTCCCTCGGCGACTTCCTCGCGCCACTCCTCGTCGGAGGTGCTTCCGGCACTATGATCGCCAACGTGGTCCAAAGCCTCTTTGGCGCGGCCTATGACTGGCCTCTCGGCGCAGCAATTTCCGTTTGCATCCTGATCCTCATTGTTTCTCTACTCTTTCTCACCGAACGCTTGGAAAAACGGTGGTCCTTCAAATGAGCCGCCCTGCTTCCATCCGCCGCGCTCCGCTGCTAACGATTTATGCCGGGCTCGTTTTCATGTTTATTTACGTGCCTGTAGTCGTCCTTATTCTTTACTCCTTCAATCGTGACGGCGTGGGCGGTTTCCCTCCCCGACATTTCACGTTCGATTGGTACAAGCAGCTTTTCGGCGATGGCCCCATCTGGGACTCCGTCTTGAATAGCCTAATGGTCGCCGCCGCTAGCGTGGCAGTCTCACTGACCCTCGGACTTCTCGCCGCGCTTGCGCTCGATCGTGCCACTTTCCCTGGTAAAGCTCTGTTCCGTCGCCTCGTCCTCTTGCCCTTGATTCTTCCCGGCATCATCACCGGTCTTTCTTTGTTGATGTTTGCCGTCTTCGCCGGCGCCCAACTCAGCCTGCTCACCGTTTTTCTTGGCCATGGCACCGCGCTGATCTCCGTCGCCACCACCGAAATCTTCGCCGGTTTGCAGAAAATGGATCGCGCTCAGGAAGAAGCTTCTCTCGACCTCGGCGCAACGCCGTGGCAAACCTTTTGGCGAATCACTCTGCCAAATCTCAAGCTCTCCCTGATCGCTGCCGGCCTGCTCATCTTCACTCTTTCCATGGACGAAATCGCCGTCACCTTCTTCCTCATCGGGCGGGACAATACTTTGCCTCTCGAAATCTGGGGCCGCCTGCGCCGCGGTATCACTCCCGAAATCAACGCCGTCTCCACACTGATCTTTGCTGTCTCGGTCGGCCTCATCGTCATCTGGTATCGTGTGCGCACGCGCGGCCTCGGCAACGAAGCACAGGAACTTCTCGAGAGACCCTAGGAGGCTGTATGACATCGCGAGCTGATCTCCTCAAGTTTGTCGTCACGGGTTGGAAGCCTGTGTTCTTGTCAGCGATGTTGCTTTTCGGTAGCGCTCCCGTCCGGGCTCAGGCGCCGGCAAAGTCTTTCGATATCGTCATCATCAACGGTCACATCATCGATGGCACGGGCTCGCCCTGGTATTCCGGCGACATTGGTATCCGCGGCGGCAAAATCGCCGCCATTGGCAATCTCAGCGCCGAGCCCCGTGATCGCACCATCGATGCAGAAGGAAGAGTAGTTGCTCCAGGTTTTATCGACATGCTCGGGCAATCCGAAGCCACTATCCTGGTGGAGCCGCGCCTGCCCTCCAAAATCTACCAGGGAATCACCACGGAAATCACCGGCGAGGGCGAATCGATCGCGCCCTTGAACGAAGCCATCCTTCGCGCCGATCAAGAGCATTTCGACCAATATCACATCCAAGCCGACTGGCGGACGCTTCGCCAATATTTTTCCCGCATCGAGAAGCAAGGCATGGGAATCAATCTCGCCAGCTACGTGGGCGCCGCGCGCGTTCGCCGTATGGTCCTCGGCGATAATGACGTTCAGCCCACGCCCACGCAGCTTGAGCAGATGAAAGAACTCGTGCGCCAGGCCATGCGTGACGGCGCCGTCGGCGTTTCCACTTCCCTCCAATACGCGCCAGCTCCCTACGCCAAAACCGAAGAGTTGATCGCCCTCGCTGCAGAAGCCTCCAAGTTCGGCGGCATCTACGCGACTCACATGCGCAACGAAGGCTCGGGCATCCTACCTGCCATTGACGAGGCGCTGCGCATCGGCCACGAAGCGCATATCCCTGTCGAGATCTGGCATCTGAAGACCGCAGGCAAGCCCAATTGGGGCCGCATGCCGGAAGTTATCACCAAGATCGACGCCGCCAGAGCGCAAGGAATCGACGTCTCCGCCAACACTTACGCCTACCCTGCATGGTTCAACGGTTTTTCCGCATTCATTCCTCCCTGGGCGCACGACGGCGGCAACGCCAAACTGATCGAACGCTTGAAGGATTCCGCAACTCGCGAGCGTATTCGCAAAGACATGATCACGCCGTCAGACCAGTGGGACAACGAATGGCAGGAAATTCCCGGCCCCGAAGCCATCCTCATCGGCGTCGTAAACAATCCTCAATTGCTGCCTTTGCAAGGCAAGACTCTCGCCGAGATCGCAAAAATCTGGAGCAAAGATCCTATGGACACGCTCTTTGACCTGCTCATCCAGGATCATGCGCTCACCGAGGTAGCTGTCTTCGGCATGTCCGAGCCCGACGTTTCCCTCGCGCTCGTGCAGCCCTGGGTCTCCATCGACAACGACTCTTCAGGCACCTCGCCCGAAGGCCTTCTCGGAAAGCAGCATCCTCATCCGCGCGCCTACGGCACCTTCCCTCGCATCCTTCGCAAGTACGTTCGTGAAGAACACAAGCTCACTCTTGAAGATGCCATCCGAAAATTTTCCGCGTTGCCGGCTCAACGCATGCGCTTCGCAGACCGCGGAGTCTTGAAGTCGGGGATGTGCGCTGACATCGTTATCTTCGATCCGGCATCCATCCGCGACCTCGCAACGTTTGACAAGCCCAATCAATTGTCGGAGGGAATGGTCTATGTACTCGTGAACGGCGTCCCGGTCATTGATCAGACCAAAATGACTGGCGCGCTGCCCGGTAAAGTCCTGCGCGGCCCGGGTTACGTGCCTTGAAACCTCTCCTAAAATATCCGCGAGCGCATTCCCGCTCTGCCCGCAAATCGTTCATAATAACGGGCGCGGTCGTTGCCTCGACGGCCGGTCCTTTCGCGGAGAGAAACGATGGCCGATCGCCTGGACGATTTTCAAAAGTTTCGCGCTGACCTGAACGAGGAAATCCTGGGCTGCGGCCACCTCGGCATCAAGCGCTTCTTCGCTCTCGATCACCAGGCCTACGAACCCGGCCCGCTCGGCACCAAGCAGAAAGAATTGCTCGGCCTGGTCGCCTCCGCCGTTCTGCGCTGTGATGACTGCATCACCTATCACCTGGTCCGCTGCGGCGAAGAAGGCTGGAAACGCGAAGAAGTGATCGACGCGCTGAACGTCGCGCTGATTGTCGGCGGCTCGATCACCATTCCCCATGTACGCCGCGCCTTCGCTCGCATGCGCGAAATTGACGGCCTGCAACCTTGAGACTTAAGCATTGAGAGATAGCAAATGAGCGCCGCATCCAGCCCAGCGATTGCCCAACCGGAGAGTTTCGGCGGACGGCTGCGTCACATTGCCGTCGGAACCCTCTTCGCGCTGGTGCTGCTCATCCCCAAAATCCTCCACGCGCGCCGCAACCCGCGCTCCTGGATGCTCTTCCGCATCTTCCTAGCAATCGGCGGCGCGGCACTGGTTATCGTTCCTCTCGGCGCCTGGAGTAGCTACTCTCCCGCCGTCGTCGGCTTAGCCATGTTCATCAGCGCGATTCTTCTGCCTCCGGCCAAACCGGAGACCAACACTGGCACTGAGGCCCGCGAATTAGGCGCTCTGGTTGTGGTTAACGGCGGACGATTCAAACTGGGAGAAGCATCGTCCTTTGCGGCGCAACTTTTCGTTGGCGCCGAGCATGTATCCGTGCGCGATTCCCGGCTCCAATCCTTTCTGGAAATTCCCGTCAGCGAAATCACCTCAGCACAAGCCGAAGAATCCCACAGCCGCTGGTCCCTGCGCGTCAACTGGGCAAACAAAACGGCTGTTTTTGCTTATAAAGGTGTTTTTTCCGAACATCTCGCACGCGTCGCCGAAACCACCATCCGCAGCGTGATGCGCCCCGCTCTTCCCGTTCTCCCCCAACGCCGTGCCGTCGGCGCCTGATACTCTTCTGGCCACTTTTCTCTACCAATTCGCCCGCGATTTGCGCATTTTGTGTCACACTCTATCCATGGCACGCGGCTGGGAAAGCAAGGACGTCGAATCGCAGGTTGCAGCTACCGAAGCACCCAAGCAGAAATCACATTCAGGCCCCAAAACTCCGGAACAACTTATGCGCGAAGAACAGCTCAAGGATCTTCAACTTTCTCGTATCCGCATCGTGAACGACCTCGCCACCGCCACTCATCCTAACCACCGCAAATCCCTCGAAGCCGCCCTCGCCCACCTCGACAAAAAAATCGCCGACCTCAGCTAATTGGTATCTCGACGAAAGTATTTTTCTCGCCCACTCAGGCACGTACCCGCGCAATGTCATCCTGAGCGAAGCGAAGGATCTCAAACGATCCTTAAGTAAATCCCATGCAACGGCTGAGATCGACCGGTGTCGAAATTTTTTCCTATCGCCTATCGAATAAAATCCCCGGCCAGCCCCCAAAAGTCATTCACGTAATAATGCGAGAGCACGTTCCCGAACAAGTAGCAAATCCCCTGGCAAGGTGGAATATCTCCATAAATCTTCTTCCCGCGCGCGAAGATTTTCTTCAAAGATCCGTCTCTTAGCAAATTGCCAGCAACTTTCCGCAACGGCTCGCAAGGATAGAAAACATCCCCATTCGGATACACCCGCGGAAACATCGTCGGGTAACACTGAAAATCGCCGAAACGCAACAGCGTCTCAATCGTCCGCGGCGTCCCGTTGATTGGCTGCACGCCCTTGCGCCTCCGCTCGATAATCTTGTCCACCAGCGCGTGATACCTCGGGTTCTGCAGCAGCGCCAGATTCGGCATTTTCTCCATCTGCGCTGACTGCGCCGCAAACACAAATCCCTGCTCCCCGCACCAATCCAGCAGCCTTTCGACCTCGCTGATATTCCATTGCTCGATCACCGTACTGATGGTGATGCGCTTGGCGCTGCCCAGCCGTTCCTTTGCAAGTTCCAGGTTTTCCAGCACTTTTGGCAGAGCCGCGGGTTTCGAGAGCGGATTCGTCGGATCCACCGCCAGCGCATCCAGGCTCACAATCAACCCCGTGACCGCCTTCAGTATTCGCGGCTTGCGATCCAGCACCGTTCCGTTGGTAATCATCAACAGCGAGCGGTAATTGCAATCGAAGCGCGCGGCCTCGACAAGCTCCTCGATGTCCGCCCTTAGCGTCGGCTCCCCGCCAGTAATTACGACGGAGTCCGTTTCTTTTCGGATGCGCTTTAGGATCTGAATCGTCTCTCTAGTTGGCAGTTCGTCGCTAAAAACGTCCGGCTCTTTTTGCGTGCAGTACCCGCAGTCCAGATTGCATTTGTGCGTCACGTAAAACGTAACCGCATACGGCGCCACAACCTTGCTCCGCAAAACGTGCCGCCGCCACCCATTCCGAAAGTAAAGCTGAAAATTCTTCGCCACAAACGGCGCCTGCCGCACCAGCCCGCGCAGCAAATCGCGCTTCGACGGCGCCCGCTTGTCCAACGCACTTAAGGGAACGAAATTTGCCTTCTTCTGAACCATAGCTAGTCGCATCAGACTACAGGAGCGGCCCGCTCCTGCCAAGAAACGATCCGCTCGAAGCACTTCACGGAAGTTCAATACCCCTAATGACGGACCGCACGACGGCGTGGTATACCGGCATGCAAGGAGAGGCACATGGGAGCTTGGGGAGTGGGCACCTTTGAAAATGACCACGCTTGTGACTATGCGGAAGATATCGCGGGCGGAAAGGACACCTCGCGGATTGAGGCTACTTTGGCTCACGTACTATCCGCCGGCGCTGCATACCTGGAAGCCCCGGACGCTGAGGAAGCACTCGCCGCCGCCGACATCGTCGCCCGCTTGGGAGGCCATTTTGGGAAACGAGATGCCTACACCGAATCAATCGATGAGTGGGCCGGACGAATAAAACTCCAACCGAACAAACAGCTAGTGGAAAAAGCACGGAGTGCGATCGCTCGAATCCTGAGAGAGCCTTCCGAGATTATGGAACTTTGGCGCGACTCGGAAGATTTCGAAGCGTGGAAATCTTCTGTTGAGGAAGTAGCTGCTCGACTATCCTTACTAGCGTAGAGCGTGAACCGCGGAAATGTCAGTTCCCAGCGGGAAATTAGTCCGTGAAAACTACTCCCACCGCTACATGTCCCTTTTCCGCCGCCGCGTCGATCCTCACGACATAGCCCCGCAAGTTCATCGTTTGCACGCCATCTCCGCCCGGCGCGTCCATGGTCACTTGCAATTCCGATTGCAGCCGAGGCAAATGCTTCAGTGATATCAGCGCACCCTGCAGGGAAATATCCCGGACGACCGTCTCTTCCTCGAAATCCTTCCCACCCTCGGTCACGCCACACACCTTCGCGTGGAATTGCGCCTCGCGTCGCAGCGCCGTTCGCGTTCCCGGCATATGCGCCTGAACGCTGTCCCCTGGCGCCCCCAGTGTGATCACCATGCCTTCGCTCGCCGCAAACACCGAATCGAACTCTTCCCGCGCCTGGCGCAGTATTGAATCCACCATGCGATCCGTCGAATCCGGATCGTGATGGAAAAGCACCAGCGTCTTTGCCCCGGCTTCCTTCGCTACTTTCGCCCCCTCCAGCCACGAGGAATGTCCCCAGCCTTTTCTCGTCGTCTCGAGCTGTTCGGGAGTAAATTGCGCGTCGTTAATAAAAATGTCCGCGCCAGCTGCCAGTTGGCGCAAGTTCTCGTCCAGCTTCGCATCTCCGGGCTCATTGTCCGTGGCATAAGCCACCGTGCCCGCCGGCGTCTCGATTCGAAAGCCCAGGCACCCTTGCGGATGATTCAGCCACCGTGCCGTGATCTTGTTCTCCCCAACCGTAAACGAATCGCCGCCGTCCACTTCCTTGAACTTTCGCCTAGCGTTCATGGCCGACATGTCCACGGGAAAATACGGCAGGGCCATCTGCGCTTCGAAAACTTGCTTTAAGCTGTCGCGCCCCAGATATTTCGACCGGAAACTGTAGAAATGAAATTCATTGTTCTGCACGTACAGAGGCGAAAAAAACGGAATCCCTTGGATATGATCCCAGTGATAGTGGGTGACAAGAATATGGGTCTCCGGCGTCTTCCCGCCGTTTGGCGCGGCCCAGCGGCTTCCTAGCATGCGCAGCCCCGTGCCGCAATCCAGAATAAATTGCGTCCCGTCCGGAGCAATCAGCTCCAGGCAGGGCGTGTTTCCGCCGTAACGCCACGTCGCCGGGTCTACCGTCGGCGTTGATCCGCGCACGCCCCAAAAACTCAATTTAGCGATGGGAACCGTCATTGCCCTGAGCGCACTACCCCTGTGTGAACGCTCGTTGCGCGCCAACACGCGCACAACGGGAAGCTCGTTTCATGGTCGCAGCCGGGCCACGGAGCGTCAATCTATTCGCGGAGGCAAAGTGTCATAGTGCGTAATAAGCAATGGAAAGGGCTGCGTCGCCGCCATCCAGCAGGTAGAATAAGCCGGATGGCCGACCATTCCCATGATCCCGACCACAGTCATGCCGGTCATGCGCATTCCCACGACCATAGCCACGCTGGCCACAGTCACGCCGGCCACTCTCACCCCACGCTGGCTCCAGCGGTGCTTGGCTGGGCGATGGTTGCCACGCTCGGTCTGGTGGTCGCGGAGGTCTTTGGAGGCGTTCTTGGCCACAGCGTCGCTCTATTAAACGACGCCGTCCACAATCTTTCCGACGTCCCCGCCCTCGGCATCTCCTACCTTGCGATGCGCTGGGCCCAGCGTCCCGCCGACAGCGAAAAGACCTACGGCTATCACCGCGCCGGCACACTCGCTGCCTATACCAACGCCTCCGTCCTCGTTCTTCTATCGCTCTGGCTCGGCTACGAAGCCATCGAGCGCTTTCGCTCCCCCGTGGAAGTGGTCGAAAGCTGGATGATTTGGACTTCCGTTGCCGCGCTCGCCGTG
>Ga0209698_10006490_pt1 | contig 12426 bp, 13 predicted proteins | sample LitLauG_LLR_2012_FD_187203 | JGI IMG/M metagenome (GOLD analysis project Ga0209698, IMG submission 187203) | Freshwater sediment microbial communities from Pennsylvania, USA - Little Laurel Run_MetaG_LLR_2012 (SPAdes) (version 2) | ecosystem: Environmental > Aquatic > Freshwater > Creek >...
GCCGCTCCCGCAGCGCGTCTGGCGCTTCTCGCGGTCGGCTCCTGCGTCCTCGCGGGCGGGATCTCCGCGTGCGCGAGCACCGAGCAGGAAAGCGCCCGCATCGGCCGCGAAAGCCAGCTGGCGGCGGCGCAGGCCAACGCGCCGGCCCACGCCGCGAAGCACACCCGCAAGGCCTCCGGCAAGCCCACGAGCAAGCGGAGCTCCGGATGAGCAACCTCGCGCCGGTGCCGTCCGAGAGCACGACCTGCAGCAACTGCAACGCGCCCCTGGTCGCCGACCAGCGCTACTGCCTGTCATGCGGCCAGCCGTGCTCGCCCGTCCGTCTGCCCTTCCTTGACGTGCTCAGCTCCGAGCAGACGCAGCAGCTCACGCCCGCCCCGATGGCCGCGCCCGTCGCATACACGCCGTACATCGAACCGGCGGCCGGGCCCGCGTGGCTGCGCCGGTACGCGCCGCTCTTCGCTGTCGCCTCGGTGCTGCTGCTCGCGATGATCATCGGGCTGCTCGTCGGGCACTGGGTCTCGCAGGGCAAGACGTCCAGCGGGCCGCAGGTGATCAAGGTCGAAGGGCTCAGCGCAGCCGCGGGAACCGCCGCAGGCGCGTCGACCACGGCGGCGCCGGCGACCACCACGCCCGCCGCCACGAAAGCAAGCGCGTCCGGCTCAAAGGAAGAACAGCAGGAAGAAGCCGAAGCGAAGGCAGAAGAAACCAAGAAAGTGGCTCCTCCGGCCCCGGTAAAAGTGAGCTCGACGACGCTCAACAAACTTGAAAAATCGACAGGCAAGCAGCATCAGGAAGAACTCAACAAGATCGGCACAGCGCCGATAGCGGTCCCGTGAGCGCGCTCAACGGCAACGGCGCGCAGCCCCCGACAGCCGTGCACGCCGCACCGGCACCGGTCGGAGGGATGGTCCTGCCGGTCGGGGGCCTGGCCGCACCCGCCGGATCGATGTCGGAGCTGCGCAGGCGCAGGCTCGAGGTCGCCGAGAAGGTCGCGTCGCTCACCTGGGATCTCGGCGGGCTCGCTTACGAGATGGCGATCCGCGACCACTACCGGCTGGACGTGCTGGCACGCAAAGCCGCCGAACTGCAGGAGGCCGACGCGCAGCTCGGAGAGCTCCAGCGGCTGCTCGCCACGGCGGAGGCCGGCATCGACGGGCAGTGCCGCGCCTGCGGCGCCGTGCACAGCCGCGGCGCGGGCTTCTGCTGGCACTGCGGCGCTCCGCTCCTGCACGAGGCGCGCCCGGCGGCGCTGCACCCCGAGCAGCCCGCGGGCTGACGGCCGACGACGAGCGTCCAGCGCGGGCGCGGTGGCCGGCGGCTGCGCGTAACGTTCACCGGGTGAGCCCGGGCGTCGGCAGGAGAGGAGCAATCGCAGCGGCCGCGGCGATCCTGGTCGCAGGCTCCGCGGCGGCTCTCGCCCCGGCCTCCGGCGGCCCGCGCACGGCGCGGGCCGCGGCTCCGCCCCCCGTCGAAGCCGGCTGCCCCGTGTTCCCCGCGAGCAACCCGATCAACCGCGACATCTCCCGCGCGCCCGTCGACCCCCGCTCGGCCGCCTACATAGCCAGCATCGGCCTCGGCGGCCACCTGCATCCGGACTTCGGTGTCAACCCGGCATACGGCATCCCCTACTCGGTGGTCGGCCCGGCGCAGCGCCGCGTCCCGGTCAGGTTCACCGAATACGGCGAAGAATCAGACCGCGGCCCCTACCCGGTGCCCCCGCGTGCTCCCGTCGAGGGCGCCGGCGAAGAAGGCGACCGCCATGTCCTGGTCCTGCAGTCCGGGACGTGCCGGCTGTATGAGCTGTATTCGGCGAGCCGCTCGGGTGCCGGCTGGGATGCCGGCTCGGGTGCCGTGTTCAACCTGCGCAGCAACGCCCTTCGGCACGAAGGGTGGACCTCCGCTGACGCGGCCGGGCTGCCGATCCTGCCGCTGCTCGTGCGCTGGCACGAGGTTCACGCGGGGCGCATCGACCACGCGCTCAGGGTCACGGTCCAGCGCACGCAGCGCGGATACATCCACCCGGCGACGCACTTCGCGTCCGGCAGCTCGGATCCGAGCCTGCCGCCGATGGGCCTGCGGCTGCGCCTGAAGGCGTCCTACAGCCTGGCGGGCTTCCACGGCCAGGCGCTCGTGATCATGCGCGCCCTAAAGCACTACGGCCTGATCGTCGCCGACAACGGCAGCAGCTGGTACATCACGGGCGCCCCCGACCCGCGCTGGAACGAATCGCAGCTGCAGGAGCTCAAGAGTGTCCCTGGAGCGGCGTTCGAGGTCGTGCAGAGCGGAGCGATACGGCACGTCGGCTGACGCCCGCGTCAGCGGGCGCGCGCGGGGCAGACCGCTCTACTGGTGCGGCGTCGGCTGCGAGGGCTCAACCGGCACGGGAGCGGCTGCTCCCTCGCCGAACGCCTGTGAGGCGCTGTGTGAGGAGTCCTCGCGCGCCTGGGCTGCCTGCGTGATCTGGTTCTGCTTGCCATCGCCGCTGATGCCCTCCTTGAACTCCCTCATACCTCCACCGAGGGAGCGGCCGATCTCGGGCAGGCGCTTCGCGCCGAACACGAGCAGCAGGATCACGACCAGAAATGCGATGTGCAGGGGGTTGTCGAGTCCCATGTGTCAAATCAGTCTAGTGCATCGGGGTCCCCTGAAAACCCCGGCGTGGACGACGGCTCGCTGAGCGGGGCGCCGGCGGCGGCCGGGCGCAGGGTGCGGTGCACGAGCTGCGCCGCCACGAGCACCATCAGGGCGGCGAACGCGTCACGGAGCACCGCGCCCGAGAGCGCGTTCGCCAATGCCACGCCGCCGGCCGCGCCGGCGACCGAGAGCAGGCCCAGGACCAGGGCGTCGGCGCGCTGAACGTTGCCGTAGCGGTCCTGCCGGTAGGTGCCGACGATCGCCACCGGCACGATCGCCAGCAGGGACGTCGCCTCCGCCTGGTGCTGGCTGAGCCCGGCGAACAGCACGAGGCCCGGGACGAACAGCACGCCGCCGCCGACGCCGAGCAGCCCCGCGACCATGCCGGCGGCGACTCCGATCGCGAGCTCCCCGATCACCTGAGCACCAGCTCCACGGCGCTCGCAACCAGCACAGCCGCGAACAGCAGCGCGATCACGCCCTGTTCCAGGCGCTGCTGCAGCCATGTGCCGAGCAGCACCCCGCCGATCGCCGGGATCCCGATCAGCGCCGCGTCGAGCACGTGCACGTTCCCGTACAGGCCCTGCACGGCGGCGGCGAAGCTCGCGATGAAGATGATCGCCGCGAGCGACGTGGCGGTCGCCGAGCGCTCCCCGTAGGCAAGCCAGAGCATCAGCAGCGGCACGATCACGGTGCCGCCGCCGACCCCGAACAGGCCGCTGAAAACGCCAGCGAGGGTGCCGATCACCGCGAGCCGCAGCAGCCGGCCCGGTGGCTGTTCAGCTGCCACGCGAACGTGGGGACGGACAGGCCACCATGCGCGCCATACTAGACAGCGTGTCCCCCGCTGAGACGCTGGTGGAGGCGCTCGAGCAGATCCGCTCAGATCCGGCGCGCTCCGCAATTCTGCTCGACATCGACGGCACCCTGGCGCCGATAGTGCGCCATGCGGCTGACGCGAGCGTCCCGGAGGCGACACGCACGCTGCTGATCGAGGTCTCCCGGCGCTACGGCGTCGTCGGTTGCGTGAGCGGACGCCGGGCCGCCATCGCCAGGCAGATCGTCGCGATCGGCACGCTCGCGTACGTCGGCAACCACGGCGGTGAGCTGCTGCGCCCCGGTGCGCGCGGCCCGGAGATCGACCCCGAGCTCCTGGAGTGGCGCTCGCGCGTGCGCGACTTCGCCGCCCGCGTCTCCACACTGGACCGCGAGCGGCTGAGGGTGCGCGCCGAGGACAAGGACTCGATCGCCGCCTTCCACTGGCGTGGCGCGCCGGACGAGGATGCGGCGGCCGCCGCCGTCGATGAGATCGCGCAGCTCGCCGTGCGTGAGGGGTTCGCCGTGCACTGGGGCCGCAAGGTGCTGGAGGTGCGCCCGCCCGTGGACCTGCACAAGGGGACCGGCATAACGCGGCTCCTGCGCGGCGGCCCTGCGCGCGCCGCCCTCTACGTCGGCGACGACCAGACCGACCTCGACGCCTTCGCCGGCCTGCGCTCGCTCCTGGCCTCCGGGGAACTCGACAGCGCCGTCTGCGTGGCCGTCCGCTCCGACGAGGCGCCCCCCGCGCTGATCGAACAGGCCGATCTGACGGTTGACGGGCCCGAAGGCGTGCGCGGCCTGCTCGAGGCCCTGCTCTAGCCGACGTGAGATTCGTCGACTTCCTCCGGAGCACCGTGCTGCTCAGCGCGGCCGCCGCCACCGCGCTCGCGACGGTCAGCGTGCTCGCGTCGGCGTCCGCGACGGAATCGGACACGCTGCTGCTGCCGATCGCGGTGGGCTGGTGGCTGATCGCCACGGTGATGGGCCTGCGGCTCGGCCGGCGTGCCGAGACGAGCCCTCCCATCGCCCGCCTGCTGGCCGGCGCGAAGGCGACGACGACGCTGCCCGAGCACCACCCGAGTGCGATCCTGGTCAACCGCCTGTGGCCGCTGTTCGTGTTCACGATCCTCGCAGGCGGCCTCGCGTTCCTGGCCCCTCAGATCCCCGGCATCGGAGCCGGCTTCGCGATCATCTGGGCCCTCGCATGGCGGCGCCAGGACGCGGCCGTCGCCGCGATCGAGGAGCGAGACGGCGCCTGCTTCTACGTGCAGCGCGGGTCGCCGATCCGGCCGATGACGCTCGTCCGCACCCCGGGCTTCACCGCCTCGCGCCCGGAGAGCGTCAACGGTGCGATCAGCTAGATGGCCGGGACAGCGGACGTCCTGATCGTCTCCCTCGGCTCGACCGAGGGCCTGCGGACGGCCGACGAGCAGCTCGCGCAGACACTCCGAAGGGCCGGCGCCGACGTGAGGGTCGCACGGGCGCGGCGGCCGCGAGCCGTGCGGACGCTGATGCTGACCGATCTGATGTGGGCACGCGCGGCGCGAGAGGCAGCCGCGCAGGAGCTCGGCAGGGGCACAGCGGGTGCCGTCCTCTACTCGAGCACCACCGCGGCGCTGCTGTGGCCGCGACCCGGGGCGATCCGCTTCGATGCCACCTCCGCCGGGAACCGGCCGGGGCGCCACGGCCTGTGGCAGAGGCCGCTCGAGAGCAGGCGGCTGGCGGCCTCCCCGCTGCTGCTCCCGCTCACCGAGCAGGCGATGCGGGAGGCGCCGCCGTCGGCCCGGCGCGAGGAGCGCACGCTGGTGATCCCGATCCCGGTCGCTCCCTCGGGGCCCGCGGCGCAGGTGCGGGACATCGCGGCGATCACCTACGCAGCGAACCCGTCCAAGAAGGGGCTTGACCGGGTGCTCGCGGCCTGGAGGGCGCTACGCGCGCAGGGCCGCGGCGACGGCGAGCTGCTGATCGCGGGAGTCGAGGCCGGCGAGCTGGCGGCGGCGGGGCTCGTTCGCCCCGGGGAGCCCGGCCTGCGGGTGCTCGGGACGCTCCCGCCTGCGGACTACAGGGCACTCGTGCGCCGGGCAAGGGTCTTCATCTGTGCCCCCCGGCGGGAGGACTACGGCGCCGCGCAGCTCGAGGCGCTCGCTGACGGCTGCATGCTCGTGAGCACCGCCGCGCCGGGCCCCTATGCCGCGCTGCCGATCGCCCGCGAGCTCGACCCGCGCCTGGTCGGCGAGGACCTCGCCGGCGCGCTGCGCTGCGCGCTGGATGATCCCTCCGCCGGCTACGCCGAGCGGGCACTGCGGGCCCTCGCTCCGTTCAGCCCGGCGGTCGTGGAGCGGCTCGTCTCAGAGAGCCTGCTTCCCCGGCTTCTTGGATAGGGACCGCAGCTCGGGCCAGGGCCGCGTGTTCAGCACGTCCCCGCGGGTCAGCCACGCACGCCGCGCCGTGAGGATCCCCCAGCGCATGTTCAGAAGCGTCGCGGGGCGGTGCGCGTCGGAGTCGATGATGATCCTCGCTCCCGCGGCCACGGCGGCGCGCGCGTCGATCTCCGAGAGGTCCCGGCGATCGGGGTTCGCGTTGATCTCGAGGATCGTCCCCGTCCTCGCGGCAGCCCGGAAGATCGCGTCGCGGTCCACCGCGTACGGGCGCCTGCGCCCGATCAGCCTTCCCGTGGGATGCCCGATCGCGTCGACGAGCGGATGTTCCATCGCCGTCAGCATCCGCTCGGTCATGGCCTGCTCGGAGATCGAGAACGAGGTGTGAACGCTCGCGATCACCCAGTCGAGCTCGGCGAGCAGCTCGTCCTCGTAGTCCAGCGAGCCGTCGGGGAGGATGTTGACCTCGCTCCCCGCGAGCAGCTTGATCCCGTCGATGTCCCGGTCGGCCTCCCGCACCAGCTCGATCTGCCGGCGCAGCTCATCGGGGGAGACGTCGTCGCCGAAGCCGTGGCTGGCGGAGTGGTCGGTGATCGCGAGGTACTCGTAGCCGATCTCCCTCGCCGCGGCGGCCATCTCGCCGATCGTCGCCCGCCCGTCCGAGGCGATCGTGTGGCTGTGCAGGTCGCCGCGGATGTCGGCGAGCGTGATCAGCTCGGGGAGTCCCTCGCCGGCCGCTCCGATCCGCGCGGCCTCGAGCTCGCCGCGGTCCTCGCGGAGCTCGGGCTCGATGTACGCGAGCCCGATCCGCTCATAGACCTCGCGCTCGCTCGCGCACAGCTCCGTCGTGCCCGTGGCGTCGTCCAGGATGCCGTGCTCTGAGACGTGCAGCCCGCTCGCGGCGGCCCGCTCGCGGAGCGCCGCGTTGTGCGGCCCGGAGCCGGTGAAGTGCTGCAGCAGATTGCCGTGCTGCTCGGGCGCGGCGACCCGCAGGTCGACCGGGACGCCGTTGTGGGTGCGAGCCCGTGCTCCCGTCGCGCTCGCCGAGAGAACGGTCTCGATCTCCGGGAGCTCTCCGAGCCGCTCCGCCAGCTCCCGCGGTGCCGGGCCGGTGGCGACGATGTCGAGATCCTTGACGCTGTCGGCGCCGCGCCGGGCGGAGCCCGCGACCTGAGCGCGAGTGCCCGGGCCGCCGAGACGCTCCAGGCCGTCGGCGAGCGCCTGTCCGATCTCCAGCGCGCGCGGCAGCAGGATCCTGTCCGGCCGGCTCGGCGCCTCGCCGCCGAGCTCGGCGATCGCCGCCAGCACGCTCTCCTCGAGCTTCGGGCCGACGCCCTTGACCGCGCGCAGGCGGTGCGCCTCGGCGGCCTCGCGCAGCGAGTCGAGCGAGTCGATCCCCAGCTCGGCGTGCAGCAGGCGCGCGCGCTTGGGTCCCAGTCCCGGCAGGTGCGTGATCTCGATCAGCCCGGGCGGGAACTTCGCCCGCAGGCGCTCGGTCGACGGGGTCGTGCCGGTGTCCAGCAGCGTCAGGATCTTGTCCTGGAGCGTGGAGCCGATGCCCGCCAGCTCCGTCGCACGGCCCTCGCGCGCGAGCGTGGCGACCGACACCGAGGCCTCGCGGACGGCCTTCGCGGCGCTCCTGTACGCGAGCACCCGGTGCACGATCGCTCCGTCAAGCTCGTAGAGGTCGCCCAGCTCGGCGAGGGCGTCGGCGATCGCGCCGTTGGACAGCTCGGAGGCCGGCATCGCCACAAGCGTAGGGCGAGGCGCGCGCCGACATCCCCCTGACCGGTGCGCCGAGCCGCCGCACGCTCTAGGGTACGCCGATCCATGCCTGGCGAGCCCTGGTTGATACTCCCGACTTACAACGAGGCCGAGAACATCAAGCCGATGCTCTCCGCGGCCGGCGACGTGCTCTCCGCGGCGGCGCCGGAGGGCTTCACGATCCTTGTCGTGGACGACGGCTCGCCCGACGGCACCGGCGAGCTGGCGGAGCAGATGGCGGCCGAGCACGACTGGGTGCAGGTGCTCCACCGCACCGAGAAGAACGGGATCGGCCCCGCCTACCTTGCGGGCTTCAGGCATGCGCTCGAGCACGGCGCCGGCTACGCGATGGAGATGGACTGCGACTTCTCCCATGACCCGGCCGACCTCGCCCGCCTGCTCGCGGCTGTCCGCGGCGGAGCGGACCTGGCGCTCGGCTCGCGCTACGTGCAGGGCGGCGGCGTCAGCGACTGGGGACTGCTGCGGCGGTTCATCAGCGCCGGCGGCTCGGCCTACGCCCGGATCGTGCTCGGCCTCAGGGTGCGCGACCTGACCGGCGGCTTCAAGTGCTTCAGGCGCGAGGTGCTGGAAGCGATCGAATTCGACACGGTGCGCTCGCAGGGCTACGCGTTCCAGGTCGAGCTGACCTACCGCGCCGTCCAGCAGGGGTTCACGGTGGTCGAGGTGCCGATCACCTTCCGCGACCGCACGCACGGACAGAGCAAGATGTCCTGGCACATCGCCGTCGAGGCGATGTGGCTCGTGCCGCGACTTCGCTTCAGGTAGCACCCTCCGGCGCCGATGGGGAGGGGATGGATGCCTCCGCGTACGCGTTCGCCCATGGAGTGCGCGACACCAAGGCCACGCTCAGGGCGTGGTCGGCGCACCCCCTGCCGGTCATCGGGCGCTGGGTCGCGGGCTCGGCGCTCGCCGCCGCGGGCCTGCTTGCGGGCGTCTGGATCATCGCCACGCTCGACTCCGGGTATGAACAGGTGCTCACGCTGCAGCCGCCGTTCGCGGTCGGTGACGCGCACGACGTGTTCGTTGTCCTTCGCGCCAATCTGCTCGTGCTCGCGCTGCACGCGATGGCATGCGTCGCGGGCTTCATCGCCGGCAGCTCGCTGCCGCTGCAGGCCCAGCAGCGGAGCGGCCTCTCGCGGTGGGTGCACGAGCGCGGCGGCCGCCTGGCGATCGGTTTCGTGGCGCTCGCCACGCTGTTCTCGCTGTCGGCCCAGGCGTTCATCGTGGGTCGCACCCTCGCGGGCGTCTCGAGCTTCCTGCGCGTGTCGCCGGCGATCCTGCTGCTCGGCGTCCTCCCGCACGCGATCCCCGAGCTGATCGCGCTGTTCCTGCCGCTGGCGGCGTGGATCATCGCGAGCCGCCGCGGAGAGTGGGACCAGCTGCTCGCGGCGACGTTCGTGACGGTTGCGATAGCGCTCCCGGTGCTCGTCGTGGCGGCGCTGATCGAGGTCTACGTCTCGCCGCACCTGTTCACGGCGCTGACGCACATCCATCCGCCGATCATCCGCAACTCTGAAGGCTGGATCGTCACCGTGCGCTGAGGCGCCTACTGCTCGGGTGGCGCCTCCGGGTGCTCAGCCTCATGTTCGGCTGATTCCATAGCCTCGAAGCGGTCCTCGCGCCTGAGAAGCGTGATCAGCAGCGCGACCGCTCCGCTGACCGCAATGCCGATGACCGCGGTGCCGCTGACTGCCAGTGGGACCATGCTCGGACACGATAGTGCCGCCGCGGCGGGCGCACCCCCGGACACCCTCCTTCATTTTGTATAGTGAGGGTAAGCGATCAAGGGAGAACCACATGGCAGGCACACTCACACAGGTGACAGACAACAACTTCGACGCCGAGGTGCTCGAGAACGACGGCCCCGTGCTCGTCGACTTCTGGGCTCCCTGGTGCGGGCCGTGCCGAGTGGTGGCACCGGTGCTCGAGGAGATCGCGTCCGAGCGCCCTGACCTTCGGATCGTCAAGCTCGACATCGACGAGAACCCGCAGACGGCCTCCCGCTTCGGTGTGATGTCGATCCCGACGATGATCCTCTTCAAGGCCGGCCAGCCGGTCAAGACGGTCGTCGGCGCCTACCCGAAGAAGAAGCTCGAGCAGGAGCTGGAGCCCTCACTCGCGTAGGGCGGCGCAGGTGCCTCAGCCGGGAGCGGCCCGGCTGAGGGCGATGGTCAGCGCCATGCCTTCGAGCTCCGTCTGCTCGGAGTAGGCGGCCCCGTCTGCCGGGCCCGGCGCGTGCATCTCGACGGCGAGCGTCTCGTGGGCGATGTGCTCGCGATGCGCCCCCGCCGCGTCGATCAGCGCCTGATCGCCGCTCAGAGAGAGGACGATCCGGTCCTCGACCTGCAGCCCGGCGGTCTTTCTCGCGTTCTGCACCGCGTGGACGATCTCGCGCGAGCGGCCCTCGCGCAGCAGCTCCTCGTCGATAGCCAGATCCAGCGCGACGGCGTGTGCGCCCTCGCGCTCGACGCTGTAGCCGTCTGGCGCGCGCATGCTCAGCAGCAGGTCCTCCGGTGCGAGCGAGTGCTCGCGTCCGGCCACCGATATCCCGATCTCGCCGCCATCGCGCACGACCGCCGCGACGTGCGCGGGGTCAAGCGCGGCGATCGCGGCCGCCGCCGCGGGCATCTCGCTCCCGAACTTGGGTCCGAGGGTGCGGTAGTTGGCCTTGATCTCGTAGCTGCTGAGCTCCTCCGCGGCCTCCACGAATCGCACGCGCCGGACATTCAGCTCCTCGCGCACGATGTCGGCGAGACGCTCGATCGCCTCGCGCTCACGCCCGTCGGCGACGACCACCGCCTCGCCGAGCGGCTGGCGGACCTTGATCTTCGCCTTGCCGCGGGCGCCGAGGCCGAGGCGGACGGTCTCGCGCGCGAGCTCCATCGCCTGCTCGAGCTGCTCGTCGCGCTCCCCGATGTCCGGGCCTGCGGGGAAGTCGCACAGGTGGACGCTCTCGAGCTCGCCGTCGAGGTTCTCGTAGATCTCATCGGAGATGAACGGGCAGAACGGAGCGAGCATCTTGGACACCGCAAGCAGGCAGCTGCGCAGAGTCCGGAAGGCGTCCGGGTCGCCGTCCCAGAAGCGCCGGCGGGAGCGCCGCACGTACCAGTTGGAGAGCTCATCCACCAGCGCCGCGATCGCCCTCCCGGCGGACGTCGCGTCGTAGGCGTCCAGGCGCTCGGCGACGAACTCGGCGGTGCCGGCCGTGCGCGACAGCGCCCACCGGTCGAGGTCGGCCTCCGGTCCCGTGCGCGGCGTAGCCTCGCCGGCGCCGGCGAGCTGGGCCTCGGCCGCGCGCGCGTAGAGCGTGTAGAAGTAGTAGGTGGACCACAGCTGCTTCAGGAACAGGCGAACGCCTTCGCCGATCGTCTCGGCCGAGAAGCGGTAGCCGTCCCACGGTGCCTTGGAGGTGAAGAAGTACCAGCGGAAGGCGTCCGCACCGTAGGTGTCGAGAACCTGCCAGGGCTCGACGGTGTTGCCCCTGGACTTGGACATCTTCTGGCCGTCCTCGTCGAGGATCAGCCCGAGGCACACCACGTTCCTGTAGGGCGCGGGCCTCTCGAGCAGCGTGGAGACCGCCAGCAGCGAGTAGAACCAGCCCCTCGTCTGGTCCTGGGCCTCACAGATGAAGTCGGCCGGGAAGCTGTCCTGGAGCACCTCCTGGTTCTCGAACGGGTAGTGGTGCTGGGCGAACGGCATCGCGCCGGAGTCAAACCACACGTCGATCACCTCGGGCACGCGCCGCATCTCCTCTGCGCAGCCGTCGTGCGGGCACGGGAAGGAGACGTCGTCGACGAACGGGCGGTGATGGTCGGCGAGCTCGGTCCCGGAGCGCTCCGCGAGCTCGGCGAACGACCCGACCACGTGAACGTGCCCGCTCGCGCAGCGCCAAACCGGCAGCGGCGTGCCCCAGTAGCGCTCGCGTGAGAGCGCCCAGTCCACGTTGTTCTTGAGCCAGTCGCCGAAGCGCCCGTCCTTCACGTGAGGCGGGTGCCAGCCGACGGTGTCGTTCGAGGCGAGCATCTCGTCCCGTAGCCGGGAGGTGGCGATGTACCAGGATGGTTTCGCGTAGTAGAGGAGCGGCGTCCCGCAGCGCCAGCAGTGCGGGTAGGAGTGCTCGTAGTCCTGCACCTTCAGCAGCAGTCCCCGCCCGCGCAGGTCCTCGATCAGCTGCTCGGTCAGCGCCGGCTCCTTGACGAATCGCCCCTGAAGCGTGTCGCCGTTCGCGTCCAGCACTCGCTCGTCGTAGGTGCCGTCGGGCAGCACCGGGTTGTATAGCGTGGAGGCCTGCGTGGGGTCGAACGGGACCAGCGGAGACGCGGCCGCGACGCGGTAGTCGTCCTCGCCGAACGCGGGTGCGAGATGGACGACCCCGGTCCCGTCCTCGGTCGTCACGAAGTCGTCGGCGAGTATCGGCAGGCCGCCGCTCTCGCGGTCGGTCGCGGCGAAGATAGGCCCTTGATAGGTGCCGTAGCGCTCCACGAGCTCAGTCCCCGAGAGGCGCTCGATGACCTCCGCGTCCTCGCCGAGGACGTGCGCGACGCGCGCCTCGGCGAGCACGTGCACCTCGCCGCCGACGCGCACGCGGGCATAGGTCGCCCCCGGTGAGACCGCCAGCGCCACGTTCCCCGGCAGCGTCCACGGCGTCGTCGTCCACACCAGCAGCGTGTCCTCGCCGTCGCTGGCGCGGAGCTTCAGGTAGACACTCGGGTCGGTGACGTCCCTGTAGCCGAGCGCCACCTCGTGGGACGACAGAGTCGTCTCGCAGCGCGGGCAGTAGGGCACGACCTTGTGGCCCTCATAGAGC
>Ga0209698_10006491_pt1 | contig 12424 bp, 7 predicted proteins | sample LitLauG_LLR_2012_FD_187203 | JGI IMG/M metagenome (GOLD analysis project Ga0209698, IMG submission 187203) | Freshwater sediment microbial communities from Pennsylvania, USA - Little Laurel Run_MetaG_LLR_2012 (SPAdes) (version 2) | ecosystem: Environmental > Aquatic > Freshwater > Creek >...
GGATGATGGAGTGACGCCGCGCGTGCACGGACAACAGGTGCCTCCCGCCGCCGGCTTGCAGGTGGGGAGCGCTCCCAATGCCAGGAAAAACGTGCTGTACGAGGGCCTCGGCCAGAGCGGGCTGCAGCCGGATTCGTTGTTTGAAGCGCAGTTGGCGAACCGGTTTTCGCCGCCGCCGGCCGATTGGGTGAACGCGTGCGGAGCGGCGCCGTCGGCCGCCGCCAACAGTGTGGGGAATGGCTTCAGTAATTTGCCAGGCGCAGTTTCGCCGGGAGAAATCGTGACGATCTACGGTGCCAACCTGGGGCCGGCCGTGGCGGCGAGCTTGCAGATCGACACATCCGGCCTGGTGGCCACGAGCCTGGCGGGTACGCGTGTGTTCTTCGATGGCATCGCGGCGCCTTTGGTGTATGCGCTGGCCGGGCAGGTGGCGGCCGTGGTGCCCTATGGAGTGGCGGGAGAAGCGAATACTACGCTGCTGCTCCAATACCAGGGCCAACGCAGCGCGCCGATTACTCTGCCAGTGGCCGCGGCCACGCCGGCCATTCTTACAGCGGATGGTTCCGGAAAGGGGCAGGGACTGATCGCAAACGCGGACGGCAGTGGTCTGAATGGGCCCGTGAATCCGGTGGCGCGGGGCGGCTACATTCTGATGTACGCGACCGGCGCGGGGCAGACCGACCCTCCTGGTGTGGACGGCACGCCGAACATGCCGCCGTACCCGAAGCCGCTGCTTCCGGTGGAGGTCAGGGTGGCCGGTGTCACAGCGGACGAGCAGATGGTCGGAGCGCCACAATTTCTAGCAGGATTCCTGCAGGTGAACGTTCGCATCCCGATGGAGGCGGCGACCGGACCGGCCGTTCCGTTGGAGTTGCGCGTGGGCGGCGTGGCAAGCCAATCAGGAGTGACTCTCGCAGTCCAGTGACGTGACGGTGGGAAGGGCAATCAGAACCCTTATCACTCCCCACTGCAGCGGATGGTCCCGGCAGAAATCGCGGGACACACACGTTGGATCGGCGATGCGCCAAAAGGTGCATTAACGCACTTGTACCGGACTGTCCGCCAGGGCGGGTGTGATACTTTTACGAACTGGAGGGGTTCTGTATACATGTACCTAAGAAAACTGAGCACGCTGTTATTGCCGTTGTCTTTTTTTGCACTCCAGGCTCAGGCCCAGATCAGTGGGGCCTGTAGCAATTCGAGCTTGAATGGAGCGTATCCTTACCTGCTTTCCGGAACCGTGAAAAGCGGGAACGCAAACGTGTCGTACCAGGAACTCGGCAAGTTGAGCCTGGACGGTAAGGGCGGGATTACCGGCTCTTCCACTACCAGCACGGCGGGCGTGATTGCCCCGACCTCTTTCTCGGGGAGCTACTCGGTTCAGTCGAACTGCGCGGGCACGGGCTCATGGTCCGCGAATTCCCAAACGACCACATTCAGTTTTCAGATCGTCAACGGAGGATCTCTCGTCCTGGTAGCCGTTACGGTAGCGGGCAGCGTAGTGGACGGCCGATTCTACCGGCCGGCCAGTGTCACCGGAGCTCAATGCGGGAGCGGCGCCGTGTCCGGGACCTATGGCGTTCTTTTAGGGGGTGAAACCTACGCCGGCGGCGTGGCAACCCGGTATAACCTGGAAGGTCAATTCGCGTTCGACGGCAAAGGCGGTCTTACCCTCAACGCGGCCACGGCGAACCAGGGCGCCTCGGGGGGCGTACCCGTCACCGGCCCAGGCACCTATTCCATTGGCAGCGATTGTATGGGTACGGCCCAAATCTCCAGCTCTGGTGGCGCGCTGAACTATCTGGTTGCCCGTACGGAAGGGGGGACTGTAATTATCCTCGAGACCGACGCCAACACCACCATTGCGGGAGCCGGGAACCCGCAAGACATCGATCAAGTCATGCCGCAGTTCGTTTTCGGGGGAGGCTGGTATTCAGCGCTCTACTTCACGAATTCGAATTCCAGCTCCGTGTCATTTACCGTTACTTTTACCACGGATGCCGGGACTCCCATGACCGTGCCCGGCGTGAATGGCCAGGTTTCCCTGGACGCGCATGCAACGGTCGTCGTGGAACCCTCGTCCATCAGTGGACCGTTGGTTCAGGGATACGCAACCCTGGCGTTGCCGGCAGGAGTCACCGGGTACGGCGTCTTCCGCCAGATCGTGCCCGGGCGTCCCGACCAGGAAGCCATCGTGCTGTTCCGCAGCGCGAGATCCACCTTCAGCACTCTCACCTGGGATGAGATCGGCTTCACGACCGGGGTCTCCATCGTCAATACCAGCGGTGCGGCCACCACAGTCACCATTACCGTCTATGACATCAACGGGAGAGTTCTGATAACAAAACCCGTCAATTTGCAGGCGAACGCTAAGATAGAAGACACCTTGAAAAATATTTTAGGGTTTCCGAGTATGACGGGTATGCGGGGCTCCGCTCAATTCTCAGTGGGAACCGGGAGTATCGCGGTCCTGGGGCTGCGGTTTGGCGCAGCCGCCTTCACCTCGATTCCGGCAACGCAAGAGTGACCGGTAGCCTCATTGCTTGCGTTGGTTCGCCGGTTGGGACGATTCTCGCGCACGCGTGACAATATAGGCCCGAATCGCCGCCACCTGCTTGGCATTGAGGATTTTCTGGAAGGACGGCATGCCCGCCGACGCGTAGCTCCCGCCCAGAACGATGTCCTCGATCTTCTGGAGAGTCTCTTTGCTGGCGTAGCGGAGATCGGGCACGGGGCCGGCGACGGCGTTCACTCCATGACAAGGCGCGCATTGCGAGTTGAATAGCAGGCCTCCTTCGTGCACCATCTGCGGCGAAGCGTTGGTGGTGATGGCCGGCGTGGGCGGATCCTTATGGCCGAACGCGGGGGCTTTCAGTGTCGCGGCGCCGTCGAGGGTGAAGGTGAGAATCCTTCCATAGCCCGGCTTGACTGCGCCCGATCCGGGGGCATTGAACAATCCGGTAGAGCCACCCCATCCGGCCATGACCGACACATACTGGACGCCATTGACGAGGTAGGTCACTGGAGGGGCCATGATTCCGGTACCGGCTTCGAAGGTCCAGAGTTGCTTGCCGTCGGTGGCGCGATAGGCGGCCAGCACGCCGTCGGCGCGGCCCTGAAACACCAGGTTGCCAGCCGTAGCGAGCACCCCTCCGCCTTCGACTACCGGATAGTTCACGCGCCAGGCCGCCCTCTGCCCTGCCGGATCCCACGCCACCAGCTCTCCGGTGGGGGAAGGCAGCGAGCCCAATTTAGCGTTAAGCGGGCCATCGTAGAATCCGTCGAGGCCCACATTGTCCCTGTCCGCATCATATTTCCACTTCGGATTGGGCGCATGCAAGAACTGCGTGCCAACTTTCACCGGCAAATAGACCAGCCCGGTCGCGGGACTGAACGCCATCGGGTTCCAGTTGTGCGCGCCGTCCGGGCCGGGCGAGGCAATCACAGGCTTGAGGTCCGCGTAGCCAGTGGCCGATTCGACGGGACGCCCCGTTTTGGCATCGAGTCCAGTGGCCCAGGTGACGCCGTTTACGAACGGCGTGCCGGAAAGGAACTCCCCGGTCTCGCGATCGAGAACGTAGAAGAACCCGTTCTTGTTCGCCTGCATGATTACCTTGCGTGCGCGGCCGCCCAGGTTGAGGTCGGCCTGCAGCAGCGGTTGCGTCGCATCGTAGTCCCAATTGTCCCCGGGAGTGGTTTGGAAATACCAGGCTAGTTCGCCGTTGCTCGCGTGCACGGCGAGGATCGATGCCGTGTACAGGCTGTCGCCTCCGTGCCGGAGCCCGCGGTACCAGGCCGTGGGATTGCCCGTTCCGAAATACAGCAGATCCAGCGCCGGGTCATAGACGATGCCCTCCCAGGGCGTGCCGCCCCCTCCCGCCTTCCACCATTCGCCCGTCCAGGTCTTGGCAGCGCGCTCCATGGCCTTCGATTCGAACCCCAGCGAGGGATCTCCGGGCACAGTGTAAGAGCGCCAGGCCATCTTGCCCGTTTCGGCGTCAAACGCCGAAATGAACCCGCGTACACCAAACTCCGCCCCTGCGTTGCCGATGATCACCAGTCCCTTGGCGATGCGGGGAGCGCCCGTGATCGAGTAGGGCTTGGCGCTATCGGCGGTGGATACGGTCCACACGGGAGTCCCAGCCCGTTCTTCGAGAGCGATCAGACGGCCATCCAGCGTTCCCTCATAGACTTTGCCACGGTACAGGGCCACGCCACGATTCACCACGTCGCAGCAGATGAAGTAGGCGCGTTCGCGAGGCACCTTAGGATCGTAGGTCCAGCGGACTTCTCCCGTCTTGGCGTCCATGGCGTACACCACGCTCCAGGAACCTGTGGTGAAGATGACGCCATCTTCCACCAGCGGCGTCGCTTCCAGACCCCGTGTGGTGCCCAGTTCCCGGCTCCAGGCCAGGCCCAGTTTTGCAACCGTCTGCTCATTGATCTGGTTCAGCGGACTAAACCGATGGTCGTCGTAGGTTCGTCCGTACATGAGCCAGTTGCCCGTGTCCTGATCCGTGCTGCGGAGCCTCGAGTCGTCGAGAGTCCCCGGCCGGTTGCAGGAAACGAAGGCGAATAGGGCGAGCAGCACGACCCCGGCAGCTACCTGGCGTTTCAACATGGAACGAACCTCCGATGGCCAGCGATTCAGGGTCAACTATAACATCGCCCGGGTTTGTGGGGAAACAAGTCCGCACGGGCCGGAAACACCTACTCGTACCGCAACGCCACCATGGGATCGATGCGCGGGCTCTATGACTTGAGCCTTTTCCCGTCCTCCAGTTCGACGGTCAAACCGCGCATGGTCTTGGCCCCGGTCTTCGCACGCCCTCCCGTGCACGTAATCTGGTCGCCAGGCTTCACCGTGGTGCTGGTCCAACCGTACCGCTTCAGGGAATTCGGGCTATTGAGTTCGATCGACCATTCCTCGGACCCGCCCTTGTCGTTGGTCACATTGAGCGTCAGGTAGGCGTGGGGATTGGACCACTCGACGCGGCTCACCACACCTTTCACGGTGGTGGGAGTCTTCATGTCGTAGAGGGTCTCGGCGTGATGCGGCAGGGCCGGCCCTGCCGCCAACAACCATAGCCCGGCAACCCAGAGCGCTGGTCGGCTTCTCATCGACAATTCCTCCGCTTCCCGGCTGGTGACCGCATCTAGAATATATACCCCATGGAAAGCTGGTAAGTCCGCGGCGGCAGGAAATGCGTGCCGCTGAACGTCGACAGGAAGTTATAAAGCCCCACTTTGTTGGTGAGGTTGGTCACCGTCACTCGCAGCGACACTCTATTGCGATCCCCGCCGCGAAGCAGGTTATCGGTGCCCAACGCCAAGTCGAACAGGTTTCGGGGTTTCACACGGTCGGGGTTGTGGTCGTTGTTCTCCGTCCCGGTTTGCGGCAAGGTCAGGAGCGCCGACTGCCCGATACCGCTACAAGTTCGGATAGGCTTTTGAAGCGTAGCGAACACGCCCCTGCAGGAGAAGCCGATATCCACCTGTTGGGCGGGAGTGAGCGTCAGCGCCACGGCCACGTCAGGCACCCCGGTGACTACGAGCCCGCTGTCATAGCGCCAGATGAACGAGGCCCATGGGCCGGTCTTCCCCTGCTGATAACGCAGGCTGGCGGTCTGCTGGAACGCCTGGTCGTGGTCGATGCGGAAGACTCCCGGCACGTTGGCCGTGCCCTGGAAGATGAGGCCTCCGTTCTCCGGTGGAAAGTAGCGGGCGCTGGTGTGGCCGAACGTCATGTAGGCCTGGAAGCCGTGAATGTTCGTGGTGCTCAAGCGGCCGGTCACGCCGTCGATCTTGGAATTGTGCCAGGCAATCGGAAAGGTAATCGGCGTATTGAACAGAACGTCAAAATCGTAGCCGTTGTGCGTGTATTTCCGGAAGTAGTCGCCATCGAACAACAGGTGCGAGCCGATCTTCTGCTGCAGTCCGGTATTGAACTGATTGCGGAAGCCCGGTGCGATGGGAATGCTGGCTCTCGCTCCAAAGACGGTTTGCGCCAGACCGCCGCTCCCGGTGGCGCTGGAAAGGAGCAGATTCTCGTTGAACGGAGTTTCGAAGGTGCGGGAATAGGCTGCGCGAAAGACCGTGTTCGACTGCGGGGTGTAGGAGACGCCCAGCCTCGGCTGGAAGCCGTTCTTCGAAAGGATTCCGTTGTATTGGTCTTCGCGCAGGCCCACGTTAATCGTGAAATGCTTCAGCCGGATGTCGTCCATCGCGTAGAACGCATACTGACTGATGTTGTCCGCGCCGTGAAAAGCGAAGTACCCGCCTCCGCGAGTGAGGTCGTAGGGCACCAGCCCTGGATGCAAATCGGGGTTGGAATGGTACGCCGGACTCACGGAACTGCATTGGGCAGGATTGGTGATCCCGGGCAGCGCCAGCGGATCACCTTGTGCATCCAGGCAGACCGGATTGAAAGTGGGATCGGTGATGCCTAAGGAGAAGTTCTCGAGCAGGCGGGTTTGCTGAATTTGCAAGCCGAACTTCAAATTGTGGCGGCCTTGTACCCGGGAGACATCGGCTTTGCCGCCGAGGTTGGTGAGGAAGCGTCTCTGCGACTCCGTGGCCGGCGTGTCGTTCAAGGGATTGCTGCTGCCATAGTAGTTCACCTGATCGCGGCGCGTAAAGAGGTTGGCCGTAAGGAGCGTGGCAGTCCCAAACAGGTGCTGAAAGCCCGGCGCTACGTTCCACGTCAGCACCCGCTGAATCTGGTCCTGGCTCAATTGATCGTAGCTGTTGGGAACCTGAAACCAGTTCCGGACCGCGAAAAGGTTCAAGTGGAAGGAATCGCGCCCAGGTTGGTAGTCGAAGCGATCGAAAATGGTCTCATTGTTCCCGATGTCGTGAATGGGCAGGAATTCCGGCGTATCAAGAAAATGTCCGGTCCGAATTCCGTTGATGGCGATGAAGTTGCCAAGGGTAGGCGAGCCGAAGCCAAAGGTGGCGTCCTCTCCCCAGGTTCCAAATGACGCCCAGTTCGCATCGAGACTCCCGAACGGACGCGCCCCCAGGCCCGATTTCGTGGTGGCGTTCACCACCAGGCTCGATTTGTCGCCGTACTGCGCGTCGGGCGCCCCGGTAATCAGCTCCATGCTCTGCACGGCGTTGGCGGGCAGTTGCGTGGAGAATACTTTGCTCTGCTGATCGCTGATGGACTGGCCGTCCACCACGAAACTGACTTGAGCGTGATCGCCGAGCGGGTGGAAGAACCCATTAGCGTCCGAGGACGTCCCGCCGGTGCTGAAATTTATAATGCTGCTTAGGCCCGCTGCGGCGTCGAACGTAGGCAGCTTCAGGAAGGCCGTGGAGTCTACGTCGGTGTGTGCCCCCGGAGCCGTATCCAGCAGGGCGGCGGAGGCCGTTACTTCCACCGTCGTCCGCTCCTCGGTCATCTCCACATTCAGGGTGACCACTACCGGCACGGAGCTGTTCACCTCCACGGCTTGCTGCATGGTCTTGAAGCCTGCGGCGGCGACCTCCAGTTGGTAGCTGCTGCGGGGAACGTTGTTGAAGCGGAAGACGCCGGCGCTGTCGGTCACGGCGGTTTGGCTGAACCCCGTCACTGGATTGCGCATGCCCACCGTGACGTTCCGGACCACTCCCCCCGATGGATCCAAAACCGTGCCCATGACCGTCCCGCTGTTTTCCGACTGGGCAAGTGCGGCTCGCCAGATCAAGACCCCAAGAACCGCGAGTTTCGCGCGGTGCTGCATCACGTTGACCTTCCCTCCGGCCAAATCAAACTGGTGTTTCTACTGCCGCTGCAACGTTTCCAGATAGTTCGTAAGGTTGTCGACCCGCAGCTTGACCGTGGCATCGTCACCCATGGCACGGAACACCGTGCCCCAGATGGGCATGTCCCGCGAGCCGTGGGCTCCCTCAGGGCCATAGCCTCGAATCACGTTGACTACCCGGAGCGCCGGGAACTTGCCCGCGTTTTTCCGGCTGAGTTGGGTCAGGTCCGCCGGCCGTTTCTTCAGAGCATCGGCAGCCGGCCCGCCTCCACGGCCGTCGACGGAATGGCACACTGCACAATAAGCGCGAAACATTTCAGGACCCTTGGCAGGTGAAATATACTCCGGCTGCACGTACTTCAGTGGGGGCTTCTGCTGGGCGGATACCAGGCAGCCAGCTGCCACAATAAGGAATGACCCCAACCATTTCCGCCTGCGCATACGTAACCCCGGCAGTCAGGCTTCTGCAATTCGCCTGCCATTTCGGATATTGGAGACCTGTTATATACTTACTCTCCGGATCGTCACTTGGCAGGCGCGCGTATTGACCCGCATGCGTGGTTTCCAGGCGGAGTTTGCGGAGTTCACTGTCCGGCCACAGAAAATCGAGGGGAATCCACAAAAGACAGAAAGTCACTCACGCGCATGATGAAGGTTACGACATCAAACCGGGCGGTTGGGTGAAATGGCTCAGCCAGCCTGAGACCAGGCGGGGCGGCTTCCGTCTTTTCAGATAATCAGGACTCGAATAGTTTGGTGGCAGAATTGCTGGCGAATCATCACCTGGATATTGTCATGAAAGGAAGGGGCTACGGCTTATGAGACGTTGGTACTGGCTAGGCCTTTTGCCGGGAATCGCCGTTATCGCGACCGCATCGGTGAGTGCGACCATCACGTACTACAAAGATGTAGTCCCGATTCTACAAAACCACTGTCAGAGCTGCCACCGTCCGAACCAGTTGGCGCCGATTTCGTTTCTGACGTACCGGGAAACGCGCGCCTGGGCCGAAGTGATCAAGCAGGTGGTGGCGGCTCAGAAGATGCCACCGGCGTGGTCTGAGGACAAGGCCGGCCTTCTTCCGGGGAAGCATGGGAACTTAACCACACGCGAGATCTCCCTCATCGTCACGTGGGTCGAAGAGGGCGCAGCCGCAGGAGATCCGCACGATGCGCCACCACCGCTCTATTTCGATAAGCCCGCAAGGACGGACCAGCCACGGAACCTTCCACCGGCAGGGTCGGCTGGCTCTTCCTCTCGAGGATCCCGATGAACGCGGCCACATCAAGGATCCTGGTCGTAGATGAGGAAGCGCAGATACGAAAGCTCCTGCGGACGGTGCTCGCTCGAGCCGGTTACGAAGTACAGACGGCCCGAACGGCGGAGGAGGCCATCGGGACCTGGGGCCCATCGATGAGCTTCGACGCCGTTATCTCCGAGACGAATCTATCCGGCATGGACGGGCACGAGTTCGCCAGGCAGATGGCTGTGCGCTGCCCCGGCAGCCGGATGATTTTCGTAAGCGCATCCGATACCGGTTGCGAAGCGTGTCCGCACGCACGGCAGTGCCCGTCGATTAGAAAGCCTTTTGACCCGAGCGAAGTGGTCAGGACAGTTTCAGGTATCCTCGCGGCCCGCACCCGGCTGCCGAATTGAGGTCCGGCGGGTTGGTGACCCGCCTCCCGCCCGCACAGCCTGCGGCAGGAAAGGGATACACTGTCACAGAGGAGATACCCATGCCGGACGATACGAAAGATCTCAAGAGCAATGACGAGTTGCCGAGCGACCTGCCACGGCGCGACTTTGTAGGTTTGTCGGTAGCCGCGAGTCTCGCCGCTGCCGGTTCCGTTTCGGCCGCGGATTCGGTAGTGGAGACCAACGTCGAGATCAAGACGCCGGATGGCGTCTGCGACGCCGCGTTCATTCATCCCAAAAGCGGTTCCCATCCGGGAGTGCTGATCTGGCCCGACGCCTTCGGCTTGCGCCCTTCGATGCGCGACATGGCCAAGCGGATTGCCGCGGAGGGATATTCCGTCCTGGTACCAAATCCTTTTTATCGCGTGGCCAAGGCCCCTTTCTCGGATGCCTCCACCTTCAATTTCCAGAATCCGGCCGACATGGCTAAACTCCAGCCGCTGATGGCGTCGGTGAACGCGCCCGGCAACGCCGAAAAGGATGCGGTCGCTTACATCAACTTCCTGGACGCTCAAAAGCAGGTCAACAAGGCGAAGAAGATCGGGACGCAGGGCTACTGTATGGGCGGGCCATTGGTGGTCAAGACCTGCGCGGCAATGCCCAATCGCGTAGGCGCCGGCGGGTCTTTCCATGGCGGTGGCCTGGTTACCGACAAACCCGATAGCCCTCATCTGCTCGCGTCGAAGATCAAGGCGCGCATGTATTTCGGCATCGCGTCGAATGACGACATGCGTCAACCCGACGCCAAAGACAAGCTCAAGGAAGCGTTCGCTGCCGCCCACGTTCCGGCGGAAATCGAAGTCTATTCGCAATCCCTGCATGGCTGGTGCGTGCCCGACATGCCGCAGCAGAACGGCATGCCGATCTACAACAAACCGGACGCCGAGCGCGCCTGGGCCAAGCTCGTCGCGTTGTACAAGACAGCGCTGGCTTGAGGCCGGGCCGGCTCCGCGCCAGGGGCGCTCCGCGGGGAGCGTCCCTGCGACGCACCCGCCTATCGTTGCGCGGTAGCCGGCGCCCGGATCATCGCGGGCGACCAAGCCGGCCGAGTCCAGCATGAGTTTCCAAGCGGCGTCCCACCGGCCGGTTGAGATAAACTGAGGTGCGGAGGAGCGGTGAGGGGACGCTGGTTGGGGATCGCGGTTTCGCTGTGGCTGGCGCCGGCGGCATTCAGCGCATCGTCCTATCGCGAGACCCTCGACACTTACTGCGTCACCTGCCATAATCAGCGCCTCAAGACGGGGGGCCTGGGGCTCGATACGCTGGATCTGGATAAGGTCCCGGCCCAGGCGGAAGTTTGGGAAAAGGTCGTGAAGCGCCTCCGGACGCGAAGCATGCCGCCTCCCGGCGTGCGGCGGCCTGAGGTGGCGGTGTACGACGGCATGGCTTCGTGGCTGGAGACGCAACTCGATCAGGCCGCCGCGGCGAATCCCTATCCCGGCCGGCCGGTGCTGCACCGGCTCAATCGCGCCGAATACGGAAACGCGATTCGCGATCTGCTGGCGGTCGAAGTGGATGCCGCTGCTCTGCTGCCGCCGGACGATTCGGCCTTCGGGTTCGACAATATCTCGGATGCCTTGGGCCTGTCGCCGTCGCTTCAAGAGCACTACCTGGCTGCTGCGCTGAAGATCGGCGCGCTGGCGGTGGGCGATGCGAATGTGACGCCCGGCAGCGAGACCTGGCGGATTCGGCAGGACCTTTCGCAGAACGAACACGTCGAAGGACTGCCCCTGGGGACAACCGGGGGAATCCAGGTCCGCTACAACTTTCCGCTGGATGGCGAGTATACGTTCCAGGCCAAACTTTATCGCACCAATTTGAACATCGTGCGCGGGCTCCAGGTGGCGCACCAGGTGGAATTCAGCGTCGACGGCCAGCGCATCCACATCGCGGCCATCGGCGGGCCGGAAGACCTGATGGCGATGTTTCAGAAGCCGACCGACACGGGCGATGCGGTGGAGGCCCGATTGCGTGTGCGGGCGGCGGTGAAAGCGGGCCCGCATGAGGTCACGGTGGCATTCCTGCAGCAACCGCTCGCGGAACCGGACCGGCTGCAGCCTTATCTGCGGAGTTCCGTCGACAATTTCGACTGGTCGGGGCACCCGCATTTGCAGACGCTCACCATCGCTGGGCCGTTCCACGCCGGGAGCGGGGGGGACACGCCGAGCCGGCGGCGCATTTTCGTGTGTCATCCAAACAGCCCCGCGACGGAAGAGCCGTGCGCGCGGCAGATTGTCTCGACTTTGGTGCGCCGCGCCTACCGCCAGCCCGGGAGCGAGCCGGACGTGCAGCGCGCGATGACCTTCTACGAAACCGGCCGGCGGAACGGGGGCTTCGAAGCAGGCGTCGAGTTGGCGCTCGAGCGCATCCTGGCGAGCCCGAAATTTATCTTCCGCGTGGAGCGCGATCCGGCGGGAGTTGCCCCGGGCAGCGCTTACCGCATCAGCGACGTCGAATTGGCATCGCGCCTTTCGTTTTTTCTGTGGAGCAGCCTTCCAGACGACGAACTGCTGAAGGCGGCGAGCCAGGGCAAGCTACGGAACCGGGCCGTGTTCGAACGCGAGGCGCAGCGCATGCTGGCCGACCCCCGGTCGGAGGCCTTGGTCGGCAATTTCGCCGGGCAGTGGCTGCAATTGCGCAATCTGCGGAACGTGCAGCCGAACACCGACCTGTTTCCCGATTTCGACGATAATTTGCGGCAGGCGTTCCGGCGCGAGACGGAGCTGTTGTTTGAGAGCATCCTGAGGGAGGATCGGAGCGCGCTCGATTTGCTGACCGCCGACTATACCTTCGTCAACGAGCGACTGGCGCGCCATTACGGCATTCCGGACATCTACGGTAGCCGCTTCCGCCGCGTGACCGTTTCCGGCGAGGCGCGCAAAGGGCTGCTGGGACAGGGAAGCATCCTGGCGTTGACGTCGCACGCCGAGCGAACCTCGCCGGTGCTGCGCGGTAAATGGATTCTGGAGAATGTGATGGGCATGCC
>Ga0209698_10006492_pt1 | contig 12421 bp, 9 predicted proteins | sample LitLauG_LLR_2012_FD_187203 | JGI IMG/M metagenome (GOLD analysis project Ga0209698, IMG submission 187203) | Freshwater sediment microbial communities from Pennsylvania, USA - Little Laurel Run_MetaG_LLR_2012 (SPAdes) (version 2) | ecosystem: Environmental > Aquatic > Freshwater > Creek >...
TCGATGCCCCGGGGTTGCCCGAGGACGGGTACCACCTGTCGATGGACCTCTCCGACCGGGCCATCGGGTTCATCCGGGACGGCAAGGTCATCAACCCCGACAAGCCGTTCTTCCTCTATCTCGCGCCTCAGGCGGGCCACGCGCCGCACCACGCCCCACGGGAGTGGATCGACCGGTACAAGGGTGCCTTCGACATGGGATACGAGGCGATCCGGCCGGCGATCCTGGCCCGCCAGATCGAGCTGGGCATCCTCCCCGAAGGCACCGAGCTCACCCCCATCAATCCGCACGGCGAGCCCACCTCCACCGGGCCCGAAGGGCAGCCATGGCCTCTGTTGGACACGGTCCGTCCCTGGGACTCGCTCGGCGCCGAGGAACAGCGGTTGTTCTCCCGCATGGCAGAGGTGTTCGCGGGGTACATCTCCTATGCCGACGACCAGCTCGGTCGCGTCATCGACTACCTCGAGCACTCGGGACAGCTCGACAACACGCTGATCGTCGTCATCTCCGACAACGGCGCGTCGGGCGAGGGTGGTCCCAACGGGTCGTTCAACGAGATGCGCTTCTTCAACGGCGTCCCGGACACGACGGAGCTCACGTTGCCGCACCTGGACGAGCTCGGGTCTCCGGCGTCGTACAACCACTACAACACGGGGTGGGCATGGGCCTTCGACACGCCGTTCCCCTACTGGAAGCGGTGGGCGGGCTACGAGGGCGGAGTGGCGGACATGGCGCTCGTCGCGTGGCCGGCCAGCATCAAGGCCGACGACACCGTGCGCCAGCAGTACGTTCACGCCGTCGACGTCGTGCCGACGGTCTATGAGCTGCTTGGGATCACGCCGCCGGACGTGCTCAAGGGGTACACGCAGAGCCCAATTGAGGGCGAGAGCTTCGCCGGCTCGCTGACGGATCCCGGCGTTCCGGGCAAAGAGACGCAGTTCTACGCCATGCTGGGCCAGCGCTCCATCTACCACCAGGGGTGGTTGGCCTGCACGATGCACCCGCCGATCTCGGGCTGGGGTCACTTCGAATCCGACGTCTGGGAGCTGTACCACCTCGACGCTGACCGCGCCCAGTCCCAGGACCTCGCCGGCAAGGAACCGGCGATGCTCGAATCCCTCAAGGCACTGTGGCACTACTACGCGGGTCTCTACAACGGTTTCCCGCTCGACGACCGCAGTGCCTTCGAACAGGTCATGGCGGAGCGCCCGCGACCCGGCCCGGACCGGGCTCGCTACGAGTACTACCCCGACGCGTCCGATGTGCCGGAGTTCGCGGGCGTCGCCATCAACGGGCGGCCGTACACCATCACCGCCGGCGTCAGGATCGATGCGGCCGATGCGCACGGGGTGGTCTACGCCCACGGGGGTGTGAGTGGCGGGCACAGCCTCTACGTCAAGGACAAGCGGCTGCGCTACACCTTCAACTGGATCGGAACCCATCTGCAGGACGTCGTGGGCGATAGCGATCTCACCGAGGGTCCCCACGTGCTCATCGCGGAGTTCGCCGCGAGCGGCCCGAGCACGGATCCCGACATGCCGGGCTTCGCGGGCACGCTGACCCTCTACGTCGACGGCGATGCCGTCGGGAGCGGCGAGATCGTCACCCAGCCGGGATACTTCTGCCCCGTAGGGGACGGCATCTGTGTGGGGCGCGACAGCGGATCGCCGGTCACCCCCGAGTACGTGTCACCCAACCCCTTCACCGGTGGCACCATCGACAAGGTGGTCGTGGACGTCTCGGGCGAGCGCTACGTCGATCATGAGGCGCAGGTCCGCGGCTGGTTCGCCGTCGACTAGTTCGACGATGCGGACGTAGGATCGGGTCATGGCCCCAGGTGCCCCGGTGGCCTTCACCCGGACCGGCCGGCTCGACGCGGCGCCAGCGATGCCCGCACTGCGTCCCCCCACCGCCCCGGCGAACTTCCACGTCCTGGCCAAGCCGAGCGGGCCCATCTGCAACCTCGACTGCGAGTACTGCTTCTTCTTGGAGAAGGAGGCCTTGTACCCGGGCGATCGCTTCCGCATGACCGACGAGGTGCTCGACGCCTACGTGCGCCAGCTGCTCGAGGCGCATGCTGATACCGAGGTGACCGTGGCGTGGCAGGGCGGCGAGCCCACGCTCATGGGTGTCGGCTTCTTCCGGCGTGCGCTCGAGGCCTGCGAACGGCACCGCCGCCCCGGCCAGCGGCTCAGCCACACCATCCAGACCAACGGCACGCTCCTCACGGATGAGTTCTGCCGGCTCTTCGCCGAGAACGGCTTCCTGGTCGGCATCAGCATCGACGGGCCGCGGGATCTCCACGATGCCTACCGGGTCGACAAGAAGGGCAACCCCACCTTCGAGAGGGTGATGCGTGGCCTCGAACGCCTCGAGGCGCACGAGGTGGACTGGAACGTTCTCTGTACGGTGCACGCCGCCAACGAGGGCCATCCGGGCGAGGTCTACCGCTTCTTCCGTGACGGTCTGGGTGCCCGCCACATTCAGCTGATCCCGATCGTGGAGCGCGCAGAGGACGCCGGAGAGGCGGCCGTCACCGACCGCACCGTGTCGCCGCACGGATGGGGCCGCTTCCTGGTGGCCGTATTCGACGAGTGGCTGCGCCATGACGTGGGCACCGTGTTCGTCTCGCAGTTCGACGCTGCCCTGGCGTCGTGGGCCGGCGTGCCGCCGGCCCTGTGCATCTTCAACGAGACCTGCGGCAACGCACTCGCGCTGGAGCACAACGGCGACCTGTATTCGTGCGACCACTTCGTGGATCCCCCGTACCTCCTGGGGAACATCATGAAGACGCACATGGTCGACCTGGTTGCCTCACCGGCCCAGCGGAGCTTCGGGGACGCCAAGCGCGACGGGCTGCCGTCCCAGTGCCGGAGCTGCGACGTGCGCTTCGCCTGCCACGGCGAATGCCCGAAGAACCGGTTCACGACGACGGCGGACGGTGAGCCGGGCCTGAACTACCTCTGCGCGGGCTACCTGGACTTCTTCCATCATGTCGACGGGCCGATGCGGCTCATGGCGGGGCTGCTGCGCCAGGGCCGTTACGCCGATGAGGTCATGGGGCTCTTCGCCGCAGCCGGGCGCAACGACCCCTGTCCGTGCGGGAGCGGCCGCAAGGCCAAGCAGTGCCACCAGAAGACCGTGGCAGTCTGATGCGATGGAGCTCTGGGAACTCGTCGCCCGCGAGTCGTGCCGGGACACGTTGGCGCAGTACTCCCATTCGGGGGACCGCTACCTGCTCGAAGAGTTCGCGTCGGCGTTCTGCGAGGACGGGGTGCTCGAGATCCGGGGCAGCGACCCGGTGCGGGGACGGCAGGCGATCATGGATCGTTTCGGCGGCGGCACCGCCGCCCTGCACGCGCGCCAGGCCGCCCGGACGCACCCCCCCGGGACCCCGAGGCAGGTCGTCCGTCACAACGTGACCAACATCAGGTTCGAGTCCGTATCCCCGTCCGAAGCCATGGTGGCGAGCTACTTCACCGTCTTCACCGAGGTCGGGCCCGACCACATGGGCCGCTACCGGGACCGCCTGGTGCCCGTGGGAGACCGCTGGCTCATCGCCCACCGTTTCGTCTCGGTGGACTGGCACGCTCCCGATTCGGTGTACCGGTCGGCGGACTCGGAGTAGTCCGGAGTCAGTTGATGAGGGGATCCCGGGGCAGCCCGAGGATGCGCTCTCCGATCTGGTTGCGCTTGATCTCCGACGTCCCACCGGCGATCGACATGCCTCGATGCATCAGCACCATCATCGACGTCATCGCCCCGTCCCCCTCCGTGTAGGCGGTCTCTGGACCCCCCAGCGCGGCCATGATGGCCGCAGCCTCGTGCCCGATCTCCGAGAGGACGAGCTTGGTCACGTTGCCCTCGGGCCCGGGCCCGCCACCGGCCACCGCCCGGTGGGCGCTGCGCATGTTGAGCACGGCCATCGCCTCGCTCCGGGTGATGGCGCGACCGATCCGTCCCGCCCCGCCGGCCAACCGCTCGGGATGGGCGTCGAAGGGGACGATCGCCATGTCGAGCGGCATGGACCCGCCCCCCTGGCCACCGCCGATGGAGACGCTCTCGTTGCCCAGCGTGGCGCGGGCGACCGTCCAGCCGCCGTTGACGGGGCCGACGACGTCGTCGTCGGGAACGAAGACGTCGTTGAAGAAGACCTCGTTGAACTCCGAGTGCCCGGTGACCATCTTGAGCGGCCGGACCTCGACACCCGCAGCGTGCATGTCGATGACCATCGTCGTGATGCCCTGGTGCTTCGGCGCATCGGGATCGGTACGGATGGTGGCCAGGCCGAAGGCGGCGAGATGCGCGCCGCTCGTCCACACCTTCTGGCCGTTCACCAGCCAGCCACCCTCGACCCGGGTGCCCCTGGTCTTGACCCCGGCGGCGTCGCTCCCGGCGTCCGGCTCGCTGAAGAGCTGGCACCAGATGACGTCCTGGCGCAGGGCGGGGAGCACCCAGCGGGCCACCTGGTCCTCGGTGGCGTGCTGAATGAGCGTCAGGATCACCCATCCGGTGATGCCGTATTGGGGGCGGGCCACCCCGCCCGCCCGGAACTCCTGCTCGATCACGAGCTGCTCCACCGCCCCGGCGTCACGACCCCAAGGCCGCGGCCAGTGCGGCATCACGTAGCCCGTCTCGATCATCGCCTCGCGCTGGGCGGGCGCATCGAGCCCCTTGATCCGCTCGGCGAACGCCCGTACCTCGTCGCGCATCGGCTCGGCCTCGGGAGGCAGGTCGATGGTGCGCGCCCGACGCGTCCCCCCGCGTACCAGGTGGGTCACGTCGAGCGCTGCCGCCTCGCCGTCGACCAACGCCTCGAGGGCGGTCGCCCGACGCAGGTAGAGGTGGGCGTCGTGCTCCCACGTGAAGCCGATGCCGCCATGCACCTGGATGTTCAGCTGTGCGCACTCGTCGGCAGCCGCCAGCGCCAGCGCGGCCGCCATCGCCGCAGCCAGGGAGAGCTGGTCGCCCCCGTCCTCGGCGGCACGGGCGGCGTCCCACACGACCGCCGTGGCGAGCTCGGTGGCGACCAGCATGTTGGCGCAGTGGTGCTTGACCGCCTGGAACGTCGCGATCGGGCGACCGAACTGCACGCGCACCTTGGCGTAGGCGGCGGCCTCCTCGGTGCACTGGGCGGCCACGCCGGTCGCCTCGGCGGCGATGATGAGGCGGGCCAGGTCGACGAGGATCCGCCGCCCACCGGGGATCACCTCGGCGGGCGCGCCATCCAGCTCGATGCGCGCGCTGCGCCGGGTCGGGTCGAGGTTCTCCGGCACCGAGACCGTGACCCCGCGCGCGGCGGCATCGACGACGATGGCGTCCTCGCCCGCGGGGAGGACGAGCACATGGGCGAGGCCACCGCCCAGGACCGCCGGCGCCGTCCCGGCGGCCTTGCCCCCGGCCACCGTGATGTCGGAGGAGAGCGCAACACCGCCGAGGAGCGACCCGTCGGCGAGGCCAGGCAGCAGGCGACTCCCGAGCTCGTCCGACCCCGCCGCATCGATGCACGCACTGGCGATCACGGTCGGGACGAAGGGCCCCGGCGTGATGGCTCTTCCGAGCTCCTCCACGACCACGGCGAGCTCGGGCAGTCCGAAGCCGGAACCGCCCCTGTCCTCGGGCAGGTGGAGGCCGAGCCAGCCGAGTGAGGCCAGGTCGCCCCAGAACGGGGGCGGCGCCTCGGTCTCGGCCTCGAGCAGGGCGCGGGCGGCCCCCCGGGAATCGTGCTTGGCGAGGAAGTCCGAGGCCGTCTGACCCAGGGCGCGGTGGTCTTCGGTGATCGCAATCGGCATGGCCTAAATAGTACCCTCTATTTATGGAGGCGGGCCATCCCGCCCCGATCTCCGTGAGAGGAGTCGACGATGAAGTTAGGCGCGATGGTCGGGATGCGCGACGACCCGGACGCGTTCGCCGCCCGGGCCGAGCGTCTGGAGGACGCCGGCGTGGAATACCTCTGGACGGGGGAGGCCTACAGCGCTGACGCGGTCTCCACCATGGGATTCCTGGCCGCGGTGACGAGGAGGGCGCAGATCGGCTCGAGCATCCTGCCGCTCTACACGCGGACGCCGACCGTGCTGGCCATGACCGCGGTCGGCATCGACAGGCTCTCGGGTGGGCGGTGCATCCTGGGCCTCGGCGCATCCGGGCCCCAGGTGATCGAGGGCTTCCACGGCCTTCCCTATGACGCGCCGCTGGCCCGTACCCGGGAGATCATCGACATCTGCCGCTCGGTGTGGCGGCGCGACCGCCTCGTCCACGAGGGCGCCAATTATCAGGTGCCGCTCGCCGAGGGGCAGGGCACCGGCCTCGGCAAGGCGCTCAAGATCATGGACCACCCGGTCCGCGAGCGGATCCCCATCTACGTGGCTTCCCTCGGTCCCAAGAACGTCGAGATGACGGCCGAACTCGCCGAGGGGTGGCTCCCGCTGCACTACTGGCCCGAGCGGGCCCACGAGCTCTGGGGCGAGTCCCTCGTGGCGGGCACCACAAAGCGCGCACCCGACCTGCCGCCGCTAGAGGTCGTGGCCGGCGGGTCACTGGCGATCGGGGACGACGTCGAAGCGCTGCGTGACCGTGACCGTCCGATGCTCGCCCTCTACTACGGCGGCATGGGCGCCCGGGGCAAGAACTTCTACAACGACGTCCTCCGGCGGTACGGGTACGAGAGGGAGGCGGAGGAGATTCAGGACGCCTATCTCGGGGGCGACCGCAAGCGGGCGGCCGCACTGGTTCCGTCCGAGCTGGTCGCCGCGATGTCCCTCGTGGGTGATGCCGGCTACGTCAAGGAGCGCATCGCGGCGTACCGGGAGTCGGGGGTGACCATCCTCAACGTGCAACCGATCGGGCCCAACGGGCTGAGGGACGTCGAGACGATCGCCGGCTGGCTCTAACCCTCGTGGCCGGCCGGGTGCTGTCCGCGGGCGGCCCGGATCGCTTCGAAGTCGCGTGGCTCGCGCCCTTCCCGCGCTGCGGCCTCCGCCTCGAGCTGCAGCACCTCTTCCACCAGTTGGGTCGTCGACCCCGGCAGCAGCAGGTGCTCCTGGTAGATGGTGGCCCCGAGCACGCCGTGGCGGTCACGTATGGAGCCGTGATACGAGCCCCGGGCGCTGCGGGCCTTCACGGGGCGCAGGTCGACGAGCACCCAGTCGTCGGCCCGGATGTTCTCCTGGAACCACATGGAGTGGTCGATGCTCGGACCGCCCCGGCCGACCAGCGAGGAATCCTGCTGGCCGAATCCCGTACCGAGGTCTGACAGGTAGGTGAGGCCGGCCCGGTGCATCAGGGGATCGTCGCCGAGGGGTGTCGTCGAGCGCACCCACACGCAATCTGTGAACACGCCTTTGAGGAAGTCGGTGGGTGTGACCTCGCGCACCTCCAGCAAGCCGTTCCACCCACCGCGAACCGTGTCCTCGGGCTCGGGTGCGGTGCGCCGGGGCGCCTCGTCGAAGACGCCGCCGTCGCTCTCGGCGTGGAACGACGTGATCATGGAGAAGATCACGTCGCCCTCCTGTAACGCGACCACGTGGCGGGCCGAGAACGAGCGGCCGTCGCGATCCCGATCGACCTCGAGGACGACGGGGAGGTCACTGCGCCCCGCCCGGAGGAAGTACCCGTGCAGCGAGTGCGGGAGGCGCTCGGGTTCGACGGTGGCGGCCGCGGCGAGCAGGCACTGTGCCGCCACCTGCCCGCCGTAGAGGGTCTGGCGCGGCCCGTAGTTCGCGTTGCGGCCGCGGAACAGATCGCGGTCGAGCCGTTCCAGGGTGAGCAGGGACGGCAGGTCCTCGGCGAGGTCGAGGTCCATCAGTCCAGCAGCGCTACTTGGGGGCGAAGCGCTGACCCGCGTCGAGGCGGATGCAGCTCCCGTTGAGCATCGGGTTCTCGACGATGGCCACGGCCAGCTTGGCGTACTCCTCGGGGCGGCCCATCCGCTTGGGGAAGGCGGCATCCTTCGTCAGCACGTCGGCGAACTCATCGGGGATGCCTTTGGTGATGCCGGTGCTGAACAGGCTCGGTGCGATGGCGACGATCCGGATCCCCAGGCTGCCCAGGTCGCGAGCCATGGTGAGGGTCATGCCGGCAATCCCGGCCTTGGCCGCGGTATAGGCCACCTGTCCGATCTGGCCCTCGAAGGCGGCGATGGACGCGGTGTCGATCATGACACCGCGCTCGCCGTCCTCGGGCTCGTTGGTCGACATGTGGAAGGCCTGGAGGCGGTTGAGGTTGAACGTGCCGATCAGGTTGAGCTCGATGGTGCGGCGGAAGTCGTCGAGCGGGTGGGGACCATCCTTCGACAGCGTCCGCCTTGCGGTGCCGCCCCCGGCGGTGTTGACCGCGATGTGCAATCCGCCCAATGCGGCCACCGCGTCGGCCAGGGCCGACTCCGTCTGGTTCTCGTCGAGGATGTCGACCTCGTGGAAGGTGCCGTCGAGCTCCTTGGCCACCTCGGCGCCGGCCGAGCTCGGCAGGTCGAGGATGGCGATGTCGGCACCTTTCTGGCGCAGCAGCTCGGCCGTGGCCTTGGCCATGCCGGACGCGCCACCGACGATGACGGCCTTCTTGCCCTTGATCTCCACGATGTCCTTCCTCTCTGTCTCCGGTCTCGTTCTTTCGCTTACTCTGGCGCGTGCTCGGGCGCTCGTGCCAGACGGTCGGCCGCGCCGCCAGGGGCGGGAGGCAGGGAAAAGAGTGTACCATTTTCCCCTAACGGCACTCCGGCCCGCAAGGAGGAAGAGGAACCGTGGAACGCGAAGCTATCTTGTTCGACATCGCCGACAACGTGGCGACCATCACGCTCAATCGGCCTGAGCAGTTGAACTCGTTCACCAACGCCATGGCGGCCGACATGACGTGGGCCTGGGAGACCGTGCGGGACACCGACGACATCTCTTGCGTCGTGCTGCAGGCCAACGGGGACCGCGCCTTCTGCACGGGGCTCGACATCAAAGAGGTGGGTGATCGGTGGTTCGAGAAGGACAACGTGTGGAACAGCTTCGACCCGGGACTTACGCTCGCTCCCAAGACCCACCACCGGGTGTGGAAACCAGTGGTCGCCGCCGTCCACGGGATGTGCGCGGGGGGTGGGCAGTACTTCATCAACGAGGCGGACATCATCATCTGCTCCGATGACGCCGCCTTCTTCGATCCGCATGCCAACGTCGGTATCGTGTCGGCCCTCGAGCCGATGGGCATGCTGCAGCGCGGCGTGCCCCTCGGGGAGGTCTTGCGCTGGGCGCTCATGGGCAACGAGGAGCGCATCACGGCGGAAACCGCCTTGCGGATCGGGCTGGTGACCGAAGTCGTTCCTCGGGACCGGCTGCGTGAGCGGGCGCGGGAGATCGCCGTGTCGATCGCGCAACGCAACCCGAAGGCGATCCAGGGCACCGTGCGGGCCATCTGGGAGTCGCTGGAGATGCCGCGCTCGACGGCCCTCCACAACGGGCTGTCCTACACGACAATCGGTAACTTCCCGGCGGCGCCGCCGAAGCCTCGGGACAAGAAGGAGACCCAGTACCGCTAGACGCGACGTGCGGCGTCCGTTCAGAACAGTGAACGGAGATCGCGCTTGCGCACCTTGCCGGCCGAGGTCCGAGGGAGCGCCTCGGTGACCACGACCTTCGTCGGCAGCTTGTGATCCGCCAACCCGGACGACAACGCCATTTCTTGGAGCTCTTGGACCGTCGGAGCCGCGGCTCCGTTGCGGGGCACTACGACCGCGCACACCGCCTCGCCCCACAGCTCGTCGGGCGCGGCGCAGACCGCCACCTCGGAGAGCCCCGGAACCCGCGACAGCACCTCCTCGACTTCGCGAGCCGAGATGTTCTCGCCGCCCCGGATGATGATGTCCTTGACTCGATCGGTCACCACGAGGTAGCCGTCGTCGTCGAAGCGACCCAGATCGCCGGTGCGGAACCAGGTGGCATCGACGAACGCGCCGGCGTCAGCTGCAGGGTCCTGGTAACCGAGAAACTGCTTGGGGCCGCGTGCCACGATCTCACCCTCCTCGCCGGGCGCCACCTGATTCCCACCCTCGTCGAGCAGGCGCACCTCGTTGCCCGGGGTCACCCGGCCGTCGGTCTGGCGCCGCTTGTCGGGCGGGTCGGCAGGGCCACCCGAGCTGATGGCGGGGTGCTCGGTCGAGCCGTAGGTACGCCACGTCACAATGCCGGCCGCCTCGCTGCGGGCGACCAGTTCGGGCGGCACGGCCGCCGCGCCGCACAGGAAGCGCTCGAGCGACGAGATGTCACGCCCAGAGCGCTCCGCCTCGTCGAGCAAGGTGGAGAGGAAGAACGGCGTGCCCGCGCTCGCCGTGATGCGGTGCTCCTCAATGAGCAGGGCGGCGGCGCGGGCGCTCCAGCGGTCCATGACCACGGTGGTTCCGCCGGCGATGAGCGGGCGGAGCAAGCCGAGCAGTGCGGCAACATGTCCGGCGGGGAAGGTGCCGAGCATCCGGCTCGACGCGTCGGCCGGCACCGCGGTGAGACCGCTCAGAAGCGTCTCATGGCTGTGCTGCACGCCCTTGGGGTCGGCCGTCGAGCCCGACGTGTAGAGGACACAGGCCAACGACGACGGGTGTGCGCCCTGTTCTTTCGGCACAGGCAGGGGCTTGATGTTCGACAGCGCAATGGCCCCGCCGACCCCCTGGTCACCGAGGACGACCACCCGGTGCAGCCCGAGCGCCACGAGTGGCGTGACCAGGTCGCGCCCGCGCCACTCCGGCGCGACCACGGCGCAGGCTGCGCCCGTCTGGCGGACGGCGTGGGCCACCTCGCGGGCCGACGCCGTCATGGCGATCGGCACCGCCACCGCGCCCAGCAGCCACACGCCGGCGAGGACCTCCGTACCCGACAGGTCGGCTGGTGCCTGCACGATCACACTGTCGCCGGCACTCACTCCGACCCCGGAGAGCCGTTGCGCGCAGGTCTCCGCCCGCTCGACCAATTCGGCCAACGTCACCGCCACGGTTTCGCCCTCCACCTGGGCGAACACGATCCGATCGCCGCCGTGGGCCACGCCGCCGGCCGTGATCGCCTGTCCAACCGTCAGGTCCGGGTACATGCCGGCCGCCCGCCACTCCGCCCTGAGGTCGTCGCGGGCAACGCGATCGTCCGCCGCGGTCACAAGGCGAAAACGTGGATGAGGTCGGCCAGCACGAGGGGCCGGTCGCTCTGGACGGCGTGGCCGGCGCCGTCGACCACGACGACCTCGAGGGCCGGAAGGCGCCGCCGCATCTCGACGATGTCCTCGTCGAGAACGAAGGGCGAGAGGCCGCCGCGCACGAACAGGACCGGGACAGTGATTGCGCTCACGTCTTCCCACAAAGAGGTGAAGTCGACCCAGCCGCGATCGGCCGTCTCCTCACCCTGCGTTGGTCCGAAGAGGTCGTAGCGCCACGTCCAGTGGCCATCGTCCAGCCGGCGGGCGTTGTGCCGTACCCCGCGCCGCACTCCCGACGCAGCCCGGTACGGGCTGAGGGCCACGGTCGCGTCCGCCATCTCCTCGAAGGTGGCGTAGACGGGTGGTCCCCCGATCAGCGAGACGGTGCCGAGCTCGGCGGTGGTCAGATGCCGGGACGGGTCGTTGATCTGCGGTGTCACGTCGACGAGCACGGCCCGGCGGCACAGGTCCGGGCGCTGGGCGGCCAGGCGGATCGTCGTGGCCCCGCCGAGCGACATGCCGATGACGCACCGGGCGGCGGGCGCCACCGCCTCCATCACTGCCGCCACCGCCTCGGCGTTCCGCCACGGCCCGTAATTGCGATCCTGGCGACGGTCCGAATGCCCATGGCCCGGCAGGTCGATCGCCACCGCCGGACGGCCGAGGGCGAGCGCAACGGTGTCCCAGGTGTGGGCGTTCTGCGCGCCTCCGTGGAGGAACACGAGCTCGGGATCCTCCACACCCCAGCGCAGGTACGACAGCTGCTGCCCGGTGGGAAGCGTGTGGGAGGCGCGGGAGACGACGGGCCGACGCTCGAACGGGAGATCCCACTCGGCCGCGTTCTCGTGCAGCAGCCCGAACTCGTCGTAGTCGTCCGAGTCCAAGGTGTCCTGCAGCGACGCCACGTCCGCTGCCCTGCCGGGCTCGCCGACCTAGACCCGCTCGATGATCACCGCCGGCGCCATGCCCCCGCCGGCGCACATGGTGATCAGCGCGACCTGCTTGTCCCGGCGCTCGAGCTCGTCGAGCGCCGTGCCGACCAGGAGCGAGCCGGTGGCACCGATGGGGTGACCCAGGGCGATGGCACCTCCGTTGACGTTGATCCTCTCGCGGTCGATGTCGAGGTCGCGTATGAACTTCTCGGGCACGACGGCGAAAGCCTCGTTGACCTCGAACAGGTCGATGTCGCCGAGAGCCATGCCCGCCTTGGCGAGAACCTTCCTCGTCGCGGGGACCGGGGCATTGAGCATGAGGGTCGGGTCGTCGC
>Ga0209698_10006493_pt1 | contig 12420 bp, 9 predicted proteins | sample LitLauG_LLR_2012_FD_187203 | JGI IMG/M metagenome (GOLD analysis project Ga0209698, IMG submission 187203) | Freshwater sediment microbial communities from Pennsylvania, USA - Little Laurel Run_MetaG_LLR_2012 (SPAdes) (version 2) | ecosystem: Environmental > Aquatic > Freshwater > Creek >...
GCGCAGGCGGGGACATCAGCCTCTACAACGCCCTGGGCACTGTCCAGGTGGCGGTCGACGTGCAGGGCTACTACGCCCCCGGCGCCGGTGGCCTGGCCTACTACCCCGTCACCCCCACCCGCGTGCTGGACACCCGCAACGGCACCAACACCTTGCTCGGGGCCACCACGCCCATCGGGCAGGCCAAGACGGTCGTGGTCCCGCTCGCGGGGACCACCACGACCGCCGCCGGCGTGGTGACCGTTCCGGCCACCGCGCAGGCCGTCGCGTTCACCCTCACCGCCGCCTTCCCCTCCCTGCCCACCTATCTGACCGCGATACCGACCGGCGTAGCCCTGCCACCCACCAGCTCCGTGAACGCCGCGGCCCGCACGGCCGTGCCTAACATGTCTGTCACCCGACTGGGCACCGGAGGCGCCATCACCGTGTTCAACGCCGTGGGCGGCTGCCCGGCCCTGGTTGACCTCGCTGGCTACTACGCGCCACCGACCGGTTAGACAGCTCGCTCGTCACGGCGAGTGCCCGACGGTGGTCGGCCCCGGAGGCCCGTGTGGCTAGCCCACCACGTCGTGGCCGTGCACGGTGGTGCCGGCGACGACGGTGGCCAGGCACCGCGGCAGGGCTACGTCCGGTGCCAGCACGGGCAGACCGGGAACCCCCGAGCGCGGGTCGGTGGACCACGCTGCCACGCGGTCGTCCGGCGCCTGCACCACCAGCTCGCTGGCCGCCCACACCGCGTAGCTAGCCAGCTGGCCGGGTGCGAGCACGCCGGCGTCGTCGACCCTGGCCGCCCGCCAACCGCCCCGGGTGTGTGCGGCGAAGGCGGCCCGCGCGCTGAGTCGCGACCCCGGGGTGTGGTGGGCCGCCGCGGCCCGCACGGCGGCCCACGGCCCGAGGGGGGTGACCGGCGCGTCGGAGCCGACGGCGAGCGGGACCCCCGCGGCCACCATGGCGGCCCACGGGTTCATCGCCGACGCCCGCGCCGCGCCCAGGCGCGCCGCGTACATTCCGTGTTCGCCTCCCCACAGCTCGTCGAACACGGGCTGGACGCTGGCCACCACCCCCAGCCGGGCCAGGAGGCCGACCTGGTCGGTGTCGACCATTTCCACGTGCTCCAGGCGGTGGCGACCGGCGCGCAGCGCGGCGGTGCCCACCTCGGCCTCCGCGATGGCCAGACCGGCGCAGGCGACGTCCATGGCGCCGTCCCCGATCACATGGAACCCGGCCTGCAGGCCGGCCCGGGTGCAGGCCACCAGGTGGTCCGCCACGTGCTGCGCGGACAGCCAGCCGCGACCGTGGCCGTCCCGGTCGGCGTACGGCTCGCGCAGCAGCGCGGTGCCTGCACCCAGCGACCCGTCGATGAACACGTCCCCCGCGGCACCTACCGCGCCCAGCCGGGCCGCCGTCGAAGCCCCGCCGCACTCCCCCCAGTAGCCGAGGACGGCCGGCCCCGGCTCGATTCGGGCCAGGGCCAGCAGCCCGGCCAGGTCCTGCTCGGAGGACACCTGGGGGCCGGCCATCTCGTGCAGTGCCGCGATCCCGAGCTGTGCGGCGCGCTCGCGCGTCGCACGCTGCGCAGCCGTGCGCATGGTCTGGCTCACCCCGCCGAGTGCGGCAGCCCGCACCGCGTGGTGCGCCGCCCCGGTCAGCGCGCCGGTGGCGTGGTAGCCGTCCAGGCTCACGAGGCCGGGCACCTGGGCGCGCAGCGCCGAGGACGCCAGAGCGGCGTGCACGTCCACCCTGGCCAGGTACACCGCCCGCCCGGGGGCCGCGGCGTCCAGCGCGGCCAGGCTCAGCACGCGCCCGCCCTCGCGGGAGTCGTCCCAGCCGTGGCCCAGCAGCACCGGCTCCCCCGGCCGGCGCGCGGCGTGCGCCGCGACCGCGTCCGCCACCTGGGCAGCGCCGGCGGTCACGGAGAGGTCCAGGCCGGTCAGCGTCAGGCCGGTGTCGGTGGCGTGGACGTGGGCGTCGACGAACGCCGGGGTGACCAGCGCGCCGTCCAGCTCGACCACCTGGTCCACCGCGTCGACGTGCGTCGCGGCCGCGCCGTCCTGGCCGACCCAGGCGACCCGGTCTCCCACCACCAGCAGCGCGGTAGCGAACGGGTCCACCGGGCTGTGCACCACCCCGCCGCGCAGCAGGGTGGCGTTCACGCCCCGGAAGCCGGGTCGCCGGGCAGCGTGGGTCGTCCCTCGTAGGGGGTCGACAGCACCACGGTGGTACGGGTGCGCACCCCCGCGGCTGCCCGGATCTCGGCGAGCACGCCCTCCAGCTCCAGCGGAGACGACACCCGCACCTTCAGCAGGTAGGCGTCCTCCCCGGCGACGGAGTGGCACGCCTCGATCGCCCACAGGCCGGCGAGGCGCTCGGGCGCGTCGTCGGCGGCGGAGGGGTCCAGCGGGCTCACCGCCACGAACGCGGTCAGCGGCAGCCCCAGTGCCGTCGGGTCGACCCGGGCCCCGTAGCCGAGGATCACCCCGCGCTCCTCCAGCCGGCGCACCCGCTGGTGCACCGCCGAGGTGGACAGCCCCGTGGCCTTGCCCAGGTCGGTGTAGCTCATCCTGCCGTCGTGCGCCAGTAGGCCGACGATTCTCGCGTCCACGTCCTCCACGACGGCAACTTAGCCGGCGGGAGCGTCCCCGTGCCCACCGATTGCGGGGGTGGTGCCGGCGGGGCTACCGCCCGGCAGGCGCACCAGGCCCGCCGGGTAGCCGTGGAGCTGCACCGCGCCGTCGGGGCCCACCCACACCAGCTCACCGGTCTGCACGCCGAACTGCTGGTCGGGCGTGGTCACGTTGGGCTGCACGACCAGCGTCATCCCCTCGGCCACCGGCTCGTCCGGGCTCGGGGCCGCGGAGGGATGGGCCAGGCTGATCACCGGGGGCAGGTATCCCCCGCCGAACCCGTGGACGAGGTCGTCCAGGGTGCCCAGGCCCGCCTGCGCCAGCAGGTCGGCGGCCACAGCGGCCAGGTCGGCGGGTGCCACCCCCGGCGCCAGGGCTGCGAGGACCGCGTCACGGACCGCCTCGGCGACGGCGTGCAGCTCGGCGACGACCGCGGGGACGTCGGGTCCCAGCACCGCGGTGCGCAGCAGCTGGCCGGGGTAGTCAGGCTCCACGGCGGCGGACAGCTCCACGACGACGACGTCGCCGTCGCGGAGCCTGCGCCCGGTCGGGAATTGCGACGGCGCGCAGCGGTCCGGGGCTGACGGATCGGTACTGGACAGGTAGGCGATGTGCACCCCGCCCCCGGCGGCCAGGACCGCGTGGTGGAAGGCAGCGACCATGTCGTGCTCGCTGGCACCGGGCTGGGCGGTGGCGAACAGCGCCCGGGCCGCCTCGTCGGTCAGCGCCGCGGACGCGGCGAGGACGGCCACCTCGTCGGCGGACTTCCGTGCCCGGGCCCGCGCCAGCTCCCCGTCGAGGCGGACCGCCGGGCCGGCCCGCCCGACCGCCGCGGCAACGTCCGGCGGGCAGGGCCCGGCCAGCCCCACCCGGGTGGCGCCCCGGCTGGCCAGCTCCGCGGCCACCAGCGTGGCGAGGTCCTCCCCCGCGGGGCGCACGTCAGCCTGCGGACACAGGCGCGCCGCGTTGGGCACGTGGTTGGGGTAGCCGACCCACAGCACGTCGCGCTCCCCCGGCGTGACCAGGACCGCGGCGAGCCGGGTCACCGGCCACCCGGTGAGCCAGGTCACCACGCCAGGGCTGCGCGAGGTCGCGACCAGCAGCCCGTGGTCGGCACCCACCGTGGCGAGCAGGTCCTCCAGGAGGGCGCGACGGCGGGCCCGCTCCCTCGCCGGGACGGCGCCCTGCCCCGCGCTGGGCGGGGACGCGGGCTCAGGCACGCGCGCCACCCTGGAGGCCGCGGGGGCGGACGTCAAGGCGACGCGGCGTCCGCGGAGCTGACCGCTGGCCGGCGGGTGGGGCGCTGCCCCATGCGCCTCCGCCTCCCCGGGCAGGACCAGCGTGTCGGGCAGCACGCCGTCGAACGCCGTCGCGTCGGCCACGGCCGTGCCCTGCGTCGCGGCCACGTGAACGTCCAGGCCGTCTACGTCCATCAGCACCGCGACCCGTGCGCGGCTGTGCGGGTCGACGAAGGTCCGGGTGCTGGAGCAGCCGAGCGGGCCGACTCGGCACGCCGGGGCGAGCTCAGCCAGTGGTCGGTGTCGGTGACGTCGTGGTGCGCGAGGACGGTCGGCATCCCAGCTCCCGGGGTCGGGCCCGGGCCTGGCGCGGCGCCACGGTGACCGGCTGCCGAGGCGACCTGCGCGGCGTGCGGCCGACCCCCGCTGGGCGGGCCGGTGCCTTGGACGGCTCCACACTCCACCGGGAGGCCCTCACTCCCACACCCCCCCAGTGCATCAACCTCCCGGGGCAGAACAGCTAGGCGGGGGTGAGCCCGCGGGCGATGACCACGCGCTGGACCTGGTTGGTGCCCTCCACGATCTGGAGCACCTTCGCCTCGCGCATGTACCGCTCCACCGGGTAGTCCTCCACGTAGCCGGCCCCGCCGAAGACCTGGACGGCATCGGTGGTGACCCGCATCGCGGTGTCGGTGGCGAACAGCTTGGCCATGGCGGCGGCCTGGCTGAACGCCCGCCCCGCGTCCTTGCGCCGGGCCGCGGCCAGGTACAGGGCCCGCGCGGCGGCGACCCCGGTGGCCATGTCGGCGAGCAGGAACCCCACCCCCTGGAACTCGATGACCGGGTGGCCGAACTGGCGTCGCTGCGCCGCGTAGGCGACAGCCGCGTCCAGCGCGGCCTGCGCCAGGCCCACCGCGCAGGCGGCGATCCCCAGCCGTCCGGAGTCCAGGGCGTGCAGCGCGATGGTGAAGCCCTCCCCCTCGGCGCCGACGAGGCGGTCCGCGTCGACCCGGGCGTCGTCGAGGATCAGGCCGGCGGTCGGGGAGGCGTTCGCGCCCATCTTGCGCTCCGCCGGTGCGGTGCTCAGCCCCGGGGTGTCGGCGTCCACCAGCAGGCAGCTGACCCCCCCGGGCCCGGGCCCACCCGTGCGGACCATCACCGAGTAGGTGTCGGCCACCCCGCCGTGGGTGATCCACGCCTTGCGCCCGGACACCACGTACTGCTCACCCACCAGGGTGGCGGTGGTCGCCAGCGAGGCGGCGTCGGAGCCTGCGTCCGGCTCGGACAGTGCGTAGGCACCCAGGCGGCGCCCCGCCAGCAGGTCCGGCAGGTACGCCGACTGCTGGGCCGGTGAGCCAAAGTAGGCGAGCGGGTGACAGGCCAGCGCGTGCACGCTGACCCCGATGCCCACGGACAGCCACGCCGCCGCGAGCTCCTCCAGGACCTGCAGGTAGACCACCGACGGCACCCCGCCACCGCCGAGTGCCTCGGGGTAGGGCAGGCCCATCAGGCCGGCGGCGCCGAGCAGGTCGAACACGTCGCGGGGGAAGCGCGCGTCGGCCTCGTCACGGGCGGCGCGCGGTGCGAGCTCGCGGGCGGCCAGGTCGCGGGTCAGGTCCAGCAGCGCGACGGCCACGTCGTCGGGCAGCTCCCGCTCCACGGCCACCCGCTCAGCCCCCGACGACGACCAGGTCGAGCACGGCGTGGTTCAGGCGCTCGGCGCCGTCGGCGGTGACCGCGACGATGTCCTCGATCCGGCTGCCCCAGCGACCCGGGGTGTAGATGCCGGGCTCGACGCTGAACACCATGCCGGCACCCAGCCGCTCCTCGTTGCCGGCGACCAGGTAGGGGTCCTCGTGGGTCTCCAGGCCGATCCCGTGCCCGGTGCGGTGGATGAACCGCTCCCCGTAGCCCGCCTGCGCGATGACGGCACGCGCGGCGGCGTCCACGTCCTGCGCCGGCACCCCGGGGGCGGCCGCGGCACAGCCGGCGTCCTGGGCTGCCCGCAGCACGGCGAACGCCTCGACGAAGTCCGCGGGGGGCGCGCCCAGGGCGTAGGTGCGGGTGCAGTCCGAGCGGTAGCCGGACGGCATCACCCCGCCGATGTCCACGACGACCACGTCGCCGTCGGCGAGCCTGCGGTCGGACAGCTCGTGGTGGGGGCTGGCCCCGTTGGGGCCGCTGGCGACGATGACGAAGTCGACGCCGGCGTGCCCGGCGTCCAGGATCGCCTGCCCGATCACTGCGCCGACCTCCCGCTCGGTGGCTCCCACCCTCAGCAGCTGCGGCACGGCCGCGTGCACGGCGTCGATCGCCGCCCCGGCCTCGGCGAGCGCCGCCACCTCGGCGGAGGACTTGGTCAGCCGCAGCGCGCGCAGCAGCGGGCCGGCGAGCTGCTGCTCGCGGTCGGGCAGCGCCGCGCGCAGCCGCAGGACCGCCACCGCGGGCATCGAGTCCTCCAGCGCCACCGGGCCGGCGCCCGGGCCGAGCAACGAGGCGACCAACCGGTACGGGTCGTCGGTCTCCGCCCACGGGTGCACCGCCACCCCGGCGCCGCCGAGCGGGCTGGCCAGCGCCGCCGGCTCCTCCAGCCCGGGCACCACCAGGACGGGGTCGCCGCTGGACCGCACGACCAGGCAGGTCAGCCGCTCCAGCGGCGGAGGCCCGTAGCCGCACAGGTGGCGCAGCGTGGCACCCGGGGTGATGAGGACCGCGTCGACCCCGGCGCGCCGAGCCGCGGCTGACGCCTCTGCGAGGCGGGCGGGCACGTCGACGGGCGGCGGCGGCAGCGGCGAGGGCACCACCCCACGCTAGCCGAGCCGCGCCCGTCCGGCCCCCGCCGCGCGGCGGCGCCGTGCCAGGCTGACGGCATGGCCCCGCTCCCCGCCCCGGCACCCCCGCTGCTGCTCGCGCTGGACTCCGCGTCGCTGTACTTCCGCGCCTTCCACGGGGTGCCGGCCAGCGTCGTCGACTCCTCGGGGCGACCGGTCAACGCCGTGCGCGGGTTCGTGGAGATGGTCACCCGCCTGGTGACGGCCACGTCCCCCGGCCGGGTGGTGGCGGCCTGGGACAGCGACTGGCGGCCGGACTTCCGGGTGGCCCTGCTCCCCAGCTACAAGGCCCACCGCGCGCACGCCGACGGCTCGGAGGTGGTCCCCGACGGCCTGCCCGAGCAGGTGGCGGTGATCGAGGCGGCGCTGGCGGCGCTCGGCGTCCCCCGGATCGGTGTCGCCGGCTTCGAGGCCGACGACGTGCTGGCGACGCTGGCCGCCCGGGGGCCCGGTCCCGTCGCCGTGGTGTCGGGGGACCGCGACCTGGTCCAGGTCGTCGACGACGCCGCCGGGGTGCGGCTGCTGTACGTGGGTCAGGGCCTGGCGCGGATGCAGGTGCTCGACGAGGCGGCGGTGCTCGCCCGCTACAAGGTGCCGGCGCGCGCCTACGCGGACCTCGCGGTGCTGCGCGGCGACCCGTCCGACGGGCTGCCCGGTGTGCCGGGCATCGGCGAGGTGACGGCCGCGGGCCTGCTGGCCCGCTACGGCAGCCTGGCCGGCGCGTTGGCGGCGCTGGACGCCGGGGAGCCGGTGCCCGCGGGGGCGAGGCTGGCGGCGGCCCGGGACTACCTGGCCCGCGCGTCGGTGGTGGTCGCGGTGCGCACCGACGTGGCGCTGCCGGCGTTCGACGACACCGCCCCCGCCGCACCGGCGGACCCCGACGCGTTCGCAGCGCTGGCGGCGACCACCGGTCTGGGCGGCCCGCTGGGCCGGCTGGCCGCCGCGCTGGCCGCCGGCCGGGCGGCTCAGGTGACCGAGGAGTAGGCCACCACGCCGCGGCGCAGGGCCGTCGCTGCCGCGTCCGCGGTGACCGCGACCGGGGAGCCGTCGGCCGCGTCGGCCACCTGGCCGAGCAGGTCGATGAGCTGCTTGACCGCGCGGACGAAGTCCCCCGCGGACAGGTCCGCGTCGCGCAGGACACGGTCCAGCCGGGAGCCCGACGCCCAGCGGTGGGCGGCCAGCGCGAACCCGAGGTCCGGCTCGCGGGCGAAGGACAGCCCGTGGTCCCGCTCGGCGAGGTCCAGGCGGCCCCATGCCGTCACCGTCGCGGCGAGCGCCTCGCTGACCCCGCCTCCGGGCAGGCGCGGCGCGCTCGACTCGTCGCTGCGGGACTCAAACGACAGCGCGGACACCGCCGCCGCGAGCTCCGCGGGTCCCAGCCCGTCCCACACACCGGCGGCCAGCAGCTCGGCGGCGAGCAGGTCCTGCTCGGAGTACAGCCGGGCGAGGCGGCGCCCCGCGTCGGTGACGGTGTCCCCGTGCAGGTAGCCCAGCGACTCCAGCAGGGCGAGCACCTTGTCGAACGTGCGGGCGATCGTGGAGGTGCGCGACTCCACCCGTCGGGTCAACGCCGCAGTCTCGCGCGCGAGCCGGTCCGCCCGCTCCGCCCAGCGCGCGTGGTCCTCCCGCGCGTCGCAGCCGTGGCAGGGATGGGCGCGCAGGGCGGCGCGCAGGCGGGCCAGCTCGGCGTCGTCCGCGGCGGCCGAGCGCTGGCGTCGCGGCCGGGTCGCCTCGGTGTCGGCCAGGGTGCCGGCCAATCGGGACACGAGGTCGCGCCGGGACTGCGCGGAGCGTGGGTTGAACCCCTTGGGCAGGCGCAGGTGGGCCAGCGGCGTGACCGGTGTGGGGAAGTCGGTCACCGACAGCCGGACCACCTGGCGCGCCTGGGTGACCACCGTGGGGCGCGGCCCGTCCTGTGTGCCGGTGCCCGGGTCGACCACCACGGCCATCCCCGCGCGACGCCCGGTCGGCACCGCGATCACGTCACCGGCGCGCAGGGTCTCCAGGGAGGCCGCGGCGGCGGCGCGCCGTGCCGCGCCGCCGGCACGGGCCAGCTCGGCCTCCCTGTCCCGGATCGCCCGACGCAGCGCCGCGTACTGCCCGAAGTCGCCGAGGTGGCAGGTCCAGGCCTCGGCGTAGCCGGCCAGCGCCTCCTCGTTGCGGCGGATCTCCCGGGCCAGCCCGACGACGGCGGCGTCGGCCTGGAACTGCGCGAACGAGGACTCCAGGATCTCCCGTGCGGTGTGCCGGCCCACCCGGTCCACCAGGTTGACCGCCATGTTGTAGGACGGGCGGAAGGAGGAGCGCAGCGGGTAGGTGCGGGTCGAGGCCAGGCCCGCGACCGCTTGGGGGTCTAGCCCGGGCTGCCAGGCGACCACCGCGTGGCCCTCCACGTCGATCCCGCGCCGCCCCGCCCGCCCCGTCAGCTGGGTGTACTCCCCCGGGGTCACGTCGGCGTGCGTGCTGCCGTTCCACTTGGTCATCTTCTCCACCGTCACCGACCGTGCCGGCATGTTGATGCCGAGCGCCAGGGTCTCGGTGGCGAAGACGACGCGGACCAGGCCCGCGACGAACGCCTCCTCCACCACCTCCTTGAAGGTGGGCAGCATGCCGGCATGGTGGGCGGCGATGCCCCGCTCCAGCGCGTCGGCCCACTCGGCGTAGCCGAGCACCGCCAGGTCCTCCTCGGGGATGTGCGCGCAGCGGGTCTCCACCAGGTCGCGCACCGCCGAGCGCTCGGCGGGGGTGAGCAGCCGCAGCCCGGCGCGCACGCAGGCGGCGACCGCGCCGTCGCAGCCGGCCCGGCTGAACACGAAGACGATGCCCGGCAGCAGCCCCTCGCGCTCCAAGGTGGTCACCATGTCCACCCGCGAGGGGGTGTCCGGGCTCGTGGGTCGGCCGCGCCCGCGCGCCGGGCGCCCGCCACGCAGCCCCCGCGCCTCGTCCCGGGCGATCCGCACCAGCTCGGGGTTGACGCCGCGCTGGCCTTCGTCGACGAACAGGTCGACCAGCCGGGGGCCCACCATCACGTGCTGCCACAGCGGGACGGGGCGGTGCTCGCTGACCACCACCGCGGTGTCACCGCGGACCGTGACCAGCCATTCGCCGAACTCCTCGGCGTTGGACACGGTGGCGGACAGGCTGACCAGGCGCACGGACTCCGCCAGGTGCAGGATCACCTCCTCCCACACCCCACCGCGGGCGCGGTCGGACAGGTAGTGCACCTCGTCCATGACCACGTAGCCGAGCCGGCCCAGCGTCGCCGACCCGGCGTAGATCATGTTCCGCAGCACCTCGGTGGTCATCACGACCACGTCGGCCTCGCCGTTGACGGAGTTGTCCCCGGTGAGCAGGCCGACCCGGTCGGCGCCGTAGCGGGCGACGAGGTCGGTGTACTTCTGGTTCGACAGCGCCTTGATCGGCGTGGTGTAGAAGCACTTGCGGCCCTCGGTGAGCGCCAGGTGCACCGCGAACTCCCCGACGACGGTCTTGCCGGCGCCGGTGGGTGCGGCGACCAGCACCCCACGGCCCTCCTCCAGTGCGGCGCAGGCCGCCACCTGGAAGGGGTCAAGGTCGAAGCCCAGCCCGCCGGTGAACCGGCCCAGCTCGCTGCGTGCCGCCTGGGTGCGGGCCCGGGCGGCCGCGTACCGCTCCGCCGGGGAGGACATAGCCCCCAGGCTAGTCGCCGGGCGGGGGTGCGCCCGGGGTGAGCACGCGCAGCGCGCCGGGTGCCACGTCGATGGTGATCGGCAGCTCGGACACGAACTCCCCGTCGGCGTACGCGGTGACCCCGTCTGCGGCCAGGCTGACCTGGCGCCCGGACAGCACTTGCACGGCCGGGTGGGTGACGTGGGTCCCCTTGTAGACGCGGGGGAACACCCGCACGAACGCCGGCTTGGAGATCCGGCCGAGGATCGTCACGTCCAGCACCCCGTCGTCCATCCGTGCCGCCGGGCAGATCTGCATGCCGCCGCCGTAGGTGGACCCGTTGCCGACCGCGACGAGCATCGCCTCCACCTGGTGGGCGACCCCGTCGACGGTCACGGTGAACGCCTTGGGCGTGAACACGCCCAGCTCGGCCAGGATCGCCACGTTGTAGCGCATCGGCCCGCGCGGCCAGCGCATCGCGTTGGCGCGGCCGTTGACCGCGGAGTCGAACCCCGACGACAGCACGCCGGCATAGAAGTGCTGCCCGACGCGGCCGGCGTCCAGGGTGCGGGCCGTGCCGGTGAGCAGCGTGGCCACCGCGGCGTCCGGCGTGTGGGCGGCGGGCAGGCCGAGGGCGCGGGCGATGTCGTTGCCCGACCCGGCGGGCACGATGCCGAGTGCCGCCGGGCTGTCGGCGACGGCCTGCACGGCCAGGTGCACGATCCCGTCGCCGCCGACCGCCACCACCGTGGTCGCCCCGTCGGTGACCGCGGCGACCGCCAGCTCGGCGGCCTCCGGCCCGTCGCGCCCGACCAGCTCGGTCACCGGCACGCCGGCGGCGCGCAGCTGCGCCGCGGCGGCCCGGCCGGCGGCGGCGCCGCGACCCTTGCCGGCCGTCGGGTTGACCAGCAGGGCCACCCGGCCCAGGGAGGACACGCTCACGCGCGCAACCTAGCGCCCGCGCTCGTCGCTGCCCGACCGCGGCCCGGCCGCCCCGCCCGGGCGTGTCGGCGCCACACGCGGTCGTCGCCGCCCGCCCGGCCCCCGCTAGGCGCCGGGCGTGGCGGGCGGAACCCCGTCGCCGGCCATCGTCGGCTCCGGGGTGGGCTCGGGGGTCGGGCTGGGCGAGGGGGTGTCGTCGTCCAGGGCAGCCAGGGCGGTCAGGCCGGCGGCGGCGTCGCGGGCGGCGCGGCGTCGGTCGAACAGGACGCAGATGCCGTAGGCGCCGAGCAGCAGCACCAGCATCGGGCCGAGCACGAACAGCTGGTACAGCGGGTTGAACGTGGGCACGGCCACGCCGGCGAACACGATCGCGACGAACAAGATCCCCCGCCACCAGGACCGGATCCGGGTGGCGGGCAGCACCCCGACGACGTTGAGCAGCACCATGAACACCGGGGACAGGAACGCCACCCCGAACAGCACGACGATCTGCGCCTCGTAGGCCACGTAGTGGTCCACGGCGATCAGGTTCTGCACGCCGCTGGGGGTGAAGTCGACGAAGAACGACAAGATCCTGCTCAGCGCCACGTACCCGGTGAGCACCCCGGCCAGGAACAGCGGGATGGCCGGGGCGAGGATGCCCACCGCCCAGCGGCGCTCGTGGCGGTGCAGGCCCGGCGTGACGAACTGCCACAGCTGGTAGATCCACACCGGGGAGGCGAGCACCACGCCGATCAGCAGCGAGACCTTCACCTGCAGGTTGAACGCGTCCTGGATCTGGGACAGGACCAGGGTGGGCACCGGGCGCCCCGCTGCGCGCGCCTGGGCCTGGATGACCCGGAAGGGGGTCTCCAGGGCGTGGAACACCCGGGGATAGATCACCCAGCCGACCGCGGCGCCGATGACCACGGCCAGGGCCGAGCGCATCAGGCGGGTGCGCAGCTCGCCCAGGTGCTCGACGAGCGTCATCGACCCCTGGTCGTCCACGGGGGTGCGTCGTCGAGGGCGCAGCCCGGACAGCACGGTCACCGCCGCGGCGGGCGTGCGCTAGGCCTGCGGCGGCGCGGGCGGCGCGACGGGCGGGGCGACGGGCTGGGCGACCGCCTCGGTGCCCGGCGCCGGGACGTACGGCTGGGC
>Ga0209698_10006494_pt1 | contig 12419 bp, 9 predicted proteins | sample LitLauG_LLR_2012_FD_187203 | JGI IMG/M metagenome (GOLD analysis project Ga0209698, IMG submission 187203) | Freshwater sediment microbial communities from Pennsylvania, USA - Little Laurel Run_MetaG_LLR_2012 (SPAdes) (version 2) | ecosystem: Environmental > Aquatic > Freshwater > Creek >...
CACCGAGGCCAAGGACAAGGAGCTCGCCCTCCTGTGCGTCGAGGCCTACAACGACTACCAGGTGGAGGAGTGGTGCGCCGGGTCCGGCGGCCGCCTGGTCCCCCTGATCATCGTGCCGCTGTGGGACGCCGAGCTGGCCGCCGCCGAGGTCCGCCGCAACGCCGAGCGCGGCGTGCGTGCGGTCTGCTTCTCCGAGATCCCGGCCTACCTGGGCCTGCCGTCCATCCACGACCCGGACAACTACTGGGACCCGTTCTTCCGGGCCTGCGACGAGACGTCGACCGTGGTCAACATGCACATCGGGTCGAGCTCCAAGATGCCCTCCACGTCCGCCGACGCCCCCGCCGCGGTGGGCTCGTCGCTGACCCACATCAACGCCGAGCTCTCGATGACCGACTTCCTGCTGTCGGGCCTCTTCGAGCGGTTCGCCAACCTCAAGGTGGCCTACTCCGAGGGCCAGATCGGCTGGATCCCCCACCTGCTCCACCGGATGGACGTGGTGTGGGAGGAGAACCGGGGCTGGGGCGGGGTGGCCGACAAGGTCCCGAACCCGCCGTCGAGCTACTTCAAGGACCACGTCTACGGCTGCTTCTTCGACGACCCCCACGGCCTGACCCTGATCGACGAGATCGGCGAGGACAACATCACCTACGAGTCGGACTACCCGCACTCGGACTCGACGTGGCCCCGCACCCGCGAGATCGCCGAGAAGCAGATGGCCGGCCTGACCGACGAGCAGCGCTACAAGGTCGTCCGGGGCAACGCCATCCGGCTCTTCGGCCTCGACTTCCAGTGACCTCCGGGCAGTAGCCGACGTGGACCTGCGCTACACCGACGCCGAGCAGGCGTTCCGGAACGACCTGCGCGCCTGGCTGGCCGACACCCTGCCCGGCCTGCCGCCCAAGCCGTCCCCCGACGACTGGCCGGGCCGACGCGCCTACGACACCCACTGGCAGCGGCTGCTGTTCGACGCCGGGTACGCCGGCGTCGACTGGCCGGTCGAGGGTGGTGGCCGGGGCAGCACCGCCATCGAGGAGCTCATCTTCAAGGAGGAGCTCGAGCGGGCCCACGCCCCCTACGTCGGGGTCAATTTCGTCGGCCTGCTGCACGCCGGGCCCACCGTCATCGCCGAGGGGACCCCGGAGCAGCGGGCCCGCTTCCTGCCGCCGATCCTCCGCGGCGACGACGTCTGGTGCCAGGGGTTCTCGGAGCCCAACGCCGGGTCCGACCTGGCCTCCATGCGGACCCGGGCCGTGCGCGACGGCGACGACTACGTCGTCAGCGGGCAGAAGATCTGGACCTCCCACGCCGAGGTCGCCGACTACTGCGAGCTGCTGGTGCGCACCGGCCCCGAGGACAGCCGCCACCGCGGCATCTCGTGGCTGATCCTGCCGATGGACGCCCCGGGCGTCGACATCCGCCCGCTCCACACCATCGCCGGCTCGACCGAGTTCGCCGAGCTCTTCCTCGACGAGGTCCGGGTGCCGGTGGCCAACCGGGTCGGCGAGGAGAACGACGGCTGGCGGGTGACCATGGTGACCCTCAGCTTCGAGCGGGGCACCGCCTTCGTCGGCGACCTCCTGGAGGCCATCGAGCTGCTGTCCACGTCGGTGGCCCTGGCCCGCCGCACCGGCGCCTGGTCCGACCCCGGCGTCCGTCGCCAGGCCGGCCACCTGAAGGCCGAGCTCGACGCACTGTGGGCCCTGACCCGCCGCAACGTGTCCCAGGCCGCCCGCACCGGGATCCCCGGGGTCGGCGGCACCTTCTTCAAGCTGGCCTACTCCGAGACCCGCCACAAGCTCGGCGAGTTCTCGCTCGGCCTGCTGGACCGTGCCGGCCTGGCCGCCGACGACCTCGAGGGCATCGACGGCGAGGGCGTCCTGCCCGCCGCCACCGTGGTCGAGGACTGGCTGCGCGGCATCTCGCTGACCATCGCGGCGGGCACCTCGCAGATCCAGCGCAACATCGTGGGCGAGCGGATCCTGGGCCTGCCCAAGGAGCCCCAGGGGACGGCCGGGGCGACCACCGGACGGAAGGGCTGAACCGATGGACTTCGAGGTCACGGAGTTCCAGACCGAGCTGGCCGACGGCATCCGCCGCCTGTGCGAGGGCGCCTTCCCGCTGGAGGTGGTCCGCCGCACCGAGTCGACCGAGCGGGTCGTCGACCGGGCCGGCTGGGCCCGGTTGGGCGAGGCCGGCGTGTTCCACCTGTGCCTGGCCGAGGAGGCCGGCGGGGTCGGGCTGGGGCTGGCCGAGGCGGCACTGGTCTACGAGGAGCTGGGCCGGGCCCTGGTGCCCGGGCCGCTGGTCGCCTCCCACCTGGCGGCCGGCCTGGTCGACGGGGCCGACGACGGGTCCGTGGTGGTCGGCCTGGTCGAGCGCCCGGTGCCCGGCGCGCCGGGCGCATCCACCCTGCCGGTGGTGGTCGAGCACCTGGCCGACCTCGACGTGCTGCTGGTGCTGTCGGACGCCGGCATCGAACGGCTCGACCCGGCCACCCTCGACGCCACGCCGCGGACCCGTCCCATGGACCCGCTGACCCCGGTCTGGTCCGTGCCCGTCCTGCCCGACGGGGAGCCGGTGGCCGGGCCCGACGTGGCCGCCTGGTGGCGACGGGACGGCGCCGTGCTGACCGCCGCCCTGCAGGTCGGCCTGGCCCAGTGGGTCTGCGACCTCGCCGTCGCCTACGCCAAGGAGCGGGTGCAGTTCGGCCGGCCCATCGGTGGGTTCCAGGCCGTCAAGCACCTGTGCGCCGACATGGCGGTACGGGCCGAGCTGGCCCGGTGCGCCGTGCAGGCCGCCGCCGTCACCGTCGACCAGCCCGACGTGGGCGACCCGGACGTGGCCGCCGCCGGCGCCAAGCTGCTGGCCGACGAGGCCGCCGTGACCAACGGGCGCTCGTGCATCCAGGTGCACGGCGGCATGGGGTTCACCTGGGAGGTCCCGGCCCACCTCGCCTACAAGCGGGCCCGGGTACTGGCCACCCAGTTCGGTGGCGACGACGCACTCGCCGAGGCCCTGGCCGAGGCCCTGGCGACCGACTGACCACCCGGGGCCGGGCCCCGGGCACGACCCGTCCCCCCGGGGACCCGAACCACACGAGGAGCACCCGGTGCCCGACTCCCCCATCACCCCGCCGCCCGACGTCGTGCCGGTGCTGCCCGACGGCATCCTGTCGTTCGGGATGCAGCTGCCGGTGCAGTCGCAGTCGACCATCTACGTCGAACCGTGGGAGCCCGACGCCGGACCGGCCGAGCTCGCCCGGGTGGCCCAGGCGTGCGAGGCGGCCGGGTTCTTCTACGTCGGGGTGTGCGACCACACGTTCATCCCCGAGCGCCTGGCCGGTGCCATGAGCACGACCTGGTACGACACGGTCGCCACCCTCGGGTGGCTGGCCGGGGTGACCAGCGGGATCCACCTGCTGTCGCACATCTACGTGGCCGCCCTGCGCCACCCGCTGCGGGCGGCCAAGGAGTTCGCCACCATCGACGTGCTGTCGTCGGGCCGGGTGATCTGCGGCGTCGGCGCCGGCCACGTGACCGAGGAGTTCGACCTGATGGGACCGCCGTTCGACGAGCGGGGGCCGGCCACCGACGAGGCCATCGCCGGGCTCGCCCTCGGCCTGTCCGACGAGTACCCCGAGCTGCCCGGGCCGCGCTGGCCGGCCTCGGGCGTGGGGATGAGGCCGCGCCCGGTCCAGTCGCCCCGGCCCCCGATCTGGGTGGGCGGCTCGTCGCCGGCCGCGCTGCGGCGGACCGCGCGGTTCGCCGACGGGTGGCTGCCCCAGTCGGTCGGGCCGAACGTGGAGCTGCTGGCCACCCTGCACGAGCTGCGGGGCGAGTACCGGGCCGGCGCGCCGCTCGACATCGGGGCCATCGCCTACCCGATGTACCTCGGCACGCCGCCCGCCGGCAACGACCTGCCGCCCGGCACGGTGCAGGGCGGCCCCGCCCGGCTGGCCGAGCACCTGCAGCCCTACCGCGACGCCGGCGTGGGCCAGGTCCAGGTCCGGTTCCCGGCCCACTCACCCGAGGAGCTGTGCGACCAGATCGCCGCCTTCGGCGCCGAGGTCATCCCCCTGGTGAACGCCTGACCGGACGGCCGACGGTCGCACCACCCGGCCGGCCCCACCGGACCCCGGTCAGGGCGCGACCGGGGTGGTGCTGGTGGTCGACCCGGCCGGGCCGCTGGTGGTGGTCGAGCCGACCACGCCGCCGGTCGTCGTCGTGGTCGGGCCGGCCGGAGGCGTGGTGGTCGTGGTGGTGGTCGGCCGGGTCGTGGTCGTCCCCCCGCCCGTGGTCGACGTGGTGGTGGGCGGCACCGTCGACGTGGTGGGCACCGGGTGGGTGGTGGTGGTCGTGGTCGGGGCCGGCAGCACCCCCGGGATCACCACCTGGCCGTTCGAGGTGACCACCGTGGTCTTGACCTTGGTGGCCGGTGGGTACAGCACCATCAGGGTCCCGAAGCCGAGGAACCCGATCAGCATCAGCACCGTCGACCGCCGCACCGGGATCGACCGCGACACCGGGGCGGCCATCAGCCCGACCAGCGCACTGTGCGGCGGCCGGACCAGGAACACCTCGCCGGTCGGGTGCGGGACCTCCTCGGTCGGGTCGGGGACGTCCTCGGTCGGGTCGCCGGTGGCGCCGGCGTCCTCCGCCGTGACGTCGTCGCTCATGGCACGTGCCGGGTGGCGGTGTCGCCGACACCGGGCGAGGCGATGCCGGCGTCGCGCAGTGCGGTGGTCGCCCGCAGCCGGATCTCCCGGGCCACCTCGAACTGGCGGCCCGGCAGGGTGCGGGCGATGAGCCGGAGCTGCACGTACCCGACGTCGATGGTCTCCACCCCGGCGACCACCGGCTCCCCCAGCAGCAGGCCCGACCAGTCCGGGTCGGCCGACATGCCGGCGACGACCTCCCGCAGGACGGTGGTCACCTCGCTCAGGTCCTCGGTGACCGACACCGGGATGTCGATGACCGCCCGCGACCAGTCCTTGGACAGGTTGGTCACCTGGCGGAGCGCGCTGTTCGGCACCACGACAAGCTCGCCCTGCTGGGTGCGCAGCTTGGTCACCCGCAGGGTCAGCTCCTCGACCGTCCCGGTGATCCCCGTGGTCTGCCCCGGCATGGACAGCCGGATGACGTCGCCGAACGCGAACTGGTGCTCGGCGAACAGGAAGAACCCGGCCAGCAGGTCGCCCACCATCTGCTGGGCGCCGAAGCCGAGGCCGATGCCGATGACCGTGGCCGGCGCCACCAGGGTGGTCAGGGGGATCCCCAGGATGTCGAAGGCCAGGATGCCGGCGATGAAGTAGGTGAGGGCGACCACCACCCACTCGACCGCCTCGGAGATGGCCCGGGAGCGCTTGAGCGCCTCGGAGGCCACGATGCCCGTCTCGATCTGGCGGCGGATCTGGGTGTCGATCCACCGCCGGCGACGGGCGCCCACCCAGTGGGCGAAGCGCACCAACAGGCCGGCGCCCAGCAGGAGCACGATGACCGGCAGCAGGTTGTCGCGGAGGTAGGAGACGTGGATGACCGCACCTTACCGTCGCCGTGCCCACCGACCCCGGCGGGCACCGGACATGCGCCGACGGCAGCGTGCCATAATCTGACGCACTGTCAGTTCCGGGGGGACACGGGGAGGGGTGGCACACGCCCGTCGCCGGCCCGCCGCACATCCATGCGCACAGGCTGGGGGTGACCCCCCGGCCACACGGAGGGAACCACCCATGCTCGACTACGTGATCCGCAACGGCACCGTGGTGGACGGCACCGGATCCCCCGGGTTCCGGGCCGACGTCGGGATCAAGGACGGCATGATCGTGGCGGTGGGGACGGTCGACGAGGCCGGCGCCACCGAGCTCGACGCCGAGGGCCAGGTGGTGGCCCCCGGCATCATCGACCCCCACACCCACTACGACGCCCAGCTCTTCTGGGACCCGACCGCCTCGCCGTCGAACCTCCACGGGGTGACCACCGTCATCGCCGGGAACTGCGGGTTCACCCTCGCCCCCATCAAGGCGGCCGACCACGACTACATCCGGCGGATGATGGCCAAGGTCGAGGGTATGCCCCTGGTGGCCCTCGAGGACGGCATCGACTGGAACTGGGAGACCTTCGAGGAGTACCTGGCCCGGCTCGAGGGCAACCTCGGCGTCAACGCCGGGTTCCTGGTCGGCCACTGCGCGATCCGCCGCTGGGTGATGGGCGCCGACCGGGCCGGCGAGGTCGCCAGTGACGAGGAGCTGGCCGCCATGGTGGAGCTGCTGGCCCAGTCGATCGAAGCCGGGGGCCTCGGCTTCTCCTCCAGCCAGTCCCGGACCCACTCGGACGGCGACGGCAACCCCATCTCGTCCCGATTCGCCGACCGCCGCGAGATGCTCGCCTTCTGCGAGGTGGTGCGCGACCACCCGGGCACCACGCTGGAGTACATCACCAACGGCTGCCTGGACTCGTTCAGCGACGAGGAGATCGACCTGATGGTGGCCATGACCACCACCGCACGTCGGCCGCTCAACTGGAACCTGCTGACCGTCGACTCCCGCACGCCGGACAAGACGGCCCGCCAGCTCGAGGCGTCCAAGGCGGCCGAGGCGGCCGGGGGCCGGATCGTCGCCCTCACCATGCCCACCCTGGTCCCCATGAACATGAGCTTCCGGACCCACTGCGCCCTGTTCCTCATCCCCGGGTGGGGCGACGTGATGGGCCTGCCGGTCGAGGAGCGCATGGAGCAGCTACGCGACCCGGCGGTCCGGGCCCGGTTGGACGAGCTGGCCCACTCGGAGGACGCCGGCGTGTTCCGCCGGCTGTCGAGCTGGCAGAACTACATCGTCGGCGACACCTTCGCCCCCGAGAACGCCGGGTACAGCTGGCGTGACGTCGGGTCGATCGCCGAGGAGCAGGGCAAGGCGCCCTTCGACGCCCTGCTGGACCTGGTGATCGCCGACGGACTGCGGACCGTGCTGTGGCCCAAGGCGTCCGACGGCGACGCCGCCTCGTGGGCGGCCCGGGTCGACGTGTGGAACGACCCCGGTGCGCTGGTCGGCGGGTCGGACGCCGGCGCCCACCTCGACCGCATGTGCGGCTCCAACTACCCCACGTCCTTCCTCGGCGACTGCCTCCGCAACCGCAAGCTGGTGCCGATGGAGCAGGCCGTGCACTGGATGACCCAGGCGCCGGCCGACCTGTTCGGCCTCCACGACCGGGGCCGGGTCGCCGAGGGCCTCCGGGCCGACCTGTTCGTGTTCGACCCCGAGACGGTGGCCTCGGAGAAGGCGACCCTCGTCGACGACCTGCCCGGTGGCAGTCCCCGGCTCATCGCCGACTCGATCGGCGTCACCCGGGTGCTGGTCAACGGCGTCGAGACGGTGGTCGACGGCCGCCCGACCGGCAACCTGCCCGGCACCCTGCTGCGCTCGGGACGCGACACGGTGACCGTGGACACGGCCGCCTCCGCCTGACCCCGGTCGGCGCCGGTGCCGGGACCTACACTCCCGTCCGACGCCGGACGCACCCCACGACCGCAACCCGACCGACCGCAACCCGACCGACCACCGCACGACCCCACGACCCCACGACGAAAGGACCCCCACCATGGGTGACCAGGCCACACGAGACGAGACCAAGCTCCTGATCGGCGGGTCGTGGGTCGAGGCCGGCGACGGCACCTACGACATCATCAACCCGGCCACCGAGGAGGTCGTCGGCCAGGCACCCAACGCGTCGGTGGCCGACGCCGAGGCCGCCTGCGCGGCAGCCCGCGAGGCCTTCCCGGCCTGGGCCGCCACCCCGGTCGACGAGCGCCTGGCCCTGCTCAAGGCGGCGGCGGCGGCCATCCGGGCCAAGAACGACGAGCTGGTCCCCCTGGTGATCGCCGAGACGGGGGCCACCGCATCGGTCGGGTCCCGCATGCAGGTGCCGATCAGCGCCGACCGGTTCGAGCGCTACAGCCGCGACATCCGCCACGTGCAGGAGTCGAGCCTCCCCCCGATCGCCACCAACGCCACCCCGCTGGCCCCCGGTGGCCTGGTCAGCGCCCTCGCCTACCGCCAGCCGGTCGGCGTGGTGTCGGCCATCGCCAGCTACAACTTCCCGCTGACCAACATGGCCGGCAAGGTCGCCCCGGCCCTGGCCATGGGCAACACGGTGGTCATCAAGCCCGCACCCCAGGACCCGCTCGCCGTGGTCGAGCTGGCCCGCGTCCTCGACGAGGTGGGGTTCCCGCCCGGGGTCGTCAACCTCGTCAGCGCCCGGGGCCCCGAGCCGGCGTCGGTCCTGACCTCGTCCCCCGACGTCGACATGGTGTCGTTCACCGGGTCGACGGCGGTCGGCCAGCGCATCGCCGCCGCCGGCGCCCCGACCATGAAGCGCCTGCTCATGGAGCTCGGCGGCAAGGGCGCCGCCGTGGTCTTCGAGGACGCCGACCTGAAGGCGGCGATCACCGCCATCGGGTCGACCTGGGCCTTCCATTCGGGACAGATCTGCACGGCCCCGACCCGGGCCGTGGTGCACCGCAGCATCTTCGACCAGGTGGTGGAGGGGCTGACCGCCTTCGCCGGCCGGCTCACGGTGGGCGACCCCACCGACCCGGCCACCGTGGTCGGCCCCGTCATCTCGGGCGCCCAGCAGGGCCGGATCCTCGACTACATCGAGTCGGGCCGCTCCGAGGGCGAGGTCGTCGTCGGCGGTGGCCGCCCGGCCCACATGGACCGCGGCTACTACGTCGAGCCCACCCTCATCACCGGTTCGAACGACATGCGCCCGGCCCGTGAGGAGATCTTCGGCCCGGTCGTGGTGGCCATCCCCTTCGACGACGAGGAGGAGGGCATCGCCATCGCCAACGACTCGGAGTTCGGGCTGTACGACTACGTGTTCAGCGGCGACACCGCCCGGGCCTTCCGGGTGGCCAAGCTGCTGCGGGCCGGCCACGTCGGCATCAACACCGCCCAGCGCAACATGGACGCCCCCTTCGGCGGCTTCAAGATGTCCGGCATCGGCCGGGACGGCGGCGACTACAGCCTCGAGGCCTACTCGGAGCTGCAGTCCATCATCTGGATGGGCTGAGTCAGCCGGCGCCGGCGAACGGCGCCCCGAAGGCGAACACCCCGCCGTCGGCGGCCACCAACCAGTAGCCGGCGGTCGCCGTGTCGGTGGCCATCCCGGTGATGGGGGCCTGCAGCGGCAGGCTGCCGGCACTGCCCCGGAAGGGCGCGTCCCCGAAGGCGAAGATGCCGCCGTCGGACGCCACCAGCCAGTAGCCACCGCCGTCGGGGGTGGCCGCCATGCCGACGATGGGGGCGTTCAGCCGCATGGCCCCGGTCGAGCCGGCGAACCGGGCGTCGCCGAAGGCGAAGATGCCGCCATCGGACGCCACCAGCCAGTAGCCACCGCCGTCGGGGGTGGCGGCCACGCCCACGATGGGGGCGTTGAGGGGCAGGCCACCCATCGACCCGTGGAAAGTGGCGTCGCCGAAGGCGAAGATCCCGCCGTCGGACGCCACCAGCCAGTAGCCGCCGCCGTCGGCGGTGGGCGCCATGTCGACGACCGGCGCGTTCAGGGGCAGGCCGCCCATCGAGCCGTGGTAGGCGGCGTCGCCGAAGCTGAAGGTGCCGCCGTCGGCGGCCACCAGCCAGTAGCCCCGGGCGTCGGGGGTGGCCACGACGTGCCGGATCGGCGCCGCCAGCGCCCGGCCGGCCATCGACCCGTCGTCGGGTGCCGTGCCACGGGCGGCGACGGAGCCGTCCGACCGGGCCACCCAGTAGCCGGCACCACCGGCCGCGGCGATCCCGACCGCCGGGACGGCGGCGGCCGCCATCGGCTCACCGGGCACCGGCGGGACGGGGTAGGGATAGGGGTACTGCCCGCCGGTCGCGGTGGTCTGACCGTTCGGCCCCACGGTCTGACCCGGGCAGTAGACGGGCGCCCCGGTCCCGGTGCCGGCCACGGTGGGCCCTGCCGGCACCGGCACGCCCTCGACGGCGTCCTGGGTGGCCTGGCGGCTGAGGGCGGCGCCGAGGGCGCCGTAGGTGTAGCCGAAGAGCTCGACCGTCCAGGCCTGGCCGCCGCTGCAGGTGACACCGACGCCCACCGTGTCGTAGCCGGCGTTCAGCATGTTCTGCCGGTGGCCGGGCGAGGCCATGTACGAGTTCTCCATGCCGTCGGAGCCGTCACCGGGCCAGAAGCCGTTGCCGGAGTCGCCGCTGTTGCCCGCCATCACGCACAGGCTGCCGGGAGTCGGGGCGGGGCCGCAGGCGGCCAGCGGTGGATCGGCCACCCGACCGGTGGCGGCCAGGTGCGCCGACCACGCCTGGGCAGCCGCCGTCAGGCCGGTGTCCACCACCAGCGCGGGGACGGGCTGCACCGTCGAACTCCGGACCGCACGCTCGGCGTTGACCCGGGCGACCAGGTCCTGGGCGTACAGCGCCTGCACGGCACCCAGGCTCATCGGCACCACGGCGGCCCCGGCCGGCGGGGCGGCCGGCGGGCCGACAGGGGCGAGCAGGACGGTCGCCGCGATCGCCGTTGCGGCGAGCGCCTGGATCAACGCGGCCCGGACCATGCGACGGAAGGCCCCGGCGGGGGCCCCGATGACGCGCACTGCTGCCGTGTCGTACCGCATGGATGAACCAGCCCTGTGTCGTGTGCCTGCTGCGGTCCCGAGCCCCTCGAGGTCCGGTCGAAATGTCACGCACCCGGGCACGATGCTGAGATGCGCCCGGTTGCACCGTGTACACCGTCTCCATCGGCCGGTCCGGCCGAAAACTGTTGCGCGGATCGGCTACAACTTGGACGTGCCCGCTCCCCTGCCCGCCTCGATCCCCCCGTCCTTCGCCGACATGGCCGCCCGGGTCACCAATTGGGGCCGGTGGGGGCCCGACGACCGGCTCGGCACGCTCAACCTGATCGACGCCGCCGCCCGACTGCGGGGCGTCGCCTCGGTGGTCGACGGGGAGGCCTTCCCGCTCGGGATCCCGATGTCGGAGGCCGAGGGGATCCAGATGGGATTCATCGAGGGCCGGGTCAACCCGACCCACACCATGGTGGCGGTCGACCACCCGCAGGGCGACGACCCGGGGTGGGTGGCCTTCTCCGAGGACGTCGTGACCTTCGCCATGCAGTGCGCCACCCACTGGGACGGACTGGCCCACGCCTCCTACGGTGCCGGCCCCGACGGGCGGGTCCTCTACAACGGCTACCCGGCGTCGTCGGTGACCGAGGCCGGCGCCTCGCTCCTCGGCATCGAGCGGATCCCCTCGATCGTGTCGCGGGGGCTGCTGCTCGACGTGGCCCGGGCCAAGGGGCTCGAGCTGCTGGAGCCGGGCTACGCCATCACGCCGGAGGACCTCGACGCCGCCTGCGCACTCGGGGGCCTGGTGGTCGAGCCGGGTGACGTGGTCCTGGTCCGCACCGGGCAGATCGCCCACCTGGCCCTGGCCGGCCGACCGGGGATCGGTGGGGCGCCGCCGGTGCGCGACCTGCTGGCCTACACCTGGCCGACCCCCGGGCTGACCGTCGCCACCGCCGGCTGGTTCCACGACCGTGACGTCGCCGCCGTCGCCATCGACACCCTCATCCTCGAGGTCTACCCGTGCGAGTCGGAGGACCTGTTCCTGCCGGTCCACGTCCTGCACCTGGTGGAGATGGGCATGACCCAGGGCCAGAACTGGGCCCTCGACGCACTGGCCGACGCCTGTGCGGCCGACGGGCGGTACTCGTTCCTGCTGGACGCCACGCCACTGCCCTTCACCCGGGCGCTCGGGTCACCGGTCAACCCGGTCGCCCTGCGCTGACCGTCCGGCCCGACCGGTCGGCCCCCGGTCAGCGGGGGGTGCGGGCCACGGCGGGTGCGGTGCGGGCCGACGCGGCGCCACCGCCCACCACCGGGCCGGTCCGCGGGGCGGGGCTGTCGGCGCCCGGGACCCGGACACCCTCGGGTGCGGGCCGGCCGGTCACCGACCAGTGCAGCAGCCGGGCCTGGCTGTCGACCAGCGACGCCGTGCGGATCCCCCAGAACTCGAACCCGTAGCGGTGGCCCGCCACCTGGGCCAGCATGGCGATGAGGGTGCCGGCGGCGGCCATCGGGTCGGCCCCGGCCGGCGAGCCGGACGAGCCGGCCTGGTTGGCGATGACCCGGGCCAGGGTGACCGTGACCGCGTTCAGCGCCCGGACCCGCAGGCCCTGGAAGCGCAGGTCACCCTCGACCGTGGTGAGCTCGACCACCCGGAAGACGGCCCGGTTGCGCTCCCAGTAGTCCATGAACCCCTCGACCACGGCCACCGCCGTGTCCCACGAGGCGTCCTCGGACCAGTCGCCGTCGACCAGGCCGGCCAGGACCCCGGCCCCCTCGACCAGCTCCTCGGCCAGGACGGTGATGGCCGCCTCCACGTTCTCGAAGTACTGGTAGAAGGTGGCCGGCGA
>Ga0209698_10006495_pt1 | contig 12411 bp, 7 predicted proteins | sample LitLauG_LLR_2012_FD_187203 | JGI IMG/M metagenome (GOLD analysis project Ga0209698, IMG submission 187203) | Freshwater sediment microbial communities from Pennsylvania, USA - Little Laurel Run_MetaG_LLR_2012 (SPAdes) (version 2) | ecosystem: Environmental > Aquatic > Freshwater > Creek >...
CCACGGACCGCGCACGAGAACTCCTCGCTGTTGGAGCGACTCAGCCGATTGCCTACTCGATTGCGCCTCTCGCCGACACCCATGCCGCTGTGGCGTTGCCCACGCTTCCCCTCATTCCCGACTCGACGCATTCGTCACACGTCTTAGGTGTGCACGTCCCGATCAACCCCCTGGCCGGGGAGCACCGACATGGTGGGCTCGGGATGACGGGCTACATCCTCGTACTCACCGACCGGTCAGCCAACCCGGCGGTTGCTCCTCCGACGGACGGGGTGGCGTGGCTCACCTCCCGATTCCACGATCAGTACGTCATCGTCGTCGAAGGCGGCCGCGCTGCCGTATGGAGAGGCCGCGCACTCAGGGGGGTGGTCGAAGTGGACACCCGTACCGACCTATGGCGCCTGATGGCTCACGCGCATATCACTGTCGACCTTGCACCAGGAGACATCATCGCCCGCGAATGCATCGAGTCACTTCGCTTCGGAACTCCGGTGGTCGCCCCCGTCGGGACGACCGGCGCTGCTCATGCCCAGGCGGGAGGCGGCGTCACGTTCACGGATGCACCAGGACTTCTCGACGCCGTCGAGCAACTGCTCGACTCCACCGAGCGAGCGCGGTGTGCAGGCCGAGGCCAACAGTATGCCGAAGCCCTGTACGGCGACCCGGCCGCGTTCGTCGCCAAGATCGCGCGAGCGCTGTGGCCTCCGGTACCCTCCGGGCAGGTTGCCCACTGAGCCGACCGCGAGACCGCCGTCGGAAGCTCTCAGCGCATGAACCGGCGAAGTCGGTTGCGCAGTGACCCGGGAGTGCCACGCGTCAAAGAGGCGCCACCCGTTCGCCGCTTCGTCGGGCGGGCTCCCGAGCCAACCCCGGTCGCCTCTTCGGGAAGCTCTGAGAGCGTGCCCGGGAGGAATCCCGCCACCCCCCGCACGATTCCGTCGACCCGGTACGGGGTGCCCGCCGCCAGTGTCGTCGCGCTCAATCCTGTACGCGTGATCTCATACACCGGCCGGCCATACGGGAGCAAGTGGCGAAGGGCAAATCCCAACAGGGTGACGCTACTGTCTGCTGGAGGACGTGGGCCGAGGTGCGCCAACCAGCCTTCGTCACCGTTGGCCCAAGCCTCGACACCGCCCGCCACGCGGTCCCGGAAGAGCAATCCCTCCGCGCTGCCGCCCGCACCGTCGGACAGCTGCACGCCAACGGCCCACTCCGGGAGGGGTTGGCCGTTCCCAAGAATGTCGGTGCTCTGCACGGGAATTGCGGCCTCGAGGTAGCCGAGAACCGTGCACTCGGGCGTCTCGGGTGCCGGGCGTTCCTCTCGGCACGTCGTCACCAAGGTGCTCCGGCAACGATCAGAGGCCAGGGAGAAAAGTGGAACGCTCCCGGGCCGCTGCTCCCTGAGGAGCCGGGCCACGATACGGACTCCCAGGTACCCGAGCGGCTCCAACGCCGCCGGATCGGTCGTGTAGGAACGTGCACCGTCGCGCTCCATCTCCCAGAGATCGGCGTAGCCATCCCCAGACGCCGTCGGAGTCCACGCCGAGCCGAGCGTACCTTCGAAGTCCAAGTACGGGATCTCCCGTACTGCGTCGTCCCCAAGAGAGAGGTGCCATGTGCCTCGTGCGGCATCCCACCACCGGTACAACGGAGCTCGAGCCGCATCCGGACGCCTGGCGAACCCGATGACCCCCTCGGGCGTGTAACCATCCCGGACGACCGCGCGCCACGACGTGGCAAGACGATGGCCCAGATCGCCGCCTGGCGGAGTTCCGTCCCTCTTCAGGCGCACAAGCGGAACGGCTTCGTTGTCACTGGTCTGGAGTCCTCCGACTACGCGTAGCGGCTTCAGGTCCCTACCCGAGGCCACCAGCTCCAGCTGGCTGAAGTAGCCAATCTGACCCGACGAGATCACCTGCGCCTCGTACAACGGCGATGTCGTGCCCGAGGACACGTGTTGAGCAACCTCGGCAACGACGTTCGGGAACGGCCGCCGGACATCGTCGCGGCTGACGCAGAGATCTGGTTCACAGGAGTATCGGAACGTACCGTTCCGATACTCGATCTCGTAGAGAGGCCACAGCCTCGGAGTACCCGACGCCGCACCCGAATCGAGAAGTGACGGTGTTCGTCGAAACTGAGTCATCGACTCCAAGAACGCATCTCCCGCAACTTGCGACAGATCCACGAGATCCTGGACGTCGACGATACGCGACAGCTCATGGAGGCTCTGCCGCAGGCTAATCCTGCCCGGCAGCATCTCCCTGGCCGCGTACCCGACCACGATGTCGTCGCTCGTTTCGGGCCTCTGGTCGGCCACGTAGTACGACCGCACGTGCGTTCGCAGATCGATTCGGGAGAACAAGCCGACGGTCCCCGGAAATGGCTGCGACCAGAGCCACCCGATCGCGGACCGCGTGGTCCGTCGACTCACCTGTGCCGCCCTGGAATCGGCCCGCCCGTCAAACGTCTCCAGCATGGGCCGTCCGAAGGCGTCGACGACCAGATCGAGGCGGACGGAGCGAGCCGGCATCCAGTCGGACCACGCACGTCGCCTGATGGCTTCCAATCCGTCTTGATGGCCACCCGGCGGATCGGGAAGCTGACGGAAGCCTCCCGCCGGTATGAAGAGCACTTGCGCCTCATGGTGGCGAAAGGTGCGCTCCACTTCGGATCCCAGCCGATCGAGCCTCTCCGGCAACCAGGGATCTTGGAGGTCGGCACTGGCTTCACCCTCTGAGCTGGCCGCAGGAGGGGGGATCCTGGCCATCCGACGCGGTCTCGAGCGAGTCAGCCACGGAGCCCCGGTGTCCACTGCCCAGGCTGCCGAGCTCCGTCCGTAGACCAAATGGTCTCCGGCGCGCACCAGCGGCACGCTGTCCTCGAGCAGGCTGTCGAGCCCCCCGGTGGCTGGTTGCCGCTGCTCGCGCCAGCGGTCATAGGTGACACCGTCCATCACCACCCCGACCCGGTCATGCTCCTCCGGGTGCGTGACCCGCGTCCACACTCGGCCCGACGACAATGATCGATAAATCGTTACGACGGTCGGTGGTTCCCGCTCGGCGAGCAATCGCAGGGTTCGCTCTACGAACGTGTTGTCGCGCAAGAGGTCCATGCCCTTCCCGTCGAGCAGCATCACGAAACGCCCGCGCAGCCGGGGCGCCGCGGCTCCCTCGAGCTGGACGACCTCGAAGTCGTCACATGTCTGCTCGGTGATGTCGACCCAAGAACTCTCGTCCAGGAGCACAATGCTCAGCGCGGGCGCCCATTCACGCTTGATCTCAATGAGACGCTCGCTGTCCAGTTCAGGGTGCAAGCTCTGCACTTCGTGCATCCAGGCCGCCTGGACGCCATCGGAGCGAGAGAAACCCCATCGACGATAGAGCAGCGGGGCGCCGTGGAACGGAGCCCCATAGATACCGCTGATACCGAGGGTGATGAAAAAGTCCCAGTCTTCATGACGGTCCACGAGATCCGCTCGGAACCGGTGCCCAGCGTCGAAGACGGCACGGTCAACCAGACCACCCATGGAACAGAAGTTCCGCAAGAGCAGCAGATACAGGTTGTATGGCGGCATGACCACGAGCTGCTGCTCGTTGCCGAAGAACTGGAGGTCGGGATAAACGAAGCCCACTTCCTCCGGTGCGCTTCGCAAGGCGTCGAGACCGACCTCGATGTGTCGGCCTGTCACCCGGTCGTCGCTGTCCAGGAACAGGATGGCCTCACCAGAGCTGTGCTCGACGCCGCGGTTGCGAGAAGCACCGGGTCCCACCTGCTCCTGATGCAGCACGACAACACCCTCGACCTCGAGCCGTTCCAAAACCTCCAGGCTCTGGCGATCAGTCGATCCATCGTCGACGACGATGATCTCGTGTGGCGGATACGACTGTGAGCGCAGCGACTCTATGGCCTCGTCGATGAACGCGCCGTGGTTGAAATGAGGCATGACGACACTGACCCGGGCATCGCTCCCCGGCTGCACATATCGCCTCATGCGGCGCGATCGGCCCAGCTATGAGACACGGGATGCGATCAGCTCCCCGTAGAGTCCCTCGACCGCGCTGGGTGTGAAGCCGGACCTCACAGGCTCGCAACGCGGTTCGGACATGAGACGAATTCTCGACGACGTGATATGACAGTCCGTGAGCTGCTTCGTGAACTTCGGGTCCTTCACGATGAATGCATCGACGAGGTTCCCGTAGCGAGACGTGGCATACGTTGCGAACGTAGCGCCTCCACCCATTTCGTCACTGACTTCGACGACCACCTTCAATCGGGGAAATCCAGAACGCAGCGTCGGAAGGAGATCGACGCCGCTCTTGGCGTTCACGATGTGCACGAGTTCGATTCCCCTGCCAGCCACGAGCTCCATCACGAACTCAGCCGTCCCGCGGCTCTCGATATAGTCGTCCAGAGTCCAGACCTCGTCCGCGGACACGGGAGCCTCTGGCTCCTCTGGGTCCTCGGCCCTTGCATCGAGCACCACGCAATAGCTTCGGAACCTCGGGGTCGGCGCAGGAGCGTCGCTGCCACGAACCCCGGCTTCCGGCACGTCCGATGCCAGGAGAAGGATCCCGGTCGGCATCGGCACGAGCATCACGACGTCGGCGGACGCCGCCTCGTGATCAAGGGAGTAGCCACGGAGGATCAGGTCCTCAACGCGTCCTGAGCCCAACGCCGGATTAGGAGCGCCCGACACGACCACGGCGAACCGCTCATGAAGAGGCCGAGAATCCACCTCCCTGATGAGGTCCCGCCACGTCTCGGAAGAGTCGTGGAGCGCGACGTGTCGCATTCCTGCATCGAACGGCACGTGGCGATTCTAGCCAGCGCCCACCCGGCTCTACGGGAGCGTGCCGGACGTCCAGCGCAGACGGATTGGTGGCTCATCGAGCTCGGAAGTGGGTCCGGCGGAAAAGGTCGCTCACCACCCGGAGGGGTCGAGTTATCCTCCAACTCGTCGAATGCAACACGGCGTCGTGCTCCGTTTGCAGACGATCGAACGCCTCCCGAACAGCAATCCGGTCGCTCTCGATCTCAGCCAGTTGTGCGTCTGCCTGACTCCGAGCTCTCCGAAACTCATCGAGCGCGCTCACCGTTCCCACGGGGGCCAGGATCTCTAGCCTGTCCAACTTGGACACCAGCACGGACCTCGTCCGATTCCACTCGTCGGCTTCCTTGGCGATGTCGCTCGGATCGTTCACATGCCAGGTGCGTTCGAGTGTGGTGACCTCGCCAGCATCGACAACGCCGTTCCGAAGCACCGAGCGCGCAACAACCTCCTTTTCCTCGCCGCGATGCAGCGACTCGTCGAAGGGTGTGAGAACTCCGTCGAGACAATCACGCGGGAAGGCGAAACCACACTTCGGAGACATGTCTTCGAACACATAGGTCCAGAATTCGAACATCTCAGGGAACGGAGTGGACACTCCGGTACACGCCATATACCCCTCCCAATCGTCCCAGCACATCGGCTCGATCGACTGCGTTGCTACCCGCGTCCGGACGACTCGGCCAGGCTCCGATTTGGCGAACTTGCGGACAGTCTCCACCCAATGGCCGAAGGCGACCACATTGTCGTCCATGCAGGCGACATATTCCCCGCGCACAGACCGGATCGCGGTGTTGAACGCGCGGGCACGCCCGCCCCCTCCCACCCGTTCACATCTGACGCGGCGCGAGAATTCTGGGTCGAACTCCCCAAGGGTCTCCTCGATCACCCGTGCTGTCGGTTCTCCGACGTCGTGCGCCATCACGACAACTTCGAAATCGGAACAGGACTGCGCGGCAAGCGAAAGGAGCGCGTCCATCAAGAAAGCCCTACGGCCTTCCTGAGTTCGAAGGATGACACTCAGGAACGGGGTGGAGTTCCGGACGATTCCCGGGACGTTCATCCACCGACCCCAAAGCGATGTTCCGCATAATTGTAGCCAAAGAAGCTCGCGACACTTCCTTCGGGGTCGAGCGGGCGGGGCAGCCGAGACACGGCCTTCCGCTGCCGGAATTCGTCCACGGCACGCCGATGCTCCGGGATTCCGCCCTGGAGCAACTCATTGCTCCACTTCTCGACAAGATCCGGGCGCGAGTACTTCCAGGCCATAAGCAGAGCCGCTTCAGCGGAGTAGTAGAACTCTGATGCACTCGCCATCAGAGTTCCGTTTGGACTCAACCTCTTGTCGTGGAAGACACGCGCCGAGGGCCGATGGATGATCCGGAAACCGGCCAGGCGTGTCCGCCAGCTGAAATCGACGTCATCGCAATAGAGGAAGAAGGTCTCGTGGTCAAAGTCACCTACTTCGTCCAACACCTCGGCCGACACCATCATGCAGGCGCCTGACGCCCAACCGGTCTCCCCTGATGCGGGGTCAAAGCTCTTCGGGTGCTCCAGTGGGAGCTGGCGTGCCTCCACGATCCCGACGTCGTCTTCTCGGAAGGCTGGAAGAAGCTCGCAGAAGACATCGGGGCACAGGTAGGCGTCTGGGTTGGTGACGAAGACGAAGTCCGTCCTGCCCCCGATCCGGAAGAGGCTGTTCTGTCCTCCGGCAGAGCCCCGGTTCTCTCCGAAGTAGAGATAGTGGAACCGATCAACGCCGTTGTCACGGAGTGATTGGGCAATCTCTTCCTCCATGGCGCCGTCGATCAATCGCTGAGTCGACGAATCACCAAGAGCCAGGGTGACCGATCCACACACGCCGCGTGTGCGTGCGCACCGAGCCGCTGCCCGCACGCCTTCGATGAAGTTCCAAATCTCGCCGGGACTGTGGCCGTACAACACTGTCTGGACCTGAAGCGAACATGCCGAAGATGCTTCGCGGGTGCGCTCGTGGCTGGTCCCCGGCCGGATCATCGCCACAATGTAGGTGGTGACGCTTTCGGGATGTTCCCCGCCCCGGCGCATGGAAGCGGCCGCACTCGATTTCCTGGGGGGCGTGTGGCCCGGATGCGCCGTTGGTGGCCCTCCCCTTGGAGTATCGTTACCTGACGTGTTTCCCCTGGTCAGAAGTGCGGCTCTGCCGTTCGCGCCGTGAGTGAGTCAAGCGACGCCCGTGCTGACGCTCGGGGGGTCTCGACGAGCCAAGAAGACCTCCGGCAGCGCCTGCGGACAGCGGAGGCCGAGATCGAGTCACTGAGGCAGACTGTCCTCGCCCAGGAAGGACTCGCCGCCAGGTTGGCCGCCGGCCCGGGTCCGACGCCACTTGCGACAGACGCAGTGCAAGCATCCTCTTCCGTCCGCGTGGTGGCGCGGCAGATGCGAGAGCGATTCCTCCAGCTCGCCGCCGGTCGGGCCAGCGCTCCGGCGCCGAGCACCGAGTTGGCACCCAATCCAAGCCTCGAAGGTGAACTCAGCGACGACCGCTACCCCATCTGGATCGAACTCTACGACACCATTGACGACCAGATTCGATCGGCGATCAGGGCGCGCCTCGAGGCTCTGCGGGAGCCTCCGCTCATCTCCATCGTGCTACCCGTCTACAACACGCCCGAGCAGTTCCTGCGGCAGGCCATCGAATCAGTGCGGAGCCAGATCTACGGCAATTGGGAGCTTTGTGTCTCCGACGACCACTCGAGCGAGGCCCATGTCGCCAAGGTGCTCGAGGAGTACCGCGCGGAGGACGACCGCATCCGGGTGATCTATCGGGAGTCGAACGGGCACATCTCCGCCTCGTCGAACTCGGCGCTGACACTGGTCTCCGGCGACTGGATCTGCCTCATGGACCACGACGACCTCCTCGCAGAGCACGCACTCGCCCTGGCGGTGCTCGCGATCAGCGAGGTTCCTGACGCCGGGCTCCTCTACAGCGACGAGGATCACTTGCTGGACGGCGGAGACCGTGGGTTCCCCTACTTCAAGCCCGATTTCGACCCGCTGCTCATCCTCGGCCAGAACTACTTCTCGCACCTGTCCATGCTGCGCGCCGACCTCGTTGCCGCCGTCGGCGGATTCCGGACCGGCCTCGAGGGCAGCCAGGATTGGGACCTGGTGCTCCGGGTGATGGAACGACTCGACTCGTCGCAGATCGTTCACGTTCCGCACGTTCTGTACCACTGGCGATCACACGCCGAGTCGACGGCACACAGCATCTCGGCCAAGCCGTACGTCGTCGAGGCCTCGCGCCGGGTCGTGCAGGATCACCTCGATCGGATCGGCGCCCGTGGCACGGCCAAGAACATTCCGGGGACGAGCTTCAATCGAATCGCGTGGGATCTCGGGGACAATCCCCCGCGTGTGAGCGTGATCATCCTCCCCCGCTCTGGCGCACGGCTCTGCCGATGCATCGACAGCATCCGGGTCCGCTCGACCTACCCCGACGTGGAGATCGTCCTGGTCGACGACGGCGGCTTCCGGCCCCCGATGCGGCAGTTCCTGCGGGACCGGGGCCAGGGGCTGACGGTGATCGAGCACCACGAGGACGCCAGCGACTCGGCGATGCGCAACGTCGGTGCCGCGTCGGCCACCGGCGACATCCTCGTCTTTGTCCACGACGACGTCGAGGTGCTCTCCGACTCCTGGCTCGAGGAGATGGTGGGGACGCTGCAGTATCCAGGTGTCGGTGCCGTCGGAGCCAAGCTGTTCTACTCCGACCTCACGATCCAACATGCTGGCGTGGTCTTCGGCATCGGTGGGACCGTGGGGTACCCGCATCGGCTGTACTTCGACCGACTCGCGCCGGGGTACTTCGGGCGCTTGATGTTGCACCAGTGCCCCTCAGCGGTGAGCTGGGCCTGCATGGGCGTCCGCCGTGACGCGTTCGAGGCGGTCCGTGGCTTCAGCGAGGACCACTTCACCGGCATGTTCGGCGACGTCGACTTCTGCCTGCGGCTCGGCCAGGCTGGTTGGCGGACGGGGTGGACACCCCATGCCGAGCTGCTGCACTTCGAGTTGCCGGAGGACACGCGCGGGACCGACGGCGAGAATGCGGTCCGGTTCGCACGCGAGATCCGGCTGCTGCGTGCGTCGTGGGGCCGATGGCTCGATGACGACCCGGCCTACAATCCCAACCTCTCACTCGCGCACGAGTCCTTCCCCCTGGCCTGGCCGCCGAGGAAGCCTCTCGCCTAGGGATACCGAGGACCGCTCCATCCATCCGACGGTCCATCGATCCGACGGTCCGCTGCGCCGGCCGGCCCGCAGGGGTCACGACGTCGCGATCGTCGGGACGATGAGGATCCACAAGGCCACCAAGAACCCCGTCGACGCCACGAAGGTCACCAGGAGTGGCTTGGCGGCTGAGAACAACGACAGCAACGCGGCGACGCTGAACAATGCCAACAGAGGCAGCGTGGGATAGGTGTAGCGCGGGAGCATCATCCCGGGACCCCACTGCGGTCCGAGAAAGATGCTCCACAACTGCAGGATGTTGCCCACCCAGGGAAGAGCGAGGATCCACAACCCGCTCGTCACCAAGCGGCGCCCGAGCGCCACCGCCAACACGATCGCGGCCGGCACCACCAGGACCTGGAACAGGGTGAGCACGTAGCCATAGAAGTCGTGGCCCACCGTGGCGCCGCCCCACTCTTCGGGCAGGGCCGGCTGAAAGAACCGGTCAACGGTGATTGACGGGAGCTGACCGACCGTGTCGTGCAGGTGGTGGGGATTGACGATGTCGAACATCTCACGCTTGACGATGGTCGCCGCCGTGAGCGCGTGGTACCGCACCTCGTTCAAGACGAGCCACGGGAGCAGGACGGCGCCGGCCAGGACAGCACCTCCGGCGGCGGGTAGCGCTGTGGACGCGTCTTTCCTCTGCCAGACGAGCGCACCGGCGACCAGCAGGTAGACCGGGAGCATCTCGACGAGGTAGAGGTCGGTCAGGACGCCGCACCCGACCAGGAATCCGCACAGGAGGAGGCGCAGGGGTGACTGCCGCTTCCACGTGATCCACAGCTCCGTCACGATCAGGATCGCCAACGGGACGGCCAGGTTCCTGTTGGAGATGGTGACCATCCGGAGGACGAACCCGGGCATCAAGAAGACGAGGAGCCCGCCGGAGAGCCCGAGAAGCCATTGCCGGGGCAGCACGTGCCGACTCAGGCGCGCCAGCAACGCTATCGAGGCGAGGAGCATGAGCAGGCCGACGTACCTGAGCAGGATGGCCTTCGTGTGATAGTTGCCGCTCAACAGCGAGACGGGCGCGACCACGTAGTAGTACAGCGGGGGTTGAAACGCCTCGTAGGCCAGTCCCCCCAGGCCGGAGGTCCGGGGATTGATGGTCGTTTGCCGCGGGTATACGCCCTGGCCAATCGCCAGGACCTGCTCCGATTCCAGGGTCTTCCCTTGCACCGGAAGTGACCCGTGCGCAGCGACGTAGAGAACGTTGTCGAAGTGCGCAGCTTCGTCGATCGGCGACCACAACGGGAATCGCTGGATCGTGAGTACTGCGAACGTCACGATCCCGACGATTTGCACGGCGACGAGCGCCAGCGGGACCATGGTCGCCGCCATCGAGGCGGACAGGATGCGAGCGTGAGGGCGCACGTGCTCGCCTCGATGGGAGTCCCGGGCGTCCGCGTGCCTGGAGCGCACGTGCAGCTTGTTCAGCACCTCCATCGGGAGGCAGACCTTATCCAATAGGTTGGGGCCTCACGCGGAGCCGTCCCGACACGGGGGCGCGACCGGTCACGGCTCAGGGAGGGGGCGGCTCAGCCGCCCCGGTTTGCAGCACCCAGCAGCTCCGCCGCCAGCCCGTCGAGGATGTCGTCCTCGGAAGTGAGGCAGCGCTCGCACCCGAAGCACTCCATGACCACGGCCAGGACCAGCACCCCACCGACAATGACGTCTTCGCGGTCCGGGGCCATGCCTGGCTGGGCGGCGCGGGCCCGCGAATCCTCGCCGGCCAGCGTCGCGAGCCATTTCTCGACGTCGCCGCGCGTCAGCTCGACGTGGTGCACCCGTGCGCGCTCGTAATCCGTCACCCCGTACTGGAGGCACGCCAGCGTCGACACCGTGCCGGCCAACCCGATCAGCAGAGAACCAGCTGGTAGCTCCGGTAGGGACGATCGGGCATCGATGACCCGCTCGCGCACCACCGCGCGGGCATGCTCGAGCTCGTCCGGCCTTGGAGGGTCGTGACGCAAGTAGCGCTCGCTCACCCGCACACACCCCAGGTCCAGAGAGCACACAGTCGGTTCGGCGCGCCCTCCGTCGCCCGATACGCCTCGTTGCCCGACCACGAGCTCGGTCGACCCACCCCCGATGTCGACCACGAGCACCTCGGTCCCGGCAACTTCAGGAGGCAGGCGTGCCGTAGCTCCGGCGAATGAGAGTCGGCCCTCCTCATCACCGGAGAGGACCTCGGGTCGAACCCCCATGACCCGTGCCACACCGTCCATGAACTCGCCTGCGTTCGTCGCATCGCGGGCGGCGGACGTGGCCACGACCCGAACACTCGCGACGCCATGGGCGTCGATGGCGCGGCGGTACTCCCGAAGCACCGAGAGCGTGCGGTCGACGGCCACCGGCGAGAGCTTCCTTGTCGCATCCACGCCTTGGCCGAGCCGAGTGATCCGCATGTCGCGCTCGAGGACTTCTCCATCCGGAGCCACGACGATGAGGCGGGTCGAATTGGTCCCACAGTCGATGGCGGCGACGGATCCGCTCCCCTGCACGGACCCGAGTATCCCAGAGCGGAACGCGCTCAGGCGTCGGCGCGCTCGAGCGCGAGCTGGCGGGCCACCCATGCCCCCACGGGATCCGCACCTCCCGCCAGCCACCAGGCCAGATGCGCGTGCAGGCACTTGACGCCACGGCGGGTCCCGCCGACGCCGCCAGCCGGCCGGGGTCCGGTGTATCCGGGCTCGATCAGCACGTCGCGCTCGGCGGCATAGCGCCGGTGCGCTGCCTCCAGCGCTTCGGGATCGACGGCCGCCTCGGCCGCCTTGACCCCGCCCGCGGCCTCGAGTCGTCCCACCTCGGCCCGGAGGCCCGGGTCCACCAGCCAGTAGCGCGTCGGCATGGGCGTGCCGTCCCGCAAGAAAGGCTCGTTGGCGATGACCACCGGGGCGCCGCCGGGCTCGCGGACGACGACGCGGAACGCCCCACCGGGGTCCCGGCCGAGCAGGGCGGCGACCGCTGCCGCGTCCGTGTCCGCGACGTCCGAGGTGTCACAGCGGGAGGCCGGATCGTCGGTTGGGCCCGCTGCGGGGACATGCCGGCGGTGTCCCCGGATGGCCTCAGTTTTGTGTATACGGGCGTGAAGTCGGTCGCCAAACCCATGCTTTGGCTCCGGCGCCTAGATGCGGTGCAAGCCACAGCCGTACCGGGAACAGAGGACTCCCGTCTGCCCTTCTGGTCGCCGGACAGCCGGTTCATCGGATTCTTCTCCGACGCCTTGAACCATAACGTTGGACGCAACGGCATATCGATACCTGTGCGGAGCCGAAAAGGCGTCTTCTCGGTGGTCTCCTTCAGCA
>Ga0209698_10006496_pt1 | contig 12411 bp, 11 predicted proteins | sample LitLauG_LLR_2012_FD_187203 | JGI IMG/M metagenome (GOLD analysis project Ga0209698, IMG submission 187203) | Freshwater sediment microbial communities from Pennsylvania, USA - Little Laurel Run_MetaG_LLR_2012 (SPAdes) (version 2) | ecosystem: Environmental > Aquatic > Freshwater > Creek >...
AGCCAACACAACTATTAGGAACATCAGCGGACCCGCCACAGGATGCAGGAAAAACGCGTCCAGCCTACGTGTCCATAAAGGTGGCGCGGGCGCTTGATAGCCCGTCTTATTGCCGACATGCGTCGCCCACGCGCGGCACTTCGGGATGTCCTGAATAACAGGTAAGTGAATTAGCGGGGCCTTGGGAGCCGCGCCCATGGTGGCTCCGCTCAAGAACTGAATCACCTTATCGACGCCCATGCCCTTGGCTGCGCTCACCAGCGCCACGGGCGAGCCCAGTTGCATGGCCAGTTCCGCCACGTTGATCTCGCCGCCGCGGCTCTTCAGGTCGTCGGCCATGTTCAGGATAACCAGTGTCGGCAGGCCGAGGCTCAGCACCGGAGCGGCTAGCACTAAGTGCCGGCTAAGGTTGGTGGAATCGAGAATCAGCAAAACTGCGTCAGGCCGGGGGATATCACCCATTTTCCCTGATAGGACGTTGTGCGTAACCCGCTCATCTTCGGTTCGGGGCGTCAGGCTGTAGACCCCTGGCAAATCTACTACGAAGACATCACGGCCGGTTTCGAGCTTTACTTTGCCCATCCGATGCTCAACAGTGACGCCGGGGAAGTTGGCTACTTTCTGGCGCAATCCAGTCAAACGATTGAAAAGAGTTGACTTACCGGAATTTGGTGGGCCAACGATAGCCACCACCTGGCGGCGCACCGACGCGTCTACCGCGCCCGGAGGAGGCAGCGTCGCGATCGAATTGGCGGGGCAGTTGTGGCAGTCGCCCATAGTAGATTTATTTCAGGAGCAACCGGCGGGCCGTTTCCCGCCGCAACGCGACCTCAATCCCGTCCACTCGAAACACCCTCGGATCGCCTCCCGGAGCAGAAAGCCCCCGCGTGACGGAATGGCCGGGGATAAAGCCCATCTCCATCAGGCGCTGCGCGTCGTCGTCGGGTAAGTCCAGCTTTTCCAACACTCCAGCCTCGCCTGGCTTGAGTTCGGTCAGGTTCTTGGCTTTGTTTTTACGCGGGGAGGTGCGCTTTTTGCCGCTCACTTGCTTTACCTGAACTCCAGACTCTTCCCTACTATACGAAACCTGAAGAGCCATGCGGAGTCTCTCTTACGTTTTCAGTGTACACCATCTAGGACCGAATCGGTCTGGTATTCACTGAGCGGGCAGAACTGGTCGTGAGTGGCGATTTTAGCGTCGTTTGCGGGATTTGAGCAACCCGAGAGCCGCGAGGGCCATGCCGAGCAGACCGAAGGTGGCTGGTTCTGGGGTGTCCAGAATTTGGTAGTAGTTGTCCTTGAAGTAATTCAGGGAAATGTCGTCTCCGGCTGAGGTCACCGAAAGCGTCGAATACACAGCCACGGCCTGAAAGCCCTGGAGGTAATTGGTGTTGGCAAAGTTGACTGTAGAGCCGGCGATAGCGTTGGATTGCGTGGCGCAATCGGTCAACGAATTGGTGTTGCCGTTATTGAAGCAGGCGAAATTGCTAGTGCTGCTGCCATTGCTGTTGCCGGACAACACGAACTCGATAAACCCTGCCGTCTTCGCCGCCATGTTGATTCCGCCAGTGGCCGCGCTTCCACCGGAGCACGCACTGGCGCCTCCGGCGCAGAAGTATTCAAACAGCGTCAAGCCATCGTTACCAGTCACCGTGTTGCCCGCCGTGAGCGTGTATTGCTCATTGAAGCTCATCTTGATGATGGCGTAGCTTTCCTGCGGGGGGGCCTGGGCGTTGTCCACCTGGATAATATAGGAGGCGGTGGCGGTGGTGGTGGGATTGCTCGGATTCGTTGCGGTGTTTGCGTCCCATGTGGGGCTCTGGCCGGTTCCGTACTGCATACTGATTGGGCCGAGGTAGGTCGTGCCGGAAAACGTCACGGGGACGTTCGCCCCCGCCACCGGGTTTAATCCGGGTGTGTAGTTAAACGACGAGAATTCTTTGTCCACCTGCTCGCAACCGGTTGAGTTCGTCCCTCCAGGCAAAAGTCCGGCAGATCCCGTGCCTAAATTATAGCTTCCTGCGCACGCCGACAATCCAGCATACGCTGACCCCGCGCAGGCAAGGCATATCAGGACGAGAAAAACGGCTTGACGATTCTTGTTCATTTGACGAGACACGCACACTCTCCGATAACGTAGTCAAGCTTACCACTAGAGGGGATAGTACTTGTAGTACTTATTTGATTTGTAAATATAAGATTCGACTAGGCTTTCCGTAAGCTAATCCCCTTAGGAAGAAAAGCTCCGGAAGTGCCGAAGACGGCGGCCGTTTCCAGGGGAATTGAACGGCGGATTCGCTCCTAGTATGGAGTAACATCTTTCCCCCTGGCTCACGCCTGTAGTATGCTGAAACTTATTTAAATTGTGCCTTGGGAGGTACATTACACCTATGCGCGCCATGCTGCGTACGTTCGCGATCGCGATTCCGCTCACCGTTCTTTTTTCCGCGGCCTGTTGGGGACAGACAGCTGCGTTTGAAGGCGATGTCAAGGGCGAAGACGGCAAGCCCCTCGTGAAGATCCCGGTTCATCTGGACCGCCTCGACATCAAGGGCAACTACAAAGTCAACACCGACAAGAAGGGCCATTATTATTACGGCGGCCTTCCGCTCGGAACCTATAAGATCTGGGTGGAAGTGGACGGCAAGGAACGCGATTCCGTCAACAACGTGCGTGCGCAGTTAGGCGACGCCAAACCCATCAACTTCGATTTGAAAGCCGCCGCGAAGCAGAACGTCATGAGCGCGGAACAGATGAAGCAGCAGGTGGAATCCGGCCAGGGGCTGACCAAAGAGCAGGCTCGCGACATGTCGCCGGAGCAGCGCGCGGCGTTCGAAAAAAAGATGAAGGATGCGGCGCAGCAGATGGCTAAGAATAAGGCGCTGAATGATGCGTTTAACAACGGCAAGGCTGCGCTCGACGCCAAGCAGTACGACGTGGCGGTTGAGAATCTGGAGAAGGCCAAGGATATGGACCCGAATCAGAACGTGATCTGGGGCAACCTAGGCGACGCCTATGGCGGACTGGCCACGGCTAAGACCGGCGCGGACCAGCAGGCGGCGCTCGACAAGGGCATTGAAGCCTATAAAAAGGCCATCGAACTGAAGCCGGACGATGCGGCGTATCACAACAATTACGCGCTGCTGCTGGCCAAGTCGAAGAAATCCGACGAAGCATTGGTGGAATTGACCAAGGCCGCCCAACTCGACCCGCCGAATGCCGGCAAGTATTATTACAACGGCGGCGCGGTGCTGGTGAACCTGGGCCAGAATGAGCCGGCGGGAGCGATGTTCCAGAAGGCCATCGCGTCCGACCAGAATTACGCGGATGCGCATTATCAGTACGGCATTTACCTGATGGGCAAAGCCACCACCACGCCGGACGGCAAGATTGTTCCGCCCCCAGGTACGGCCGAAGAGTTCCAGAAGTATCTGGAACTGAAGCCGGATGGCATAAACGCGGAGCCCGCCAAGGCGATGTTGCAGTCGATAGGCTCCAAGATCGACACCGATTACAGCAAGCCGGGCGCGAAGAAGCCAACCACGAAGACGACGAAGAAGTCGTAAGCAGTGTTCCGGGCAGTGTTGTACCTGATCGCCAGCGTGCTGGTGTTCAGCGTGGTGCGTACGATTCTCAACATACTGTGGAAAGGCTTCGCGGATTTATTTCGCGCGGAGCCCTCACCAGCAGGTCCAAAGCGGCCCACCGTTTCGGCAGGCGGCGAACTCAAAAAGGACCCCGTATGCGGGACGTTTATCTCCACTTCCACGGCTTTGCAGAAAAAAGCCGGCGGCGAGACGTATTATTTCTGCTCGGCGGAGTGCCGGGATAAGTTCAAGGCATAGTGGCGACGGTTAGCGCGACCGCCGCTCCCATCCGGGCTTGAATAGCGGCAGCGAGTTTTCCTGCTGATACGGGTGCCGCGCGATTTCTTCCAGGTTCAGGTCGGTGCCCAAGCCCGGAGCCTCTGAAACATGAATGTAGCCATCCACCACTTCGATGGGATGGGTGACGATCTGTTTTTCCCACGGCTCGTTGAACTCGTCGAAAATTTCGTGAATGAAGAAATTCGGCAGCGACGCGTTCAACTGCGCGCACGCGGCGGAGCAAATGGGCCCCTGCGCGCTATGCGGCGCGATCATTCCATAGTGCGCGTCCACCATGTCGGCGATCTTGCGTGTCGCGAACAGGCCGCCCAGGTTCAAGGGCTCGGGCTGCAGGATGCTGACGGCGTTGTGCTGCAACAAATCGGCGAACTGCTGCTTCGATGACAGGCTCTCGCCGGTAGCCACGGGCACGGGACTGCGGCGCGCCACTTCCACCATCGCCATGATATTGGTGTGCGGCACGGGTTCCTCGAACCACGTCGGACGCAAGTGGTGCATCGCTTCGGAAAACTCGACGGCAGTTGCGACGTTGAAACGGCAATGGCCTTCGATCAACAGATCGACGCCCGCACCGACGGCTTCCCGCACGGCGGTGATGATGTCCAGGCTCAGGTCGAACTCGGCGCGCGGCAGCATGCGCCAGTTGTTGCCGAAGGGGTCGAACTTCAGCGCAGTGTAACCGCGTTCAGCCACAATCTTCGCTTTTTCGGCGAAGCTTTCGGGTGTGCGCGGCCCTCTGTACCATCCGTTCGCGTAGGCGCGCAGTTTCTCGTGGCAGCGCCCGCCCCACAGGTTATAAATCGGCTGATTGGTGGCCTTGCCGATGATGTCCCACAGCGCGATTTCGATGGCCGAAACGGCACACATATGGATTTGGGCACCCTCGGAATAGACGTCGCGAATCAGCTTCTGGCTGATCGTCTCTACCTGGAACGGGTCCATGCCGATAATCAGCGGAGAGAGCTCGTGAATGGCGGCATCCACGGTGCGGCCGAAATAATTGAGCGTCCCTTCGCCCACTCCGTGGATGCCTTCATCGGTGGAGACGCGGGCAAACAGCCAGTTTTTCCAGGGGTTGCCTGCAATATAGGTATCGATAGCGGTGATCTTCACAGAAGTCCATGTTAGCGAAAAGGACCCGCTCTGTGATATTTTAGTGAATGACCGGAGTGACGCCTTGCGGGGACGTAGCTCAGTTGGTTAGAGCGCCGGCCTGTCACGTCGGAGGTCGCGGGTTCGAGCCCCGTCGTCCCCGCCATAATTTTCAAACACTTCCACGCCTTCCTCAACCTGCTCCGGCGGGGGTGTGTCTGTAGATGTGCTTGTGGCCGAAAGCGCACGTGCAATGAGCTCAACGGTTTGGCTTTTCAGGCCGGGCGAGAGATGTTCGTAGCGTTCCAACTCCCGGCTGCGATGTCCCGTCAACTTCCGAATGATGGCCTCGGGAATGCCGCTGAGGAAAGAATCGTCGTCGCCATGTGCCGCAGGTTGTGAATCCTTAAGTTCTTGATGCGGGCGCGGCCCATCCGGAATTGACCGCAGCGATGAAGACCGCTGGCGCGGCCAATGGCAGTCTACGGAAGAGCATCGCGGCGAAGGACGCCGCGGACATCGCCGCGACCACCGACAAACTTGTGGCGGCCTTCAAGACAACCCAGGGGCATTTTGAAGAGCACCCCATGCAAGACGGCATTCAGGCAGCGACGAATCTTGCAGCCGCAGCGAAGGCCGGGGATTGGGATAAAGCGGCGGACGAACTCAAAACCATCGGCGCGCAGTGCCAGGGATGCCATGCAGCGCATCGCGAGAAGTTGCCAGACGGCTCGTACAAGATGAAATAGTCATCGCGTGAGCGCGCGATACCGCTGGCTCAAAAAATCCCAATTCACGACGTGCAGAATCGCCGCCAGATACTCCGCGCGGCGATTCGGATATTTCAAGTAGTAAGCGTGCTCCCAGACGTCGATTCCGAACAGAGGCTGATGGCCGGACGAAATAGGGCTGTCCTGATTGGCGCTGGCCTCGATGGCGAGCTTCCCGCTTTTGTCCACCGTAACCCACGCCCAGCCGCTACCGAAGACCCCAGCCGCCGCGGTGCGCGCCGCTGCCTCGAATTTTTCCTGATCGCCGAACGTCTTGTTCAACGCCGCCGCCAATTCACCCGACGGCCTTCCGCTTTTTGACGCAGGGGCGAGCGTCTGCCAGAACAGCGAGTGGTTGGCGTGGCCTCCGCCCTGATTGCGAACGGCGGTCCGAATTGCGGCTGGCACGCTGTCGAGGGTCCGCAGGAGTTCCTCCACACTGAGCTTGGCCGGCGCCGCATCGCTGGCCACGGCTTTGTTCAGGTTATCCACGTATGCCTGATGATGCTTGTCGTGATGGATCTGCATCGTCTGCGCGTCAAGGTACGGCTCCAGCGCGTCGTAGGCGTACGGCAGTTTCGGCAGCTTGAATGGCGGGTCCGCCGGGGCTCCTTGGATGGCTGCGGTGGCAGCGCCCATGGCGACGAGTTCCAATGCGGTTCTTCGGGTCATCGTGTTAACTCCTTTTTCTGCGTCAGTTCCTCGCGTTTGCGTTTCGCCAGATTCAGCGCGTGGGCAATATCGACGGGCGTCATTTCCGCGCCGATCCTGTCGCGCAGTTCGGCCGAGCCGCTAATCTGCTCCGAAGCGATGTCCAGCCACGCGTAGGCCCAAATGTAATCTTTCGCGACCGCCTGGCCGTTGGCGTACATCAGCGCGAGATTATTCTGCGCCACCGCGTAGCCGAGATTTGCGGCTTTGCGGAACAGCTCGAACGCCTGCACTAGATCGCGCTTGACCGCACGTCCTTGCAGATACATCGTGCCCAGATTGCTGACGCCTTCCGGGTCGTTCTGCTCAGCCGCCAAGCGGTACCAATGAACTGCCTGCACGTCGCTGCGCGGCACTCCCTGGCCTTTGGCATAAAGCGCGCCCAGATTATTCTGCGCTTCGGCGTCACCCTGATCCGCTGCCTTCCGATACCAGAACGCTGCCTGCTTGCAGTCCTGTGCGACGCCGAGACCATTTTCGTAGAGATACGCCAGATCGTACTGCGCCGTCGCATGTCCCAGATCGGCCGCCTTGCGATAGAATCGCGCCGCAGCGGCATAATCGCGCAGAACACCGTCGCCGTCTGCCAGTTGGACGCCGCGCCGGTAATTCTCCTCGGCCTCTTTCCGCTGAGTCTCGAGCTTCGCGGTAATCGATGCCGGAACCTTCGACGGCGTATCCGCGAGCACTGCCGCCGGCAAAAACAAAACCAAGACTGCGAATCTCAACGGTTCCTCCCGGCTGCGGCAGGCCTGACATCTTCCAGCACGAAGTCGCTGCCCTGCCGCCTTACCGACGCTGTGATCGCTTCGCCCGGCTTGAGGGATTTGAGTTGCTCCCGGTTGGGCACCAGAAACTCCATCGCGTAGGGAGGCTTCATGGCGGCCATGAGTCCCGGAACCTCCTCGTGATAGAGCATCACCGTGCCGTCGTCGGCATACACCTTTACCACTTGCCCGCGCAGCGTGTAACGGGGCTTCTCAGGCAGTCGCTGCGTGACGGCGGGCGTCCAGGGATTTGACAGCTTCGGGTCGGCGAGGACGTTCTGGTCGGTCAGCGACTTGAGAAAGGCGATCATGTCGGCTTTTTCCTGAGCGGTCATGTCAACGTGCTTAACGAACTCGCTCTTGTTCGAATTCTCCGAGCCCACGCCAGCGTTCGGACCTGTCTTGATGGTTCGACCCCCGACGCTGTAATGATCCACCACGTCCGCGAGCGTTTTCACACTGCCGTCGTGCATGTACGGCGCGGTCACGGCGATGTTGCGCAGTGTCGGAGCTTTGAACTTGCCGATGTCCTCTGCTTGGTTGGTGAATAGATACAGCCCCAGGTTCGGCTGCGGATAGGAGAACTTTCCTTTCAAGTTGTAGAGTCCGGTGTTGTGGAATTCCACTTCGGCAAAGCCCTTGTCCATGTAATCGACGGTGCCGGTGAAGTTGAAACCTCCATGACAATGGAAGCATTCCAGCTTTTCGCTGAAGAACAAACCTTCGCCGCGTTTGGCCGACTCGGAGACGGCGTTAGGATCGTCGCCGCGCCGGTAGCGGTCGTACGGAGAATCCCCCGAAAGGATCGTCCGCTCAAAGCTGGCGATCGCTTTGGTTACGTTGGCCAGCGCGAACGAGTCCTTGTCGGCGGGAAACGCCGCCGGGAACATCTTCTGATACCGCGCCTCTCCGCGAAGGCGCGTCAGCAAAACCGCTTCCTTGCCATTCATACCGAGTTCCACCGGATCTTCTCCGAACAAAGGCACCAGTGCCTGCGCCTCCAAGGTACGAACCAGCGGATTCGCCCACGTCAGCACGGGGCTGTACACCACGTTCACCAGGCTCATCGGTCCGCGCGGATGCACCTGCCCCGTGGAGCCGACGCCGCGCGGACGGCCATCAGTGAATGCCAACTCCTGGCGATGACAAGTCGCGCAAGACTGGGTTTGATTGAACGACAGCCGCTTGTCGTAGAAAAGGTACCGCCCAAGCGCCACCTTTTCTTTGGTCATCGGATTATCTTCGGGCACGTTCGGCAGAGGGAATCCGGGCGGAAGGTCCCATTCATACGGGCCGAGCTTCGCCTTCTCTACCGCCCTCTGCCGCGCCCGCAGATCGCGGACGTATTCGACCAGTTGCCAGCGCTGCGTCTCATCCGCCTGGCTGGAAAAGGCCGGCATACTTTTCTCAATGCCGTTGGCGACCACCCAGTAAATTTCGCCGTCGCGCATGGATTCCATCAGGTAATTGGCGAGATCGGTGGGACGCACCGCCATCTTGCCCGCCATCGGCGTGCGGGCCTTGCCGTCCGCACCGTGACATGCGACGCAGAGCCGTTCATAGGCGGCTTTACCCGCTGCAACGTTCTCCGGCGTCGTGAGCAGAGGATTTTTCAAACGCCGCGCTTCTGGCGGAGCGGTGGATCTTCCGTGGGCGTCGTGCCCCCAGCCGAGCGCCGCGGCCAACGTGAAAACGAGGATCGATCGCACCGCTCTACCTCGCGCCGCGCGATGGAGCGGACCCCTGCGCCGCATCGGCTTTGCGGAAAAACGTTTGCTCCCTCGCAGGCTTGCCTCCGAACGGCAAACCGAGATTCGCGAATATGCCCGCGCAATCGGAATCGTCGGGGCTGGACATGCAACCTTCGGATGTCTTCGGTTGATTGATGTCCACGTTGGTATCCTTCAGCAGCGCGGACAGATCCGCGATCACGATGTCCTTCTCCGGATTGAAGGCATCGAGCCTGATCTCCGGACGGTTCGGCGCGCTGCAGTTTGTGGGAATCGTGATCTTCGTTTCGTTCGGCATGCAGCCCGTACTACCCAGGTGAACCGCGAATCCATGCGGTTGGCCGGTGCTCGCGAAATCGAGCCTCGCGAACTTACGTCCCGCGTTCCAGACCCACGAAAGCGCGGTCAGATTCAGCGGTGGCGGCTGCGACGTCAGTTCGGTGTGATTCTTGTTAAACGGCACGCCGAGGGTGAACAGCAGGGCGGTATAGTTTCCCGCTGGCACGGTCCCCGTCAGTTGATCGTTCACCTCACGGGTACCGTTGACGCAACTCCACGTCCCGTCCTCGAAGTCGAGCAGAGCGGTGTCGTCCAACTGCCACTTACTTTGCTCCAGCTCGACGGGCACCACGACGCCTTTGGCATCGATCAGCCTCACGTTGTGGACGTAAAAGCGGAAGTCGCGAGGCGCGATCTTCGACCCAGTTGTACCGATCCCGGGATAAGTCTGGCCGCAGGCGAATTTCTCCTTGCCCACCATAGCCTGGAACCGAATCGCGACCTTCTGGTCAGCGGCGAACGCGCAAACCGCAGCGCACAAAATGATCCCCGTACGTTTCATATCACCTCACTCCATCCATCCGACACGAAACTCGTCAGCCCTTCTTTGAGGCCAACACTTCAGACTTCTTGACGAACCCTGCAAGCATTTCGACCATGGGAGTTTTCACCTCCGGAGGAGCCGTCTTCATCGAGCCGGCGTGAAACGGCGGGTCGGGGTCGTACTCGCTCATCAGCTGGCAACATTCGGCATAGGTCCGGCCACGCAGCTCCCCGACCATGCTGAGACCAAAGTCGAGCCCGGCGGTAACGCCCGCGCCCGTAATTCGGTTGCGGTCGCGCACCACGCGAGCGTCGGTTGGAATCGCGCCGAACCCAGCCAGCACATGGCGCACGGACCAGTGCGAGGTCGCCTTGTAGCCCTTCAATAAACCCGCCGCCCCAAGGATCAGCGATCCCGAGCAGACGCTGGTTACATACTTCGCCCGCGCCCCACGGTCGGCCATGAAGGCACGTGTCTCAGGGTCCACCGCTGCCGCCAGTGTGCCGTCCGTGCCGCCAGGAGTGAACAGCACTGTAAGGTCGCGCGGGCATGTCTCAAAGGTTGCGGTCGGCGTGATCGTTACCCCGGTGTCGCTGGTCACTGGATCCAGCGACTTCGCGACAAGGAACACCTTTGCACCCATCAGCGCGCCCCAAAAGCAGTGTGGCCCCATGAGGTCCATCACCGTCATCCCGGGGTACATGAGCATCGCGATCTGCTCATCACCGGTCCAGTGCACCGAACCCGTATCGGGCATCTTGTGCTGAGGCTCCTGGGCCTGCTCGCCAGCGGCAGCATAGGAACCGAGAGGGGCGCTGAGCGCTAACAAAAGTACTTTGCGGCGGTTCATTTCGGTCATATTCTCACCTCGCTCTATCCATGAGACAGCAATTCCTGGAGTTTGTCGCGCGGCAAATTGTCACAGCGTCAGTACTTGAAGCGGTAGCGGAACTCGACGTAGATTTGCCGGGGATCGTTGAAGTGGAACCCTCCGAACGTCAGGCTATTGTCGAGCAGCACGCGGCGATTCGCGACGTTCAGCGCAGTTAGAGAAATTTTATACTTCTCGCCTTCGCCAAAGCTCTTTCCCAGGGAAAAGTCAAAGGTGGTGTGCGAGGGCAGATAGTCGCCCGGATACTGTGCATCCGGCGATCCATTATGAAATCCCGAGCCGTAGTACACGTTGGTCGCGGCGAACACGTGCCACGGCAGGATCGCGTTGATCCCGGCATTCAGCGTGTTTCTCTGATCGTGATCCACGGGCGAAAAGCCGGCATCGGGCTGGCATCCGTCCGTCGCACAAATCAAGCCGCCGGTGAACGGCGCGGAGTCCTCGGCGATCTGATTCGAATACGCAAAGTGAGCCTGGGCGCGGTGCCACAGCCGCGGCGAACGCAGCGTAACTTCCCAACCGCGAATCAAGGCTCGATCCCAGGTCAGCGGCCAGAACAGGTTCGATTCGCCGATGTTGGAATGGTCCAGCCAGTTGCGAGCGCTGGTCTTGAATGTATCCGTGTCGAGAACCCAGCCATGGAACGGAATTGCGAGGCCGAACTGATATTCATGATCCCGCTCGCCCCGCAGTGGACCGAACGTCAGGCTTTGGCTATTTGCCAGATCGATCAGTGGACCGGTGGCCGTCAGCACGGGAGGCGGTTGATAGAAAACGCCGTAAAATCCGCGAAACACCCAGTTCAGATGCGGCACCTTGATCGCGACGCCAAAGCGAGGATCAGGGACATTTTCCACCACAGCCGCCTGAGTTCCGCCGCTCACCGATCCGGAATTGAAGTGCGAATAACGCAGACCCGCGATCAGCGTTAGCCACGAAGTCACTTTGTAGCGGTCGCTTACGAAGACCTCCGTCAGGCTTCCGGTCACCGCGCCCGAGGATGGCCCGAAGTTCTGGCAGCTCGTCCCGCAATCGGTGAAGATGTTATTGAAGAAATTGTTCTGGCGTTGGGCGAATCCATACATGCCCACTTCGATTTCGTTCTTTCTCACGGTGGCGTTGACGCTCGCCTGGCCGCCGATGTAGTTGGCCGTTTGGGTCACATTCGTGATCACCGGATAGTCGTTCGGCGAGCTGCGATAAGCAGCCTGATTGTAGTGGTAAAACGGCGAGACGGTCATTCGCACGTTGGGATTAAACGTGTGAATCCAGGAGAATGTGATGTAGCCGTCCGGTTCCACCTCACTATCGTGGAGACCGTAGCTTGCATAGGACTGGTTTCCATCCGAGTTCGGATTCGGATCGATGGGAATCTGATAGAAGTCGCGGCGCAGCGCAGCAGTCAGCCGGAACTGGTTGGCCGCGCTGGCATTGAAAATTAGCGAGGCGAAACCGCCGCATCCATTATCCGCGTCGTGGACCACCTGCCCGATGGGCGACTGAAGGCCGTAATCGCTGCGGTTCGCCGTGAGGCTCACATAGTAAGCAAACCGCTTGGTATGCCCGCCCGCATTCAGTTGATCGTTGGTCTGATACCAGTTGCCGAACGACGTGACCAGTTCCGCCTGATTATCGCGCTTAAAGCCGTTGCGGGGAACGATGTTGAGAATACCGTACGTGCGGTCGCCATATTCGGCGTCGTAGCTGCCGCGCTGGACCTCCAGATAATCGATGTCCTT
>Ga0209698_10006497_pt1 | contig 12409 bp, 13 predicted proteins | sample LitLauG_LLR_2012_FD_187203 | JGI IMG/M metagenome (GOLD analysis project Ga0209698, IMG submission 187203) | Freshwater sediment microbial communities from Pennsylvania, USA - Little Laurel Run_MetaG_LLR_2012 (SPAdes) (version 2) | ecosystem: Environmental > Aquatic > Freshwater > Creek >...
ACGGCGTGTTCCTCGGTGCGGTGATGAGCTCGGAGAAGACCGCCGCCGCCGCCGGAACGGTGGGCGAACTGCGCTTTGACCCGTTCGCGATGCTGCCCTTCTGCGGCTACAACATGGCCGACTACTTCGCGCACTGGCTCGCGATCGGGCGCACCCCCGGCGCCAAGCTGCCGAAGATCTTCTACGTGAACTGGTTCCGCAAGGACGCCGACGGGCGCTTCCTGTGGCCCGGCTTCGGCGAGAACTCGCGCGTGCTCGCATGGGTGTTCGCGCGCTGCGCCGGACACGGCGCCGCCGCCGAGACGCCGATCGGGCTGATCCCGCCCGTCGGGCCCGAGGGCATCGACACGCGCGGGGTGGACGTCACCGAGGAGCACATCGCCGAGCTGCTGCGCGTCGACGTCAAGGAGTGGCGCGCGCAGCTGCCGCAGTTCCACGAGCACTACGCGAAGTTCGACAACCTGCCCGAGGAGCTGCACGCCCAGCTGAAGGCGCTGCAGGAGCGCCTCGCGTAGCGGCCGGCCGCGCGACGCGCACATGTCCCAGCCGGTCATCCCCGAGGTCGATCCACGGCGCCCGCAGGGCGTGCTCGCGAAGCTCGCCACGCGCTTCGCGCTCACCAAGGGCGGCACCTGGTTCTACTCGCAGGTCGCCGCACGCATCGACCCCTGGCTCGTGCGCGTAAGCGGCGGGCGCGTGAACACCACCGCGCGGCTGTTCCCCGTTGTGCTGCTCAGCGTGCGCGGCGCGCGCTCCGGGCAGCTGCGCACCGTGCCGCTCGTCTACTTCACCGACGCCGGCGACGTGATCCTGATGGCATCGAGCTTCGGGCGCCCGCGCTACCCCGCCTGGTACCACAACGTGAAGGCCAACCCCGAGGTCGAGCTCGAGGCGATGGGGCGGCGCGGGCGCTTCAGCGCGCGCGAGACCGAGGGCGAGGAGCGTGAGCGGCTGTACGGTCTCGCCAAGAGCCTCTACAGAGGCTACGGCGTTTACGAGCAGCGCACCGAGGGGATCCGCCATGTCCCCGTGCTGCGGCTCACGCCGGTCGCTTGACGGCGGCCGCGCGCCGGCGCCGGCGCGGGTGAAGGCGCCGGGGCGAGCGCTCGCCGGCCGCGCCCGCGGGCGCTACTCGTGGCCGTGTTCGCCGGCCGCCGCCGCGGGCGGCCGCGACTCCTCCGCGAGCGAGGTGATCGTGAGCGTCCCGCGCGCCGCCGACTCGAGCACCTCCGTGGCCTCCTCCAGCGAGCGCGCGTACAGCTCGACGAGCAGGTGCACGATGATGCGCGCCTCGTCCTCGTGCTTATGGAAGCGCACGTGCGTGAAGAACTCGCGCACGCCGTGGTCGCCGAACGCCGCGTAGGACAGCGCGTCGCCCGCCTCCGGGCCCGAGCAGCTCTCCACGTCGTCCGCGTCCACCGTGACGGTGCACGAGGCGACCCACGGGGTTCCCGTGATCATCCGTTCCCAGCGGTCCTCGACCGGCTCCACGCGCCCGTTGTTGAAGCCGAGGTGGGGCTGGTCGTGCATGCACTCCAGGCACTGCACCACCGCCTCCTGCAGCTCGTCCACCACTTCGGCGCGCTCGCCCGTCTCCGGGTCGATCTTGTGGATGCCCTCGTAGTGGACCTGCACCTCGAGGTCGCGCGACCAGCAGCGGTAGCAGCGCAGCCAGCTGCGCGCGCTCGTCTCGGCCATCGAGCCCTCCATGCAGGTCATTGTAGGCGTGCGGCCCGGGCTCGCGCCTGCGACATCGGGCTCGAGGCTGCGCCTACCCGAACGTGAACGCGTAGCCGGTCACGCCCGGCGCCAAGCGCAGCGACAGCCGGTGGCGTTCGGCGGTCGCCAGCGTCACCAGCGAGTAGAGGCGCTGGCGGCGCACCGTCACCACGCCGTGGTGGACGTCCGCGCCCTCCTGCGCCGCGGCGATCGTGTGCCCGTCGAGCAGCACGCGCACCGGCAGCGCGCGCCCTCCCCTGGAGCTCAGCACGAGGTAGGCGTTCTTGGCCTGGAACTCGACGTCGATGCCCGCGTTCGAGATCGCTTGCGCGGGCTGGGCGTCGATGCCCCACGTGCCGCTGTAGGCGAACTCGTTGAGCGCCAGTTCGCCCGTCGGCGGCGGGCCGTAGTCGTGCACGCCAGAGCGCGGGCCGTCGATCCAGCCTTCCGCGCGCGCGGTGCCGAGATAGGTCTCGGGTGTCGCCACCCGGCTGGGCACGACCACTTCGTGCGGATGGCTGTGTCCGCCCACCTGCGCGCCCTCTTCTGCGAGCAGCGCTCGGATCGCAGTTTCGGTCCTGCCGTAGTCGCCCTCGCCGAAGGCCGTGTAGCGGACCTGGCCGTGGGCGTCGATGAGATAGTCCGCGGGCCAGTATTCGTTGGCGTACGCGTCCCAGGTGCCCATGTTGTTGTCCTGCGCCACCGGGTAACGGATGCCGAACTGTTCGATCGCGTCGCGCACGTTGCTCGCCGCGTGCTCGAAGGCGAACTCGGGCGTCTCCACGCCCACGATCGTCAGCCCCGCCTTGCGGTAGGTCTCATCCCAGGCCTTCAGGTAGGGCAGCGTGCGTATGCAGTTGATGCACGTATAGGTCCAGAAGTCGATCAGCACGACGCGGCCGCGCAGGCCGGAGAGCGTGAGGGGTCGTCCGCCGGGCGTGTTGAACCAGTCCTCGGTGTCCTTGAACTCGGGTGCGCTGCCGAGGGTGGGCAGCTTGCTCGCGTCCGCCAGCAGCGTCGCCTGGCTGGCGCCGGCGGCCGCGACGTGCAGCTTGGAGGAGGAGCCGCCGCATGATGAGGACCCGTTGGCGGGCTTGAACCTGGCGTTGCGGCCCGTGATCTCGTGCAGTTTGCCGGTGACCGTGCTCGAGCACTCAAGGGCGGAGGCGAGGTTGACGTTGGGGATGTGCTCCGCGACGAACTGGTCGAAGTTGACGTCCAGGTTCGTGAGGATCGCAACCGCGGTGAGAATCATGATCGTGCCGAGCGCGCGCTGCAGGGCCGGCCCGCGCCCCGCGCGGCGCACCCGTTCGAGCAGTCTCCTGCCGCCGAGGGAGAGCACCAGCAGCACCGCCGCGGAGCCGAGCGAGTACGCCAGCGCGACCGCGATCGTCCTGCCCGTCGCTGCGCTCACCGAGATCACCGCGGCGAGGATCGGGCTCGCGCATGGCGTGTACACAAAGCCGAGCGCGCCGCCCACGAGCAGCCCCGACCTGAAGCCGTCGCCGGTGGAGCGCGGCCCGAAGCGCGCCAGGCGCGACAGCGGCGCCTCCATGCGCGCGGACAGCTCGGGCGCGAGCAGCGCGACGCCGAACGCCAGCAGCACCACGATCGCCACGTCGCGCAGCGGGTCGCTGCCGAGGCCCACGCCGTCCACGACGTTGGCGAGGCCCACGATCGTGATCGTGAACGTGATCGACAGGCCGATCACGATGCCCAGCGGACGGCGCCTTCCGCCGACGCTGCCCGCAGACAGCAGCGCGGGCAGCACCGGCAGCACGCACGGCGAGAGCGCAGTGCCGGCCCCTGCAAGGATGGCGAAGCTCAGAAGGATGATCATGGGCTCTCTGGTGCTTCTGTCTCGCGTGCGTCCCGAGCGTTACACGCTCATCACGCGATACCAGGCGCGCGCTCGGTCGAGCTCTCGCCGCGAGCTTGGGCGCGCTCGAGAACGGCCGTCAGCGCGGGCACCCCAAGGCCCTCCTCCTGAAGTGCGAGCAGCGCCTGCGCGCCCGCGCGCCCGCCCAGCGCGCGCAGCCCGCGCTCGCCGTGCTCGGCGCTGAACTCCCTGAGCGCCGCCGCGCGTCTGCCTTGCAGCCGCCGCGCGGCGAGCCCGCCGCGTGAGCGGTGCTCCGCCAGCGCGTCCACGAGCTCCTCGATGCCGCTCGTCGGCGTGAGCGCGCAGACCGCGACCACGCGCGTGGCGCTCGAGCCGAGCGAGCGCAGCGCGGCGCTCAGCTCGCGTCGGGTGCTCAGCGCGATCGCGCCGAGGTCGGACTTCGTGACGACGAGCACGTCCGGTATCTCCATGATCCCCGACTTCAGGAACTGCAGCGCGTCGCCCCCGCCAGGCTGCACGATCACCGCGACCGTGTCGGCCACGTCCGCGATCTCCGTCTCGCCCTGGCCCACGCCGACCGTCTCGATCACCACCACGTCGAACGCCGCCGCGAGCGCGTGCGCGGCCGCGGCGGTCGCCGGCGCGATGCCCCCCAGGCGCTCGCCCGCGGCGCTCGAGCGGATCAGCACGCCATGGTCGGAGGAGTCGAACTCGATGCGCGCGCGGTCGCCCAGCAGGGCCCCGCCCGAGCGCCTCGAGCTGGGGTCCACCGCGAGCAGCGCGACAGTGCGCCCGCGCGAGCGCCAGCAGCTCAGGAGCGCGGAGAGCAGCGTCGACTTGCCCACCCCGGGCGGCCCCGTCACGCCGATCACGTGGCCCGCCGCCTCGCCCCCCAGGGCCCGCGGCGCAACCTCCGCGAGCAGCGCCGCGGCCTGCTCGCGATCATCGCGGGCGGAGCTCTCGAGCACATTCAGCGCCGCCGGCGCCGCGCTCAGGTCGCGCTCCCGCAGGCGCCGGCCGAGCGCCGCCCCGTCCGCGCTCACGCCGCGCTGTTGGCTGCGAGGGGCGCCGCGTCGGCCGCGCCCCGCTGTGCGCCCGCGGCGAGGAGCGCCACGATGTCGCGCATGATGCGCGTGATGTCGAAGTCCTTGGGGGTGTACACCGCGGCGACGCCCGCCGCGCGCAGGGCCGCAACGTCCTGCTCCGGGATGATGCCGCCGACCACGACCGGCACGTCCACGCCGGCGTCGCGCAGCCGGTCCATCACCGCGGGGATCAGCTCACGATGGGAGCCCGACAGGATCGACAGTCCGATCACGTGCACGCCCTCCTGCAACGCCGATGTCGCGATCTGCGCCGGCGTCAGGCGAATCCCTTCGTAGACCACGTCCATGCCCGCGTCGCGGGCGCGCAGCGCGATCTGCTCGGCGCCGTTGGAGTGCCCGTCGAGGCCCGGCTTGGCCACGAGGATCTTGGGCCGGCGCCCGAGCGTCTCCTGCAGGCGCGCGACCTCCGCGCGCAGCTCGCCGAGCTCCTGCTCGCCGAGCACCGCCGCAGACTCGCCGACGCCCGTCGGCGCGCGGTAGGCGCCGAACACCTCGCGCAGCGTGCGCGCCCACTCGCCCGTCGTCGCGCCCGCCCGCGCGGCGGCGATCGTGGAGAGCATCAGGTTCTCGCCCGCGCCGTCATCGCCCGCGACCCGCGCGAGCTGCGCGAGCGCGGCGTCGACCGCGTCCTGGTCGCGCTGCGCGCGCCACTCGCGCACGGCCTCGATCTGCTGCGCTTCAAGCGCCGGGTCCACGACCAGGATGCCGCCCTCCGCGTCCGCGGTGAGCGGCGAGAGCTCGGTCTCGCTGAAGCGGTTCTGCCCGACCACGACCTGCTCGCCCGTCTCGATGCGCCGCAGGCGCTCGCGGTGTGAGTCGACCAGCGCGGACTTCATGTACTTGACCGCCTGCACCGCGCCGCCGTGCTCGGCCACGACCGCCATCTCCGCGCGTGCACCCTGCAGCAGCTCGGCCACCAGCGAGTCCATCACCTTGGAGCCCTCGAAGATGTCCGGATACTCGAGCAGGTCCGTCTCGTAGGCGAGCACCTGCTGGATGCGCAGCGACCACTGCTGGTCCCACGGCCGGGGCAGCCCGAGCGCCTCGTTCCACGCGGGCAGCTGGATCGCCCGCGCGCGCGCGTCGCGCCCGAGCGTGACCGCGAGCGCCTCGAGCACGATGCGCTGCACGTTGTTCTCCGGCTGGGACTCGGTGAGGCCCAGCGAGTTGACCTGCACGCCGTAGCGGAAGCGCAGGTGGCGCGGGTCCTGCACGCCGTAGCGCTCGCGCCCTATCTCCTCCCACAGGATCGACATCGCGCGCAGCTTGGCGTGCTCCTCCACGAAGCGCACGCCCGCGTTCACAAAGAAGGAGATCCTTCCGAACACCTGCTCGAGGCGCTCGGGCGCGACGCGCTCGCGCGTTGTGTCGAGCACCGCGATCGCGTTGCTCATCGCGTAGGCGATCTCCTGCACCGGCGTCGCGCCCGCCTCCTGCAGGTGGTAGGAGCAGATGTTGATCGGGTTCCACTTGGGGACATGCTCGACCGTGTAGGCGATCATGTCGGCGATCAGGCGCATCGAGGGCGCGGGCGGGAACGCGTAGGTGCCGCGCGCGAGGAACTCCTTGATGATGTCGTTCTGCGTGGTGCCCTGCAGCTGCTCGGCGGCGACCCCCTGCTGCTCCGCCGCGACGATGTAGAGCGCGAGCAGCCACGCCGCGGTCGCGTTGATCGTCATCGAGGTGTTCATCTCCGCGAGCGGGATGCCGTCCATCAGCGCAGCCATGTCGCCGCGGTGGCACACCGGCACACCGACCTTGCCGACCTCGCCGCGCGCGAGCTCGTCGTCCGGGTCATAGCCCGTCTGGGTGGGCAGGTCGAACGCGATCGAGAGGCCCGTCTGGCCCTTCGCGAGGTTGCGCCTGTAGAGCTCGTTCGACGCCTCGGCCGTCGAGTGCCCCGCGTAGGTGCGCATCATCCACGGGCGGTCGCGCTCGGGAAGTCGCGGAGAATGCTCACCGCTCATGCGCCCATTGTACGTGCGCGGGGCGCACTTTATCCTGCCGGGCTATGAGCGACACGATCACACTGCCGCGCACGAGTGGCCCCGGCAGCGGGCTGGGCGGCCCATGGCGGGTGATCGTCTGCAACGACGATCACAACACCTTCGAGCACGTCGCGCGCACGCTCGCGCGCTTCATCCCCGGCGTCTCGCACGCTCGCGGCCTGCAGATCGCGGAGGTGATCCACGGCACGGGCCGTGCGGTGGTGTACAGCGGGCTGCAGGAGCCCGCCGAGCACTACTGGGAGCAGCTGAAGGGCGCGGGGCTCACGATGGCCCCGCTGCAGCAGGGCTGATCAGGCGACCTCGCCGATCCGCGCGCCGTTGCCATGCCCGTTGCCGTTGGGCGGCAGCGCATCGTCCACCGAACCGCTGACCGACTGCTGCCACCAGCCGTAGAGCACCGGCACCTGGTACCAGCTCGAGTGGGCCGCGCGGAAGTAGACCATCTCGGGACCGTCCCAGTAGCGTTCCCACTCGAGGTGCTCCTCGAACGCCGCGAGCTGCTGGAAGCGGTAGCGGTCATCGCGCGAGCGGTACACCGCGTAGGAGCTCGCTCCGTAGCGCAGCGCCGTCGCCGCGACCTCGGAGAGGTCCTTCTCGAACTGGTCCGCGCGGAAGCCCGTGGCGTACCAGGGGATGATCACCGTGCCCGCCATCAGGCGCCGACCTCCGCGTGGATCGCGCCGGGGCCCTCCGCCGTCCTTCCTTCGCCCTCGCGCTGTGCGCCCACGAGGATCGAGATCTTGCCGAGGTGCTTGTTCTCGAGCATCAGCTGGTGCGCCTCGGCGACGCCGTCGAAGCCGAGCGTGCGCCACAGGACCGGCCGGATCTGGCCGCTTTCGATGAGCTCGTTGGCCTTCGTGCACTCGTACGCGTTGGCGAAGTGCGACCCCAGGATCTCCTTCTGGCGCATCCACAGGTACGCGACGTTGAAGTCGAGGTCAAGGCCGGTGGTGCCTGCGCAGATCACGACCTTGCCGAACGGCTTCACCGTGAACACCGAGGTGGGGAAGGTCGCCTTGCCGACATGCTCGAAGACCACGTCGGGGGCGTCGCCGAGGATCTCCTTGACGCGCTTGGCGAACGCACGCGTGACCTTGAAGCGTGCGTCCTCCTCGGCCTCGCTCTCGCCGCCCTTGCGCATCATGCCCGCGAACTCGTTGCGGTCGATGTAGTCGACCGCGCCGAGGCGCTTGACGAGCTCGCCCTTCTCCGCGGAGGACACCACGCCGACGCAGTGCGCCCCGGCAGCCGCGCAGAGCTGCGTCGCGAACACGCCGAGCCCGCCCGCGGCGCCCCAGATCAGGACGTTGTGGCCCGCCTGCAGCTTGCAGCGCGTGAGCAGCATGCGGTACGCGGTGAAGTAGACCAGGCCGTAGGACGCGGCCTCCTCCCAGGTCAGCGCGGGCGGCTTGTGCAGCAGCTGCTGGGCCTGCACCTTGGTGAACTGGGCGAAGGAGCCCCATGTCGTCTCGTAGCCCCAGATCTTCTGCGAGGGCGCCGCCATCGGGTCGAGCCCGTGCACCTCGGGGTCCTCGTAGGAGGCCTGGTTGCAGTGCACCACGACCTCGTCGCCGGGCTTCCAGCGCGTGACGCCCGCGCCCACCTTCCAGACGATGCCCGACGCGTCGGAGCCGCCGATGTGGTGGCCGAACTCGGGGTGGTCGCCGTAGCGCATCACCGATACCGGCTTGCCCAGCGCGGCCCAGACGTTGTTGTAGTTGACGCCCGCCGCCATCACGCGCACGATCACCTCGAATGCGCCCGGCTCGGGCACCTCGATCTCCTCGATCTGAAACGCGTCCTTGGGTTCGCCGTAGCGCTCCTCCCGGATGACCCACGCGGCCATCGTGCTTGGCAGGGTTCCCGGCTCTGCGTCCACTGCTGAGACTTGCTGCAGGTCGATTGCCACGTGCTCACTCCAGGCTCGTCATCGAAGGTTGGCTCGCGCCAATCCTAGCCGGGCCGGGCTCTAGAAGGGCAGCTGCACGAGCGCCGCACCGTTGCCCTGCTCGCCGACGCTCAGGCGCGCGCCCGGCTCGGCCTCGCGGCGCACCAGCGCGAGCGCGATCGGCCCGAGGGCGGGGGAGACGGCGCCGCTCCCGATCGCCCCGACCACGCGCTCGCCGAGGCGCAGCTGCTCGCCGTGGCCCGCGGGCGAGTCAAGGCGCAGGCCGCGCAGGTGGCGGTTGGGCTTGCCCTTGTAGAAGAGGCGCGCGACCGTCTCCTGGCCGACGTAGCAGCCCTTGGTGAAGCTCACCGCGCGCTCGTTGAGGCCGGCCTCCTGGGGGATGACGGTGTCGTCGAGGTCGAGCCCGTAGCGCGGCACGCCGCGCTCGATGCGCAGGCACTCGGCCGCCGCCGGCGCGATCTGTTGCGCGCCGCGCGCGCACAGCGCCTCCACGAGCGCCTCGCCGTCGGCGCTCTCACACAGCAGGTCGATACCGACGTCGGTGCGCACGAGCAGCGCGTCCACGCCGTCGATGACGGCGTGGACGCTCGAGTGCTCAGCGCGCGCGAGCGCCTCCGCGCCGGCCACCTCCTGCGCGTGCGGGCCGATGAGCGACAGCAGCGAGCGCTCGAGCGTGCGCTTGTGCAGCTCTACCTCGTAGCCCACCTTGAAGCGCCCGATCATGTCGAACAGCGCCTGCAGCGCCACGCGCTCGGTGTCGAGCAGCAGTTCCGCGGGTGGCTGGCCCGCGGCGCCCGCGCCCACCGCGAGCACGCGCATGTCGCCGAGCATCCTGCCCTTGTGCGTGAGGAAGGCCGCGTAGCGGCCTTCGCCCGCCTGCAGCCCGGCGAGCTCGTTGGTGACCTGTCCGTTGAGGAACTCGACGGCGCCCGCGCCGGTCAGCGCGAGCTTGCCGCGCTCGGAGCGATCGAGCAGTCCCGCGCCGTGCAGCAGCGTGTCGTGATCCTCGGCGAGCGTGCGGGTGCTGGCGTGCGTCACCAGGTTCCGAGAATAGCCGCGGTAGGCTTGGCCCTCGATGGCACTCGCCGACGCTTTCCAGGCGATCCTCGACGCGCTGCCCGAGGATTGGACAGACCTCGAGCTCGACCTGCGCCTCGCGGACGAGTCGCGCTACGTCGAGGCGGCGCTGTTCCTGACCACCTGCAACGCCAAGCCCTACTCGCACCACGACTGGCACTGGCGGCTGCTGATCGCTCACAGCTTCGGGCACGCGGCCTCGGCGCAGACCGTGCACGGCGCGCTCGCGCTGCTCGACGAAGCGGGCATCGACGGCGAGATGCAGCTGCGTGAGACGCGCGTCGGGCGGGTCGAAGTGAGGCAGATGTGGGGCCGCCCGGAGTCCGCGCGCGAGGAGTTCCGCCGGCTGCACTCGCAGTGACGGGCGCGGCGCGCGTGCTGCTGCTGAGCGCGGACCTGCTGTTCGCCTCGCGCGTTCAGGGCCAGCTCGCCGCGGCGGGCGCGCAAGTCGAGCTGATCGGCGACGTGGCGCGGCTGCGCGCGCGCCTGCGCGACGACGCCGCGCCGCGCGCGGCCGTGCTGATCGTAGACCTCACCGACGCGCAGCTCGGCGGCGAGGAGATCGTGCGCTCGCTGGGCGCCGAGGAGGGCGGGCAGCACTCGGCGCCGAAGACGCTCGGCTTCTACTCGCACGTGGACGCGCACGCGCGCGAGCGCGCGTTGGACGCCGGCTTCGAGATGGTCGTCCCGCGCTCGCGCATGGCGCGCGAGGGCGCCGAGCTGGTCGCGCGGCTGGCGCAGTCCGAGGACGGTGGGAGGCGAGCACAGCGATGAAGCACTACGCCGTCGCTGAGCTGAACGTGAGCGACCCGGGCTGGGTGGCCGACTACGTCGCGCAGGTGACGCCGATGGTGGAACGCCACGGCGGGCGCTACCTCGCGCGCACGGGGCATGTGGAGCGGGTGGAGGGCGTGCGCGAGACGCCACAGGTCCTCCTGATCATCGAGTGGCCCTCGCGCGAGGCTGCGGACGTGTTCTACGAGAGCGAGGAGTACCGGCCTTTCCGCGAGGCACGGCTGCGAGGCTCAAGCGGCGAGTTCCTGATCGTCGCCGGCGAGGACGCGAACGGGGTCGCGAGCGTCCCCCCCTGAGCCTTCCGCTAGCTCGGCGTCGTGACGCGGCCGCCGCCGAGGTCGGCGTGCTCGACGGCTAGCGGGTCAAGCGGCACGAGCGCCGCGTTGGCGACGCGCTGCACGGCCGCGACGCTGTGCCCCGCGCGCGCGCGCAGCGCGGCGCGGATCACCATGCCGTGGCAGACCACGAGTGCGGGCAGCGGCCCCTCTTCGATGTCGGCGAGCGCGGCGCCCACGCGCAGCTCCTGCGCCGCGAAGGACTCGCCGTCGGGGAACGCGAAGCCGGGATCGCCGGCGACGAACGCGTCGAAGCGCTCGGCCGCTTCCGCGCGCACGTCCGCGAAGGTACGGTCGGTCCAGCTGCCGGCATCGGTCTCCATCAGGCGCGCGTCCTCGCGCACCTGCAGGCCGATCGCCGCGGCGATGATGTCGGCAGTTTCGCGCGCGCGCAGCAGCGGGCTCGACCACAGCGCGGCGAAGCCGTAGCCGAGCGCGCGCTGCGCCAGCTCGGCGGCCTGCGCGCGGCCGGTGTCGTCGAGTGGCACGGGCAGCTGGCCCTGGAAGCGCCCCTCGTGGTTGTAGGCGGTCTGGCCGTGGCGCGCCAGGTAGAGCCGCGGTTGCCCGGGGACGCTCATCGAACTGAGCATAATGACGGCGTGATGGACGACCCCGCGCGTGGAGGGCTCCGCTCGAGCGGGCGCATCACGTACTCGCGCAACCTCACGCTGTCGCTGTCGCGCACGTGCCGCTGCTACTGCAAGTACTGCTCGTTCGCCACGCACGGCGCGCACCTGTATTCGCCGGCGGAGGTCACCGCGATGCTGGACGGCGCGGCGCGCAGGCGCGTGAAGGAGCTGCTGGTGCTGACGGGCGAGCGCCCCGAGGTGAACGCGCAGGTGCGCGAGCGCCTGGCCTCCTACGGGCACGAGGACTTCACCTCCTATGTGGTGTGGACGTGCGAGCGCGCGCTCGAGCGCGGCCTGCTGCCGCACACCAACCTCGGCGTGCTCGAGCGCGAGGATCTGGCGCGCCTGCGCGCGGTGACCGCGTCGCAGGGCCTGATGCTGGAGTCGATCTCGGAGCGCCTGATGGAGACCGTGCACGCCGGCTCGCCGAGCAAGCACCCCGTCGCGCGAATGGCGTGCATCGAAGCGGCGGGCGAGCTGAGGATCCCCTTCACGAGCGGCATCCTGGTCGGCATCGGCGAGAGCGAGGAGGATCGCTTCGCGTCGCTGCAGGCGCTGGCCGATGCGCACGCGGCGCACGGCCACATCCAGGAGGTGATCCTGCAGAACTTCGTGCCCCACCAGCGCTACTACGGCCGCGAGCCCGCACAGATCGCCGACGCGGCCGCCCGCGAGTACTGGCGCACGGGCGTCGCGGAGAGCCGGCCAGAGCTCGAGCTGCCCCCGTGGGCGTGCCCGGTGAGCATCGAGGACATGCGCGTGCTGATCGCCCATACGCGCAGGCTCATGCCCGGCGTGGGCATCCAGGTGCCGCCGAACCTCGCGGACTGGTGGCCCGAGCTGGTGGCCGCGGGCGCGAGCGACCTCGGCGGCCTGAGCGCCAACGGCGACCACATCTCCCCGGAGCACCCGTTCCCGTCGCCCGCGCAGGTGCGCGCGCAGCTGCGCGCGCACGGCTTCGCGCTGAGCGAGCGCCTGTGCGTGTACCCG
>Ga0209698_10006498_pt1 | contig 12407 bp, 12 predicted proteins | sample LitLauG_LLR_2012_FD_187203 | JGI IMG/M metagenome (GOLD analysis project Ga0209698, IMG submission 187203) | Freshwater sediment microbial communities from Pennsylvania, USA - Little Laurel Run_MetaG_LLR_2012 (SPAdes) (version 2) | ecosystem: Environmental > Aquatic > Freshwater > Creek >...
GGTGACGTCGAGGAGGTCCACGACGAACAGGAGTGTCTCGTCGGGGCCGATGACACCGCCGGCACCCCGCGACCCGTAGCCGAGGTGCGACGGGATCACGAGGCGGCGCCGTCCGCCCACGCGCATCCCGGCGACGCCGTTGTCCCAGCCGGCGATGACCTGCCCCTCCCCGACGGTGAACGCGAAGCTCTCCTCTCGGTCCCAGGAGGCGTCGAACTGCTCACCGGTGGAGTGCGCCACGCCCACGTAGTGCACCGTCGCGGTCGTCCCGCGCGCGGCCTCCGCGCCGGTGCCGACGATCAGATCCTCGATGACCAGCTCGGTGGGCGGCTCGCCCATGTGCGGCTCGACGAATGGCTTGGTGGTGGCGTCCTCGGTCATCCCGTCATGCTACGGGGCCCGACTGCGACGCTCGTGGAAGCGCCCAGCGACTCCTCGACGAGGAGGCATCCCGGATCCTCGGCGAGCGCGTCGCCGGTGGCCGCATAGGCGCGGGCGCGCGAGCCGCCGCAGAGGTCCGCGTACGTGCAGGAGCCGCACGCGCCGGCGAAAGACGCGCTGCGGATCGAGCGGAGCACCGGATCGTCGCGGTAGATGTCGACGAGGGCACGCTGCTTGACGTTGCCGAGCCGCATGGGGAGGAAGCCCGAGGGGTAGACGTCGCCGGCGTTCGAGACGAAGATCACGCCCTTGCCGTCACGTGTGGCGGCGCTGGGCGCGCGCATGGGCGAGTGGGGGGCTCCGAGCTCATCGATGAGCTCGTCGCGAAGGGACAGGTAGTGCTCGCCCACGTCGAAGGCGACCTCGGTCGCGACGTCCCCGGCCTCGCGCCGCTCGAGCGCCACCCGGCGAAAGAAGGGCGCCTCGACGGTTCGCACCGTCATCCCGTAGCGCGAGGCGTCGACGAGGAAGTGGCACACGTCCTCGTTCTGCGCCGGCGACGTGGCCGCGACGTCGGTGCCCCTCCCTGTGCTGATGAGGAAGAAGACCTCCCAGATGTCCACGCCATTGCGATACAGCACCGCTGCGACCCGCGCGAGCTCGTCGATGTTGTCGCCCGTGACCGTGGTGTTCACCTGGACCGTGAAGCCACACTCCTTGAGCAGGGCGATCTTGTGGATCGTCTCGTCGAAGTGCCCCGGCACGCCGCGGAGCGTGTCGTGGGAGCGGGGGCTCGCGCCGTCGAGGCTGACCGACGCCGTCCGCGCACCGAGACGGTGCATCTCGGACATCGTCGCGGCCGTGAGGCGCGGTGTCACCGAGGGGGCAAGCGCAACCGGCAGCCTGGCCGCACGTGCATAGGAGACGAGCTCGACGAGGTCCGGTCGTGCGAGGCAGTCGCCGCCGGTCAGGATCAGGATCGGCCGTGGCGCGCCGATGGCCGCCAGCGAGTCGATGAGCTCGTAGCCCTCGTGCGTCGTCAGGTCGTCGGGTCCGGGCATCGGCTGGGCGTCGGCCCGGCAGTGCGCGCACGCCAGTGCGCATGCCTTCGTGGTCTCCCACAGCACGAGCAGGGGCCGGTCGTCGAAGGTCCGCGTCCTCGGAGGGTGCTGGCGGACGACGTTCATGGAGCCACTGTCGTCAGCGCCGCGGGAACCCGCTAGGGCCGGAAGGCCCATCGGATCAGTCGAGGCGTCCGAGAAAGTCCAGCAGGCCGGCGAAGAACGTCGCTTGGTCGTCGTACTGGCACAGGTGGCTCCCCCGCGGGCAGTGCAGGTACTCCCCGCGCGGCATCCTGCTCGCCATCATCGCGAGGAAGTCGGGATCCATCGTGTCGTAGCGGGCACCCACCACGAGCGTGGGAACCTCGATGCGCTCGAGGTCCGCGGTGCGATCCCAGTCGAGGATCTTGCCGCTGGCGCCGAGCTCGCTGGGGCCCTGCATGGGCACGTACACCGCCGCGTTGAGATGCTCGAATCCCCGCAGCACCGGATCGGGCCACTGGTCGAACGGCGCGCGCAGCAGGTGGTTGACGTAGTGGTGCTCGATGAGCAGCTGCATGTAGCGGGGATCCTCGGTGGCGCCGGCCTCCTCGAAGCCCTTGATCTCCGCGAGCACTGCCGGGTCGATCTCGGACATGAGCACCTCTGCGGCGTAGGTGTTGTACGCGGGGACGCTCGACATCATGTTGCAGATCACCAGCGCCTTGAGCGCGTCGGGGTGCGCGAGTGCGTACTCGATGGCGAGCAGGCCCCCCCAGGACTGCCCCAGCAGCACGAAGTTCGATGCGTCCAGCCCGAGCGCCCGGCGAACCTGGTCGACCTCGTCGACGAAGTGCCCGATCTCGAGCAGCGACGGGTCGTGCGGGTCGTCGCTGAAAAAGGACCCAAGCTGGTCGTAGTAGTGGTACTCGATACCCGCGGCGGGCAGGAAGCTGTCGAAGCACTCGAAGAACTCGTGCGTGCCACCGGGTCCACCGTGCAAGGTGAGGACCTTGGTCGTCGGGTTGTTCCCGACGCGCTTTGTCCATGCGCGGAACGTGCCCACGTCGGTGTCGACGGGAACCAAGGTGACGCCGCCCGAGACGACGTCGTCGCGCCCGGTGTTGTCGAAGTAGATCGCGGGGTCCATCGCCATCCTTCCCTCCGCTCGCGTGCGGGCGAGAGGAGTCGAACCTCCACCCCCGAAGGGACCGGGACCTAAACCCGGCGCGTCTGCCTGTTCCGCCACGCCCGCTCGCCGCACGCGCCGCGCACGGCAGCGCGAGCCTACGCCCCAAGTGGCGTCGGTTGGTGCCTCCGCGGGTAGCCTCGTGCCATGACGATCAGCACCTACGGCGACCTCAAGACGCTCGGAGCCGACGGCGGCTTCGACCTGACCCAGCGCCTCCTGCGCGAGCGGATCGTGTTCCTCGGATCCGTCGTCGACCAGGGGACGGCCAACGCCATCTGCTCCCAGCTTCTCCTGCTCGAGTCCGAGGATCCCGAGAAGGACATCAGCCTGTACATCAACTCCCCGGGGGGCTCGGTGACCGACGGCCTCGCGATCTACGACACCATGCAGTACGTCGACTGCGACGTCCGGACGATCTGCCTGGGCATGGCGGCCTCGATGGGCCAGTTCCTGCTGTGCGCGGGAGCGCCCGGGAAGCGCTTCGCACTCCCGCACTCGCGGATCCTGATGCACCAGCCACACACCGGGACGATGCAGGGCCAGGCCTCTGACATCGCCATCCAGGCCGAGCAGATCGTCTACATGAAGCGGATGCTCGCCGAGCGCATCGCACACCACACCGGCCAGCCGATCGAGCGCGTGGAGGCGGACTCGGACCGCGACCGCTGGTTCACCGCCGAGGAGGCGAAGGACTACGGCTTCATCGACGCGGTCATCGAGCGGCACACCGCCCAGGCCGTCATCTCCTAGGTGCTCGAGGCGTCAGCGGAGCCGCGTCCGGCGCGGCTCCCCCCCGAGCAGCGCCAGGTGCGGGTCGTCTCGGCCCGCTCGAGCGTCCGGCACCGACTCGTCGAGTTGTGGCGAACGCGCGAGCTGCTCGTCCACCTGACGCGCTCGGACATAAAGGTCAAGTACAAGAACTCCGCGCTGGGCCTGCTGTGGTCGATGGTCGCACCGCTGATGCAGCTGGCCATCTTCTGGCTGGTCTTCGGGTTCATCCTGAAGAACGGCTACCCGAACTTCGTGATCTTCCTGTTCGCGGGGCTGATCGTGTGGAACTTCTTCCAAGGCTCGCTCATGACGTCCACGGGAATCATCGTGGAGCGGGCGGGCATCGTGAAGAAGGTGTCGTTCCCCCGCGAGATCCTGCCGCTGTCGACCGTTGGCGCGCAGATCTTCTACTTCTCGATGCAGGCCGTCGCGCTCGTCGCGGTGTTCCTGATCCTCCAGCAGTCGCCCGACTGGAGCCTCATCTGGCTGCTCATCCCGGCCATGGCGGCGCTGCTCGCCCTCGCCGCGGGCTTCAGCGTGCTGCTCTCGGCCATCAACGTCAAGCTGCGCGACACCCACCACCTCGTCGAGGTCCTCCTGCAGCTGTGGTTCTGGCTCACGCCGATCGTCTACCCCTACGAGAAGATCTCCGCGAAGCTGCACGAGTGGCACATCGCCTGGCTCTACCTCGCGAACCCGGTGACCCCGATCGTGCTGACGTTCCAGCGCGTTCTGTACCCCCACCTCGTCGTGACCTCCACGGTCACGCCGCCGCCGGTGCCCCCGACGCTCCCGGTGCTCCCGACCTGGGCACCCAGCACCTACGCGCTGCTCGACGCGGCGCTCTTCGTGATCGGCGTCGCGCTCCTCGTCATCGCCGTGGCGGTATTCGGCAGGCTCGAGGGCAACTTCGCGGAGGAGCTGTGATGGGCGTGCCGGCCGTGGAGATCGACCACGTCTCGAAGCACTTCCGGCTCTACAACGACCGGCACAGCTCGCTCAAGGAGCGGATCATCCACCCCGGGCGGTCCGCCTACGCGGACCTGACGGCGCTCGACGACGTCAACTTCAGCGTGGGCGCGGGAGAGACCGTGGGCGTCATGGGCCGCAACGGTTCGGGCAAGTCAACGCTGCTCAAGTGCGTTTGCGGCGTCCTGCAGCCGACGACCGGCAAGATCCTCGTCCGCGGGAGCCTCGCGGGGCTCCTCGAGCTCGGCGCGGGATTCCAGATCGAGCTGTCCGGGCGCGACAACATCTATCTCAACGGCTCGATGCTGGGGCTGTCGCGCAAGGAGGTCGATCGCGCGTTCGACTCGATCGTGGAGTTCTCAGAGCTCGGACAGTTCATCGACACGCAGGTGAAGTTCTACTCCTCGGGCATGTACGTCCGCCTGGGGTTCGCCATCGCGGTGAACGTGGACCCGGACATCTTGGTCATCGACGAGGTCCTGGCCGTCGGCGACGAGCAGTTCCAGGCCAAGTGCCTCGAGCGGATCCGCACCTTCCAAGAAGAGGGCCGCACGATCCTGTTCGTGTCGCACAACGCCGACCAGATTCGGGCGATCTGCGACCGTGCGGTGGTCCTCAGCCACGGTGCCGTGCTCGCGGACGCGACGCCCGGCGAAGCGGTCCGGGCGTTCCGCGAGCATCTCGGTGACGTGCCCGAAGGAGACGAACTCGCCGCGCCCAACCGCCAGCTGCGCGCCTCCAAGCGCGTCGAGATCCTCGGTGTCGACGTTGTCGGGGGCGCGAAGCTGCACACCGGCGACCCCCTGAACCTTCGCGTGGGGCTGTGGTCGGACGCGGCGATCACCGCCGGGATGGTGCTCGAGATCCACCGGCTCAACGGCGAGCTGCTCGTGCGCACCGACCCCGACGCGGAGGGTGCGACGATCGAGGTGCCCGAGGGCGAGTGCGTCGTGACCGTCGACGCGGGGATCTTCGACGTCCTCGACGGCGCCTACCAGGTCAACGTCGGCATGGTCGGCCCCCATGGCGACGTGATCTTCGACTGGAAGGAGTGCGCCGCCTCCCTCGAGGTCACCTATGAAGGGCGCGCCTCGGGAATGCTCGCGATGGCGCCGCGCGTGGCCGTAGAGCCGCGACCCTGACGCACGGTTCAGAGCGTGACCTCGCCGAGCCGCGGGAACCGGCGCAGGGCCCCGAGGCGACCCAGCCTCGAGACGTCCACCGGCCGGTCCGCAGCGCCCAGCAGGCGAAGGTCGCCCCTCGAGTTGCCGTAGGCGTAGAGGGGCCGGTGCGGCCCGGTCTCGGCGACGCCGAGCAGCGCGAGGAGCTCCACGACGCGACGGAGCTTCTCTTCCCCGCGGCAGTTGCGCCCCTGGTAGCGCCCGGTCAGCGCGCCGGCGCCGTCCACCTCGAGCTCGGTGCCCACCGCGCCGTGCGCACCGAGGCGGTGCGCGACGCGGTCCACGTACAGCGAGGGCGAGGCAGAGACCAGCACGACGGCATGCCCGGCGGCCAGGTGCTCGCCGAGCCGGTGGACGATCTCGGGGCGCACGTGCGCTCGCAGGTGCTCGTCAGCGAATCGGGACGACGCCTCGGCGACGCCCTGGAGCGCGCGCCCGGCGAGCAATGCGCTGAAGAGGGCCTCCTTGGCGTCGTCGGCGGCCGTCCCGGACCGCACCGCGCCGACCACGAGGGAGGGCGCGTGTGCGAGCAGCGCCCGCCGCACCGCCCTGGGACCCGCGACGACCGAGAGCCAGCTCACGACGCTGCCCCCGTCGGTGAGGGTGCCGTCGAGGTCGAAGGCGGCCACCGCGGGCGCGGAGCGGAGGTGATCGGGGGAGTCCATCCGGTCGGGGAGTCTCGCAGGCCGCATGCGGGGGTGAAACCAGACAAAATCGATCCGATTAGTGAGAGAGGTGCCGCGCGCGCCGCTACACTGACCGCGAACATCGACCGCAAGGAGCAGCAATGGCACTTCGACTTGGCGACCAGGCGCCTGACTTCACGGCCCAGACGACCGAGGGGGAGCTCAACCTCTACGACTACCTCGGGGACTCCTGGGGGATCTTGTTCTCCCACCCGAAGGACTTCACCCCGGTGTGCACGACCGAGCTCGGCGCCTTCTCGGCACGCAAGGCCGACTTCGACAAGCGCAACACAAAGCTGCTCGGGCTCTCCGTCGACTCGGTCGCGTCCCACGACCAGTGGAAGGGCGACATCGCCGAGACCCAGGGCGCAGCTCTCAACTTCCCGCTGATCGCCGACGAGGACCGAAAGGTCGCGGACGCCTACGACATGATCCACCCCAACGCGAACGACACGCTGACCGTGCGCAGCGTCTTCGTCATCGGGCCGGACAAGAAGGTCAAGCTCACGTTGACCTATCCGGCATCGACCGGCCGCAACGTCGATGAGATCATCCGGGTGCTCGACTCGCTGCAGCTGACGGCGGACTACAAGGTGGCGACGCCGGTGAACTGGACCGACGGCGAGGACGTCATCATCGTGCCGGCCGTGAGCGACGACGAGGCCAAGGAGCGCTTCCCGAAGGGCTTCAAGACGATCAAGCCCTACCTGCGCACCACGGCGCAGCCGAACAAGTAGCCGGTGCGCGCACCGGCCGGGCGACCGGCCGGTTCGGACGCGCCGCAGAGCAAAGGACCGACGTTGGCTTACCCACTCGACGATGCGGGCACATTCGAGGTGGCCGGCGCCACCGTGCGCCGCCTCGGATTCGGTGCGATGCGGATCACCGGACCAGGCGTCTGGGGGCCGCCGGCGGACCATGACGCCGCGATCGCCGTGCTGCGGCGCGCCGTCGAGCTCGGCGTGACGCTCATCGACACCGCGGACTCCTACGGCCCCACGATCTCCGAGGAGCTGATCTTCGAGGCACTGCATCCCTACGGCGAGGTGCAGGTCGCCACCAAGGCGGGCCTGCTGCGCACCGGGCCGGGCCGCTGGCATGCCTGCGGTCGCCCCGAGTACCTGCGACAGCAGTGCGAGCTGTCCCTGCGGCGCCTGGGGGTCGAAGCCATCGACCTGTTCCAGCTGCACCGGGTGGACCCGAGCGTCGATCGGGACGAGCAGTTCGGCCTGCTCGCCGAGCTGCTGAGCGAGGGGAAGGCCAAGTCGATCGGCCTGTCCAACGTCACCGTCGATGATCTCGCGGCCGCCCAGAGGATCGTCCCGATCTCGACAGTCCAGAACCGCTACAACGTCGCGGAGCGCGCGGACGAGGACGTGCTCGCGGCGTGCGAGTCGGCGGGCATCGGCTTCCTGCCCTGGGCGCCGGTTGCGTCGGGGGAGTTGACCGGCGCAGCGTCGAAGGTCGCCGAGGTGGCCGCAGCGCTGGGGGCGTCACCCTCGCAGGTGTCGATCGCGTGGCTGCTCGCGCACAGCCCCGTTCTCCTGCCGATCCCGGGCACCTCGTCGGTGCCGCACCTAGAGGAGAACCTCGCGTCGGCGAACCTGGTGCTCGGCGACGAGCTGATGAGCGCCCTCGACGCGCTCGATCCGCGCGCCTAGCTGCGCTCGAGCACCTCGTCGCGCAGCTGGCGCTTGAGGACCTTTCCCGCAGGGTTGCGCGGGAGCACCTCGTCGCGGAACCAGAATCGGGTCGGGACGCTGAAGTGCGCGAGCCTCGTCCCGACGTGGTGGCGCAGGGACTCCTCGTCGACAGTGTGGCCAGGACGCGGGACGATGACCGCACCGACCTCCTCGCCCAACGTGGGGTGCGGGACCCCGACGACGGCGCAGTCCGCGACGTCGGGGTGCTCGAAGATCGCTGCTTCGACCTCGACGGAGTAGACGTTCTCGCCGCCGCGGATGATGACATCCTTCGCGCGGTCGACGATGTAGATGAACCCCTCGTCATCGATGCGCGCGACGTCGCCGGTGTGCACCCACCCGTTGGTGAACACGAGCGCCGTCTCCTCGGGCCGGTTCCAGTAGCCCCTCACCACCTGCGGTCCGCGGACCCACAGCTCGCCGACGACGCCGGGACCTGACGGCAGCTCTGGGCCGGGGTCATGACCCTCGTAGTCCTCGGGGACGATCGCTATGTCCGAGACGGGCACCGTCGGGCCGACGGAGTCGGGGCGAGCGACGTAGTCGGGACCCGTGTTCATCGAGACCGCGGCGGACGTCTCGGTCATCCCGTATCCGTTCCCCGGCTGGCAGCCGGGGAACGACTCGCGGATGCGCTTGACCAGCTCGGGTGGTGCGGGCGCGCCCCCGTAGGACACGCCTCGCACCGAGGAGGTGTCCGTCGAAGGGAGCCTCGGCGAGTCGAGGATCTGCATGACCATCGTGGGTACGCCGCCGAAGGAGGTGATCCGCTCGGACTCGATGAGCTCGAGGGCGCGATCGGGATCGAAGTGGTGGAGCATCACGAGCTTCCCCCCTGCAGCCGTGTTGACCACCATCGTCGCGAGACATCCCGTGGCGTGAAACAGCGGCACCGACAGGAGGAAGGAGTTCTGGGGGCGGTCCGCGTCGAGGAGGTCGTCGCCGTATCGCAGCTGGCCCCTCTGGGCGATGAAGAACATGTTCATCAGGTTGGTGCAGGCGTTGCGGTGAGTGCCGACGGCGCCCTTGGGCCGCCCGGTGGTGCCCGAGGTGTAGAAGATCGTCGCGTCGTCGTCGGGATCGACCTCGACCTGCGGGGGCACGGCGTCGGGCGCCACGTCTCCGAGAAGGTCCTTGAAGAGGTGGACCCTGACCCGGCCGATCACCGAGGGGACGGCGGGCGTCGTGGCACGGTCCTCGGCCACGACGATGATGTCGGTCAGGAAGTCGAGGTCGGCGAGGTACGGCTCGATCCGACCGAACCGCTCGACGTCGCAGAAGACGACCCGGCTGCCCGAGTCCGACAGCCCGTAGGCGAGCTCCTCACCCGTCCACCAGGCATTGAGGGGAACCGCGACGCCGCCGGCGGTGATGCCGGACCAGAATCCGACCACCCACTCCGGCAGGTTGCGCATCGCGAGCGCGACGCGGTCGCCCGCGCCCACGCCGAGGTCGACGAGCCGGGCCGCCATCGTCGATGCCATCCGGTAGTGCTGCTCGAACGTCACGCGCTCGCCCTCGTAGACGAGGAAGTCGCGGTCGGCGTGACCGAGAGAGAGGTCGAGCACGACGCGCAGGTTCGCGGGGCAGTGCTTGTAGGTGCGGGTCGCGAGCCCTCTGATCTCGACGGTCTCCATCTCGAAGATGCCGCCAGGTGCCGTCAGCTGCTCGGTCGCCTCGGCCACCGTCAGGGGGGTCTTGGTCATGCAGGATCCTCGCTCGCTCGGAACATTGTCGCGCGGTAGTGGCGCAGCTCGTCGACCGAGGCACGGATGTCGTCGAGTGCCCGGTGAGTCGAGGCCTTGTCGGGAGCCGATGCAAGGACATCGGGTCGCCAGCGCTTGGCGAGCTCCTTAATCGTCGAGACGTCGACGTTGCGGTAGTGGAACCAGCTCTCGAGTTCGGGCAGGTACTGCTGAAGGAATCGACGGTCGGTGCCGATGGAGTTCCCGCACAGGGGGACCTCACCTCTTGCCACGTGGCCCGACAGGAACGCCAGGGTCTGCGCACCGGCCTCGGAGACCGTGAGCTTCGACGCGCGAATCTGCTCCGTTAGGCCGGAGGCCGAATGCATCTCGACGACCACGGGCAGCATTCTCGCGAGCTGGTCGTCGGTCGCATGGATGACGAGATCCGGGCCCTCTGCGACCAGATTCAGCTGATCGTCAGTGATGAGCGTCGCGATCTCGACGATGACGTCGGTGGTCGGATCGAGCCCCGTCATCTCCAGGTCCATCCACACGAGCACGGGACGAATCTAGAGCCCGGGCGCCGTGGCCCCGAAGGACCGGGCCGAGGGAGACCCGCCAGGGGAATCCGAAGTCTCGAGTGGCTAGCCTTCAGGCGTGGTCTCGGTCCCCGTCGTCTCGCTCAGCGAGAGCGCCCGGCTGCCCTCGTACGCACACGAGGGCGATGCAGGCTGCGACCTCATCGCGACCCGGCGGGTACAGCTCGCGCCTGGCGGCGGGCGCGCGGCGGTTCCGTGCGGGATCGCGATCGCGATCCCCGAGGGACACGCGGGTTTCGTGCTACCGAGGAGTGGATTGGCGCTCAATCACGGGGTCACGTGCCTGAATGCGCCCGGCCTGATCGACGCTGGTTACCGAGGTGAGCTCCAGGTCGTGCTGGTCAACACGGATCCCACGACGGCGTTCACCGTCGAGCCGGGGGACCGCGTCGCCCAGCTCGTGGTGCAACGCGTCGAGAAGGTCCAGTTCTCCGAGACCGACACGTTGCCGCAGACCTCGCGGGGACACGGGGGCTTCGGGTCGACGGGGGTCGCGTCGTGAAGCCGCCTCCACTCGATCCGCTCGACTCTGCGTTCATCACACTCGAATCTCCCGGGGCGCCACTGCACATCGCTGCGATCCTCGAGCTCGATCACCCCGCGAGCGGCGAAGTTGATCCGATCATCACGTACGAGCAGATCAAGTCGCTCGTCGCCGATCGCCTCCATGAGGTCCCCAAGCTGACCCGGAGGATCCTGAGGGTCCCCTTTGACCTCGCGTGGCCGGTGTGGGTCGAGGATCCTGAATTCGACATCAGCGAGCACGTGATCCGCCGAGCGTGCCCGTCGCCAGGTGGCGAGGCCGAACTCGATGCGCTCGTGGGGCGCATCATGGCGACGGAGTTGCCGCCGGACCGACCGCTGTGGGAACTGTCGGTCGTCGAGGGACTCGCAGACGGCAGGACGGCACTGATACTCAAGATCCACCACGCCCTCGCTGACGGCGTCTCGGGCGCGGCGACCTTTGCCGGCCTGTTCGACATCTCCCATGAGATCCGACCCGCCTCGCCGCGACCCGAGGAGCTCGACGTCCCACACGAGCCGTTGCCCACACCGCTCGAGCTGCTCGGCCGCACCGCCGGTGAGCTCATCCGACGGCCCCAGGCGCTCCTCGAGGCGGTGGCGTCGGGCATCGAGCAGGCCGCCTCGATCGTGGAGCGAGCGGTCCGTCCGGGCGACGAGGGATCTGGTGGCGTGGCTTCGCTGTTCGCGGCCGCGCGCACGTCGCTCAACGGGACGCCCAGCCATGCGAGGCGATATGCGCGGGTCCGGCTCGACCTCGCCGAGGTCAAGTCGGCCGCGAAGCAGCGGGGCGCCACGGTGACGGACTTCGTGATGTGCACCGTCGGCGGCGCCCTCCATCGACTGCTCGAGTCACGCGGCGAGATCCCCGAGCGCGATCTGATCGCCTTCATGCCGGTGAATGTCCGGCGCAAGGGTGCTGAGGGGGACCTCGGCAATCGGATCTCCGCGGAGCTGGTGGCCATGCGCACCGGTATTCGCGACCATGAGGCGCGCCTCGTCGCACTCAGTGTGGCGAGCAAGGCGCGAAAGGCTGCGGCTTCGGACAACTCCAAGCTGCTCATGAATCTCGCGGCTGCCGCGGGGCCCACGATCGCGTCCCTGGCTGGTCAGACCCTGTACGACCTTGAGCTGTTCAACGATCTGCCACCCGTCGCCAACGTCACGGTGTCATCGGTCCCCGGTCCGCCCCTCCCACTTTGGATGGCAGGCCGACACGTGGCGTCCGCGGCCCCTCTTGGGCCTCTGATGGCCGGCATCGCGCTCAACATCACGGTGCTCGGTTACGGCGACCTACTCGAGTACGGGATCCTCGCCTGCGCGAAGAAGCTGCCTGATCTCACGGAGCTGCGCGGGCTGATCGAGGAGGAAGCCAACCTCCTGCTCAAGGGCGACGAGCGCCAATCGGTGGGAGCGCTCGCCGCAACCTGAGCACGCCCCGCGGCGACAGACTTGGCGGTCGCCGTCGAGATCGGCCCCGGGGCTATGATGGATGCTTACGCGGACGTGGCTCAGTTGGTAGAGCATCACCTTGCCAAGGTGAGGGTCGCGGGTTCGAATCCCGTCGTCCGCTCCATGTGATGTCTCAGGACATAGGAAACTCCGCGAACCCGCAACTACTCCTTTGAGCGGGGCTTCGGACCGGGCGGGAGCCCCCTCGACTGGAATCTCCTGT
>Ga0209698_10006499_pt1 | contig 12406 bp, 9 predicted proteins | sample LitLauG_LLR_2012_FD_187203 | JGI IMG/M metagenome (GOLD analysis project Ga0209698, IMG submission 187203) | Freshwater sediment microbial communities from Pennsylvania, USA - Little Laurel Run_MetaG_LLR_2012 (SPAdes) (version 2) | ecosystem: Environmental > Aquatic > Freshwater > Creek >...
ACTGAAGGCCAAGCTCGAGGCGGAAGGCTTATTCGCCGCCGAACGCAAGAAGCCGATTCCACCGCTCCCCTCGCGGATCGGGATCGTGACCTCGGCACAGGCGGCTGCCCTGCGCGACATTCTGAACATTCTTGAGCGGCGCCATCATTCCGTAAACGTCCTCATCTACCCGGCGCAGGTGCAAGGCGATACGGCATCCATGGAAGTTTCGGCCGGCATTCGTTACTTCAACCAACATCACGATGTGGATGTAATCATCGTCGCTCGCGGCGGAGGGTCGGCGGAAGATCTGGCGTCCTTCAACAACGAATCTCTCTCCCGCGCAGTTGCCGCGTCAGAGATCCCGGTGATTTCAGCGGTCGGCCATGAAACTGACTTCACCATTGTGGATTTCGTCGCCGACCTGCGGGCTCCAACGCCCTCGGCGGCAGCCGAGTTGGTAATCCGGTCGCGGCAGGAGATCGAAGACCAAGCCGCCGCCCTGCACGAGCGCCTGGCGCGAGCCATGCGCTACCGCCTCCTGATGGGCCGCCAGGCACTCACCGAATTGGCACAGCACGGGGCATTTGCCCGGATGGTCGAACTGATTCGTCACCGCCAGCAGCGCCTCGACGACCTGACTCATCGCCTGGAGCTTGCCGAGCGGCAGTTACTCGAGCGATTGCTCCGGCGTTGGGAATCGATTTCCGCCGCGGTCCGGCACTACGATGTGCGCCTGGTGCTTTCAGGAATGCGCAAGGAGTTGGAAAGCCAGACCGCCGCGCTGGTGGCTGTGACGCGCAACGTGCTCCTGCAACACAAGGTGCGCAGCGAACGCCTGCGCACCGCCCTAGAGTCTTTGTCTCCCCTCGCCATCCTGGATCGTGGCTACGCCCTGGTGTTCGATTCCGAGGGCAAGCTGCTGAAAGACGCAGGCGGGGTTAGAGTTGGCGACGAGATTTCGGCGAGGCTGGCGCACGGAGAGATCCACGCCGCCGTGACGAAGAGGCAAGGATGAACATGTGGGGACAGCCGCCTCGGCCTGCCGTCAGCTGAGCCGAAGCGGCTGTAAGAAGCGAAGCTCCGCAGGCAACCGACGAAACCGCCAAGCAGCGTGAATCCCGTGCATTACAATGAAGTTCTCCACCTCAGACCGATCCTAGGAGTGAGATTCGAGTGACGCCCCTCTTCCAGACATGGCAGCAAGGCGCATGGGCCGCGCTCGATATTCTGTTGGTGGCCCTGCTCATCTACCAGGTCCTGGTGATGATCCGGGGCACGCGCGCTGCCCCGATGCTGGCGGGGTTGATTGTGGTTGGCGTGATCTTTTACCTGGCGCGGATCGGTGAGCTCACCACGCTAAACTGGGTCGTGAGCCGGGTGCTGCCTTACGTCGTATTTGCTCTCATCGTGGTTTTCCAATCGGAGATCCGCCACGTGCTTGCGGATCTCGGCCGCCGATTGAGTTTCTTGCGCGGCGCAGATGCCGGAACCGACGCTTATGACGACATTGTTCTGGCCGCAAACCTTTTTTCCCAGCACCAGACCGGCGCACTCGTGGTCATCGAGCGCAGAATCGGCCTGCGCACCCATATTGAGAGCGGAGTGCCGTTGGACGCCCGGCTTTCCTACGATCTACTAGCGACCGTCTTTCGTCCCAGCGCGCCGCTACACGATGGTGCAGTCATCGTGCAAAAGGACCGTATCGCCGCCGCGGCGTGCTTTTTGCCCCTTTCGATGAATCCTCTGCTCTCCACCCAGCTGGGTACGCGCCATCGCGCCGGCATTGGCATCACGGAAGAGACGGATGCTATCGCCGTGATTGTTTCCGAGGAGACCGGCGCCATCAGTCTTGCGATCGGGGGCAAGATTGAACGCGATCTGACCGTCGAGCAGCTGCGGGAGCGCCTGGGCAGCGAACTGCGTCGCTACATGGCTCCGGTGACATTGCCGACCCCCATCGCCGAAGAAGAGTCGGATGCTGCCCTCGAATCCCCTCTGCGCGAGACGGCACCACAAAAGCGATCAGGGCAAGATTCGGAGGCGGAGCCATGATCGAATTATTGAAGCGCTACGTCCTCCATAACTTTTGGCTGAAGGCGCTCTCGCTCTTGCTGGCCGCAGGGCTGTGGTGGCAGATTTCACCCGACGAGCAGCCTGCAGAAGTTGCACTCCGCGGTCCAGTCGTCTTCCAGCATGTTCCGCAGCATCTGGAGATCAGTTCCGAGTCAGTTCCCGAAGCTCAGATCCGCGTGCGCGGGCCGGAGCGTGTGATCCGGCAGCTGCAAGCCAGCGAGGTCCACGCGGAAATCGATCTTGGCGACACCAAGGCCGGGGAACGCACCTTTGATCTCACGTCGCAGCAGGTGCGCCATCCCTCCGACGTAACCGTCGTGCAGGTCGTCCCCAGCCAGTTGCATTTGGCATTTGACACCCGGCTGACGCGGGACGTCGAGATTCATCCACGCGTGACGGGCAACTTTCCCGATGGCGAACAGATCACCAAGGTCGACGTCGATCCGCCCCGGATCACAATCACTGGCCCCAAGCATCACGTGGAGAAAGTAGACGCCGCTACCACCGACCCGCTCGACGCTACCGGTACCAGAGGCAGTGCGGTCTTCACGACGAACGTGTATGTGCCCGATCCGTTGGTGCAGGTTGTGCAGCCCACCTCGATCCGCGTGACCGTTCTGGTGCAGAAAGTCGGAAGCAGTACCGCCCATTGACGCTTCCAACGAGCGTTCCCGACCATTCTCATTTATGATCCTCTGTTCTCATGTCTCTCGTTCTTTTTCCTAACTATGAGCCAAACGCGGCAACTGTTCGGGACTGACGGCATTCGGGGCGTGGCGGGCGAGTTTCCGCTGACCAAGGAAAGCACGTATCTGATCGGACGCGCCCTGGGGCACGACCTGGTAAACACCGTGCCTAAAGCGCAAGCTGTGATTGGCCAGGACACTCGCGAATCAAGCCGGTGGATTGCCGATCGCGTCTCCGAGGGGCTGGCCGCCGTGGGTGTCCAGGTCCACAGTGCCGGAGTAATCACAACTCCTGGAGTCGCTTATCTTGCGCGCTCTCGCAAGCTGGCGGCAGGCGTCGTGATCTCCGCATCGCACAATCCCTGGACGGACAATGGCATCAAAGTCTTCTCCGGTGACGGATTCAAACTCTCCGACGCGCGTGAGCTGGCGATTGAAAAAGAAATCTTTGCTTTGCTCCAGAATCCAGATGCAGCTGATGACACCGCGCTCCGGGTTCCCGGGCCTTCCTTGCCGGGTGAAGCGGGATTGCGTCATGCCTACGTCAAGTCCCTGGCGTCGAGCGTATCCTCCGATCTGAGCCGCTTGCGGGTGCTGGTCGACTGCGCCAACGGCGCGGCCACGGCCGAGGCGCCGGAGTTGTTTCGCGGCCTCGGCATTCGGGCGACCTTTAATCACGTTTCGCCAGACGGAAAGAATATCAACGAAGGGTGCGGTGCCCTGCATCCGGAAACGTTGGGGCAAAGGGTAGCCGGGGCGCCCGGAGAATTCGATCTCGGTGTGACTTTTGACGGCGACGCCGACCGCGCCCTCTTCTGCGATGCGACTGGACGCGTGGTCAACGGAGATGGCGTGCTGTTGGCCGCGGCGCGCGACCTTCGCGCCCAAGGAAAGCTCAAAGCCAACACCGTAGTCTCCACTACCATGTCAAACATGGGCCTGGAGATTGCCCTGAGAAAGTCTAGCATCCGCATGCTCCGGGCCAATGTCGGAGACAAGTATGTGCTCGAGGAGATGCTCAAAACCGGGGCCACTCTGGGCGGCGAGCAATCCGGCCACATCATCTTCCGCGACGGAGACTCGACTACTGGCGATGGCCTGCTCACCGCGCTGCGCCTCATGGACATCATTGTGCGCAGCGGGAAGTCGCTGGCCAAGTTGGTGAGCGACCTGAAAGTCTTTCCGCAGAAAATTCAGAATGTACGTGTGCGCGAGAAGATTCCTTTCGCGCAAGTGCCGACGGTGCAGGCGGTGATTGAAGCCGCCGAACGGGAACTCGACGGCAACGGCCGTGTGGTCGTTCGTTATTCAGGAACTGAGGCGCTGGCGCGGGTCATGGTCGAAGCCGAATCAGAAGAAAAGGTGAAAGCGATCACCGCTTCGATCGCAGCCCAGATTGAAAAAACGCTCGGAATTGGCAAATGAGAGGATGGCTAAAGCATGTTCCTGCGCTTTGTCATCTCCGAGTTGCACGAAGAATCTCACAAAGAGCTGGGAGTGTTTCAAGCCGCCTTCAGGCTGCGTGACACCGGCATGCTTTCAAAAGAAGAGGAATCGACTCTCCAGGAAATCCGCGAGTGGTTCAACAGAAATCTGGAAAAACCGACAAGGTTCACAACCGCGAAGCCCCTTTCTACAGAAAACGAAAAAATGGAATCTCTTGGTTTAAGGATTCAGCCCACGGGCACCTCAACAAGATACGAGAGATGGTCGCACTGCTGAAGCGCCACGATGTACCCGTGAGAATGATCAAGTCTGACCGGCCAGGATACGTGGTGTACGAAGATGGATTCCAGATCGTCGCCGTGCCGTTCGCTGATTCAAAGTTCTAAGGTACATCCTGCAAAGGTCACCTCTTCCTCCGCTTACCTGGCCGCGCAGCTTCTTCCACTACCGCAAACTGAATCTTCTTCTCCACCGGATCAATCCGGTCCACCAGCACGCGAATCTTCTGTCCGAGGCGATATGTCTTGCGCGAACGCTGCCCAATAATCTCGCGGGTGTTCTCGTGATACGTATATCGATCGTCCGTCAGAGTGTTCAGCGGCACCAGCCCCTCTACGAACAAATCCGTCAACTCGACAAAGAATCCAAACTTCGTAACGCCGGTGATGAGTCCATCGAAGTCTTCGCCCACGCGCTCCTGCATGAACTTCACTTTCTTCCACTCCATCAGTTCGCGCTCAGCGTCGTCGGCCCGCCGCTCGGACATGCTCGACTCCTGCGCAATGTCGTGCAGCTCTTCGAGCGCAATCGGCCCGCCCCGCGGCTCGAGTGGCGCGGGCGCCCCCGCCCGCGGCCCGCCGGCAGCTGCTCGTCTCTTCGACCACGGCGAAGGCTCTTCAAACGTGGGGCGCCCCACTTCTCGCCGGTTTTGCGAGAAAGCCTGCCCTGAGCCTGTCGAAGGGTGGGAATCACAGCGCAGCACCTCCTTCAAAATCCGATGCACAATCAAATCCGGATACCTTCGGATCGGCGAAGTGAAATGTGTATAGCTGGTCGCCGCCAGCGCGAAGTGCCCCAGGTTTTCCTCTGAATACCGCGCCTGCTTCAGCGACCGCAGCATGAGGTAGCTCAGAATGCGCTCTTCCGGCTTGCCCGCAATCTTTTCCGTCAGCTTCTGATACATGCGCGGCGTGATGTGCACTTCCTTGGGTACCTCGATATCGCGCGCCCGTTTCCCGGTCCCGTAAGCCGCGCGCCGGTCGGCCTTCATCTGCACGCGATGAATCGGCAGCGGCCCCACGCCCAGTGAATATCCAAACGTCGCAGCGAGAACCTCAAAGTCGTAAACCCGCTTCGCATCGGGCTTCTCGTGCACCCGATACAGCGACGCAACTCGCTTCGACTCCAGATACTCGGCCACGCACTCATTAGCCGACAGCATGAACTCTTCAATCAGCCGATGGGCGATGTTGCGCTCCGAGCGCGCAATGCTCTTCATCAAGCCGAACTCGTCGAACTCGATCAGCGGCTCCGGTAGATCAAAGTCGATCGATCCGCGCCGCTCCCGCTTGCGGTTCAGGATCAGCGCCAGATCCCGCATCAGCTCAAACGTCGCGACCAGCGGCGCATAACGCTCGCGCATCGCGCCGTCGCCCTCGATCACCGCATTCACCGCGGTATAAGTCATGCGCTCGGCCGAGCGAATCACGCCTTCGCACAAATCGTAGCTCACGAACTCGCCACGATGGTCGATCTCCATGATGCACGACATCACCAGTCGATCCACCTGCGGCCGCAAACTGCAAATGTCGGTCGAAAGCTCCAGGGGCAGCATGGGCACAGCGCGGTCGGGAAAATAAACGCTCGTCCCGCGCAGCCGCGCTTCCTGATCGAGCGCCGATCCCGGCGTCACATACTGCGCCACATCGGCAATGTGTACCTGCAGTTCGAAATTGCCGTTCGGGAGCACCCGCACCAGCACGGCGTCGTCAAAGTCGCGCGCCGTCTCGCCGTCGATGGTGACGATGGGCAGGGCCCGAAAATCGTGCCGCCGATGCAACTCTCGGGTCGAGATGACCGCGGATGTGTCCTGCGCCTCCTCGAGCGTTGCCGCTGGAAAGTGATGTGGCAGATGGAACTTGCGAATCGTGATTTCGACGTCGACGCCGAAATCGTCTTCCCGTCCCAGAATCTCGATGACCCGTCCCCGTGGATTCTGCGTCGGAGAAGGCCAGTCCGTGATCTCCACATCCACCACCACGCCTTCCAGATCATCCCACTCCGTCCGCCTCGCCGCTTCTTCACCCAGCACGCGGTCCACGGACTTGCGCTTCCCTTTCTTTCCTGCGTCATTCCGAAGCCCCGCGTTTTCACCAGCGGGGCGAGGAATCTCGCGCGCCGCATCACTGTCCGGCCTTTCCATCCCCGCCGGAATCACGACCTCCTGCGTGATCTTCGAGTCCATCGGCGCCACATAGTTGTTCCTGCTGCCGTAGTGAAAAATCCCAACGACGGTCGGATGCGCGCGCACCACCGGCCGCACAATGCGCCCCTCGGCGCGCCCGTCGGGCCGCACGTTGCTGATGTCGACCAGCACCCGGTCCCCATGCATCGCATTGCCGATCAGATGCGGGGCGATGAAGATATCGCCCGTGAGGCGGGACTTGAGCGCAGCGGGCAGCGAACTCGCATCAGGGATGACGAAACCAAACCCGTCCCGATGCATGGTGAGCCGCCCGACCACGAGATTCTTGTCGGTCGCAGCCTGCGGCAGCGCATAACGGTCGGAGTCAACCGCGATCAACGCCCCGCCCGCCACGAGCTTCTGCAAGCGCTCATTGAGTTCGCGCCGCCCCTCCCCATGCAGCCCCAATTCGCGCACCAATTGCTTGAATCCCGCCGTGCGCTTGGGCTGCCGCGCGATGTGTTTCAGGATGGAGGAATCGGAGAGCATGGGGGCTGTCAGCTATCAGCTCTCAGAATACCCTAGACCGTCGCCGAGCCCCCGTTTGGCGGGTCTATGTCATTTGCCATTCCAAGTTCGCCAAAGCCTGGGGATGAAATTTCGAAACGGCTCCTGGAGCAAGCCATAGAATCACAACGGTCGCGAACAAGATCACCGCGAACGCCCCTTCCGAGATTTCCATCAGCCACTTCACTTCGAGCCTCGGCGACGCTACCACGTATCTCCGCCCCCACGCGGCGGCCAAGCGCCCAGCGCCCTCCGCATCAACGCAATCTGCCCTACATGATAGCTGTTGTGCGCCACCATCTGCCACAACACCGCTTCGAGCGTCCCTGAAACTTTCTTGTCGCCCGCATGCGCGCTCTCAATTTCGCGCTGCATCTCCGCTGGCGAAGACTTCGCCAGCTTCGCGTACTCGGCCAGCAACCAGGCCAGGTCCCTCCTCAGTCGATCCCACTCTTGAGCATCTCCCGGTGCCCCCGTAGCCGGCCAGCTCTCCGCCGCATGCTCCGGATACGCCGGCCTCTCTCCTCGAATGCGCCGCAGTTCGTAGCTCATCCAGTAATTCATGTGGAAGACCATCTGCCCGATCGAGTGCGGAAATCCCGCAACCTGCCGCGCCGCGAGCTCGGCAGAAATGTCCTCCACACACGCAAGCGGATCTGCGTGAGAGCCCTTGCCGCGAAGCAGTTCCGTCAATGCGCGTCGGGACATGATCGGAAGCCAAGCCAAACAACCGCTTTGTCATCCTGAGCTTGTCGAAGGGACCGATGCACTCTCTCGCCCCCAGCAAATGCATAGGTTCTTTGCTGCGCTCAGAATGACAAAAAGAACTGTGCTCACCCCCGCGAGTCCGCGCTGAAGGGGTGAGGGAGTCAACGAGCGAAGAGGTCAAAAGATCCAGCGCCCCGCTACTTCGCGGAGAAGTATTTCTCCTCCAGAATCCTGCGGTGATGCAACTCGTGCCCCGCAATCAGATAGGCCAGAGCGCGCACGCTGATCTCATTCTTGTTCGCAGTCCCCCGCCGCGCCCACGCCGCGTCATCCAGATTGCGTAACAGCGTCAGGGTCGACCGCCGCACGGCAATGTAGTCCTCAATCACCTCAGCCAGCGGACGCTGCCCAAACGGAGCGTTGCGCACGTAGTCATCTTGCTCGAAGCCCTCGATCGGCGTTTGGTCGCCGCGCGCAATCCGCAGCGCGCGATAGGACATGATGCGCTCCGCGTCGCAGACGTGCCCCAGAACTTCCTTCGCGCTCCACTTATCGGGCGAGTAGCGGAGATCCCCATCGCTCTCGTCCCGGCCAGAAAGCAGCAGCAGCATCTGGCGGCGCTGTGAGTCGAGGGCACCCAAAATGTCGGAGCCCGCCACCAGGGATATATAGCGATCGTAGTAAGGCGCATACTCGCCCGGCTCAGGCCGCGCGATCGGCGACGCTGCGGGCGTAACCTCGGCTGGTTCTAACATGCTCTACTCCCGTTCCTCATGAATTCAGGGCCGGACTTTCACAAGACTTAGACGCACATCCTGGGATTCCGTCTTCGATAAATCTTCGACCCAAAGAGGATAACTCCCGACTCCTGTGGAAGGGCACGGCCCAGCAAATTTTTCCTGGAATCGCTCGCTGGGAGGCAGAAAAGAAGTAGCGCCTACGCTCCATTTTTTCCGCGACCTCACGGGCCATGTACCATTGGAGGAAACTGCCGTTGAAAATAAGGGTTTTCCACAGCACTCATTTTGAGACGTGGGAGTACAATTTGCTTTGGTCACGAACGTGCGGCTGGTGACCCCTAATCCCAACAAGGAAAGGATCTTTTACCCCATGTGGAAGCCCACTAATCAGCCTCAGACCCCCTCCCGACCCGCCGAGCCCGAGCGCCCTACGACGTCCGCCCCCAGCGCGCCAGTCATGGCCGCAGCTGAACCGGTCGCACCGCGTCCCGCGACGACGACCACCACCGCGGACCAGGCCACCATCGGCAAGTCGTTGGTGATCAAGGGCGAGGTCACCGGCTCCGAGTCACTCTACATCGACGGCCGGGTGGAGGGCTCCATCAACCTCGCGGGGAACCGCGTCACCGTCGGACGCAACGGGATCGTCGCCGCCAACATCAATGCGCGCGAAATCGTTGTGCTCGGCAAAGTCCGCGGCAATCTAACCGCCAGTGATCGCGTCGATATTCGCAGTGACGGCTCTCTAACCGGCGACGTCATCGCCGCCCGCATCTCGATCGAGGACGGAGCCTTCTTCAAAGGCGGCATCGACATCCGCAAGGGCGGACAGCCCCAGCAGAAAGCCAACAGCGAAGACAAGTCGGTTGCCGCCGAACCAGCGGCCGTCGGCGCCCGGGCCTAAGTTTCGAAGCTGGAATAATTTGGCCGACTTCGCAGCGGGCACTCCGCAAGGGTGCCCGTTTCGCTTCTCCCCCTGCTTTCATTGACTTGCCCCCTCATCCCGCCTAACATTGGCCCGCATCTGCGATTGACCCGACATGATCGGCCAGACCATCTCGCACTACCGCATCCTCGAAAAGCTCGGGGGCGGGGGCATGGGCGTGGTGTACAAGGCCGAAGACACACGCCTGCACCGCTTCGTCGCGCTCAAGTTTCTGCCGGACGAAGTGGCTCGCGATCCTCAGTCTCTGGCCCGCTTCCAGCGCGAAGCGCAGGCGGCTTCCGCTCTGAATCATCCCAACATCTGTACCATTCATGACATCGGCGAAGAGAACGGCATGGCGTTCATCGCCATGGAATACCTCGAAGGCGTGACCCTCAAGCACCGCATCGCGAGCCGCCCTCTCGACCTCGAGATTCTGCTCCCCCTCGCCATCGAGATCGCCGATGCCCTCGATGCCGCGCACAGCAAAGGCATCGTCCACCGCGACATCAAGCCGGCGAACATCTTCGTGACCGAACGTGGCCACGCCAAGATTCTCGATTTCGGCCTGGCCAAGGTCGCGCCCGCGGCCAGTTCGTCCAGTCAGATCGCCGCTCTCAACACGCAGACCCGCTCCCTCGATGAGGAATATCTGACCAGCCCCGGCACCATGGTCGGAACCGTCGCCTACATGTCGCCCGAACAAGTGCGCGCCAAAGAACTCGATGCCCGCACCGATCTGTTCTCCTTCGGTGCGGTGTTGTACGAGATGGCAACCGGTCAATTGCCTTTCCACGGGGAAACTTCGGCAATGATCTGCGAAGCCATCGTGAACCGGGCTCCGGTTGCACCCGTCCGCTTGAATCCGAGCTTGCCCGCTGACCTGGAACGGATCATCAACAAATCTATAGAGAAGGATCGCGATCTCCGTTATCACTCGGCCGCCGAACTCGAAACCGACCTCAAGCGCTTGCGGCGCGATACGGAGTCGCGACGGTCCGTTGTGCCCGCCATTGTCACGCCGCCCTCAGCAGGAGCAAAGCGCTGGCTGAAACGGGCAGCGATTGCGGTTCTCGCCGTATGCGCCGCTCTGTTGTTGTGGCTGCGGGCGCCTCTTCCCCCGCCAAGAATTCTGGCTTCGAAGCAAATCACCAACGATGGCCTGCCCAAGCTCACCCTCGTGACCGACGGCAACCGTATCTATTTCACCGAGAACCCGCCCACTCGTTACTCCATCGCTCAGGTGTCTGTAACTGGAGGCGAGGCCGCGCCGGTTGAGGTGCCGCTCGCGAACCCCGTGGTCACCGATGTCTCGACCGAACGATCCGAGCTCCTGCTGGCGCAATCGGATTACTTCAATATGTCACCCTTCTGGTCGATGCCGGTACCTGCCGGCTCGCCACGGCGACTTGGCGACACGTCCGGATTCCATGCGGTCTGGGCTCCAAACGGGAAGCTGTTTTTCGACAGAGGCAATGACCTTTACGTGGCGGAGAGCGATGGTGCCAACCCTCGCAAGATCGCAACCGCCCCAGACATGTTCGGCGCTTTTAGTATTTCCCCTGACAGCAGTCGCGTAAGGTTTAGCGTGGTCAACTTCGTCAACAACACTTCGGCAATCTGGGAAGCCCGGTCTGATGGCAGCGGCATGCATCCGCTATTTCCAGGGTGGAACAACCCTCCCAACGAGTGCTGCGGAGTTTGGACACCGGATGGCAAGTACTACATTTTTCAGAGCACGAGGGATGGCGCCAGCCATATTTGGGTCGTGCCCGACAGCTCCAGTTGGTGGAGGAAGGTTTCACACGAACCCGTTCAGCTCACCACAGGCCCATTGGAATTTAGCAACCCTTTGCCTAGCAGAGATGGAAAGAAGCTGTTCGTGGTGGGTATCCAGCCGCGCGCTGAATTGGTTCGCTATGACGCGAAGTCTGGCGATTTTGTTCCATACCTCGCGGGTATCTCCGCCAGCGATGTTGATTTCTCGCGCGACGGCCAGTGGGTCACTTACGTCAGCCTTCCTGAAGGTACGCTGTGGCGCAGCAAGCTCGACGGCAGCGCTCGTCTCCAGCTCACCTATCCACCCACCCAGACCGCCTTAGCCCACTGGTCGCCGAACGGACAGCAAGTTGCCTACGCCGGGGCCGCGCCCGGCAAGCCCTGGAAGCTTTTTTTGATTTCTAAAGACGGTGGCAGCCCGCAGCCGGTTACTTCAGAGGAGGGAATTCAGGAAGGCGACCCCACCTGGTCGCCCGACGGAAGTGTGCTTGCCTTCGGCGACCTCGACGTGCTTCATAACGAGCGAACTTGCATAAGGACGCTTGATGTAAAGTCTCGCCAGATCGCGCAACTGCCAGGGTCACAGGGAATCTTTGGCCCTCGTTGGTCCCCGGATGGCCGCTACATCGCCGCTGTGACCACCGCAAGCGACAAATTGATGCTGTACGACGTGAAGGACCGGAAGTGGCGGCAGCTGGATTCGTCAGGTGCAAACTCTTTCGGTTATCTCGCATGGTCTGGTGACAGTACGCATATATATTTCGACACCATTTTGAGCGCCGATACCGGATATTTCAGTCTGCGAATCAAAGACTCGAAACTGGAAAAGGTCATCGACCTCAAAAAAGTCCGTCAATTCCGCGGACAGTTCGGCCCCGGTTCCTGGACCGGCCTTGGTCCCGGCGACGTTCCCCTGCTTCCCCGCGACATCAGCACCCAGGAGATTTACGCCTTCGATCTGCAGCTTCCCTGATACGCGTCCCGGTCCTACCCGCCAAGTTGATATATTGCGATCATGGTGAGCCTGCTCCTTCAGAAAGCAAAGGCACGAGCCACGGCACGAAGCGGACAGAGTCTCAGCTCGATGTTCCGGCAC
>Ga0209698_10006501_pt1 | contig 12403 bp, 10 predicted proteins | sample LitLauG_LLR_2012_FD_187203 | JGI IMG/M metagenome (GOLD analysis project Ga0209698, IMG submission 187203) | Freshwater sediment microbial communities from Pennsylvania, USA - Little Laurel Run_MetaG_LLR_2012 (SPAdes) (version 2) | ecosystem: Environmental > Aquatic > Freshwater > Creek >...
CGTCGAGGTTCACCAGTTCCGCGTAGAGGCACGCACGGGCCAGCCCGGCATGCCCACACCGGAAGGCATGCATCGCGACGGGGTCGACTGGGTGCTGGTGCTGCTGGTACGCCGCCAGAATGTTGCCAGCGGCACCACCACCATCCTCGACCTGGCGCGCCGCCCCGTGGGCCGCTTCACGCTGGAGGCGCCACTGGATACCGCGCTCGTCGATGACGGCCGCGTCTTCCACGGCGTTACGGCCATCGAACCCCTGGATGCCGACGCGCCCGGCTACCGCGATGTTCTGGTCGTGACCTTCCGGCGCTAGTCCGCCGTACGGCCACCCGCAGCGCGGGCCGGCGATGCGGGCCTGGGGGCCGCGGCGCCGCAGCCGGTCAATCGCGGCCGGCCATCCGGCGGTTGATCCACAAGGCGCTCAAGGTGCACAGGGCGCCGGCCAGCAGGTAGAAGCTGAGAAAGCCCAGGCCAAAGCGGGTCGACATGTACAGGGCGACGAAGGGCGCAAACCCGGCACCGACCAGCCACGCGAGATCGTTGGTGAGCGCGGCACCCGTGTAGCGAAAGCGCGGCGCAAAGCTCGCGTTCATGGCGCCGGCGGCCTGGCCATACGACAGGCCCAGCAGCGTGAAACCGATCATCAGGAACAAGTCCTGGCCCAGCGTGCCGCCATCAAGCAGTGTGGGTGCAAAGCCGCTGAAGACGGCAATCAGGATGGCCAGCGTACCCAGCGTGTTGCGCCGGCCGATGCGGTCTGCGATGAGGCCCGAGGCGACGATGCCGCCCGCCCCGAGAAAGGCGCCGACGATCTCGATAAGGAGAAATTCACTCACCGACTGGTGCGAATAAAGATGGATCCACGAGAGCGGGAATACGGTCACCAGATGGAACAGCACATAGCTGGCCATGGCACCGAAGGCGCCAATCACGACGACGTATCCCTGGGAGCGGAAAAATTCCCGGCCGTCAGCCGGCTTGAGTTCGCGTTCCTTGAAGAGCTGGTCGAATTCGTGCGTCACGACCAGACGCAGCCGGGCAAAGAGCGCCACCAGGTTGACCGCCAGGGCCACGAAAAACGCGTAACGCCAGCCCCACGACAGGAAATCCGCTTCCGAGAGGCTGCCATAGAGGTAGGCAAACAGCCCGCTGGCCAGGATGAAACCCACTGGAGCGCCCAACTGGCTCATCATGGCGTACCAGCCCCGCCGTCCCTTGGGTGCGCTCAGCGCCAGCAAGGACGGCAGACCGTCCCACGAGCCACCGAGCGCAACGCCCTGCCCGATGCGAAAAAATGCCAGCAGGAGTATGGCCAGCCCACCCAGGCTGTCGTATCCCGGCAGAAAGGATATGCCAGCGGTGGAGGTGCCCAGGAGGAACAGGGCCAGCGTCAGCTTGGTGCCGCGGCCGTAGCGGCGCTGGATCACCATGAAGAAAAACGATCCGATGGGCCGTGCGATGAAGGCGAGTGAAAAGATGGCGAATGCGTTGAGCGTGCCCTGCAGGCGTTGTTCCTCGGGAAAGAACACCATCGGGAACACGAGCACGGAGGCGATGCCGTAAACGAAATAATCGAAGTACTCCGATACGCGCCCGATCACCACGCCGATGGCGATGTCGCCCGGTGCAACGCCGTGACCGGCGGCAATGACCGTCTCGTACTGCGCGCCCGGGGACAGGCCAGCGGCTGCGCCGGTACCGTCCTGAGCGATGCTGCCTGCCATCATCCGTGCCCCTTCCCTTTTCAACGTCAGTAAAACCCCGCAGCCGTATGGCCCGGAAACGCCAGTAAACCCCCCGCCACCGTACGGTCTACCCGCCGAAATCAACTTCGTTTATATGTAAAATGCCGCACCACAGCAAAAGGTGCAGGCGTGGAAGTAACGAGGCGTAGGCGCATTATGGCCTGTCTGCGATCTGACCGCAGCAGTACCCCCAAAGCGCGTTTTCATTCGGCATTGCTGGCAAGACTGGGCCTGATCGGTGCCACACTGGCGCTGGCGGGATGCAATACGGTCTTGATGCATCCTTCGGGCGATGTTGCCCTGCAGCAAGGTCAGCTCATCGTGGTTTCCACCATCCTGATGCTGCTGATCATCGTGCCGGTGATCGTCCTCACCTTCGTGTTTGCGTGGCGCTATCGTCAATCCAACCGCGAGGCCGACTACCAGCCCGATTGGGATCATTCGATCCAGCTGGAACTGGTCATCTGGGCCGCCCCGCTGCTCATCATCATCGCGCTGGGGGCCATTACGTGGATCAGCACGCACACGCTGGACCCCTACCGGCCGCTGCAGCGCCTGGACGCAAACCGCTCCTTTAGCCCCAGCGCCAAGCCCCTGACGATAGAAGTGGTCGCGCTCGACTGGAAGTGGCTGTTCCTTTATCCGGACCAGGGCATAGCCGTGGTCAATGACCTGGCAGCCCCGGTGGATATGCCCATCGAATTCCGGATCACTGCAGAAACGGTGATGAACTCCTTCTTCATACCCGCGCTGGCCGGGCAGATCTACGCCATGCCGGGCATGGAAACCCAGCTGCACGCGGTGATCAACCATGCCGGCGACTATCGCGGTTTTTCCGCCAACTACAGCGGCGCGGGCTTCTCGCAGATGCACTTTCAGTTCCACGGCTTGAGCGCAGGCGACTTCGAACAGTGGGTGCAATCGGTCAAGGCCAGCGGTGGCTCCCTGGACCGGACCGGCTACCTGGCACTGCAAAAGCCCAGCGTCAGCGAACCTATCCATCGCTACGGCGCGGTCGAGGCCGGTCTTTACCAGGCCATTCTCAACCGCTGCGTGGCCGTCGGCACGCCGTGCATGCACGACATGATGTCGATGAACCCCTCCACCGTTACCACTGGTATGCGCCAGGACACGGCAGCGCCCATGGCCATGGCGCCGGACGCGACGGTCATGCCTGCGCCCGGCACGCATCCGCACCGCGACTGACGCCAGCGCCGCACACGCAACCGTATTGGCGAACCCGAGAGCGCACCTCATGTCCCTGCAACCCGACTTTCTCAAGCTCCTCCTGGGCCGGCTCACACTCGAGGACATCCCGTATCACGAACCCATACTCATCGGCACCTTCATCGGCGTGAGCCTGGGGGCGCTGGGCGTGCTGGGCGCCCTCACCTGGTTCCGCCTTTGGGGTCCGCTCTGGCGCGACTGGATCACCAGTATCGACCACAAGAAGATCGGCGTGATGTACATCGTGCTGGGCCTGATCATGCTGCTGCGCGGATTCGGCGACGCCATCCTCATGCGCCTGCAGCAGGCCATCTCATTCGGCGACGCGGTCGGGTTCCTGCCGCCGCACCATTATGACCAGCTCTTTTCCGTGCACGGCGTGATCATGATCTTCTTCGTGGCCATGCCCTTTGTCACCGGGCTCATGAACTTCGTCGTTCCGCTGCAGATCGGCGCACGCGACGTGGCTTTCCCCTTTCTCAACAACTTCAGCTTCTGGATGACCGCCGGGGGCGCCATCCTGGTGATGATCTCCCTGTTCGTCGGCGAGTTCGCGCGCACCGGCTGGCTGGCGTATCCGCCACTGTCGGGAATCGCGGCCAGTCCCGACGTGGGGGTCGACTATTACATCTGGTCGCTGCAGGTGGCGGGGGTGGGCACCATGCTCTCCGGTGTCAACCTCATCGCGACCATCGTCAAGATGCGCGCCCCCGGCATGACGATGATGAAGATGCCCATCTTCACCTGGACGGCGCTGTGCACGAACGCGCTCATCGTGGTGGCCTTCCCGGTGCTGACCGCAGTCCTGGCGCTGCTGTCCATGGACCGCTACCTGGGAACGCACTTCTTCACGAACGACATGGGCGGCAACGCCATGATGTACGTCAACCTCATCTGGGTCTGGGGTCACCCCGAGGTCTACATCCTCATCCTGCCCGTCTTCGGCGTTTTCTCCGAGGTGGTCGCCACATTTTGCGGCAAGCGGCTGTTCGGCTATGCGTCCATGGTGTACGCCACCGTGGTCATCACCATCCTTTCCTATCTTGTATGGCTGCACCACTTCTTCACCATGGGTTCGGGCGCCAGCGTCAATTCGTTCTTCGGCATCACGACGATGGTGATATCCATACCGACGGGAGCCAAGGTATTCAACTGGCTGTTCACGATGTATCGCGGCCGCATCCGCTTCGAGCTGCCCATGCTCTGGACCATGGGCTTCATGGTCACCTTTGTCATCGGCGGCATGACGGGCGTGCTGCTGGCCGTGCCGCCGGCCGACTTCGTGCTGCACAACAGCCTGTTCCTCATCGCGCACTTCCACAACGTCATCATCGGCGGCGTGGTGTTCGGCGCGATGGCCGGCATCACCTACTGGTTTCCCAAGGCCTTCGGCTACCGCCTCGATCCCTTCTGGGGCCGATGCTCCTTCTGGTTCTGGCTGGTGGGGTTTTATTTCGCGTTCATGCCCCTCTACGTGCTGGGCCTGATGGGCGTGACCCGCCGCCTGAGCCATTTCGACGACCCTTCGCTGCAGATCTGGTTCCAGCTGGCCGCGGTGGGCGCGGGTCTGGTGGCACTGGGTATCGTCTCGATGATCATCCAGTTTGTCGTGAGTTTCCTGCGCCGCGATGCGCTGCGCGACACCACGGGCGACCCCTGGGACGGCCGCACCCTGGAATGGTCAACCTCGTCGCCGCCACCGGCCTACAACTTCGCGTTCACGCCCGTGGTTCACGAAAACGACGCCTGGACCGACATGAAGCGGCGCGGGTATGTGCGCCCCGTGGAGGGCTTCATCCCCATCCACATGCCCAAGAACACCGCCGCGGGTTTCGTGCTCGCCATGCTCAGCACGGTCTGCGGCTTTGCCCTGGTCTGGCAGATGTGGCCGCTCGCCGCGCTCTCCTTTGCGGCGCTGATCGCGGGCACGATATTCCACACCTTCAACTACAACCGTGACTTCCACATTCCCGCCGCCGACGTCGACCGCGTGGAGCGTGCCCGCACCCAATTGCTGACCAGCCATGTCTGAGATCGCCACCAGCATCCCCGCCGGCAGCAGCGGCGCGCCGCAGTTTCACCTGAGCACCGAGCACCATCCGGAAAACGGCACCTTGCTGGGTTTCTGGCTGTACCTGATGAGCGATTGCTTCATCTTTGCCTGCCTGTTCGCGTGCTACGGCGTGCTGGGGCGCAGCTATGCGGGCGGCCCCACCGGCGCGGAATTGTTCGAACTGCCCACGGTCGCCGTCAACACCGCGTTGCTGCTGCTCTCCTCCATCACCTACGGTTTCGCCATCCTGGAGATGCAGCGCGGCCGCAAGACGCCGGTGCTGGCCTGGCTGGCGCTGACCGGCGTGCTCGGCGTGTCGTTCGTCGGTATCGAGCTCACCGAGTTCGGGCATCTCATTGCTGAAGGTGCCGGCCCCCAGCGCAGCGCGTTCCTGTCCTCGTTCTTCACACTGGTGGGCACCCACGGACTGCACGTCTCGTTCGGCATCGTCTGGCTGCTCACGCTGATGGTCCAGGTGGGGCGGCTCGGACTCACCGAAGCCAACCGCCGCCGGCTCCTCTGCCTGTCGATGTTCTGGCACTTTCTGGACGTGGTCTGGATCGGCGTGTTCACCTTCGTCTACCTGATGGGAGTGCTGCCATGAGCCCGACGTCAACGCCACGCGACGTGCCACCCGACCAGCCCCACGGCGGGTCGATCGACGCAAATCACGGCGAGGCGCTGGTCCACGGCGATCACCACGACACCGCGGCCAGTCACTCCACCCTGCGGGGCTATCTCACCGGCTTTACGCTGTCGGTCCTGCTCACCGCGGTGCCCTTCTGGCTCGTGATGCACAAGGCCATCGCCAACCCGGGCGTGCTGGCCTTCGTCATCCTGGCCTTTGCCGCGGTGCAGATCGTCGTCCACATGGTGTACTTCCTCCACATGAATGCCCAGTCCGAAGGCGGCTGGACGATGCTCGCTCTCATTTTCACGCTGGTGCTCGTGATCATCGCACTCAGCGGATCCCTTTGGGTGATGTATCACCTCAACGAAAACATGATGCCCGCATCGGCCCAGCAGATGCGCAACATGCCATGACAGCGGCACAGATCTCCAACGGCGCGCCGGCTGCGCCCCGCGGCTCCGGCGCCCGCGTTGCGGTGGTGCTCGCTGCGCTGGTCGGCTTTGCCCTGTTCATCGCGCTGGGCACCTGGCAGCTCGAGCGCCGCACCTGGAAGCTCGACCTGCTGGCGCGCATCGAGGCGCGCGTGCATGCCGCTCCGGTGGCGGCTCCGGGCCCTGGGCAATGGGCCGATGTCAGCGCGGCGCGCGATGAATACCGCGCGGTGCAGGCCAGCGGCGTCTTCCTGCACGACAAGGAGACCACGGTGCAGGCGGTAACGGCGCTGGGACCCGGGTTCTGGGTCATCACACCGTTGCGCGGCGCCGACGGCACCGTCGTGCTGATCAATAGGGGGTTCGTTCCCGCAGAACGGCGCGACGCCGCGTCGCGCAGCGCGGCCAATCCCAGTGGGGAGGTGACCGTTACCGGACTGCTGCGCATCAGCGAACCGGGTGGCACCCTGCTGCGCCATAACATCCCGGCCATGGACCTTTGGTATTCGCGCGATGTCGCGGCCATTGCGGCTAGCCGCCAGCTGACGGCGGTTGCGCCCTATTTCATCGATGCGGCGGCGGCGCCCGGACCGGCGCCGGCCAACCCGGACGCACCGGTGGGCGGGCTGACCGTGCTGAGCTTCGCCAACAACCATCTCGTCTACGCCATCACCTGGTTTGCGCTTGCGCTGATGTCAGCCGCAGCCGCATTCCTGGTGCTGCGCTCGGGTCAGCAGCAACCCTCCATCGAGAGCAGGGTCTGGCGGTGAACGCGATTGTGGGCGCGGGCTACGCGGCTGCGCCCGCCCTGGCGGCCCGATACTCCGCGCAACGGGCCATTGCCCTCTGGCTGCAGGTCTGCGCGGGCGTGGTGGCCGGCGTGCTGATCGTGGGCGGCGTCACGCGTCTGACGCATTCGGGCCTGTCGATCGTGCAGTGGCACCCGCTGAGCGGCATCCTGCCGCCCCTGTCGCAACAGGACTGGGCCGCGCTGTTTGAACAGTACCGCGCGTCGCCGGAATACCGCCTGGTCAACAGCACCATGACGCTGGACGGGTTCAAACCCATCTTCTGGTGGGAGTACGCCCACCGGGTACTCGGGCGGGTTGCCGGCCTGGTGTTCCTGCTGCCCTTCCTCGGCTTCCTGGCCGCCGGACGCATTGCCCGGCCCCTGGCGGGACGGCTGGCCCTCATCTTTGTGCTGGGCGCGCTGCAGGGCGCACTGGGCTGGTACATGGTGGCGAGCGGCCTGGTCGATGATCCCCGGGTCAGCCCGCTGCGGCTGGGCGCGCACCTGGGCATGGCCTTGCTGCTGATAGGCCTGCTGTTGTGGACCAGCTGGTCGGTGGGGTCCGGGCATGGGCGCCGCGGCCCCGTGACCGTGCCGGCGCGCGCGGCCATCGCGGCGGTGTTCCTCATGGCGCTCAGTGGCGCGCTCATGGCCGGTACCCGCGCAGGGCTGGCGTATGACACCTTCCCGCTCATGGGCGGTTATGTCATCCCTCCGGATCTGTTGCGCCTGGAACCGTGGAGCCGGAATTTTCTCGAGAACCTCGCACTGGTGCATTTCCTGCATCGCGCCATGGCACTGATCGTCCTGGTTGCGGTCGTCAATTTCTGGTGGCAAGAACGGCGCGCGCCCTGGGGCCGGCAGTTCACCACGGCGCGCAATGGCATGGTCGCCGCGCTGGCCCTGCAAATTGCGCTGGGCATCGCCACCGTGCTCAGCGCGGTTGCCGTGCCCGTGGCAGCTGCCCACCAGGCCAGCGCCGTGCTGCTCTACGCCTGCGTGCTGCGCAGCGCCTTCCAAAGCGGCACCCAACGCTAGCGCGCCCGCAGCACTCCGCGACCGGCACGCAGCGCCGGGACTGCCCCGGCCGACCGCACCCGTCATAAATGACGGGCCCGCATAGAGCCGCGAGGGTACAACTCCGTGAAATGCACCCTTTATGATCCTGAGATCCTCGCCTCGTCAATGGCGTCTCGCAGTAGGCTAGGCGAGTCCTTTCATTTGGACCAGGAGGATTTCTCGATGACAGACGCTTCGGAATTGGCGTTCAACACCCTTGGCCTGGGCAAGACCCTGCCCACGCTGGACAATGTCGCTCTCGACGCGCTGGACTACGGTGTCATCGGATTCGATGCGCAAGGCCTCGTTCGGCTCTACAACGCGACCGAATCGCAAATGGCCGGGCTGACACCGGACCGCGTGCTCGGGCAGCCGCTTTTTACCGTCGTGGCGCCCTGCATGAATAACTTCCTCGTGGCGCAGCGTTTCGAGGACGCGGCCACCGACGCTGTCGCCCTGGACGCCACCATCGACTACGTGCTGACGCTGCGCATGAAGCCGATAAAAGTGAAGCTGCGGTTGATAGCCGAGCCGGGCGCGCCCCTGCGCTTTGTGCTCGTCAACCGGCGCCCCTGAGACAAGACTCGATGAGCCAGCCCGCGGATGAGACTGAAGCGCTGCTTCAGTTCCTTTATATCGCGCCGGTTGGCCTGGCGCAGACGACGATAGACGGCGAGATCGTGATGATCAATCCGCTGTCGGCGCAGCTGCTGCTGCCGCTTTCGTCGGATGGTGCGCTGGAGAACCTGTTCGCGGCGCTGGAAGGAATCGCGCCGGACCTGCGCAACCGGACGGAGTCCTTCACCGCACCCTACGGCACGATCTGCGAGGACCTCAAGCTGCAGATCAGCGCCGGGGTGCCGGGGCGATCCGAAGCCCGGATACTGTCGCTCACCCTTCTCAAGACCGGCCCCGACCGGCTCATGGCCATGTTGCGCGACATCACGCGCGAAGTCGCGCGCGAACTTCTGCTGCGCGATAGCGAGGCGTGGCTCAACGCCATCCTCACGGGCATAACCGACTATGCGGTCGTCCGGGTTGATGCCCAGGGCCGCATCCACGACTGGAACAAGAGCATCGGCCGGCTGACCGGATTCCAGCCCGAAGATGTGGTGGGCAAGCCGTATTCCTGCTTCTACCCGTCCGATTCCACCACCCCGGAACGCGATCTTGACCGTCTGCGGGAAGCCGACGCAAGTGGCTGGAGCATGGACGAAGGCTGGCGCCTTCGCGCCGACGGCACGCGGTTCTGGGGCAGCGCCATCATCGCCCCCCTGCTCGATCACGGTGTGCCGCATGCGGACGGCACGGTGTCCGATGCCGAGCAGGATGAACCCACGTACTGCCTGGTCATACGGGACATCTCCGACAAGCGCGAGGCGGGCGAGCGGATCCGCGAGGCGGCCAGTTGCGACCACCTGACGGGCATCGCCAACCGGCGCGCCTTCTTCGAAGCGGCGGAGTTCGAGCTGGAACGCTGGCAGCGCGCCCCCCGGCCCCTGTCGATCATCATCTTCGACGCCGATCATTTCAAGCGGATCAACGACACCCACGGACATCCGGTCGGCGATGCAGTGCTGCGTCACCTGGCGACCGTCCTGTCGACGACCTTCCGCCAGATCGATATCGTGGCTCGGGTGGGCGGCGAGGAATTTGCCATCCTGCTGCCCTCCACCGACCTCACCGACGCGATCGCCGTCGCGGAGCGGGTGCGGCGCAAGATCGCGGCCGCAAGCGTGGATGTGGATGGCAAGCAGATACCGTATACGGTGAGCGGCGGCGTGGCAACGATGGACGCAAGCCTGGCCGGCCTGGACGCCCTGATGAAGCGGGCCGACACCGCTCTCTACGCGGCCAAAGCCGCCGGCCGAAATCGTATCGAGCCGGCGCCAGCGACCTGATCGAGCGCGCGTTGCCATGACGATCGATTTCGCCCACGCCTATGAAACCCTGGTGCAGTTCCTGTACCGGGCACCGATCGGCCTGGCGCAGACGACCATTGCCGGCGATATCGAGATGGTCAATCCGATGTCGGCGCAACTCCTCATGCCGCTTTCTCCCAATGGCGATCTCAGCAACCTGTTCGACGTTCTCGGAACCGCGGTTCCGAACCTGCGCGAAATGGCGGGCGCATTGTCGCAGCCCTCGGGCATCATCTGCGAATCGCTGCGCCTGACGGTGGGTGGCGATGCCGCCCAGCGCGGCACGCCGCGCGTGCTCTCCTTCAGCCTGCTCAAGCTGGACCACGCGCGGCTCATGGCGGTCGTCCACGATGTCACGCACGAAGTGCAACGCGAACAGCAGGGTCTGGCACGGCGCCTGATGGATGCGGCGCGCACCGATGCCCTGACGCAGATGCCCAACCGCGCCGCGGTCCGCGAGCAGGTGCAAAGGGTTCTGGTCGAACGCGGGCAGCCCGGCGTCGCCGAGTTCGGTGTCCTTTATATCAATTGCGACCGTTTTTCCCAGATCAATGACGCCCTGGGCCGCGCAGCCGGCGACACCCTGCTGGCGCTGATCGCGCAGCGCCTGCACGCAGCACTGCGCGCACAGGACCGCATCCTGCGCCATCATCAACCGATGGCAGCGCGGGTGGGCGGTGACGAATTCGTCGTCGTTCTCGAGGGTCTGCTCCGGTCCGAGCACGTCGTCGTCGTGGCGCGACGCCTGCTCACCGTACTCGAACAGCCCTACCGCATCGGTACTGAAAAAGTGCATTCCAGCGTGAGCCTGGGCATCGTGCTGCAGGGGCAGGCCGCTGCTGACGCCGACACGCTGCTGCAGGATGCAAACATCGCCATGGTCGAAGCCAAGCGCGCCGGCGGTGCGCGTTACGTGGTTTTCGAGCCGTCCATGCGGGAACGAGCTGCCCGTCGCGGCGGGCTGGAAGCCGAATTGCGCAATGCGCTCGCCGAACGGCAATTCTTCGTGCTCTACCAGCCGGTGGTTGCCCCGCAGGCGCGCGCGGGCGCGGACGATTTCCGCTCCGCCGGCGTGGAAGCCCTGGTTCGCTGGCGCCACCCCACGCGTGGCGTCGTCTCGCCGCTGGAATTCATACCGGTGGCCGAAGCCTGCGGCCTGATCAGCGCCCTGGGGGACTTCGTCCTCGAAACCGCATGCCGGCAATTCATGCAGTGGCAGCGCACGCTGGGCGAGCTCGCACCGCGGCGCATGGCCGTGAACCTGTCGCTTGCCCAGTTGTCCCGACCCGGCCTGCTCAACGAAGTACGCCGCACGCTGGCTGCCAGCGGCATGCCCGCGGGCTGCCTGCAGCTGGAAATTACCGAGAGCCTGGCGGCGCAGGATGAAAACGTGCAGGCGCGCTTGCACGAGCTCAAGGCACTGGGGTTGACCCTGGCGCTGGATGATTTCGGCACGGGTTATTCGTCGCTCGCCCGCCTGCACCTGCTTCCCGTGGATACAGTGAAGATCGATCGCTCCTTCGTCAGCGAGGCCGACTCCAGCCACCAGCGGCGCGTCCTCATCGACGCCACGGTACGCGTTGCCCACAGCCTAGGAATGGATACCGTGGCCGAAGGTATCGAGACCGAGGCCCAGGCGGAAGCGGTCCGCGCCATCGGTTGTGAGAAAGGCCAGGGATACCTCTTTAGCCGCCCGCTCACGCCCGAGGAAATCGCCTCCTGGCTGACCACAGCGGCCCAAGCCTGAGCCCGCCGGGCAGCGCCCGGTAACCTACGCGCCGGACGCCGCCGCGCCGCCCGCAGGCGATGCAGAACCGAAGGTTCCCATGCGCGTCCTGAGGTCGCGCGCAACTTCAACGCGGTGCTTGATGAAATCATTGCGGCGCGCTTCGGCTCCCAGATAGGCATCGAGGTTTCCTTGCCGCGCCTGTAGCTCCGGCACCAGTTGCAGGAAAATATCGGTAAGTTCAGGATCGAAATGCCGGCCGCGCAGCCGCGCGATCTCGCGCAGCGCCTCATCAATGGACCATGCGTGCTTGTAGCAGCGGCGGTGCGTCAGCGCATCGAAGACGTCGGCGAGCGCTGCAACCCGCGCCGCCAGCGGAATCATGGTTCCTTGCCGCCGGTTCGGGTAGCCCGTGCCGTCCCAGCGCTCGTGGTGATTGAGCGCAATTTCCTGCGCGACGAAGAGCTGCTTGAGTCCGCCTTCGCCGATGAGTTCCCAGCCATGCTCGCAGTGCTGGCTCATGATGGCGCGTTCATCCGCCGTGATCGCGCCCGGCTTTAGAAGTATGGAATCGGGAACGCGCAGCTTGCCGATGTCGTGCAGACGCGCCGACAGGTCGATCAGCGTGCACATCTCGGGGTCCATGCCATGCCGGAGCGCCAGTTCGCGCGCGAGCGCGCCGACCCGGTAGCAGTGCTCGCCAGTTTCATCGTCATGGAGTTCGGCAGCCACGGTGTTCTTCTCCAGGACCTGCATGCACTCGCGGAGCACATCCATGGAAAGGCGCTGGAAACGCAGCTCCTGCTCCTGCTGCTGCACTGC
>Ga0209698_10006502_pt1 | contig 12401 bp, 8 predicted proteins | sample LitLauG_LLR_2012_FD_187203 | JGI IMG/M metagenome (GOLD analysis project Ga0209698, IMG submission 187203) | Freshwater sediment microbial communities from Pennsylvania, USA - Little Laurel Run_MetaG_LLR_2012 (SPAdes) (version 2) | ecosystem: Environmental > Aquatic > Freshwater > Creek >...
TCTTTATTTAGAGGTTAGTCTCGCTTTGGTGGGAGTTGCCTCCCCGGCTTACTTCCAATAATAGTAGATTCCGATTTTGGAATCAACAGTTTTTTGTATCTTTTTTTCAAGATTTCACTTCGATCCCCACCAATCCTTCTAAAACCTTGATTGTAGAGCAGAAATCCTCATCGCCATGGCCCATGGTGATAGCGGTCTGGAAAAGCTGATGGGTCAAACCGGTCAAAGGGAGGGGCACACCGAGCTCTTTTCCCGATTCCAACATCAGCCCGATGTCTTTGTGCATCCACTTCACGGAGAAGTTGGTAGTGAAGTTCCGGCTGAAAACAAAGGGAGCCTTGTAGGCGATCAGGCCGCTCTTGGCGGCGCTGTTGTCCAGGATCTCCAGCATGAGCTTGGGGTCCATGCCGCCCTTGGTCGCCAGTACCATGCCCTCGTTGAAAGCCATTAAAATGTTGGAAAGAACCAAGTTCTGCGTCAACTTGGCCTGGAGTCCCATGCCCGCGCCGCCACAGAAGTAAATCTTCTTGCCCATCGGCTCGATGTAGGCCTTGACCCGCTCGAAAACGGCTGGATCACCGCCAATCATCAAGGTCAGGTTGCCGCTTTCCGCCCCCGGTGTGGAGCCAGTAACGGGCGCGTCGAGAAAATCAACACCCTTAGCCTTGAAGGCGGCACCGATCTTGCGGCTCTCACTAGGGCTGATCGTGCTGCAATCCACCACCACCGCGCCCGCGTGTACCCCCTGAATGACTCCGGCAGCCCCCAGCAAGACCTCGTGGGCCATCTCGGTATCGCCGACGCAGAGGAAGATGCACTCGGCATTTTCTGCCACCTGCCGGGGTGTTTCGCAGAAGCGCCCGCTTTCGTCGGCGGCAAGTTTGCGGGCTTTCGCGGCAGTGTTGGACCAAACTGCCACCTGGTGCCCGGCGCGCAGCAGATTTCGCGCCATGGGGTAGCCCATCAATCCCAATCCAAGGAAGCCCAGATTTGCCATAGAACAGGCATTGTACCGCAGTCGCACGTGCGGCAGCCCTGTGGAGCCGATCCGACCGCGCAGTAGATAACTGGAGTTTAAGGTCTCAAAATTGTGGCACTGCGTCTCAGGCTACCGAAATCCACTGACGCACTCCTGAACGGGTAGTGAGTGACTCCCACATGCCCACCCAAGAGGCGGCCGGTTTCGAAACCAGTCACTCGATTCCCTTTTGAGTTGTCACTCATCTTGCCCGCCCGTGAAAACTTGGCGTTTGATGGCGACTACAAGCCGTCATTCAGGCGGGAAAGCAAATACTCATGTCCCAACTTAGAGAGGCGGAATGCATCGCGGCAAAAGGCGACAGTACCCGAAGTCCTAGTACGATTCTGTTTGCACTTGAGTCTTGACAGGGGCCTTACTACCTCGGATACTTGCGGAGGACCTCGTGTTATCTGAGGTCATAAGTTCTGTTAACACTTGCGACTTCAGGTATCCTGCCTCACGGAGTGACCATATGAAGCCTAATTTCGTTCCGACAATGATTCAAAGAGTCTTTCTTGCTTTTACCCTCACAGCGTTTTTTTGGAGTTGCCCGCCCGCGTCGGCGTCCGGCCCGCTGCGGTCATCGGCAGCCCATGGCCTGATGCTGGCCGGCAATCAAACCGTTTGCGCCGTGGGCGAAAACTCCTACGGCCAACTGGGCGATGCCACTGATGTAGACCGGTGGACTCCGGTCACGGCGTACGGGATTACCGCCGCGGTCTCAATTTCCACGGGACCTTCTCACAGCCTCGCCGCCCTGAGTAATGGAACTGTGTGGGCCTGGGGATACAACGCCTACGGCCAGCTCGGTGACGGTTTAACCTACTCCAGGCCCACGCCGATGCCAGTGCCCGCTTTGACCGGCATGACCGCGGTCGCCGCCGGCCAGTACCATAGCTTAGCCTTGAAAAATGATGGAACCGTATGGGCGTGGGGCTATAACGGCAACGGCGAGTTGGGCGACGGGACATCGACCTCACGGACGAGTCCGGTCCAGGTGGTCAGCCTGACCGGCGTTATCGCAATCGCCGCTGGTGCCGACCACTCCATGGCCCTGAAGAGCGACGGCACCGTCTGGACGTGGGGCTATAACGCCTACGGCCAGTTGGGCAACAGCACGACCACCAGCAGCCTGACCGCCGTTCAGGTTGTGGGTCTGAGTGGAGTGATTAGCATTGACGCGGGACCTAACCATAGTCTCTCGCTCAAGAGCGATGGAACTGTCTGGACGTGGGGCTATAACGGCTACGGCCAGTTGGGAGACGGAAGCACTACCAGCCGCCCCAACATCGTCCGGGCTACCGGCCTTACTTCCATTACCGCAATCGCGGGCGGAACGTACCACAGCTTGGCCGTTAAGAGCGACGGCACCGCGTGGGCCTGGGGCTACAACGCCTACGGGGAACTGGGCGATGCCAGCATTACGCAGCGCCTGACGCCGGTGCAAGTGAGCGGGTTGACCGGCGTGACGGCCATTGCCGGCGGCGCTTATTATAGCCAGGCGCTTAAGTCTGACGGATCCATGTGGGCGTGGGGCTACAACAACATCGGTCAACTCGGCACTGGAAACACCACGGCAAGCATCATACCGGTTGCGTCCTCGGCATGTGCTTCCGGTGTCTACCAGGGCGCGGGCCTGAGCCCGCTGATGGGTCATCTCACGGCCTCTCAGAATCACACGCTCGCGGTGAAAGCCGACGCTACAGTCTGGGCATGGGGCGAAAATGCCAACGGGGAACTCGGGGATGGAACCATCATTGACCGGCCCACGCCGGTGCAAGCTTCCGGGGTTGCCGGAGCCAACGGAATTTCCACGGGTTATTATCATAGCCTTGCTGTGCTGGCCAATGGCACAGTTTCGAGTTGGGGCTATAACGGCTATGGCCAGTTAGGCCAGGGCGACACCCTCAGCCGGCCAACACCGCTGGCAGTGCCGGGGCTGACCGGCGTGATTTCTGTCTCGGCTGGTCAGTACCATAGTTTGGCCCTGAAGAACGACGGCACCGTGTGGGGGTTTGGCTACAACGGTTACGGCAACCTTGGCGACGGAACCACAACCCAACGCTTGAGCCCTATTCAGGTAGTCAACCTCACCGGCGCGATCGCGATTGCCGCGGGATATTACCACAGTATGGCCCTCAAGAGCGATGGCACGGTCTGGACTTGGGGATACAACGGCTACGGCCAACTGGGCAACAACACGGTCACAAGCAGTTCCAATGCGATCCAAGTTGTGGGCCTCAGTGGGGTCATCGCCATCGCGGCGGGACAATACCACAGTATGGCGCTGAAGAGCGATGGCACGGTGTGGGCTTGGGGATATAACGGTTACGGCGGACTCGGAGAAGGAAGTACCGCTACCCAGCCCGGAATCGTCCGCACCAGCGGCCTCACCGGCATCGTCGCGATTGCCGCCGGAGCGTATCACAGCCTGGCCGTCAAGAGCGATGGAACCGCCTGGGCTTGGGGATATAACGCCTCGGGACAGTTGGGCAATGCCAGCGCCACCTCAAGCACCACGCCGGTGCAGGTGTCGGGCGTTACAACCGCGCTCAGTGTCGCCGCCGGCGCCTCCCATAGCCTCGCCATCATGAGCGATGGTTCCATCTGGGCTTGGGGGTCAAACTCCAACGGTCAGTTCGGCGTCGCGTCGCCGGCCAGCAGCACCGTTCCGATAATGACCGTCCAAAGCGGATTCGGTCAATCCCCGGCGGTGATGCAAAGTCCTGCTCCGAGTAGCACCCTTACCGGTGCCACCGTCACCTTCACCTGGAACAACGCCGGTGCGACGGCTTACTGGCTCGATGTCGGCACGACTGCCGGAACGGGGACCATCTTCGGCGCCAACGTGGGAACCGCCACGTTCCAAACCGTAAGCGGCATTCCGACGACCGGGCAAACCATCTACGTCAAGCTATGGTCGCTGATTAGCGGTGTGTGGCAGTCGAACTCCTATACCTACACGGCGGCCCCCCAAATCAACCCGGCGGTCATCCAGACTCCGGCGCCCGGCAGCACGCTGGCCGGGCCGTCGGTCACGTTCACCTGGAACGCCACGGGTGCGACGGCTTACTGGCTCGATGTCGGCACGACTGCCGGAACGGGGAACCTCTTCGGCGCCAATGTGGGAACCGCCACGTCGCAATCGGTCAGCGGCATCCCGACGGCCGGGCAGACCATCTACGTCAAGCTGTGGTCGCTGATTAACGGCGTATGGCAGTCGAACTCCTACACCTACACGGCGGCCGGCGGCGCCACCACGGCGTCCATCCAGACTCCGGCGCCCGGCAGCACGCTGGCCGGGTCGTCAGTCACGTTCACCTGGAACAACACGGGGGCGACGGCTTACTGGCTCGATGTCGGCACGACTGCCGGAACGGGGAACCTCTTCGGCGCCAATGTGGGAACCGCCACCTCGCAGACGGTAAGTGGCATCCCGACGGCGGGGCAGACCATCTACGTCAAGCTGTGGTCGCTCATCAGCGGCGTATGGCAGTCGAACTCCTACACCTACACGGCGGCCAACGGACTTAGCGCGGCGGTGATGCAGACTCCGGCGCCCGGCAGCACGCTGGCCGGGGCCTCGGTTACCTTCACCTGGAACGCCAGCGGGGCATCGGCGTACTGGCTGGACGTGGGCACAACCGTGGGACAGGGTAACATCTTCGGCGCCAATGTGGGAACTGCCACGTCGCGAACCGTCACCGGTATTCCGACGGGCGGGCAGACCATCTATGTCAAGCTCTGGTCGCTGATCAACGGCGTATGGCAATCGAATAGCTACGTCTACACGGCCTCCGCCGGAGTCACCGCGGCGGTCATGCAGACTCCAGTGCCGGGCACGACCTTCGGCGGGTCCTCGGTCACTTTCACCTGGAACGCCAGCGGGGCATCGGCGTATTGGCTGGATGTGGGCACAGCGCTGGGACAAGGTAACATCTTCGGCGCCAATGTGGGAACTGCCACGTCGCAAACTGTCAGCGGTATTCCGACGGGCGGGCAGACCATCTACGTCAAGTTATGGTCGCTGATTAACGGCGTATGGCAGTCGAACGCCTACACTTACACGGCTGCCAACGGAGTTACTCCGGCGGTCATGCAGACTCCGGTGCCGGGCACGACCCTCGCCGGGTCCGCGGTTACTTTCACCTGGACCTTCACGGGGGCGGCGGCTTACTGGCTGGACGTGGGCACGGTGCAGGGGCAGGGTAACATCTTCGGCGCCAATGTAGGAACCGCGACGTCGCGAACCGTAACCGGTATCCCGACTAACAGCGTGACTATCTATGTGCGGCTCTGGTCGCTCATCAACGGAACGTGGCAGTCCAATTCCTACACTTACACTGCGGCCAATGGCGGAGTCGTCGCGGCCGTGATCCAGTCTCCGGTGCCCGGCAGCACGCTAGGCGCCTCGGCCACCTTTATCTGGAACTCGACTGGGGCGTCGGCTTACTGGCTGGATGTAGGCTCGGTGCAGGGGCAGGGTAATATCTTTGGCGCCAACGTCGGAACCGCCACGTCGCAAACGGTGAACGGACTTCCCAATGGCGGGATACCGATCTACGTGCGGCTCTGGTCGCTGATTAACGGCGTGTGGCAATACAACGCCTACACCTATACCGCGATGCCCTGATCCGGCGCCGCGCAACGGCTATGGGGAGCGGCTACATCACCCGCTCCTCACCCCAGGGATGGCGCGCGCTCAGGCTGAACTCCTTGACGCCGCTGGCCGTGGCGTTCGGGTTGTGCAGGGTCGCGGGCGTGAATACGACACCTAGTTCGCGCAGCAAGGCCTCCAGCGTGGCCGAACCGTAAGTGAGGCCCGGGAATTCGATGCCATCGCCGTTGACGTCGCGCAAGACCGTCCTCTCCCGGGAGATCGCCAGTTTGCGAAATGCGCGCAGCTGGAGAGATTCGCGGCGGACGAATTCGATGAGTTCCCGCTCGTCGTCCAGCGACCCGCCGTAGATGACCATTCACTGGCGAGTTTAGCACCGCGGGGTAGGCCTCCGGCCTGCCCAACCATCGGATGCACATGGCCATAGCCGGCATGATCAATTCGGACATGCTCCACAGCCCAGCGGCACTGCTCAAACGGCTGGCCGGAATAGCTTACACTATCATCCATGCGGAAATTGCTTCTCTCTCTTTGCCTGGTCACGGCCGGCGGCATGGCCCAACCCAAGTTCACGCCCGAAAAGGAAGCCTCGGTCAAGGCCGACCTCGCCGGACAGATTGACGCCATGAAGAAACTGGCCCAGGTCATGGTCGATAGCGTCTTCAGCTTCGGCGAGTTGGGGTTTCAGGAGTTCGAGACCAGCAAATATCTCACCGGCATCCTGGAAAAGGAAGGCTTCAAGATTGAGCGCAACTACGCCAACATCCCAACCGCGTGGGTGGCCAGTTGGGGCTCGGGCAAGCCGGTCATTTCGCTGGGCTCCGATATCGACGACATTCCGCAAGCGTCCCAGAAACCCGGGGTCGGCTGGCACGAGCCGATGATCGCCGGCGCTCCCGGCCACGGCGAAGGCCACAACTCGGGCGTGCCGATGAACATCATCGCGGCTCTGGCCGTGAAAAAAATCATGGAGCGCGAGCATCTGCAGGGCACCATCCGGCTGTGGCCGGGTGTGGCTGAAGAACTGGTGGGCACTAAGGCCTACTTCGTCCGGGCCGGCATGTTCAAAGACGTCGACGTCTGCCTGTTCGCCCACGTCGCCAACAACCTCGGCGTGTCCTACGGGCCGTCACTCAACACCAACGGGCTGGTGTCGGTCGAGTACTTGTTCCGGGGCGAAAGCGCTCACGCCGCCGGCGCTCCATGGCGCGGCAAGAGCGCGCTCGACGCGGTCGAGCTCATGGATGTTGGCTGGAATTTCCGCCGGGAGCATCTGCGCCTGGCGCAGCGGTCGCACTACGTCATCACCGATGGCGGCGACCAGCCGAACGTGGTTCCACCCACCGCCGCCGTCTGGTATTACTTCCGCGAAGCCGACTACGACCACATCATGGACATGTGGCGGATCGGCGACAACATGGCCAAAGCGGCCACCCTGATGACCGATACCACGTACACCTCGCGCCTGCTGGGCAGCGCCTGGCCCGGATACTTCAGCAAGCCGATCGCCGAGGACATGTACGAGAACATCAAGAAAGTCGGGCTGCCGCAATGGTCCGAGGACGACCAGACGCTGGCGAAGGGGCTGCAGAAGGAACTCAAGCAACCCGTCCGCGGCCTCGCCTCCAAACTTCAGGAGTTGCGCCCGCCGCGGCCTGAGCCGGCGGCCAATGCCGGCGATGGCGGTGAAGGCCAGGGTCCAGGGCCGACGGGCGGCGGCTCTGACGACATCGGCGACGTCTCCTGGAACGTGCCGACAGTGACGCTCCGCTACCCCTCAAACATCCCCGGAGGTCCGGGGCACAACTGGGCTAACGGAATTGCCATGGCTACCCCGATCGCGCACAAGGGCGTGATCGCCGGCGCCAAGGTGCAGGCGATGACCATGATCGATATCCTCAGCAAGCCGGAACTGGTGAAAGCCGCGTGGGACTACTTCAATGACGTGGAGACCAAGGACATGAAGTACAAGTCCTTCCTGCGTCCCGATGACAAGCCCGCGATCTGGCTGAACACCAAGACCATGGAGACGTACCGGCCCCAGATGAAGCAGCTCTACTACGACCCCTCGAAATACGACAATTACCTGCAGCAGTTGGGCATCAAGTATCCGACCGTGCGGTGAAGCCGAATGCGGACCGCTGCTTGCTGACAGCTCCCATCCGGCGGGCGCTGGACTGGGCGGTAAGGGATAATAGCTCCAGGGCGCGCCATGGACTTCGTCGAGCAGCTCAAATCCTCGGTGCAGATCGAAAGCGTGATTGGGGAATACGTGCGGCTCCGCAAGTCGGGCGCGAACCGCTACCTGGGCCTGTGCCCGTTCCATAACGAGAAGAGCGGCTCCTTCACCGTCCACGCGGCCAAACAGTTCTATTACTGCTTCGGCTGTCATGCCAAGGGCGACGTGGTGAACTTCGTGATGGAGATGGAGCACATCAGCTTCTACGAAGCCCTGAAGAGCCTTTCCGAGCGCTATGGCATCCCCATGCCCAAGCGCTCGCAGTATGCCGACGAAGATTCGAAACTGCGCGGCGCCATTTACCAGATGCACGAAATGGCGCAGGATGCGTTCCGCGCCCATCTGAACGGGTCCGCTGGTAGCGAGGCTCGAGCCTACCTCGGGCGCCGGCGCCTGGCGCCCGAGACCGTCGAGCAGTTCGGGCTGGGGTACTCGGATCGCTCCGGCCGCGCGCTGCTGCGCCAGTTCGAATCCCAGTTCACGCCCGCACAGATGGAACAGTCGGGCCTGGTAGGCAAGCGCCAGGACGGAAGTTTCTACGATCGCTTTCGCAACCGGCTGATGTTCCCCATCCACAACGAATCGGGCAAGATCATCGGCTTCGGCGGGCGCGCGCTTTCGCCGGACGACGAGCCGAAATACCTCAATTCGCCCGAGACTCCGATTTATAAGAAGAGCCAGGTGCTTTACAACCTGCACCGCGCCAAGGAGGCGGTGCGCAAAGAGGACCGGGTGATTCTGGTGGAAGGCTACATGGACGCCATCGGGGTGAGCGCCGCCGGTCTCCGAGCCGTGGTCGCCAGTTGCGGCACCGCGTTGACCACCCAGCAGGTGCAGGCATTGAAGCGCCATTCGCAAAAGATCGCCGTGAATTTCGATCCCGACGCGGCCGGCGCCAACGCCACCGAGCGGTCCATCGGCATGTTGCTGCAGGAGGGCATGCAGGTAAGGATCATGGAACTCGAGGGAGGTCTGGATCCGGACGAGTACTGCAACCAGCGCGGGGCCGAAGCCTATGTGCAGCGCCTGGACACCGCCAAGGGTTATTTCTTCTGGCTGGCTGACCGTCTGCGCGCCCGGCACGATATGCGAACCACCGAAGGGCGGGTGGCGGTGCTGCAGGCGCTGCTGCCGCCCGTGCACCGGATCTCGGACGCGCTGGAGCGCGGCGTGATCGCCAACGAATTGGCGGGCTATATCGGGGTCGATAAGGGAATGGTGTTCGATAGTTTTCGCAAGGCCGCCACCGAACGCCAGGAGAAGCCGCTCGACCGCCCATCGGTCGCGCTGCGGCCCGACGAGCGCATGCTGCTGAACGCGCTGTTCGGCGCCTCCGACCTGCGCGATGAAGCCATCCGCGAGCTGCGGTCGGTCGAGAGCGTCTCGGGGTTTGCCTCGAGGCGCATTTTTCAAGCGGTCTTCGCGCTCGCCGACGCCGGCGGCGCGGTGACATTCGAAGCCGTCAACGCGCGCCTGGACGAGGCCGATCAGCAACTCCTGGCCGAGGCCGTATTGCGCGAGGACGCGGAACATTCCGCGGAAGAGGTTCACGCCGCTCTGCGGCGCGCGCGGCTCTCCGATCGCGAGCAGCGGACCGATCGCCTGCGGGCGCGCATCAAAGAACTGGAACGGGAAGGCAAGATCGAGCAGGCTATGCAGCTCATGGCGGAGTTGCCGGGGCTTACTCAGGCCGTGCGTGAGGGCAGATGACACTTCCAGCGGAGAATGTGCGCTGCGCCGTGTTGTACAATGATGTCGATTATCTCCGCCTGGGGATACGGGGCTTCAGTGGCGCTTGAAGATAAAGACGACGGGCTTCAACGGCTCGTACAGATGGGCAAGGAAAAAGGCTACGTCCTGTACGACGAGGTGAGCGAAGTGCTGCCCGGCGATTTTTCGGGCGGCGCCGACCTCGACGACGTGCTCGCCGGCCTGGACACCGCCGGCATCGAAATTCTGGAGGAAGCCAAGGATTTCGAAAAGAAACTGGAAGAGGGCGACGAACTCCTGGATCTGGAGTTGCCCGCCGGCGTCGGCGAGAAGATCAACGACCCGGTGCGCATGTACCTGCGCGAGATGGGTACGGTGCCGCTGCTCACGCGCGATGGCGAGGTGGAGATCGCCCGCCGCATCGAACGCGGCCAGAACACGGTGCTGAAATCGCTCTTCCGCGCGCCCCTGGTGATCCAGGAAATTATCGCCATGGGCGAGGAAACCTCGCAGGACGCGCTGCTGGCCCGCGATGTGATCCAGATGGCGGATCCTCTCCTCACCGACGAAATGATCGAGGAGAAGCGCATCGAATTTGCGCGCTGTACCGAAGACATCGCGCGGCACTACCGCAAGATTCTGCAGTGCCGGCAGAAGCTGCTGGCGATTCCGCGCGGCATGAAGCCGAAGCAGTACCGGCGGCAATTGTGGGAACTGGGCCGGCTGGTCGTGCGCACATCGCGTCTGGCCCGCACCATCAAGTTTCAATCGCCGGTGATCCGCCACCTGATCGGGCGGCTGCGCGGCGCGGCCGAGGATCTCAAGCCGGTTGAGAACGAACTCTCGAAGCTGCAGCGCAAACTCGAAGCCTGGCCCGGGGCCCGCGCCGAAGGAATCAAGGAATTGCGCAAGGAGCAGCGCAGCGCTGGGCAGCGGCTGCAGCAACTCGAGGAGCAATTCGGAGCCTCGGCCGCGGAACTAAGGCGCACGCTGGAGATCATTACCCAGGCCCACGGGGAAGCCGAAAGCGCCAAGAAAGAGCTGATCGAGGCCAACCTGCGCCTGGTGGTGAGCATTGCCAAGCGTTACACCAATCGCGGGCTGCAGTTTCTCGACCTGATCCAGGAGGGCAACATCGGGTTGATGAAGGCGGTGGACAAGTTCGAGTACCGCCGCGGCTACAAGTTCTCGACCTACGCCACCTGGTGGGTCCGCCAGGCGATCACCCGCGCCATTGCCGACCAGGCTCGGACCATCCGCATTCCGGTTCACATGATCGAGACCATCAACAAGCTGATCCGGACCTCGCGCCAGATGGTGCAGGAGATGGGCAGGGAGCCGACCAACGAAGAGCTGGCCAAGCGCCTGCAGCTTCCCGTGTCCAAGGTGCGCAAGGTGCTGCGCGTGGCCCAGGAACCGATCTCGCTCGAGACGCCGGTGGGCGAGGAGGAGGAGTCGCACCTGGGCGATTTTATCGTGGACCATAACGGCATTTCGCCGTCCGACGCCGTGATTAACCTCAACCTGCGGGAGCAGACCGCGCAGGTGCTGAAGACGCTGACGCCGCGGGAAGAGAAAATTATCAAGATGCGCTTTGGCCTGGAAGACGGCAGCGAGCACACGCTGGAAGAAGTGGGCCAGAACTTCGCGGTCACGCGCGAACGGATCCGGCAAATCGAGGCGAAAGCCCTGCGCAAGCTCCGCCATCCGAGCCGCAGCCACCGGTTGCGCGCGTTCCTGGAGAACGGATCCCAAACCGGGTAGAGGGCCAAACGAAAAAACCGGACATGCGCACGGCGCCAGCCTTGCGAATGCCCGGTTTGGATCTGGTTCCTGCCGGAGACCTACCTACCAGCGCGGTTCGCGACGTCCGCCGCCACCGCCGCCCGGCCGGCCACCTCCGCCGCCGCCCGGACGCCGGCCGCCGCCGCCCCCACCACCGCCGAAACGGTTGCCGCCGCCGCCGCCGCCAAAGCCCCGATCGGGTTTGGGCCGCGCCTCATTGACGTTGAGCGCCCGGCCATCCATGGTGTATCCATTGAGGGCGGAAATAGCCTGATCCGCCTCGGTTTCGTTTTCCATTTCAACAAACGCGAACCCGCGCGAGCGGCCGGTGTCACGATCTGTCATAATTCGGGCGCTGTTGACAGCGCCGTACCGTTCGAACAAATGACGCACTGCCTCTTCGGTAACGTTGAAATCCAGGTTGCCGACGAAGATATTTTTCACTCAAATCCTCCTGTCAATTTGAAAGCGGGCTCATCGGGGAGGAAACACATGCGGAAGCTGAAAATGTACTCGGCGATTCGCGGAAGCTATCAAACGCGATTCGAATATACCATGGGGGGCTGCGTGGCGGCAAATGCTTTCGGGGGCGGGAACGTGGGCTTGCGAACAAAAACGGCCTCCACGCACCGGGGCGGGAGGCCGTTGTTTCAGCATGTAAACCGGGCGACTTCCTACTCTCCCACACACTTGCGCGTGCAGTACCATCGGGGCTGAGAGGCTTAACTTCCGTGTTCGGTATGGGAACGGGTGGGTCCCTCCCGCTATGGTCACCCAGAAGGAGCGATCGGCTTTCAGCGATCAGCCTTCAGCTTTTCATTCCCTCCGGCGCCGGCAGGGTTTTAAAGCTGAGGGCTGACCGCTGATGGCTGAAAGCTGCCCTTTCTTTCTGAATATTTGACGGGCCGCGTTCGGATCGTAGCGCCACGTGTGTGCGCAGTAGTATTTTATGGTCAAGCCGAACGGGCAATTAGTAACGGTCAGCTCAACGCATTGCTGCGCTTACACATCCGTCCTATCAAACAGGT
>Ga0209698_10006505_pt1 | contig 12398 bp, 16 predicted proteins | sample LitLauG_LLR_2012_FD_187203 | JGI IMG/M metagenome (GOLD analysis project Ga0209698, IMG submission 187203) | Freshwater sediment microbial communities from Pennsylvania, USA - Little Laurel Run_MetaG_LLR_2012 (SPAdes) (version 2) | ecosystem: Environmental > Aquatic > Freshwater > Creek >...
GATTTTGAGTAAGAGGAAGAAGAAGAGGAACTGGGCGCGCCCCGTCCGCCAATGATGGAACCGGAACCGGAGCCGGTCATGGCCCCGCCACCTCCCCGTCCCGCTCCTGCCGGAGGCGGTGCCAGCAGGCCGCCGGCTAAAAAGAAAGCGGCAAAGAAAAAACCGGCCAAAAAGGCAAAGAAGAAACCAGCCAGGAAAAAACCTGCAAAGAAGAAAAAGGCAACTAGGAAGAAACCCGCGAAGAAGAAGGCGGCAAAGAAGAAGCCCGCTAGGAAGGCAAAGAAAAAGGCGAAGAAATCTCGACGGCGCTAGAATCGGGTGGACAACAGAACCGCGGCCCATCGGGCCGCGGTTTTGCTTTGTCGGTCGGCCGTGCCGGTCTCAATCCGCCCAGCCGAAAAAAAGCGCCGCGATCACGATCGTGTCGGCGCATCCGTGCGCCAGTATTGGAATCCACAAGTTCCGCCTGGAAAACAGATAAGCTCCACCGAGGATCAGCCCGGAAACCGTCGATTGCAGAATTCCCGGCGGCCCCTTGTAGTAGTGCCCATACCCGAAAAGCACGCTGGACGCCACCAGCGCCGCCGCCCATGCCAGCTTCGACCGGTTGCCCACATCGGCGGCCCGGTTCAGTAGGTAACCCCGATAGCCCATCTCCTCGCCAAACGCGGCAAACGTCCAAACTATGCCGAGACTGCTCAACGCAGCTTTCCATCCTGTCTTGGTCTGCCGAAGGACTGAGGAGCCTTTCGCCACCGTGTGCCAGAATTTTTGTCCCAGCATAGTGGCAAGTTGCCCGGCAACGATGACCAGGAGACCGATCGCCACGGCCCACAGGATGGTCTTCCACCACGAACTGGGCCTCGCCAGGCCGACGGCTTTCCATCCGCTGTTGCGCAGCCGGATCGAGATCCATCCCAGTACGAACAGAATCGGAACTTCGTTCGGCAAGCGGTGGTAGACGTTATGCAGGATGACGATCGAACCACCGACGACGAACTCAGCGAACGACAGCCAACGCTGCCGCGAGTCCAGACGCTCTGCTACGAGGGCAGGGCCGGAAGGTGTCATCTGGATATTGTATCCAGCCGTTCTAAGCTGCCGGCGATTAGTTGCGCCGTGCTGTTGAGAGCGCCACTTTCACCACGCCCGCGAACGCTCAATCTGGCCGTGATCGCTGCGATGCTGTTCGACGGACTGTTGAATGACCGTTTTCAGCTTGTGCTGATCATCCCAGTTCAGCGAAACGAAGCGGAAAGGTTGCAGGCCCCAGGAGAGAGGTTTCAACATTTCCGTGGCACCGAGCACCATTCCCGCCGAAGTCAGAAACATCAGCTTCGCATTGCATCCTGGGTCAACTGGGCCCGCAACCGAAAGCAACCCGCCAGTCAGGGAAACAACATTCAACTTCCCGGATACGCGGCTGCCGTCCTTGAGCCTGAGCACCGCGGGGGTGCGCTCGGCAAGATACATTCTCGGGGGCCGCGGCGCGGCCTGCCATTGGGGAGGGACCTTCATGACCTGGGTCAAGTATCTGACGCCTTGAGACATACGGGGAGATTACGGAAGTGTCTTGTCCTCAGCCAATTTGCCTATTTCTTTCCCGCGACCGCACTCACGCACTTGCTGTAGAGCTCGAGCAGCGCCACAGCCTGGTCTTCCGGTTTGGCGGGCGATCCGCCGCCCGTGAAGCCCACACCGCCGGTCGGCGTCTTGCCGTAACTGGTCGCCATGGCAATGAATTTCATCAGGTCCAGCGCAATGTCTTCGTTACGGCGCGCACCGCCCGCCGCACTCTGCCTGTCTTCCATGAGTCCTTCCCCCGATCCGGCAACGTGTTCGACATCCTGATCTTCAAGCTCTTCGTCGCCGAATGCTTCACGATTCATGCCGCTCTACTCCGACAGCCGATCACAATAGCCAAGAGCACTGGGTCCTCCCAGCCACAAAGCCTACAAAATATATCGCGACAGATCCTGGTCCTTCACAATATCGGTCAGCATCTTCCGCACGTAATCCGCGTCCATGGTTACGTGCTCGCCTTTTTTCTCCGGCGCATCGAAGCTGAGCTCGTCCAGCACCCGCTCCATGATCGTGTGCAGCCGCCGCGCCCCAATGTTCTCCGTACTCTCGTTCACCTTGAAGGCAAAGCGCGCAATTTCCTCCAGCGCCTCATGCGTGAATTCCAGCTTCACTCCCTCAGTCTCGAGCAGGGCGACGTATTGCTTCACCAGCGACGATTTCGGCTCGGTCAGAATCCGGATAAAATCATCCATCGTCAGCGACTGCAGCTCTACGCGAATCGGGAAGCGACCTTGCAGCTCGGGAATCAGGTCGCTCGGCTTCGACACATGGAACGCGCCCGCCGCAATGAATAAAATGTGATCCGTCCTTACCATGCCATAGCGCGTGTTTACCGTTGTACCCTCGACAATCGGCAGAATGTCGCGCTGCACGCCCTCGCGCGAAACGTCCGGCCCATGGCCGCCTTCGCGCCCCGCAATCTTGTCCACTTCATCCAGGAAGATGATCCCCGAGTTCTCCACGCGCTCCGTCGCAATGCGCGTCACCTGGTCCATATCCACCAGCCGCTGTTCCTCTTCCTGAATCAGGTATTCAAACGCCTCGTTCACCTTCATCTTCCGCTTCTTCGTGCTCTGTCCGAAGATGTTGGGCAGCATGTCCTTGATGTTGATGCCCATCTCTTCCGAACCCTGATTGGTCATGATTTCAAAAGTCGGAAAGTTGCGTTCGCGGACATCAAGTTCCACTGTGCGATCGTCGAGCTTGCCCTCGCGCAGCTGCTGGCGCAGCTTTTCGCGCGTCCGGCTCGACGATTCCGTCAGCGCATGCTCGGAATCGATCATCGTTCCGCCCATCGCCGTCGGCTCGCTCGTCCGCGGCGTAGGCGGCAACAAAATGTCCAGTAGCCGTTCTTCCGCGTTCAGCTCTGCCTTGTCGGCAACGTCTTCCAGTTTCTCTTCCCGCACCGCGTCAATCGCAATCTCTACCAGGTCGCGGATCATGCTCTCCACGTCGCGCCCCACGTATCCGACTTCCGTGAACTTCGATGCCTCCACTTTCAGAAACGGCGAATTCGCCAGTCGCGCCAGCCGCCGCGCAATTTCCGTCTTTCCCACGCCCGTCGGTCCGATCATCAAAATGTTCTTGGGGATGACGTCTTCGGCCATGTCGGTGGGAAGTTTCTGGCGGCGCATGCGATTGCGCAGCGCGATTGCGACGGCACGCTTTGCCTGGCTCTGACCCACCACGTGCTTGTCGAGCTCGGAAACGATTTCGCGCGGCGTCAGCTCGTCCAGCGTGAGCTGTTCTTCTTCGGCGGTAGCTGGTAGATAGAGGGCCATAAAATCAGTGGTCAGTGACTAGTGGTCGGTGGTCAGTTGTTTCTGGCCACTACTGGCCACTGACCACTTTCTTACAGTTCTTCAATCGTTACGTTGTCATTTGTATAGATGCACATTTTGCCGGCAATCTTCATGGATTCTTCGGCAATCTGCCGCGCCGATAACTGCGTGTGCAGGATCAGTGCCTGCGCAGCCGAACTGGCAAAAGGCCCGCCGCTGCCGATCGCGGCCACGCCGCCGTCCGGCTCGATCACGTCGCCCTGCCCGCTCAGCAGATAAGTCTGCTCTTTGTCGCACACCAGCAACAGCGCTTCCAGGTGGCGCAGAAATTTGTCGGTCCGCCAGTCTTTCGCCAACTCTACCGCCGCGCGGCCCAGGTTGCCGTGATACTGCTCCAGCTTCGATTCAAAGCGGCCAAACAGCGAAAATGCGTCCGCCGTCGACCCGGCAAATCCCGCCAGAATTTTCTCGTTATACAGCCGCCGGATCTTCTTCGCGGTGTGCTTGATCACCGACTCGCCCAGCGTCACCTGCCCATCCCCGGCAAGCACGACGCTGCCGTTGCGGCGTACCGACAACACGGTCGTAGAGCGAATCATTCGGTTCGTGGGCATGAGCGCGAATGTTGATTATAGCAACACGCCCGTCTCCCGACTTATCTTGCCGTTTGAAAGCGGGGCCGGTTTCTGTTTGAATAACCGCTCAGGGAGCCATCATGAAGACATACAATCTCATCGGCTATTCGATCATTCTTGCCTACGCGCTCGCTTGTGTGTACTTCGCTCCACCTCATTTTCGGCCTTGGATCGGACTGTTGATCGGCGGAATGTACTTCATCTCGTTTTGGTTTCTTTGCGGGGTGTATCTGGCCGATGTCCTTCATATGGGCATTGCGCATCGCGCGCTCGACTACAAAGAGTGGTTCATCAAGAGCATCACGATCGTGAATAATTCTTTCGGCCTTTATGTCAATCCCATTACCTGGGTAAATCGCCACCGACTGCATCACAAACATGCCGACCATGATGGCGATCCCAATAAAGTTGCAGGCGATGGCTTTTGGCGGACCCTCTATCTCTGTTTAAAGCCCTATCGATGCAATGACAATTTGGCCACCGATGCCATTCTCCACACGCGGACTTTCCGGTTCGTTGCGAGTCCGGTCTTTGCAGTAGTTGCGCAAGCCATCAGTTTTTATCTCTTCTGGAAACTGGTGGGGGATCTGAAGTTTGTGCTGGTGATGTGGGTGGGACTCCGACTTTTTGCAGCGTGGGTAAACATGGTCCAAAACTACTGGACGCACACCCGGCAATTTGGCTACCGGCGGTACAACGACGAAGAGGACAACGCCATGAACATTGGCGAGTGGCTACCCGTGACCGCAACCTTTAGTGCCTGCCTGCAGAATAATCATCACCACTACCCGGGTCTTTTGCGCCTGAGTCACGACAAATCCGAATACGACTTCGGATTCCTGACGGTCAAAGTGATGAAATCTCTTGGCTTAGTGGAGGCGAGCAAAACCGGTGCGGTGTTACCCGAGGACGTTCCACTCGGCGCGCTGGAGTTTTAAGGCGTTCTTTTGTTTCCGATCTTTCCAATAAACGGGTCAATCGTCTGCATAATAAACCCGGGCGCAATTTCTTCCCCGTCCAGGCCATACAATTCTGGCCACTGGTCCGGATAGTAGTAAGTCCCAAAAATCTTATCGATCCACGGGAAATGGATCGCAAAGTTCTTGTCAATCCCCTCCTTCTGGGAAGTGTGGTGCCAATGATGGTATCTGGGCATGACCAGGAACTTTTCGATCCACTTGACGCTGGGGCCGAAGTTGCAATGAGTCCAGGTGGCGTGAAGCGTGACGAAGATCAAATATGCCAGGATGATGGATTGCGAAAATCCAAGCATCATCGGAACAAGAATAAATCCGCGCACCAGCGTGTCGTCTACAAAGTGGGAGCGTGAGCCGGCGATCCAGTCCAGCGCCCTGGAAGAATGGTGCACAGCGTGGAAACGCCACAGAAAAGGCACTTTGTGTAACGCCAGATGAATAAAATATTCAGCCACGTCCGCAACCACAACCGCCAGAAAGAACTGCAACAACCACGGCAGTCGAGCGATCAACTGTTGCACAACTGGCACGCCCAGATACTTGGTGGCCTGGGTAGCGGGCAATAAAACCAGAAAACTCAAAACTTGGATCGGCAGATGAGTGGACATGAAGTAAACCACATCCAAAGTCCACTCTTTCCTGAATGTCCCCTGTTGTGGATACTGCGGCCAGACTCGTTCGAGCGGCACGTAGATGAGCGCCATCAAAAGCAGATCCAGCAAAAACCAGTCCAGGCCGATTGCGGGCCCACTGTGCAACCGGCCGTTGATCTGCACGCTCGATCCGCCCAATGCCGTTGCCGCGATGGCAAGCAACATCCCAGTCAGTGCTAGAGTCTTTTTCTTGCGCTTGATCGAAGAAATGATTCCAAACACAACCGCCCCCACAATCATGCATTGGATTCCAATCCGCATGGTGTGCATCGGATAGTACGCGCGAAGCTCCGGCGAACTCAGTATTTGCGGAAAATGCAGGCACAACACGGCTCCGAACGATAGAAATCCGAGAAAAGCCGATAGTATCCCGCTCCACCAGCCCGTTCCAAAGCTGGTAGATTCGGCATCGCCAAAGAATTCATTGATTTTCTGCTCGATCACGGTGTCTCTTAGTTTACGTTCCTCGCATGATGCAGGCCATCGGAAAGAAAGTGGGGCGATTACTGAGGTTCAGCGGGCTTGGCTCCCCTCAGTAATCCACGCCCTTCCAGAAATTCGCGTTCGGCACGTATTCATACCGGTTCGGATCGCTCTTCACCATCGCGTCGGCAGTCGCATTCCACTCCGTACTGTGCGTGCCCTTGTAGTTGTCCTGGATGACCGTCTGCTCCAGCAGATAATTGCTGAATCCCTGGTTGGTTTTGTCGCGCTCGTCCCACATTTTTTCCACGCTCGCATTGTGCGCGTCTTCGGCAGCATGGGCGCTGGCGGCCTGTTGCGCGGCGCGGCGGCCGATCTCGTGAATCTGCGCAATCGCCGGTGCTGCAATGGCATTCGCCTGCTGCTGCACCACGGAGTTGTTCATGCTGTAACTGGCCAGGATCGCCCCCATCGTTGCCCGTTCTTTGTCCGCGAGCGACAGCGGAACCGCGGTGTGATACGCAAGATTCATGTAGCTGCCGAATCGTCCCGGCGGCGACGTGCAGAACACGGTATTCATATCGCGCATGCCTTTGCCATCTTTCGGATCGATCTGTCCCAGCAAATGCGCACAGCGCACCGCACCCGGCATCGGTGTTTCGCTGGCAATCTTGATGGTCGCCGGCCCCTGTCCCTGCTTCTGACGCGACATCTGTATCAGATCGACAAATGTCTTTCCCAAGTCTCCGCCGTAGGGGTAATACAGCGCCTTCGCATACGATGTGTTGCGCAAGCCTCCCCGTTGCAGTGTGGCCATGGTCTGCCGCACTGCCGGATTATTCGTGTCGCTCGCCAGATACGGATAGCCCAGCGCCACGGCCTCGCCGCTCGGTCCCTCGGCCATGATCGTGCCTCCGCCGCTCGAGGGCAGCACTTTCCAGCCCTGCGGCAGCGACACCGAAGCCGACCGGTCCGGCAACGTGTATGTCTGCAACGCCGCCGAAGGACCAGAAGCCGACGCCGCCGGCGGCGTCGCTCCGCCCGTCGGATGCCAGTTCTTGAACAGAGTGGTCAGCATCGGATTGATGGTCGACCCAAACCGCGACGCATCATCGCTCACCACCGCAGCTTCCACATGGTCGGGTGCTTTCGCTGCGATCACCATCCCCGCCACTTTCGCGTTCCCCTGAGTCTTCTTCACCAAAGTAAAGAACGCAGCCACAGAATTGGTGCCGCGCACGTGAAACACTTTTCCCACTTGCGGCCGGTCGCCATATTGCGTGTGCAGCGAATGCAACACCGCACCCATGGCTCCGGCTTCGGTGCTCTGTCCTGCCACCTTGCCATACACAATCTTCCCGCCCTGCGGATTGTCCATCGTCTTCAGGCCACTCTGCGAGCAGGCCACGGTCGAGCCCGCCAGTGCGAAGAGTAGGCAAAGAGTTCCATGAGTGAGAAGCCGGTGATGCGGATGCATGCGTTTACCTCCGGTGAACAGCGGCGCACATTCTACCGGAAATTGCGCTGCAGTCGCCCCTATGCGTCATGGCTCATTTTCTAGTAAGCAGGTCGCTCGTGCCTATTGCAGCGAATCGAGCCGCTTCTGCAACGTCGGCGACAAGTCCTCATCGCTGTCCCATGCGACTTGTGGACCCCGGCACCAGCTGGCAGCTTGGGCGCCTAGATATTGCTCGTAACCGGACGTCTTGATGGTCACGAAAGGCATCCACTCGACCTTGCCCCCCTTCTGGGCCGGCAGAAACTCACCGCATAACAGGTACTGCCTGGCTCCGGCCGAAGTCGTCGAGTGGCCAAAGCGAACATTGCGAAAGCGTACGACATCCGGTGGTCGGTGAGCATGAAAATCGTTAGCGGATGATGCCAGCAGGTATTCCATAGGCGAATCGGTTGACGGTGTCTGCCCCTCCGAAGCAACCATCTGACGCGTACTCGCCGCCTGAGATTGGCTTCGCGAAGCCGGAGTCCGGCTACAGGCTGCGAACATGAGTGTGGCGAGTAAAGCGACGATGTAGCGCATGAGTTCTCTCCTTGGCCGCGACGAAAAGAATCGCACTGCGGATATGTGGCCGGCAATCGGAATTTGGACCGCGTTGCGGTCTGTGCACCGGCATCCTAGAAAAGCCCGACCGCTTGCACCATCCCGCCCCTGCCGAATATGGGAGCGCGCTGCCTCGACTTTCTGAGATACCAGCGGATTCCAACCGTCGTCACCCAGAAGAAGAAGTACGCCAGCACCAGCGCCACCAGGATGTACGACTGACCAAATACTTCGTGTACGGAGTCGGAAGGGACGGGCACGTGGAAACCGAAATTGACCGAGCGGGGTCCAATCCACAGCCCGACATTATTAGGGAAAATCGGTTTTAGCAGCGCCGTGAGCGCCAGCGATGCGCCCATCCCGTAGCCGATCACCGTGCCCAGGAACAACAGAAAGCCCTCGATGCCGCGCTGGGCCAGCGCCATCGTAGCGCGCAGGATCAGAAACGGCGAGAACCCGCGGCTGGCATGCCGGATCAGCAAGTCTTGCCCATATTGCGAAGCCAGATTCTCCGGCGAGCCCACGCGCTCCAGGATCTCATCCACGCTTCTCCCGGGTTCCTGCGCGCACTCGCGAATGTGCACGCTGATTTCGCGCACAATTTCTTCGCGGTCGGCCACCGACATGTTGGGAAGACATTCGCGAAGCTTGGTCAGGTAGTTGTCAATCTGCAGTTCCTGCTCTCTCGATGGATTCATTTTGTCGCCTCTTCCTTCGCTGCTGCGATCGAGGAATGGTTTATTACCGGTTTGAGAAGCCGTCCCAGTTCGCGCGAGAACTCGCTCCATGTGTCGGCCATTTGTTGCAGCCGTGAGCGTCCAGCCGCGGTAAGCCAGTAATACTTCCGCGGATGTCCCGCTTCGGCCTCCACCCACTCCGAAGCCAGCAATCCCTCACTCTTCAGCCGGCTCAGAATCGGATAAATGGTCCCCTCGGCAAGTGCGAGTTGTGAGCTGTCTTCGAACCGCCGGATAATTTCCAGTCCGTAGAGCTTGCCCGACCACAGCGCTGCCAGCGTGGCCATCTCCAGCGCGCCTTTGCGCATTTGCTGCTCCCATCGTTCTGTGGATTGGATCTTTTCCGGGTCGACGATCTCGGTCTTTAGCTTCATTGCACTATACCTTGTAATACATAGTATGTTGCTCTGCAATATCTGTCAAGGAGGAAACCAGAAAAAGGATTTCGGCGACCAGAAAAATTTCACTTGACGTGACTCTATAGTCACGTTAGTATTTACTCACATAACGATGCTCCCAGGAGCACAAAGGAGAACTCAGCCATGACAGTAGAAGACCTCACCCTCGATGTTGAGCAGCACATCGACATCAAAGCCACGCCGGAAAAAGCATTCGCCGCGGTGCTGCACCGCTTCGGCAAGGGCAATACCCGGCCCGACGGCCAATCCCTCGACCTGAACCTCGAGCCCAAAGTCGGCGGCCGCTGGTATCGCGACCGCGGCAACGGCATCGGGCACTTTTGGGGAATCGTGCAAGTCATCAAGTCGCCCAGTCTGCTCGAACTAAGCGGCCCCATGTTTATGTCCTATCCGGCGATGAACCATGTCGAAGTCAAGATCGAGCCAACCTCCGGAGGCTCCCGCGTCACGCTGCGACATCGCGCCGTCGGCATGATTGATCCCGAGCACCGCAAAGGCGTTGGCACCGGCTGGGCCCACATGCTCGACCTGGTAAGGAAGGACTGCAATTAACCACGCGACCGAACTCGCTGCCCGGCCCGCCGACGAACTCGACCCGGTGTGGAAGGCGCTCTCCGATCCGACCCGGCGCGCCATCCTCGATTTTCTGCGCGAACGCGCCCGCACCACCACCGAGATCGTCGACGCGTTCCCGCACCTGACCCGCTTCGGCGTAATGAAGCATCTCGAAGTGCTGCGCCAGTCGCATTTGGTCAGCACCCGCGAAGCCGGCCGGCAGCGCGTCAACTCGCTGAACGTCGTGCCCATCCGCCAGATCTACGAACGATGGGTCGGCCCGTTCCAGGAGCTTTGGTCGGGCGAACTGCTCGGCATCAAAGAACTCGCCGAGGCGCCCGATCCGACACAAACAAAAAGAAAGCCCAGCAGGAAAAAGCATTAGCAACATACCAGCAACTCAAAATAATTCAGGAGAATGTTTATGACCACCTTAACCACCAGCACCGGAGTTCAAGACCACGCAGTCGTTTCCCCCAAGGAATGGATCGCCAGCCGCAAGGAGCTGCTCAGGAAAGAAAAAGAGTTCACCAAACTGCGCGATGAACTCAGCCGCCAGCGCCGCGAACTGCCCTGGGAAAAAATCGAAAAGGAATACGTCTTCGACGGGCCAAGCGGAAAAGTCACGCTCGCTCAACTCTTCAACGGCAAAAGCCAGCTGATCATCTACCACTTCATGTTCGGCCCCGGATGGGAGCAGGGCTGTCCCAGTTGCTCCTACCTCTCCGATCATTTCGACGGCACCCAGATCCACCTCGCTCATCGCGACGTCACGCTGGCCGTCGTCTCTCGCGCCCCCATGGCCCAGATCGCGGCCTTCAAAAAGCGCATGGGCTGGCAGTTTCCCTGGGTATCGTCCTTCGCCAACGACTTCAACCGCGATTATCACGTATCGTTCACCAAAGACGAAATGTCGCACGGCAAAGTGACCTACAACTATGTCGAGATAACCGGGCCCCCGGCCGAGGAATTACCCGGCGCCAGCGTCTTCTACAAAAATGTCGCCGGTGAAATCTTCCACACTTACTCGACCTACGGCCGCGGTCTCGACATGCTGGTCGGCACCTACCAGTTCCTCGATCTCGCGCCCAAAGGCCGCGACGAGGAAGGCCTCGCCCACAGCATGGCCTGGGTGCGACACCACGACCGCTACGAAGACGGATACAAAGTCGACGCCAAAGCGCTCTACGAACCTCCGAAGGGTGCGGGATCATGCTGCGCAGAGGAGAAGAAGTCGTGAGCGTCCGCGCTTGCTGTCAAGTCGTGCAATCGGAACCGCAGGGACAGCAGGTCGTTGCAGCCTGCTGTCCCCTGTCGGCAAGCGGCCTGCCCGCGTGCCCGACTCTCTTGAACGCACTCTCCAAAAAAGAGGATGGCGTCATCCCGAAGGCCCGCGCCTTCTTGCAGACCCCCAGGTTTAGCTGGGGGCGGCGCAGCCGCGGGCCGAGGGATCTCACCGTCCTCCGCCCGACAACGCTCACTCGGCGTGGCCTCGACCTCGCCAGCTGCATCGTCCCCGGCGGCATCCTCGCGCTGTTGCCGAAATGTCCAGCGTGCATTGCCGCATACATTGCACTCAGCAGCGGCATCGGCATCTCAATCTCGACCGCGACCTATGTTCGAATCGCGCTCGTGGTATTGAGCCTCGCGTCGCTGACCTACTTCGCCGCAACCCGCCTGCGCCGTTTTATCGCCTGATGGCTGCCCTGCTGGCCCTAGATCTTGTCATTCCGACCGAAGCCGGAGCGCACGCGACGGCGGAGTAGAGGAATCTGCTGTTTTTGCCTCGACACCGCCAGCGCCACCGTGGAAGAGCGGCGCTCCAGCGCCGCGCAAAGAGCGAAGAAAAGAACCGGGCTTCAGCCCTGGGAAGCAAAATTCCTGTCAAGCCCCCAAAACCACCAAATTCCCGCTAACCCGCTCACAACACTAGAGATATAAATTCCCGAATTCTGACAAACGCCCCCTCCCAACTTGATACACTGAATATATAGGCACTTTTCAGGCGCGGCCCAACCGGTCGCGCCTTTTGCTTTTTGCCGGGGAGGCAGTCAGTGAAGTCAATAAACACAGCTAAACCATATGTTTTCAATACTTTCAAGGAGCGTGGCGAGTGGGTCGAACTCTGCTTCATGACCACCGCCATGCAGCACGGATACAAGGTCAGCAAGCCCTGGGGCGACACTGGGCCCTATGACGTCGGAGTCGAAAACGGCGCCAACTTTCTGCGCGTGCAGGTCAAGTCCACCACCGTCCGCAACGGTCACGGATACCTCTGCCAGTTCAAGCCCAACGCCCGCAAGAAGCAGGACTACACCACCGACCAGATTGATTTCTTTGCCGCTTATGTGATCCCGGTGGACACCTGGTACCTGATTCCGTCCTATCTGCTTCTCGGAGCGCAACGCAAGACTGCCGTCGTGCTCCACCCGGTAGTCCCGCTGATCAAGAACCGCTACCGCTTCGAAGCCTACAAAGAAGCCTGGCCGCTGCTCGCCAAAAGTCGCCGCACCCTGGCCCGTTCCCGCCCTCGAAGTTGACCATGTGGGGCGGACGCTTCCTTCGGCTTCGCTCA
>Ga0209698_10006507_pt1 | contig 12397 bp, 9 predicted proteins | sample LitLauG_LLR_2012_FD_187203 | JGI IMG/M metagenome (GOLD analysis project Ga0209698, IMG submission 187203) | Freshwater sediment microbial communities from Pennsylvania, USA - Little Laurel Run_MetaG_LLR_2012 (SPAdes) (version 2) | ecosystem: Environmental > Aquatic > Freshwater > Creek >...
CCTCTGACCTCTTGCTTATCCGGGGAATCAGGAGAAATATGGCAACGACACCAACTATTACCAGCGACGTGAAGAGTTTTGAACTGGCCGATCTGGGCAAGAAGCGTATCGAATGGGCAAACCAGTCGATGAAAGTCCTGCAGATTATCCGCAAGGAATTCATCAAGAACCAGCCGCTCAAGGGCATCCGCGTTTCCGCGTGCTTGCACGTCACGGCTGAAACAGCGAATCTTATGATCGCACTGCGCGACGGCGGCGCCGATGTAGCTCTCTGCGCCTCGAACCCTCTTTCCACGCAAGATGACGTCGCGGCCAGCCTGGTACGCGACTACAGCATCCCGACCTTCGCCATCAAGGGCGAAGACAACGACAGTTACTACTCGCACATCATGGCAGCGATCGATCACAAGCCCCAGATCACCATGGATGATGGAGCTGACCTGGTGGGAATTCTCCATACCAAGCGCACTGCCGAACTCGCGAACGTCATTGGCGGCACCGAAGAGACAACCACCGGCGTAATCCGTTTGCGCGCGATGGCGAAGGAAGGCGTCCTGCAGTACCCCATCGTCGCCGTGAACGACGCCGACACCAAGCATCTGTTCGACAATCGCTACGGCACTGGACAATCCACCATCGATGGCATCATTCGCGCCACCAATTTCCTGTTAGCGGGATCGAAGTTTGTTGTTGCCGGCTACGGCTGGTGCGGACGCGGTCTCGCCTCGCGCGCTCGCGGCGCTGGCGCCGAAGTCATCGTCACCGAAGTTGACCCGACGAAAGCGCTCGAAGCCGTCATGGACGGTTTCCGCGTCATGAGCATGGAAGAAGCCGCGAAACTCGGCGATGTCTTCTGCACCGTCACTGGCAACAAGAATGTGCTTGCCAAACAGCACTTCGAGTTGATGAAGGACGGCGCGATCATCTCCAACTCCGGACACTTCAACGTCGAAATCGACATCCCGTCGCTCGAAAAGATGTCCGGCTCCAAACGCACGACGCGTAACTTCGTCGAGGAATACACGATGAAAGACGGCCGTCGAATCAACCTGCTGGGTGAGGGCCGCCTGATCAACCTGGCCGCCGCCGAAGGTCATCCTGCATCAGTCATGGATATGAGCTTCGCCGACCAGGCGCTCTGCTGCGAGTACATGGTGAAGAACCACGCCTCGTTGGAGAAGAAGGTCTACACGGTTCCGGCCGACCTCGACAAGCGGGTCGCCAAGCTGAAGCTGGAATCGATGGGCATCAAGATCGACCGCCTGACGCCCGAGCAGGAAGAGTATCTGGCGAGCTGGAACGAAGGCACATAGCCTTCAAGTCGAAAATGAAGCCCGCCACAAGAAAAACGGCTGGCAGCTTCAAGCTGCCAGCCGTTGTCATTTGACGAAAAGCTTCAGTTAGCGTCGTCCTCCACCGTGCGATCCACCACCGTGGAATCCGCCGCCTCCACCATGGAATCCGCCACCGCCACCGTGGAACCCACCTCCACCACCACCACCGTGGAACCCACCTCCGCCGTGAGATTCGCCACCGCGGAATCCGTGGCCTTCAAATCCCCGGTTGCCCGCAAAGCCGCGACCTTCGTAGCCGCGACCGACAAATCCTCGGCCTTCATAGCCGCGTCCATAGTACCCGCGACCGTAGAAACCCGGACGATAGAAGCCATGGTCCCAATATGGACTTCCCCAACCGTGATACCACGGTCCTGCTCCGATAAAGATGCCGCCCGAAAACCACTCTGGGCCGTAATAGCCGTAAGGCGCACAGCCATACGGATAATCGGGATAATATCCCCACTGGCAAACCGGTGGTCCGTCAACGTATCCGGGGCCAAACCCGACTCCGATACCTACTCTTACCTGTGCCTGCGCGAAAGTCAGCGGCAGAGCCAACAACCCAAGTAGCGCCAAATATCGAAAGTACTTCATGGTGAAACCCCTTTCCCGATCGGCGTTTGCCCGTCGCAAAGTCACCGGATCGAAAGCCCTCAGATCTTGGTTTCTTTCTGAGGGCTTCTAGTGATTAGAACTCGGGTTGGCGGGAAAAGTTGCGGTAAAGGGAGTGGCTCATTTCAGCCATCCTGCTTGAAATCAGCCGGTTGGAGGGTGTCGACGGCAGCGGTTAGGGTTAGGCCTTGCCTTGGACCTTCGCCCACCACCAGCGCACGCCGACGAACAGGAATCGCCAGTCGCGGAAGAACTCCGGAGGCTTGCCTTCAAACGCGTGGCCTATGAACTGGAAAGTCCATCCCAAGAGGAACAGTCCGAGAGCATACAGCAGAAGGTGATGCACAAAGATGCCAGCTATCAGGAACGCGCCTGAGAGCAGAATGATCGGAATCCCCAGCGTGTGGCACAGGCGATTGACCGGATGCTGATGACTGGAGCTGTACTGCGCGATCCACTGCTCGTTGCTGCGTCCGCCAAGCACGCGCAGCATCATATCACTTCGCGGTAATCAAAACCGTAATGGACGCGGCGCATTGCCATGAACCCTTGATTTTCACCCAGGTATCGACGAAGCGCTCGCGATGCGTGAGCGTTCTCCCTTTTTCCAGCCATTTCGAGCGGAATATCCCAACCACAATCGCAGAATCGCCATAGACCTGGACCGTGCTTTGTTCGGTCACCGCTTGCGCGGGATGATAATCGGGCGCCTTGATGCTCTCCAGGAACTCACTCTTGGTCTGGATGCTACCGTCGATGTCCACCGAAACAAACGAATCGGTCAGGAGCATGTCGAGCGCCTTAGTGTCTTTCGTTTCGAGAGCACTGTTCCACGAGTTATCCAAGGCCTGCACGTGTGCGCCTTCGTCGGATTTGTTCGCTTGCGCCGACAACAGCGTGATCGAGCCCAGCAGCAATAGAATTCCGACACCGATAGCTAGTTTCATGAGCACGAGACCCCTCCTGTTCGCCGAAACACATTCACGGGATCTCAACTACCTCCCTCCCGTTTCATTCCACAGAAAACCCAGCTCGTCTGCGGTGTCGAGGACCAACTGGTTGATGGAGACGCCGGCGCTGTGTCCGGCCTGGGTTTCGTAGTGCATGAGGATGGGGCGGTCGCTGCCGGTTTCGGCTTGCATCAGCGCAGCCATCTTTCTGGCGTGCAGGGGAGCGACTCGCGTATCGGAATCTCCGGTGTTGAACATAATGGCGGGATATTTCGTCCCGGGCTTCACGTTGTGATAGGGCGAATACTTGATCAGATAAGAGAACTGCTTTGGATCCTCGGCGGAGCCGTATTCCGTGGTCCACCATTTGCCCACCAGGAAGTTCTGGAAACGAACCATGTCGAGCAGGGGATAGCCGCACCAGATAGCGCCGAACAGGTCGGGGCGCTGGGTCATGGCCGCGCCCATGAGGAGGCCGCCGTTGGAGCGTCCGCGGATGGCGAATGTTGACGGCATGGTGTAGTGGTTAGCGATCAGGTATTCCGCAGCGGCGAAGAAGTCGTCAAAAACATTTTGCTTGTGCTCGAACATGCCGGCTTTGTGCCAGTTTTCACCGTACTCTCCTCCGCCGCGCAGATTCGGCTGCGCGAAGAAGCCACCTTGCTCGATCCACCAGGAATAGATGGGACGCCAGTCGGGCGTGAGGCTGATGTCGAATCCGCCGTAGCCGGTCATGAGCAGGCGGGCAGTGCCGTCGCGCTTCAGGCCTTTCTTCGAGGCCACGAACATGGGAATGCGCGTGCCGTCTTTCGAGGTGTAGAAGACCTGCTGCACTTCGTACTGGTCCGAGGCAAAGGGAGTCTTGTTCTTGGCGAAAACGTCTGTCTTGCCGGTGGCTACGTCGTAGTGGTAGATGGTCGGCGGGATGATGAACGATTCGAAGCTGTAAAAGCCGTGTTGCGATTTGTGTCGTCCGATCATGCCGGAGGGCGAACCGATGGTGGGATAAGTAACGGTGCCGGTCTGTTTGCCGTCGAGCGAGTAGATACGCGTCTGGGTGACGACGTCGTGCAGCGTGCCGACGAAAAGCTTCTCGCCGACAATGCTGAAATCGGTGATCGGGTCTTTGGTCTCGGGAATGATCGTGGCCCAGTGTTCGGGGGCAGGATCGCTCATGTCCACTTTGATGATGCGGTAATTCGGCGCCTGGTAGTCGGTGTAGATATAGAGGCTGTCTTCGTAGTTGGTGGGATAGAAACGGCTTTCGATGCCGTGAATCATGGCCTTGAAGGGCGAGTCGGGCTGGCGAAGATCCTTGGCGTAGATGTCCACGCGAGTGGCGGGGACGCCGTGACCGACGGTGATCAGGAGATAGCGGCCGTTCTCGGTAACTTCGGAGCCGATCCAGTCCATGGGTCCGAAGGAGTCGCCGTTGAATTGCTTGCCGAAGAGAAACTGGTCGGAAGCGACGGGCGTGTTGAGGCGGTGATAGAAAACGAGCGACCCGGTGTCGTTATCAGTCTTGGAATAGTAGAGGCCCTGCTTGTCGGGGCTGAGACTCATGCCAAAATAGCGGGCCTTGGGCAGAGTGTCGGATAGATCTTTGCGGGTGGAGACATCCAGCAGATGGATGGATTCTTCGTCGGCGCCACCTTCTTTGATGCCGTAGACAAGCACGGAACCGTCTTCGGAGATGTCAAGAATGCTGACGGAGGTGTTCTGGTCAGCGCTCAGTTTGGTGGCGTCGATGAGGCGCTCGTCTTCGCCTTGCAGGCCCTTTCGCAAATAAATCGAAGGCTGGTTCTCGTTGGGGAGGCGCTTGGTGAAGAAGTAGTTTCCGTTGCGCTCATTGGGAAACCCGATGGTTTCGACGCGCTCGAGTTCGGTGAGACGCTTGACGATCTCGGGACGGATTTTGACCTGGGAAAGATATTCCTCGGTGTAGCGCATCTGGGACGCGATCCAGGCGCGGGTATCGGGGCTCTGCTGGTCTTCGAGCCAACGATAGGGATCGGTGAGTGTTTGGCCGGCGACGGTATCGGTCACAGGCTTGATAGCGGTGGGTGGAGGAGGAGGCAGAGTAATTCCGTTCGCGCCGCGAATCTGCGAGGGTTTATCGGCAGCGAAGGTGGAAAAGACGAGAGTCAGGATCATCGGCAACAGCCAGAGTGGAAGATGGCAGAACCTGCACATGGGGTCGACCTCCAGGTCATTTGGACGAAAGCCCACTTCGATGGATATCTAAATTTTCACGAACAAGGGTACACGATGCAGGCCATTTTCGGCGGACGCTAACGATGTCCCGCCGGTTTTTCTGGTTGCGTCTCGATGGAGATGTTGTCGATCATGCCGGCTTGGCTATCCTGTGTGCCAGTGATATCGACTTTCTGCCCGGCGAAGTTCTCCATCCCTTCCTGGTTTTTCAGACGGTAGACTACCTCGCCGGACCGCAGAACCCACTCACCTCCTCGTTTTACGCACGCCTTGGCGCACGAGGCGGCGTCGGTGCCTAATGTACTCTTGGCGATCATTTCCGCGTGAGAGCGCTCCAGAGAATGGACCTTCATGGCGCACTGCGTGTCAGAAATTTCTCCGCGGAAGTGCGCTTTCGCGGAGCCAGCACCGGCCAGGGCGACGGTTCCGAGCATTAAGAGAGTGACAACGATTTTTGTTTTGAACGATCTCATCTGACCTCCTTAGGTCTTAGGTCCTAGGTCTTCGTTTTTTGGATCCGCTTTCGGGTCGGCTTTCTGATCGAAGACAATCAGGGTGAAACCCATATCTTCGTGGCCGTCACTGCAAATCACCGTGCACACTGCCTTGTAGCGGCCCGGTTCTGACGGGGCGGTGACGGCGAGGTCCTGGATTCCAGGGTGCAAAAAGAATTTCCACCCGGGTACGGCATTCGAGTTCTTATCCAGGAGAGCTAGCCCGTGAATGCTGCCGTCGCGCGCAACCTCCCCAGCCCGGATGGCGGTAATCCGTAGAATGAGCGGTTCGTTCGCGAAAACTTCAATTGTGGGAGAAGAATTTCGGCCCTGACGGTAACGGCTGTCATGGTCCGCCGTCAACTCGATGATGCGCGGGCCGGGCGCGGGGTCCGACAGAGCGTTGCGCCCCGCCCAGGAGGCGACCGCACAAGTGAACAATGCGATGATTACGATTCTTTTTCGCATCAGTGCGTCATGTAGTACAGAAGAAATTTCATGTCGTCGTCGGTGAGCATGGCTCGAACGCGCATGTGCCGGACTGCCATGGCCATGGCCCGCGGCGGAAATTTGTGCGGTGGCTGGTGGCAGCGTCCACAGTTTGCGCGGTATCGTTTTGCTCCCTCGATTGTCCATTGCTGCTCTTGTTCGGGGGATGGGGCAGCTGCCGAGGATGGCGCCGGCGTCAGGTTCGATGAATCCGCCCTTGAAGCTGCGAAGCTGATGCCCGCAACGCAAAGAAGCGCAACCGCAACGATGTTTCGCAGCCTGTTCATTGTTTTGGCCCCAACGGCAGCACGAAACGGTAGGTCATTCCCAGGGTCCAGATATTGTTATTGCCCGACGTGGTAAACGTTCTCCCGTAGCTGGCAAGCGCTTTCCAGCCATCATTCAGGTAGTAGTTCACGCCGAATTCAGTGCGTTTCGTGTCGGAGGACGGCAGGCTTGAGTTGGCCCCGGCGATATTGCCGGTATGGAAAACCTGGGTGCGGCAAACCGCCTGCGCGCGGCGCAAGGCTTCGGCGCGTGCGTTGCGGAAACGATAGGCGCCCTCGATCCACAAGCCATTCCCTTCCGCGCGCGAATACGCTCCCTCCGAGCGCAGTTCAAATGGCACGCGGAGGGGCTGCCACTGCAAGTGAAATCCGAAGCGGTTCCAGCGTGCATCCTGAAGCTGGTGTTGTACGCTCATCCCGATTTCAAGCCGTTCCCTCGGGAAAAACATCGCGACGCGTGCCCCGGCATGGCGTTCGGATGCGAAGTGACCGGCGGTCGTGAGCGTAGAAAAATAGACAGCGTAGTTGACGGTGAGGTCTTTGGATTTGGATCTGGCGGCCGCGACACTGCCTCGAAACATCAGTCCGTTGTCGCTGCCGGTGCCGACTGGAAGGATGAGCGGGTCGGTTTGGGTGTTGCGAATCCAATTGGGATAGAGACGCTCGTTGAAAATATTGAATGGCGTGAGAAAACGGCCTGCGGTGATCGTAACGTAGCGATTGCCAATGTAGTCGACTTCAGCATAGTCCAACGATTTCTGGATGGCGCCGGTGAAAGGGCCGGAGTTGCCGTTGCGCTGCTGGAAGTCGCCTTCGAAGGAAGCGCGGGACTCAAAGACAAAATTGCTTCCGAGGGGCACGAGCAGGACGGGCGCGATGATGGAGACCAACGTGGGATTGCCGTCATCCCAGATGGGGACGAAGGCCAGTGCGCCGGAGAGCACGGGAACGGGTTTGGGATCGGTCGTGAGCGGAGGCGGGGCGACGAAATCCTGCGCCGCACACACAAGTGCCGCAAGCAGGAAAAAGCCGCCGATGGCGCTCACCTTCCGCACGAACTCCTCCCTTGTTCCCGCCAGCATGCCCCAGGGTGACTGAGCATATGTCACGGTTTTGTCAACGGGCGACACGTCGGTAACTGGTCGACTCCCGCCCTTGCGCAAAGAGTGCGCGAAAATGGAGCACCCCACCCGTCCCCGGCACGAACTCCATCATTTACAATCGAAGATTCTCATTTGATTGGACGACATCCCTATGCACCACTGGTCGCAACTGTTCATTCCTACGCTTCGTGAGGCTCCGGCGGATGCCGAAGTCGCTAGCCATAAGCTGCTGGTCCGTGCTGGATATGTCCGGCAGCTGGGTGCGGGCATTTACTCGTTTCTCTTCCTTGGCAATCGCTCGGCGCAGAAGATTATGGGCATTGTCCGCGAGGAGATGGACAAGATCGGGCAGGAGTTTTATTTGCCTGCTTTGAATCCGCGCGAAGTCTGGGAGGCCAGCGGACGCTGGACGGGCATGGGCGAGAACATGTTCCGCCTCAAAGACCGCAAGGGCGCCGACCTGTGTCTGGGCATGACGCACGAAGAGGTCATGACCGACATCGCGCGCAAGGAACTCCGCAGTTACAAACAGCTGCCGCAGATCTGGTACCAGATTCAGACGAAGTTTCGCGACGAGCCTCGTCCGAAGGCGGGACTGCTGCGCGTGCGTCAGTTCATCATGAAAGACGCGTACTCGTTTGACATTGATGCGGCGGGGCTCGACGTGTCGTATCAGAAGCATCACGACACCTATTGCCGCATCTTCGACCGCTGCGGACTGAAGTACATGGTGATTGAAGCGCACTCGGGAGCGATGGGCGGATCGCGGTCGCAGGAGTTCATGGTGAGGACTCCGGCGGGCGAGGACCAGATTGTGAGCTGCGAAAAGTGCAATTACGCGGCCAATATGGAGAAGGCGACATCGAAGCTTGAACCGGTGGAAGATCTCAAGCCGGAAGGCGATGGACAGCCGCTCGAAGTGCACACTCCGGGACAGAAGACGATTGAAGATGTCGCGCGCTTTCTTGGTGTCTCGCCGAAGAACAAGATCAAGACGCTGGCGATGATGATCGTCGCAGAGGAGCCGGAAAAGGGGAAGGCTCGCATCTCCACGAAGTGGGAGCCGGGCCAGGTATCGCGCGCTGCGGTGGTGCTGATGCGCGGCGATCATCAGATGAACGAGGCAAAGCTGTCGAGCGCGGTTGGAGGCAAGGAGTTTCGTGCTATGCAGGAAGATGAAATTCGCGACCTGTTCAAGTCACCGGCTGGATATTTAGGTCCGCTCGGAATCGACTGGGCGAAAAATATGGAGGAGCCTCGCAAGCCGATTCTGTTGGTCGATAAGGCGCTTGAAGGCCGCGTCAACCTGATTGGCGGCGCGAACAAAGAGGACTACCATGTCAAGCATCTGACTCCGGGAAAGAACTTTCATCCTACGGCGTATGTCGATCTGCGCAGCGTGACGGCGGGAGAGAATTGTCCGAATTGCGGCTCGCCTCTGCGGATCGATACCGCAGTCGAAATCGGGCACATCTTCAAACTCGGCTACAAGTATTCCGAGTCGATGGGCGCGCGCGTGCTCGACCACAACGGCAAGGAAGTCGCGCCGATCATGGGCAGCTACGGGATCGGGATTGAGCGCATCCTGACAGCCGCAATCGAGCAGAATAACGACGAAAACGGATTCTGGCTGGCGCCTTCGATTGCGCCTTTCGATGTGGTCGTGGTGTCGACGAATTCGAAGGATGAGACGGTGCGTAAGGCATCCGAAGACATTGCCGCGAAGCTCGAGGCCGACGGATTCGACGTTCTCCTCGACGACCGGGACGAACGGCCGGGAGTGAAGTTCAAAGATGCTGACCTGATCGGTATCCCTTTTAGAATCAACGTGGGGAAGAAAGTTACCGAAGATACCGTCGAAGTGGTTCGGCGCTCGACTCTCGAACGGCAGGACGTTAAGATTTCAGCCATAAGCGAGTACTTCCGAGCTTTGCGTTAGTCGGCCTTGTTTTTCGACGCGTGACGGACACTCGCCAGCGGAAATCCGCTGTTTGCGATTCGCTTCTTATGGCAACTCTGAAACTGATTCTCGGCTTTGCGGCCTTCGCAATGGTTGCGCTGGTGGGGTTTAAGGTAATCCCACCGTATTTCTCCAACTACGAACTTGAGGATTCGATCAAGACAGAAAGCGTGCAGGCGACCTACAGCACGCGATCGGAAGACGATGTCCGCGATGCCGTCATCAAGCAGGCCCGCAATTACGATATTGCGCTGACTCCGAAGCAGGTGAAGGTCACCCGTGTGGGCAGCTTCGGCAATGGCAGTCTCAGTATTGAAGCCGATTACAGCGTTCCGCTCGACCTGCCTGGATACTCAACTACCCTTGAGTTCCACGCCACTTCGAAGAATAAAGGCGTGTACTGAAACAGCTGTCAGCCCTCAGCCGTCAGCTCTCAGTTTAGAAGCCATCCCCAACCGAAGCAGTAAACTGCCGGGGACCTCAGGGGCTAAAGCCCACAATTTTATTGGCCGTGACGGCACGGCTGAAGCCGTGCCCTTCCCGAACCCCTTCTAGTTCTGCTTCTTGTCCCAATCCTCTCGTGACATTACTTTCAGTGCGTCTTGGTGTTTGCCTTGGAGCGCTGTGTTCACTGGTGGAATCTGTGAACTCGTGAGCGACTGGAACTGCGTTCCCGCGTCGTCGAGTTTCTTCTTGAGGACCGTGGCGCTTTCGATCTGTGACTGTGTTGGACGGCCGGAATAGCCGTTGATCGCACCATAGAGTTCGCCTAGGTGTTCGCGCAGTTTCTTCTCTCCGGTGATCATTCCACCTTCTTTTACCGACACAAGCGAAGAGCGAAAATCCTCCAGCTTCTGGATCAGGGCGTTGAGCTGGTCTTTCAGCTTGTCGTCCGACGCTGCGGTTGCACGCTGCTTAGCCTGATCGCGCAGATCGTTCGTGGTATCGACGATATACGTCAGCTGCGCGAGCATGTCGTAGAGCTGCGTGACGGTTTTGTGCTGGAGTTCGCGATCCGCCGGCGTGCTCTTGCTGCGAGAATCGGGAACGAGTTTGACTTCGGATGCGTAGGTCTCTTTTCCCTTCGTCAGCTTGACCTTGTATGTGCCTTCCTGCGCCTGCGGGCCGAAGAAGACGTATTGGTTTTCAACCAACCCGGCGGCAGGAGGCATCTTGGGCGGCTTGGCGCGCTCGGGCCACTGCACACGATTTAGGCCGCGGCGTTTGTCGCCCTGGATCGAAGTGAGCAGTTGATCTTTGGAGTCGAAGATCTCCAGTTTGAGATCGCCGAAAATGTGGCGCTTCTTCTGGTAATAGACGATGCCCGCGGATTCGGGCAGGGTCCGTCCGGTGAACTGGTCGTCACCGTCGAAGCGTTGTTCGCCAGCGGGCAACGTCAGAACCGAAGGCCGGGACGGCAACATGACGAGGTCTTTTGCCAGGATCTCCGGAGTAAGCGCGCGAATCGGAGTCAGGTCATCCAGAATGAAGATGCCGCGGCCGTGCGTCGCCAGCAGCAAGTCAGACTCCCGCGGCTGGATGGCGATGTCGCGCACTGCGACGTTCGGCAGGCTGCCTTTGAACTGCGCCCAATGAGCTCCGCTATCGATCGAGATGAACAATCCAAACTCGGTACCGACGAAGAGTAGATTAGCGTTCACCAGGTCCTGACGAACTACGTGCGCGTATCCGCTGAGTTCCGAAGTGGTGAGTGAGGTCCAGGTCTTGCCGTAGTCCTTGGTCTGGTAGACGTAGGTCTTCATGTCGCCGGCGGAATGGCCGTCGAAAGTCGCGAAGGCGACGGCAGGATCGAAGTGTCCAGCCTCAACGGTTGATACCCAGGTTCCGGCGGGCAGGCCAGCAATGTTCTTTGCGACGTTGGTCCAGTGTTTGCCGCCGTCGCGCGTGACTTGCACGTTGCCGTCGTCGGTCCCGACCCAGATCACTTCGCCGTTCTTCGGAGATTCGGCGATCGTGTAGATGGTTTCGAACTTCTCGGCGTCGGAATTGTCGATGGTCAGGCCGCCCGACATTTCCTGGTGCTGGCGTGCTGGATCATTGGTTGTTAGGTCGGGCGAAATTCGCTCCCAGGATTCTCCGTGGTCTTTCGAGCGGAAAAGAAACTGGCCACCCAGATAGATCGTTCCCTTGTAGTTCGGGCTCGGGTGAATAGGGGTATTCCAATTGAAGCGAAACTCCGGCTCATTGGCGCGGGGCAAGGGCTTGACGTCTTTCGATTCGCCGGTGGATTTGCGGAAGCGTGAAACCATTCCTCCCTGATATTCGACGTAAACGTAGTCTGAGTCGGAAGGGTCGGGGAACGCCCAGAAACCGTCGCCCACACCGATGTTGCGCCAGTGACGATTGGCGATTGCGTCATTCGCCTGGGATGGCCCCATCCACGTCCCGTTATCCTGCAACCCACCGTAGACGTTGTAGGGTTCGGCCATATCAGCGCTTACGTGGTAGAACTGCGACACGGGGAGATCGCCGAGAAACCGCCAGTGCGACGCGCGATCAAGCGATTGATAGACGCCCCCGTCGGTGCCCAGCAGCATCTGGTCGGGATTTTCCGGGTCGATCCACAGCGCATGATGATCGCCGTGATTTCCGCCGCCCGGGCCTTCGTTGGCGGCGAATGCCGCACTGAAACTCTTTCCTGCATCTTCGCTGATGGTCAGGAAAAATCCGGGCTTATAGATGCGGTCCGCGTTCTTGGGATCAGCCGCCAGCCGCGCGAAATAGAATGGCCTGCCGCTGATGTTGAATGAATTATTGGTCTCAGTCCAGCTATCGCCGGCATCGTCGGAGCGGAACAGCGCGGTATGGTTCTTAGCCTCAACCACGGCGTACACACGGCTATGCTGGGTTGGAGCCACAGCGATGCCGATGCGTCCCAGGTCGCCTTCCGGCATGCCCTTTCGCAATTCGTGCCAGGTTGCGCCCGCGTC
>Ga0209698_10006508_pt1 | contig 12396 bp, 13 predicted proteins | sample LitLauG_LLR_2012_FD_187203 | JGI IMG/M metagenome (GOLD analysis project Ga0209698, IMG submission 187203) | Freshwater sediment microbial communities from Pennsylvania, USA - Little Laurel Run_MetaG_LLR_2012 (SPAdes) (version 2) | ecosystem: Environmental > Aquatic > Freshwater > Creek >...
CTCTTGTCGTAAACGATCTTGAAGCCGTAAGCAGCGGCGTTTCCGCGCGCGCCGTCGGCCGACGTCTTGGCGAACTCCGCATCGGCGGAGAGCATCGCAACGGTTTGCGGCTTCGGCTGCTGAGCCGCCGCAAGCTCAAAAGAGCCTTTGGAAAAGGCCTTCACCCCTTCGGGCCCGACCGGCACCATCGAGAAATACCGCGCGTAATTGAAATGCCGGTTCACGCCGACGCCGAGAATGGTGACCGTGGTCTTGTTGTTCTCCATGATCACCGGCATCGCCGCGGCCACCATATTGGTCGCATAGGGGCCGAGGATGAGATCGACTTTGTCGACGTTGATCAGCTTGGTGTAGATGCCGGGCACGTTCGACGGATTGCTCTGATCGTCGTAGTAGACGATCTCGACCGGACGGCCGAGCAGCCCGCCCTTGGCATTGACATCGTCACGCCAAAGCTGAAGCGCGATCAGAAGCTGCTTGCCGTTCTGCGCCACTCCGCCCGTCATCGCCATGCTGAAGCCGACCTTGATCGGCTCGACGGCATGAGCGGAGGCGTGAGGAAGGAGCAATATCGCCGCTGCGGCGGCAAGCATCGCAGCGGCCGCGCGCCGGGTCGGCCCGGCGCAGGTCTTCGCCCAGCTTCCTACCATCGAATCCTCCCCGCCGGCCCGGCGTCTTGGAGCGCCGGGCCTTGTGCGCATTTATTATTTCGTCATTGCATCATTTCATCGCCCGGCATGATGCCCCAAAGATTGGAGGCCGAAGGATCCTTCGTCCACACTTTGGGACGCTGCGGACTGTCGCGATGCCACGGCCGCGGCTCGAAATAGCCGAGCTCTTCGTTCACCTGGTCGAGCTCAGCAAACGTCTCGGTGATCAGGCCGTTCGGCGAGCGATGATACGCGAACAGATTGTGGCCGATGCCGTGCCGGCCCGGCCCCCACAGCAGCTTGTAGCCGTTGAGACTGAGGAAGTCGCAGGCATCGTGCATGTGCGCCCAATCGCGCAGCTCGAATGCGGTATGGAAATGGCGGTTCGAACCGGTCTCCATCAGGTTGATGGTATGATGGTCGGGCCCGCAGCGCAGGAACGAGAAGAAGTCCGCCATCCAATCGGACTCGCGGAAGCCCAGCACGTCGCAATAGAACTTGGTCACATGCTTCACGTCGGTGACGTGGAAAGCGACGTGGCCGAGCTTGTGCGGCACGATGCCCTTACGCGTGAACTTCTGGTGCGCGAAGGCATCCCGCTTGAACACCTGCATGATCGTGCCCTTCGGGTCGGCGAAGGTAACCGCGTCCGTTACCGAAGGCTCGGGGTCCTTCTTGCGCTCGGTCTTGACGCCCTGCGCGGCGACTTGCTTCTCGAATGCGTCGAGATCGGCGTCCGGCGGAATCTGGAAAGAAAGAGCTGTGCAATTCGCCTTGCCGCCGCGCCGCAACACCACGGAATGATGATCGACCGTCGAGGCGAGATACGCCGTGTCCTTGTCCTTGGCGACGAGCGTCAGCCCTAAAATTTCGGTGTAATACTCCGCTTGCTGATCGAGATCGGGCGTCTCGTAGGTGGCGTGAGCGATCTTATGAACGCGGATCATTCCTGACTCTCCTTCTGATCTGTTGTCTGCCCCTTCGGGGCCGAACCTTTCGATTTTTCGCGCGGCAGCGAACCAATGACGTCGATCATGGCGGCGCCGTCGCAATCGGACAGTCCCATCGCGACAAAGCGTTCGAACAATTCGGCGGTGCGATCGAGCAGCGGCGTCGCCACGCCGACGCCGTCGGCAAACTCGCCGATCATCTCGATGTAGTGCTGCAAGCCCGGGATCGGGCCTTGCAGCGGCTTGAAGCGCCGCTCGGCCATCCATGGCGCGCGAATGCCGAACTGGGTCGAGCCGCCGCTGCCGCTGGCGATCGCCTTGATCAGCAAGTCGATGTCGACGCCGGCCTTGACGCCGAGCGCCATCGCTTCCGCGGTGGCGGCGATATGGATCGAGACCAAGAGATTGTTGATGAGCTTGACGCGGCTGGCCGCACCGAAGGGGCCGAAATAGATGCAGGAGTCGGCGAACGCCGCCACCACCGGCTCGACTTTCTTGCAGGCGCCTGCGTCACCCGCAAGAAAGATCACGCCCTTGCGCGCCAGCACCATGCCCGGGGTGCCGGCGACCTCGCCGTCGATGAAGGCCGCGCCCTTCTCTGCGAGCGGCGCGACGTGCCGTTGTTTGACCGGAACCGGATAGGAGCCAAGCTCGACCACGACCTGGCCCGGCCGCGCCGAACGCACGAGCCCCTCGGGACCCTGCACGACTTCTTCAAGCGCCGCGTCGGACGGCAAGCAGGAGAAGACGATGTCGGCTTGGGCGCCGACTTCGGCGGCGGAGTGCGCCGGCACGCCGCCGATCTTCTCGAACTCCTCGAGCGAGCTACGGCGATAGCCGACGACGCGATAGCCGTTTTTGATCAGGTTTTGCGAGATCGGCATTCCTATCTTGCCGACGCCGACAAAGCCGATTGTCTGCGACGCGCTCATCTCAAGCGACCTCGATCGACTGATCGGAGAGATTGACCTTCAGCCCGAGCGAGCCCTCCATGATCGTCCATTCCTTGAGCTCGAATGTCCGCAGGCCGTTGGTGACGAACGGATCGGCTTCGGCAAGCGCGCGCGCCTCTTGCGCGTTCGCCGCACGCAAGATGGTCAAGCCGGCGCCGCTCGGCGGACCGGCGCCCTCGCTGAGCGGACCGGAGGCGAACAAGAGGCCGCGCTTCTCGAGCCCGATCATGTATTCGAGATGCGCGGGCAACAGCGGCTTCAATTTCTCCGGCGCCGACGAGGGCTGCGAGAGCACGGCATAAAACTTCCGCCGCAGCATTTTCTGCGTCAGTTCGGCAATGCGCTGATCGAGGTCCATAACGCTCCGCTACTCCTTGATCTCGCTTTTTAGTGGAGCATGATCTTTTCGGAAAGCCGGCTCCCACCCATCGGGTCAAAGCCCGAGGGCAAGCTCTTCCGGATCATGCTCTTACCTCATCGTCAGCCGCTGCCGCACAATGTGTCAACATCCAGTTCCCGTTCTCGCATCAAAGCATCATGTCGTTGGCGGGCTTGCCGCCAAGGATGGAGGCGCCGAAGTTGCGCCCGACCATTTCGAATTGATTGGCGATATGCTGCCGCGCGGCATTGATGTCGGCGAGCGCCTTGCCGAACGGCTGCTCGTCGTAAATGCCGGCCGCGCCGGTGGCGCGCATCAGCCGCGTCGCAAGCTCGGCGCAGCGGTGCGAGACCGTTGCCGATTGGAATTTGTACTGCTGGCGAAGCGCGAGCGGCGGCACCTCGCCCCGCTCACCGAATTCCCAGAGCACCGCCATATTGCGCCGCAGGACGAGCTTCATCTCATCGATAGCCGCCGTGACCTCGGCGCAAATCTGCTGGGCGACCGGATCGTCGGCCGACTTGCCGGCCGGCCCGCTCCGCTTCGCCGCGTAGCCGACGAACGCATCGAACATGGCTTGCAGCGCTCCAATCGACGGGCTCGATACGCCGCGGAAGAAAACCTGGCCGAAGGGAATCTGGTAAAGCGGCGAGCAGTTGAGGGCAAGGCCAGCGCCGACGCACTGAAAATTGTCGATCATCCGGCGGGTGCGATATTCCGGAACGAATACGTCATCGACCAGAATGTCATCGCTGCCGGTCGCACACAGGCCGGACACACGCCAAGCATCAGCGATCCGATATTCGGCTCGCGGGACCATGAACAACCTGATGTCGGGCGCAGCGCCGGCAGCACCGCCTTGCACAGCACCGCCGAGCAGAGCCCATTGGGCGTAGTGGCAACCGCTGGAGAAGCGCCAATGGCCGCTGAGCTTAAATCCGCCGTCGACTTTTTCGGCTTTGCCGACCGGCATGAGCGATGAACACAGGCGCACACTGTCGTCATCGCCCCAGACATCCCGCACGGCGCGCTCATCCATGAGACCCATCAGCCAGGGATGGACGCCGAGCACGCCATAGACCCAGCCGACTGACATGTCGCCTTCGGCGAGGGCTATCAGCACGTCGTAATAAGTCTCCGGCTTCATTTCGTAGCCGCCCCAGCGGGCCGGTTGTAGAATGCGAAACAGGCCGGCCTCCTCGATCTGGGCAATGACCGATTCGGAGACGCGGCGCGCCTGCCGCGCTTCCGCAGCGCACGCGGCGATGTGCGGGATCATCGCCCGCGCGCGTGCGACCAGCAGTTCGGCAGTCGGTGGAGCAATTGTTTGCGCCACGCTCATTAGAGGCTCCGGTGTTTAGATCAACCGCACCCCGCCATCGACCATGAGGTTTTGGCCGGTAATGTAGTCGGAGCGGGACGAGGCGAGAAACGTGGTGGCGCCGACCAGGTCGTCGGGGGTCGAAACACGGCCCAGGATCGCCTTGGTCTTGGCGAGATGATCGACGGCGTTCGGCTCGTCGCGATAGCCGGCCGAGATCAGATCCTTGTCCAAGCCGTCCCAGAGCGGCGTTTTGACAAAGCCCGGACTGAAACTGTTGACGGTGATGTTGTGCTTGCCGAGCGCCTCCGCGCCGGCTTGCGTGAGCGAAATCACGCAAGCTTTGCTGGCGCAATAGATGGTTGCAATTTGCTCGCCGACCTTGCCGGCAATCGAGGCGGTGTTGATGATCTTGCCGCCGCCGCCCTGCGCGATCATCTGCCGCGCCGCCTCCTGCATGCCGATCAGCACGCCGAGGCCGTTGATGCCCATGATCCGCGCCCAGTCCTCTTCGGTCGCTTCCAGGAATTGGCCGGCTTTGCTGATGCCGGCGTTGTTGAACATGACGTCGAGCCTACCGAAGGCGCGCACGGCCGCTTGAATCATCGCCTTGACGCTCGCGCGGTCGGTCACATTCACCTGCAAGGCGATGGCTTCGCCGCCGTCCTTGCCGATGGCTGCGGCAACGCGCTCCGCGGCGGCAAGGTCGATGTCGGCCACCGCCACGCGCGCGCCTTCGGCGGCAAGATCGCGCGCTATTCCTTCGCCGATGCCCCGGCCGCTGCCGGTGACGATGATCGCCTTTCCCTCGACTAAACCGCTCATTCCGTTCCTCCACATTCACGCGTCATGCCGCGGGGCGTACCGCCGGCTTTCCGCTCGTGTTCATCGCCGTGACCAGTTCGTGCTCGGTTAGCGCCTCACCCTCGAGTTGCTTCGTCAGCGCGCCATCGACAAAAACGATGACGCGATCGGCGACCGCGGCGATCTCGCCGGGGTCGCTCGAGTAGAACAAAACGACCCGGCCCGATTGCGCCAAGCGGCGCATGATGCGGTGCATTTCCCGCTTGGCGCCGATATCTATGCCGCGCGTCGGATCGTCGAGCACGAGCAATGACGGCGCCGCCTCGATCCATTTGGCGAACACCACCTTTTGCTGATTGCCGCCCGAAAGCGCGCCTACCGGCAGATGCATCGAGCCCGCGACCACGCCGAGCTGGCGGCAGCGATCGAGCGCGGTTTGCCGCAGACGTTCGGCGCGCAGCACAAAGCCGTCGCGCCCAAGCGTGAGCGCGCGCACGCTGACGACATTTTCGGCCACGCTTTGCCGGAGCATCAGGCCGTATTGTTTGCGATCGGCCGGCGTATAGGCGACGCCGGCCTTCACGGCCCCTGCCGTGCTTCCCGGCAGCGAAGCGCCGCTTGGCAGCGTCACCCGGCCCGATTTCGGCCTGGCGGTGCCGAAAAGAACGGCAAACAACTCCTCGACGCCCGCGCCCGCAAGACCGCAACGCCGACAATAGCGCCCGGATGAATTTCCAGATTGTCGATGACGAGATAGTCCGGCCCCTTCAGATCGGCGATGTGCAGCGGACCGACCTTGATCGGCGGGATGACATCTTCGGCATGAACCTGGTCGGTCGTTCGCTGCGCGCGTTCGACCATCGATTCCGGCGTTTCGCCGAGCATGGCGGCGACGACCGCCTTGAGCTCACCGACCGACGGCGAGATATTTTCAGGAACGCGCTTGCCGTTGCGTAGAATCACGAGGTTGTCGGAAATGTCCAACAATTCCTCGAGGAAATGACTGACATAAACAATGCCGATGCCGGAATCGCGCAGGCTGCGGATAATGTCGTGCAGCCGCTCCACTTCCGCCACATGCAGCGACGACGTCGGCTCGTCGAGAATGAGAACGCGCGGATTCTGCAGCATGGCGCGCGCGATCTCGACCAATTGCCGGTCCGCGAGGCTCAGGCGATAAAGCGGCGTATTGAGCGCCACCTCCACGCCAAGCCGCTCCAAGACGGCGCGGGCGCTACGGCCGTAAGCGCGGCGCCCCCGCCACGCGCCTTTGCCGGGAGCGAGCAGCAGATTCTCCTCGACGCTGAGCGCCGGGAACAAGCTTAGCTCCTGCGAGACGATGGCGATGCCGGCGCGCGCGGCATCGGTAATCGATTGCATCGCCAGCGGACGGCCGTCGAGCTTGATTTCGCCGGCGTCGGGCGGCAGCGCGCCGGCGATGATTTTCAGCAGCGTCGATTTGCCGGCGCCGTTGGCGCCAACGAGGCCGTTGACCTTGCCCTCGACCACGTCGAAATCGACGCCCTGCAAAGCGGGCACGGCGCCGAAACGCTTGCTGATTCCTTTGGCGGAATAAATGACTGACACGGTCCGCCTCTTCTCCAATACGCCGAAGTCCGCGGCGCGTACGTCAAACAAGTAAGTGAGTACCGCTCGACCGGAGCGGCACTCATGCGCGCATCACTGCGCCGGGTGGGTGTACAAGTCCGGATCCGGCAAGGTGGCCGGCAGGTGATCGCGCGTCGCCTCGATTTGCGTGTTATAAAAGGCGCGCAAGCCGCTCTCCGGCTTCTCCCACGCTTTCTGATACGCCGCGATGTTGGTCTTATCGACGACCACATGCGGGACTTTCACCCAGCCGTGCGGCAGCGGCTTGCCTTTCAAGAGCGAGTCGGCCGCGATGTAGGTGGCGAGATAAGCCTGCGAGAAGAAATTCGCCGGGACCACCGCCGTGATCAATCCCTGCGCCACGTCCTCGCGCACTTCCTCCGGGCTGTCATAGGAGACGAGCGGCACTTTGACTTTGTCGTTCTCGAGGATTTTTGGAATGTTCTCCTCGCCCTCCTCGCACGGATCGACATAGGTCAGTGCTTTCGGCGTCTTACGGATGGCCTGATCCCACAGCGCGAAATTCCGCTCGCGGTCCGGCTTGGAATCGAAGCTCGCCAGCACGTTGATCTTCGGCATTTTCTTCTTGAGGTAGGCGACTTCGCCGGCGAGGCGATTTTCCAGAACGGTCAAGCCGGGCACGCAGACCGCGGTGACGACATCGCCGGTGATCTCTGCCGCAGGCTTGCCGTGGCTCTTCTCCAGCGCGGCGACGACGATCTCGCCGCCGGTCTGGCCCATGCCGAAGGCATCGGAGGCGACGAACAGCGCGTTCTTGATTTCCGGCATCGGCGGCACGTTGATCCAGACGATATTGGCGCCGCGCGACTGCGCCTCGAGCGCCGGCTGCGTGAACAGAGGCGGCGCCACGTTGACAACGACCAGCACGTCCGGCTTGGTCTCGAGCTCGGCGAGAAACATCTGCGCCTGGCGTTGCGGATCGAACGTCGTCGGCCCGGTTACGCGCACGCTGACTTTGCCGCCCAGGTCCTTCGCCGCAGCGTTGGCGCCGGCAAGAATCTCCGTGCTCCACTCGCCGGCTGCGAGCGCCAGCACGACCGAGACGGTCACCGAATCCTTGGCTGCGGCGACGCCGGGCGCGCCGGCCAGTGCGGCCGCCGCCAGCCCGCTCAGCAAGGCGGCCCGGGAGAACCCAAGCACCTGCGCTTTCAGTCCTTTCGATTTCATTTTTCATACCTCCCCTGACTCACGACGATGTTGACGGTTCAATCGCTCCGAACGAATGCCGGGTAAATCTGACAAGCGATGCTAGGCGAGGCGACATCGGCCGGTTCACGATGCGCGCCGGCGCTTGGCTATGCGGTCAAGCGCGATCGCGCCGATGATCACGATGCCGGTGACGAATTCCGAATAGTTCAAATTGACGTTGTAGAAGACGAGACCGCTGTCGATCGTGGTGATGATCAACACGCCGAGCGCCGCTCCGACGATCGTGCCCGAGCCGCCGGCGAGCGAGGTGCCGCCGATGACGACTGCGGCGATGACTTGCAGGCCGAGACTCCGCCCCGAAGACGTGTCGACAGCCTTGAAGTAGGCGAGCGTCATCACGCCGGACAGCGCCGACAAGAAACCGACCAGCGCAGTGGCGTAGATACGAATAAGCCCGGTACGCACGCCGATGAATTCGGCGGCCGCAGGGTTCGAGCCGATGGCACGGACGGTCGCGCCAAAGCGCGTATGCATAAAAACAAAATAGAGCACGATGGCGCAGACAATCGCCGTCCAGACCGACGCCGGCAGCTGCAAGAGGTCGCTGCCGAAAATTTGAAAGAACGGATGACTTTTCGGCAGCCCGTAAGTCGCCTTGCCGTCGGAGAGGATGAGATGCAAGCCGAAATAGGCCGACAGCGTCCCGAGCGATACGATGATGAGCGGGACCTTCAGGACGCTGGTCAGCACGCCGTTGAGGCCGCCGAGAACCACGCCCGCCAACAGCGCGAGAGCCACCGCGATCCAGGGATCGACATGATGAAACTTGATGAGCAACGCCGACAGGCTCGAGGCGACGGCGAAAATGCCGCCGACCGAAAGGTCGATTTCCACCATCGCCACCAGATAGACCATGCCGAAGGCGATGATCCCGACCAGCGCCGATTGGCGCAGTATCGTCTTGATCGAGCCGAAGCTGAAAAACTCAGGGTGCGGAATGCCGATGGCCAGCACCATCAGGACGAAGACGATGATCAGCCCGGTATCTTCCGACCAACGCCAGCGCGGCCAAGGAAGTTGGCGCGGAACTGCGTGCCGCTTGGCGTCGCTTGCGGTATCTGACGCAGTCATGTGGGTGTCGGCTCGCTCAACGTGATTCCCTGTACCGCGGCGCGGCAGCTAACGACCATTCCGGCAGCTTGCTCGTTCACGCCGCCTTACCGGCGGAAGCGCCGGTTCCGAACACCGCGGCGGCGGCCGCTTGCCAATCGGGATCGCTCAGATCAATCAGGGTGGGATTGCCGTCGCACCACTGGAAGCAGTGTTTGAGCTTGCTGATCTTCCAGCCGTCCGGCGTGCGGCGGAAGGAATTCTCGTACCAGCCATACTGCGTGTAATGGTCGTCGCCGTGCCGGTTAGGAAGGCGGTGCCGCGAAACGTGGTAGAAAATCCCGTCGGCGACGTCGCCATGCAGGTTGATATGGAAGTTGGAATATTGATGCATGACGATCAGCCGCTCGAGACAGGCGCTGGCGAAATGCGCCCAGAGCTTCGGCGTCGTCGTCGCCGGCGCGCGACCTGTGAGGTCAAAAAAATCGACCTCGAACGGATCGGTCAAGGTCGCGGCGTACATGTCCCAGTCATGCAAGTCGAGGCCACGTCCGAAGCGCAGCATGACATCACTGATCTGCTGGCGGTCCCACAACACGCGTACCATCTCTTCGGTCGTCGGGTATTTTGCCGAAGCTGCCATCAACCCATTTCCCTCAATTCACCTGCGGGCGCGTACGCGACCCATCCGCGCCGTGACCCGACCTAGAACGTCTGCGCCTTGATGTTGGCGAACATGCCCCGCACGTTCGGATCGAGATAGACGATCTCGGTCATGGTGCCGGGATCGTCGCTGCTCTCGAAGTAACCGAACTTCGTGTCGCCGAAGGTGCCGCGCTGGACGAGCCGATAGCCGCGCGCCAACAGATCGGCCGTGGCGGCGTCATAGTCCTCGACCGAAAAGCCGAGGTGATGCACGCCGCCGGCCGGCACCCGATCGAGAAATTCCGAATAGGTGCTTTTTCCGGCGACCGGCTCGATCACTTCGAACTGAACGTCGCCGACATAGCCGAACGCCATGCTGTGATTGATGGTGGCGGGGCCGCCGCGGAACCAGCCGTTTTCGACAACGATCTCGCGCAACACCATGAAGCGGGGCGCGCCGAGCTTGGCATTCAGATGCGCGAGCCCCGCGTCAAGGTTCGGCACCACGTAGCCGATTTGGAAGAACGTTCCAGGCAACGGACGACTTGACATGACCACTCCTGCAACGGCGCGAAAGCCGAGGGTTACTTCGACGGGGCGAACAGCGGCGTCGCATCCCCGTAAATTCGGATATCCGCGATCTTGTCGCCGCGGCGGCGCAGCACCGTGCAGAATTTGATCGCGCACAGGCTGTCGTCCATACGGGTGTATTGAACGATCGCCTCGGCAACGCCGATCTGACCGTCATGCATCGACCAGGCGCCGGTCATGCTGTGCGACAAGGCCTTGATGCTTCCCCACAGATGGCCGATGGCGGCCTTATAGCCTTCCTTGCCGTGCACGGTGGGATGGTTGGCAAAGGTCAACGTCGTGTCGTCTGTGTGCTGGGCGAGCGTGCGTTCCATGTCCATCGCGTCGACGGCACGGTAATAGTCGTAGATCCAGCGGGTGTCGCCGGCCGCATCGTTCGGATTTTTCGGCGGCAGATGCTCGCGCCCCTTCTCGTCCACCGTCCGGCGTACCGCCGCAAGCGTCGAGGCAACGGCATTCAAATAAGCGCTCTCCATCGGGGCGAAGTGCGCCTTCTCGGCGTCGCTGCCCTCGGGAATTCCGTCCTTCTTCAAGCTGAAGGCGAAGGTCAACGTCAGATTTCCGTTGGCATCCTCGCCGATGACATTTTCGATGCGGCCGAGCTCCGAGCCGCGCGTGCGCTCGAAGATCACCTTCTCTTCCGGGACGAACGTCACCTTCTCGCGGAGCGGAACATCCTTGAGCATGATGTCGCGAACAAGCCAACCGTCGCCCGTCTCCACGACCTCGCACTTTTTCATTTCCGGGACATAGGGCAGCGCGTTGTTCGCCTTCATCAGAAGGCCGGTCCAAACGTCGTGCCGGCTCAGGAAGGACTTCTTCGGTTCGTTGACCGGGACCGTTCTGCTCAATTGATACATGGCGCTCTCCTGTGTTGTGGGACGCCGATCAGGGCAAATGCGGGAGCGAACGGCCGGGCGCTTTTCTAAGACGACGGCGCCGGATCGCAGAACCCCAGTCGCAACTGCCGCAAGATGATCGTGCCCATTCCTCCCGAATTTAATTATTTCCAAAATTTCTAAATTGTGGATAGAGGCGAGTCAAGCGGCTGCGCGCTGCAAGCTGCGTGGATCGCCAACAACTGCACTCCGTTGTTTTCACCATGCGGTTGTGCCGCCATCGACGGCGATGTCTGCGCCGGTCACGAACGAGCTTTCATCGGACGCAAGAAACAGCGCAGCGGGCGCGACCTCCTCCGGCCGACCGACGCGGCCCAGCATCAACTTGTCCATCATCGGTCCGAGAAATTCGGGCATTTTTAGAAACTCTCTCGTCGCCCCGGTTTCGATCAATCCCGGCGAAATGGTGTTGGCGCGGATGTTGTGTTTGCCGCCCTCCATCGCGAGTTGCCGCGTCATGGCGAGCACGCCGTCCTTGGCCGACGTATGAGCGATCGCGGGCAACACCTTGTAGGCCAACTTGGCTGAGGTGGAGGCGACGTTGATGATGGAGCCGCCGCGCGCCACGAGGTGCGGCCACACGGTTTTGCACAACCGGAAAACGATCACGAGTTCTTCGTTGATCGTGCGCACATAGTCTTCGACGGTGAATTCGTTCATCCAGCCGAAATAAGCCATCGCAGCATTGTTGTAGAGCACGTCAATGCCGCCGTAGCTCTTGAGCGCAAGACCAACGAGCGCGTCGCATATGGCCTGCTGGGTCAGATCAGCAGGATGCAGCGACACCATCTGCCCACCCGCGCTTTTTGCGTCGCGAAGGGTCAGCTCGGCCTTTTGCGCATTGATGTCGCAGCCCACGACCTTGGCGCCTTCGGCGCAAAACAGCAGCGCCGCCGCACGGCCCATGCCGTCGCCGGTTCCCGTGATGATGCAGACCTTATCCTTCAGACGTGGCGCCACGGCTCCCTCCCCGGCGACGAGCTCACTCGTCAATCGAGCTATAATTTCCAAAATTGGTAGATTATGGAAATATAACTGTCAACTGCCGGGGAATGCGCGATTCATGTGCATTTTTCGCCGCCGCTAAGGCCGTTCTGCCCGCGTCAACGCGCGAAAATGCCGGGCGCGCGCTACGACTGAGCGCGCTTAGGCGCGCTTGGCGACCACTTTGGGGATGCGTGACAGCACCGAGACGACCTGCTCGGCCGTCGTTCGATAGTGGCTGTCGAGCGCGCGCACCGCCGCCTTGGCGTCGCGTGAGATCGCTGCCTCAAAAATCTGCTTGTGTTCGCGCGCCGTGTCGCGCTTCAGGATCT
>Ga0209698_10006509_pt1 | contig 12396 bp, 8 predicted proteins | sample LitLauG_LLR_2012_FD_187203 | JGI IMG/M metagenome (GOLD analysis project Ga0209698, IMG submission 187203) | Freshwater sediment microbial communities from Pennsylvania, USA - Little Laurel Run_MetaG_LLR_2012 (SPAdes) (version 2) | ecosystem: Environmental > Aquatic > Freshwater > Creek >...
TCGACCTCCTGGTCCCGAACCAGGCGCGCTAGCCAGGCTGCGCTACGCCCCGACGGATAACCTCGGGCGGAAGCTTCCCTCCCAAGTGGGAATATTAGGTTAACACAGCTCATCGGTCGCGGGCTATACAACGAGCCATTCGTCAAGCTAACGATGCGTTCCCTGTAGGAACGCAGGCGCTGGTCATCATTCGCCCCACCAGAAATTTGGTCCCACCAGACAAGGCATTCGACAAATAAAGCCGCCGGGAAAGTTTGACTTCCCGGCGGCGGTTGGAGTGTAAGTGCTGTCTAAAGAACTGCTGTCATCCTTTAGAATTCGTAGCGCAACGCGAACTGCATGGAGCGCGGGTTGGTCAATAATCCAGAGTAGTTTCCAAAGTTACTGGAATTGGTGAGGGAGAGACTCAGGCTCTCAACATCGAACCGCGTCAGGTTCAGTGCGTTGAACACCTCCCAACGGATCTGCAGGCTGTGAGATTCCTTCCAGGGCATCTTCCAGCGCTTGCTGAGGCCGAGATCCAAGCCGGCGAAACCGTCTCCGCGAAGGTTATTTCGGTTTCCGACCTGGCCCGGGAAGTCCGCCTGGAAAGCAGTGCTCAGTACGTTTGCTGCGGTGGTCGGATTGCCGAATATATTGACGTAGCCGTTCCCGGAACTGTCAGTTCCTTTAAACTTGCCGGTCTTAACGGCGGCAATCTGCGTGGCAAAGCCGGACAGTTCCCAGTTCGTCGGCCACTGTGCGCCGTTGCCGACACCAATCGGGAACCCGGTGGTCCAGCGAGCGAGGCCCGAAAGCTGCCAGCCGCCAATAACCGCGTCGACGCCTCTGTTTGCGTTGCTAGCGATCCATCGGCCCTTGCCGAAGGGGAGTTCCCATATCCAGTTAGCATTAAACTGATGCCGCAAATCAAAGTCCGAAGCGGAGCGGAGGGAGTTGGGGTCCCAAGCCTTGATTACCTGGCCTCCAAGTCCGCCTTCGTCAGTGATGCGGTTCGCGTCCGAAGATATGTCGATGGACTTCGAGTACGTATAGTTGAAGTCGAATTGAAATCCGTGGGTCATCCGCTTCTTCAAATTGACCTGCAACGCGTGATAATTGGCGGTGCCGACCGATCGCCACGAATAGAGGGCCGCGAATTGTGGGTCTACGAAGCTGTAAGGCCCGCCCTTTGCATAATAGCTGTTGCCCAGATTGGGATCGAAAAGGCCCCAGCCCTGGTCAAGACCTTGCAGAGCGGTTGTTTCGTTGAAAGAGAAGAAAGAAAAAAGATCGTACATTGCTTGCAAAGCATCGGTAGTTCCAGCATGGTTCGTCGCAGAGTCTTGTGTGAATAAGCTATACGATGGAGCTGGTTGGCCCGCTTGCTTCGCTGGCAAGGGCGCTATCATGTCATACCAGTAGGAAGCTGTTGGTCCGACCATGGCAGGAGTGATGGAGCTTGTCGGGACGCCCTGTCTGTATAGCTTGGCCAACGCCGTCACTGCCGAAAAGTAGTCAATCTTCGTTTTTGGATCGACCAGATTAAGAGGCGAAGCGACATCGAACTGGGACAACAGGCGGTGAGACAAGCGGCCCACGTAGGCCGCCTCTAAAGTCAGGCCATGACCCAACTCTCGTCCAATGGACAAGTCTAAAGTATAGGAATAGGGGGTTTTCATTTTATTGTCCATGCCGAAGTAAACAGCATATGACCCCGTATCGCCGTTCAATCCGTTGGGGAAGCTTTGGGGAAAGGTGCCGCAGGTAGGACACAGAGCATAGAGCTGCCTGCCCGAAAGGTCCTTCGTCGGAAGGTTAGCGTTACCGGTGAGGCCAGCGATTCGCGGGGCAATTGCAGGTGTCTCCAGGCCTCCCGTGTTGGTGAGCACCGTGGACATCCCGAACGAGCCGGACCTGTCAAACGTGGCCAGCAGCGCCGGCCCCAGACGGTCGTAGACCATTCCAAAACCTGCGCGAACGGTCGTCTTGTCGCCCTCTCCAAAGAGTGATTTCGCTAGACCGGAATGTCCTCGCGGAGACCAAGCCGCTGCAAAGCGCGGACCAAAGTCTTTGAAGTCCCAGTTATAAAAACCTGGTTTTCCATTCGCGGGACCACCTAGATTAAAGCTGAGACGAGGGGCCCCACTTGCGGGCAGGCCCTGAATCATGTTCTGTGTTCGAGCCGCAAAGAAATCGCTCAGGCTCACGTTGGGAACGACCTGTAGGCCGTTGGTCTCCCAGGGCGGTGAGAAGATCGAGTAGCGGAGCCCAAACGTCACGGTTAAGTTTGGTCTGGCCTTCCACGAGTCCTGCGCGTACATCTCCCAGCCGTCCGCGGCAAACCGGCGCGTGACTGGTGTTCCATCGCCGAGCGTGCCCGTCTTTGACGAATTGTAGTGCGCATTGACTTGCGTGACCATTCCGATGAGGGCGCCCAGCGGGTAGTCGAAGTTGTTGCCGAATCCCGAATCGACCAGAGGATAGTGCGCCACGCCGGCGTTTGCGACGGGGTCTTTATCGAAGCACAGCCCAGTAGCCGCTTGCGAGCAGCCTGGATCGAAGTGCCCGGCCGCCTTGGTATTTGCCATCGCGGCCGTATCGAGCCAGGAAGGATTGTCAGAAGCAGAGCTGAAAGAACCACTGTTGTTCGAAGTCGGGTTGCGCAAGAAGCTGAGGTTTCCGCCGAACTGGAGCGTGTGCTTTCCTTTAATCCACGACAGGTCGTCCACAAAATTGTGCACAGGTACCTGGAAGCTATTCGTGTTGGTAACTGCCAGACTGGCATTGTTCGATGAGCTGTCGTCGTTGAGGCCGCGGAAAAAGATGGTATCCGAGGAATGGTTCCCAATTTGGCCGAAGCTCTGTCGCGTAAAGCCCCAGCGGAAGTTATTCACAAGAGTTGGCCGGATTACCGCGGAGTAGCCAACGGAAAGTCCTTTGCTGTAGTCCACCTGAGCAACCTCCGGCCCCTGACCGGGCAAGTAGGGTACGCCGCCGTTCGTGTCGTTGCGCAGCCCACCACGCCAAAAGATAGTGTGGTTGCCATTGCTGGTGATCTTGTAATCGGCGCGGGCGATGTACCAATTGGTGTTGATCGCGACTGGCCCGCTGAACCGGTAACCGACGAAGTTCAGGCCGTCACCCACCGAGTTGTCATTCGGAACGTACTTAGCAAACGACTGGAAGTAGGGAATCATCACGCTGGTGCTGATCCCTACCCCTTGTGGATCCATGCCTTTGATCTGGGATGGCGTCAAACCAAAATTGCCGGCTGCGATTGTATGGGTACTGGTTAGGCCCTGGACATTCCCTCCTGGGCACTGCGTGGGATCGGCGCACGTGTACGTGAGCACGCCATCCTGCAACGCCGCACTGGGTACGACGCGGACAACGCTCTGCGCTTCGCGCTGCCGGTGGCCTTCGTAATTGGCAAAGAAGAACAGACGATCTTTCTTGATAGGTCCACCCACGGAGCCTCCGAAATTGTTGCGTAGCAGCTTTGGCGGAGTGTTGGGACTGCCAGCTTGCAATTCCGAGAGCTTGAGAAAATAATCATTGGCGCTGGTGATGGTATTGCGATGGGTTTCAAAGAGTGAACCGTGGAAATTGTTCGTGCCGCTCTTGGTCACTAGGGAAACTTGTGCTCCGGAAGAGCGCCCTTCATCCGCGTTGTAATTCGACGTAGTCACACGGAACTCCTGCACGGAATCCTGGGTGATGGGTAGAACGGACGTGAACGCGTATCCCTTGGTGTCGGCGTTGACGTCCACGCCGTCCAAGGTGATGTTGCTCTGGTCGCTGCGCGCGCCATTCACGGCGCCGCTCCGGGTATCTGTATCCTTGTCAATGTCTGGACGGTTTCCCGTATAAGCGACTCCGGCTTGCAGGGACAGCAATTCCGGGACGTTACCAGCTTCCAAGGGGAGCTCTTTAACTTGAGTTTCGCTGAACGCGCTTCCCAAGGAGGCGTCCGTGGTGTTTAGGGCCACAGCCTGAGCTGAAACTTCAATAATTTCAGCCGCCGAGCCTACCTCCAGCGTGGCATTGACGGTGGCCGGTGAGTTGACCTGCAACTGTAGGTTTTTCTGCTCGAACTTTCGAAACCCCTTCGACTCAATCGTGAGTACATAACTGCCTGGGGGAAGCGCGGGGAATTCGTAGGTGCCAGTACCATCGGTGGCACCCTCGCGGTGCAACCCTTGCGCGCCGTTCGTGACAGTCACTTTTGCGCCGACAATTGCCGCGCCTGTCTTGTCTAAAACCAAACCTCTTACAGAAGATGTTCCAGTCTGCGCGTGCGCGCCGATTGTGACGAGTAAACAAACCACCAGGATTGCGAAGAACGCCTTGCCAAAATTAGAAGACCTCATATACAACTCCTTTCGCGCACCTTCATGGGGTATCAATAATTCATGCGAGGATGCCAAACGGGAAGAGGAAACTTCGACAATACGCCGAAGCGAGATCGTAAAACCGAAATTGAAATTTCCCCGGGCAACCCAGCCACCACTAAATCGAGCTAAGGTTGAGATAACTTTTAGGCCAAAGCGAGGAGGGATGTCAAGGAAACTTATTCTAAATCATTTATCAAATCCGATTTATTCGCCATTTAAATCGATTAGAAAAGAGAAGGATGCTGTCACGATCAGATGGGAAAGCGAGCTCTAGCCAAGGCGGACCAACTTTGCTTCGGTAATAGCAGATATAGCCCGGATAGGTCCGAGTATAGAGGCGGGGACTTCTCCATCCATGCAAACAAGGGAGACAGCGTCGGCTCCGCGCTGGGCTTCGCGGCGACCGAGAGCAAACGTGGCAATGTTGACGCCGAGCTTGCCAAGAGTCGTGCCAATCTGGCCGATGACGCCCGGTTCGTCGCGGTTTCGCAAATAAAGGATAGTGCCTTCGAGCTGGGCTTCCAGCGGAATGCCTTCGATCTGCAGGACACGGGGCGAGCCGTCGTGGTGGACTGTGCCCTCCGCTGTGAACCCAGCCGCAGAGCCGGTTTTTTCCGGAAGGGCGGAGACTTCCAGCGTGTTGGGGAAGCCGTGTTCGCGCTTGCGAGTCTCTTCCACCACGGTTAAGCCTCTTGCGGCGGCCACCGCCGGCGCATTGACAACGTTGACCTTTTCATCCAGGACGGCGTTCAGCGCGCCGGCAAGCACTGCGCTGCGCAGCAGATGCGTTCCGACCTCCGCCACTTCGCCGGCGTAGCGGATGCGAATTCGCGCGGGGCGGGACTCGGCCGCTTGCGAGACGAGTGAACCTAGGCGCTCGGCGAGTTCCAGGTACGGCCGAACGCGGCGGTATTGGTCAGGGGAAAGCGCGGGAAGATTCACGGCATTGCGGATGACGCCTTCCAAAAGGTAGTCGCGGATCTGCAGAGCTACCTGCGTACCCAGCTCTTCCTGGGCTTCGGCGGTGGAACCGGCGACGTGCGGGGTGGTGATCACGTTTGGCAGGCCGATCAGCGGGCAATTCTTCGGCGGTTCTTCGGCAAAAACATCGAGGGCGGCGCCGGCAACGTGGCCACTCTTAATGGCTGCGGCGAGGTCAGCTTCGTTGATGAGTTCACCGCGGGCGGCGTTGACGATGCGAACGCCTTTTTTCATTTTGGCGATGGAGGCGGCATTGATCATGTCGCGCGTTTGCGGGCTGACGGCCGTGTGCAGGGAAATAAAATCGCACTCGGCGAGGAGCTGATCGAGCGGGACGAGTTCGACGGAAAGTTCTCGAGCGGCGGCTTCGCTGATGAATGGATCGAAGGCCACCACGCGCATGTCGAATGCTTCGGCGCGGGAGGCCACTTCGCTTCCAATGCGGCCGAGGCCGACGAGACCAAGAGTCTTGCCGCGCACTTCGGCGCCCGAAGATGATTTTTCCCAGCGGCCTTCACGCATGGCGGCGTCAAATTGGGGGAGTTGGCGAACGAGCGCCAGAAGAAGAGCAAAGGTATGCTCTGCAACGCTGACGGAACTTCCTCCGGGAGTGCTCATGACCAGAACACCGCGCTTGGTGGCTTCGTCGAGGTCGATATTGTCCACCCCTACGCCGGCGCGGCCGACGGCGCGCAGTTTTTTGGCGCAGTCGAGCAAATCGGCGGTGACTTTTGTCGCACTGCGGACGATCAGGGCGTCAGCGTCGGGGAGCTCCGCGTTCAGGGTGCCCTTGGTGGTCAGTACGATGTTCCAGCCTGGCTGCTCCTTGAGAAGCTGCACGCCGCGATCGCTAATCTTGTCCGCTACGATAACTTTCATGAGCCCCGTCGTCTCCAGCGGGTTTTTCCCGCAAAGTGTAAGTAATCCAAGTTAGCGAGCCATTGCTGCGGTGTCAAATAACGATGGCTGATTTAAGTTCGAGTCGCAACAAACCATTCCTTCGCGGCGGATTTCGCGGTCTGCTATATTCAATGGCGCGAGGAACCCAAGATGAGTCTTGCGGAAAAAATTCAGAAGGACCTGGTCGAGGCCATGCGCGCGAAAGACGAATTACGTTTAAGCGTGCTACGCGGGATCAAATCCGCGATCCAGTACAAGGAATCCGAAAAAATCCGTGCGATCGATGAGGCCGAATCCATTCAACTATTGCAAACGCTCGTAAAACAGCGGAAGGAGTCGATCGACCAGTTCACCAAGGGGAATCGCCTGGAGCTCGCCCAAAAGGAGACGAAGGAACTCGCGATCATCGAATCGTATCTGCCCGCCGGTGCGAGCGCGGCGGAAATGGATGCGGCGATCACGAAGGCGATCTCCGAAACCGGTGCGAATTCCATCAAGCAGATGGGCGCAGTGGTGAAAGGCGCCAAGGCGGCGCTGGAAGGCAAGACCGTTGACGGCAAGGTGCTCAGCGATCGGGTGCGCGAGCACCTTTCGAAATTGGGCTGAGAATTCGCAGCATCGTTGGCATGCCGCTCCCGCAAACCATCGCAATGCGCTTTACAGAAGAGGACGCGGGTTACGTGACCGTGCGTCCGGTGGTGAAGCAAACGTTTCGGCTTGGTGAACTTGCGGACATGGTTGTGAGCGTGACGGGGAAGAATGTCGCGCGAGTGCAGCAAATTCTTCGAGCTGGCACGGTGGTCTATAACGGGTATCGCTATTGGTGGGAGGGATTCGCTGGCAACGAAGGGGAAATCGCCAGCCTGCTGAGCGTTTTCCCGGGTGACGATCACGCGCTGCCCTTCGACGCGACCCGCGTGACGGCTGTCTCGCTCGAGATTGGCGGCGGCACGCAGCGTACTTTGGTTGGCATTGCGCGCGGTGAAGCTACCGTCAGAAAGCTATTTTACAAGCGGAGTCCCTGGGACATCTTGCTCGGCGCCGCAAAAGATTCAAGTCCGCGTTACGAGAAGTATTCGCATGCGGAGCGCGCCGATGTCTATCGGAGCCCGCTTTCCTTTGAGGTGGCCTCGACTCTCATGAGAGAAGTGGCATATGCTTCGCCGCGAGGCTTGCGAAAGAAATTGACCACGCTGCAGCCTCCCGCCGCCATCTTATTTTTCATCCCTCGAACGAAATCAGCCGGGGCAGGATCTACACCCTAGAATTGGACTCGCGATGACGCCAACTTCAGAGAATCTCCACGCTCGCAACAGCTACGCTCTTGCGTCGCTGCGCATTGGCGTGGGTTTGCTTTTCTTGCTGTTTGGCCAGTACAAAGTTTTCGGCACCGCTTTCACTCTTCACGGCGGCTTCCAATTCTGGATAAACAAATTCCTCGAAGGCGGAGCTTACCCGTTCATGGCGCCCATTCTCCGTGGCTTTGTACTCCCGCATGCCACGGCCATCGCTTTCCTGGTGGCTTACAGCGAATTCGCCATCGGGCTGGGACTCACTTTCGGCGTGCTCGTGCGTTCCGCAAGTTTCTGTGGCCTGATCTTGATGCTCACCATGCTTCTTTCTTCGGACTATCCCGGTGCGGGAGCGCCCTTCTGGCAATATTTCGGAGCCAGCCTGAGCCACTCAGTCTTTGCGCTATGCTTCATCGCATTTCTGGCAGACCGCTCGGACTCAGTGTGGTCAGTCAAGGTGCTGTGGACAACTCGTGCTGGCGTCAGTGGAAACAAAAACTAGTGAGTGACAGGTTTTAGCACCGCGGTATTGCGCTCATCGCCGCCAATAACGCGATAGAGCTTCTTCAGGTCTTCGACCTTACTTAGTGGCACGCTCAGCTCTTTCACCTCAAACGTCCGCGTATACTTCAGCGTGTTCCCGTTCACTTCCGTCTTGCTGTGATAGCTGGCGAAGCTGTAGTCCGCGTTCACCGGAGGCGGCAAATCATCCACTTCGTAGCCCGGCGGCATCGTGATTTCAAATGTGTCGACGTCCCGCTGCGGGCCGGAAAATTCGACCGGGTATTTCCGCGGTTCTTTGGTTTCGGGCAACTCTCTATTTTTGCTGCCAATCAGCCGCGGCCTCACGAGCATAAGATTGCCGGCATTCTTCGCGTAGTTGGGGGCTGTGATCGAATAGTTGTATTCAAAAGGAAGACTGTTTACTTGCAGGTTTGTCACCGTGGCTCGGGTAATGTGAAATTCGGCGAGTGAATGCGCCAGGAGGGTCTCGATGGGTTTGATTCTATCGGCTTCCTTTGAAGCGCTACGCAATTCATAGCGTTGATAGTTCGCTGAATCTCCCAGGCGGATTTCCTGGATATCTCCCTTCAAGTTTCCCGAAGGATCGAGCGCCATCTTGGCTGAGCGAGTGATTCCGCTCTTGGCTGGCGAAAGATCGGGCAAGCGAACCAAGTCCCCGCCGTCCGGTGTGACCAGCAAAGCATAGTTTCCCTGTAGCGCGCCACGAAGATGACCGAAAGGAGTGTACTCATCTGTGGGGTCGAAGATGAGGAGGCGACCCAGCTTGGGGTGCACCAAGATGGCCTCCAGCGACGGATCATTCGAATTTTCTGGAAGCCTGACCGCGAGAATGGCGTGGTTGAACCAGAATGGTGAAGCCGGCATGGCCGAACCGACTACTCCGCGCCTGGTGTTCACGATTACGTAGTAGGAGTCGATGCCACTCTCTTTGAGCATCGCGCTAAGCAGAGTTGCCTTGTCTTTGCAGTCTCCGTAGCGATGCGTAAAGACATCTGCGGCTGCGTGGGGTTGCCAGCCTCCGATTCCTAGTTCAATTCCCACATAGCGAATGTCGCTCTGCAAGAATTGCGCAAGAGCCTGCATCTTCGCGAGCTCAGTCGTGAGATTAGCGGTCAGGGCAACCACACGCTGTTTGATTTCGGGAGAGGCATCTCTCCGCCCGTTCGCCAACCCTGTTTCCCACTTGCCGACGTCACCCCAATTGATAAATCCGCCGTTCTGGCTGCCGCCAGGAGGCAAGAACGCCACGAGCATTTGCCCTACTAAACCCCTTAGCGGGGGCATCTCTGGCTCCCAGCGGACTTCCGGTACGTTCTTCACAACCCACTGCCACTGGTTGGTGCCGACGGGAGTCGGAGCGACGTCGGGATGATTGATCCAAACAGCTTTGTATTCCCATCCGGGGGGAAGTTGCACGGTATAGCGTGCTTCGCTCGTCGGATATGTCCACTGAAATACCCAGTGGCCTTGAAGAACATACGGACGTTCCTGGTATTCGATCTCGTAACCAACGATGTTGCCGGGTTCCGAGGCAGGAATTTTTAGTATTTTCTCTCTTAAATCCGAGGCTAGAATTCCATTTTCAATGTCAAACGCCGCGGTCTCGGCTGCGTCCTTGTCTTTAACCTCGAAATCCTTCCCCTGCGCGGGAATACACCATCCCCGCATGGCCCCGACTTTTGTAGCGCTGCTAGGATACGCGCGGGCAGTGCCAAACCCGCGGCCGTCCGGCCTGAGGATTTTGTAGGCGCGCCGCTCGAATCCTTTCATCTTGCCGTCGGACTGAACAATCGTCACCTCTTCGGAATAGAGAAGGATCGCGTCGGTTTTCTCGTCATGCGGAGGCAAAGGTGCGGTCGCGGCGGCGTGCATCCACGCCGGCGCATCATTGGCGGAAGCGGCTGGAATTCCGGCGACGGTACTAAGGAAAACCGCGCAAATGATAATTCGTGCCGGATTCCGCATACAAATCTCAGTGGCTTGCGGATACTTCGCCAGGTTGCAAAACAATCTGTTGATCATCCTGAATTCTCACATTCTGAAAAAATCCACGCAGCGCCGCATATTTATCTTTTGGAAGTATCATCAAGTCGCAGCGCAACTCTCTTCGAATATGAAGACTCCCATTCTTGCTCTCCATCTTTACTGAATACTCGGCTGCTTTGGCGTCCAGGTCTACATCCTTCGGCAAGCTGCCCACTTGCCAGCCCAAAGGCAACTCAATCGTAAGATCATCAATCAGCCTGTAAGGGTAAATAAAATAGATCGGCCACACACGGTTGGCGTGTTCAAAAAGATGCTTCTCCGTGGCCCCAAACAGGCCCACTGGAAAAAGCACTCTCCGCCCTGCGGACGCGACCCAGCCTGGCACCTTAAGAGCAAATTCCGCGACCAGCGGCGCCTCCGAGGCGCTCCAGTCGGGTTTGTTGGACAATTCCACTTCAGTTCCCGTTGGGATGTACTCTTTCACCTGTTCTTCCAGGAATTTCTTTCGTTCGGTGTCGTCCTCGTTTCGCTGTCCGCTCCGGCGCGATAGGGCCTCCAAGCCCGTGTATGTCAATTTCATTTTGCCTTCGAGCACGCCTTCGCTTGTCAGCTTTAACTCTGCGCTTCGCTCAACATGGGAGACGTTGCTGTCAGGAAGTGTCGTTTGGATCCAGGTGCCCCCATCCTTATCCAGCGTGCGGCCGGGTGTACCGGTCTCAACCCAGGGCAATAGTCCGAAGGGTGTAAACGCCGCCCCGGGATCTAGATATAGATCCTTCCCGTTCAATTTCACCAAAACCACGTTTGAATCCAGCTCGCGGCTGTTTATGCGCTCCTTTAGGAAAAAATATTCACGCCGATTTGACACCAGCGCTGGATACGCCTCGAATCCCGCGGCGCGGGCCAACCCCAAGAACAACCATGTGATATCCGCTCCCCATCCGTACCCCTCATTCCACAATTCTTCGACATCTTTGATCTCTTTTTGTCTGTCGCGCTTAATTTCCTCTTGGGATCTGCGAACTTCGTAGCTCAGATTTCGGATTTTTTGCGTTCGCGCGTAAATCTTCCGCAATTTTTCCTCGGGCGAGTCGTTGGGAGAAACAATCTGCGCCACCGCCTGCTCCATCGCTTTCCGCTTGCCAACAAAGCCTTCAACACGATCGCTCTGCTTCTTGCTGAATTTCTTCCAGTATTTCTCGATGTCCTGTTCGGGCATCTCATCGTGATAAATGAAATCCACGCGGAACTTCAACTCGTTCGGTGGAGGCATATGATCTTCGATTAGGAATGCCGGCACATCCTGAGTCGTCATGCGAACAATATGGTCAGGTCCTTCCTTGGGAGGCTCCGTGCCTTTTGGCAAGCCGGCAGGCCATGACCACTGTACGGTCCATGGGGAACGCTGATAGGGTTTCAGAGTGAACAGCGCACGCTTGGTGAATAGTTCTTCACTGAGAAGCCAATGGGAAGAAAAAATGTAGTTGTCCTCAAAATCATAATTGAAGTGATATTCAATGATGCTGCCCACCGCTACTTCAGGCATCGTAAGCGTCTTGGCGAGATATTTTAGCGTTTTGGACTTGACGATTGTGTTTTCAAAGACTTTTCCATCAAAATTGACGACCGAACCATCGGGCCGGATGGTCCGCGCTCGGATTCCGGAGACGCTGGTCCGGCCTTTCTCGAAGGGAATCTCGACGTTCGCGTGGTTTCGCCCTTCCTCGGTCAGAATCTTAATTCGCACATAGTTGTATTCAGTCGCGGCGCGTGTGGATCTGCTGCCTGAGATGCCGCTGTCATTGCGGTCGACTTGTCGATAGAGATAGATTGCCGGTGCGCCCGGGGCCAAAGGCTCGCTGGTCATCTTGAGTTCTTCCGGCGTAATGGGCTGCCATTCATCCCCGCTCACCTGCCCCGCGTTTCGCAGCATCGCTCCCACAAGCAATACGGCTACGAGCAACAGCACTCGGCGATATCTCACGTCTGAACTCCATTGTTTGATTTAGAGGAATGCAGAATTCCAGGGACGGCGGGAATGGCACCGGATCCTACAGCTCGAGAAACGGGCCGCTCGGCGGTCACTGGTCGTATTGACGCATTCGCGGTCGTCCGCGCACTGAGAGGGTCCCGTCCCATGGGCTGTGTTGCTGACCTGAGCAACGTATACCGCGGGACACTACAAGGATGCTATCCCCATGTCAATAGTATTGGGGCACTCACCCTCTCCCATCGATGAGGATTCTCTTCCCCGCTTCGCCCACCTGCGGCATAATCCCCCCGCACAGGCCACATTGGCATTCGATGCTGGCGAGCGGGGAGGATTCATTGAGCGA
>Ga0209698_10006510_pt1 | contig 12394 bp, 10 predicted proteins | sample LitLauG_LLR_2012_FD_187203 | JGI IMG/M metagenome (GOLD analysis project Ga0209698, IMG submission 187203) | Freshwater sediment microbial communities from Pennsylvania, USA - Little Laurel Run_MetaG_LLR_2012 (SPAdes) (version 2) | ecosystem: Environmental > Aquatic > Freshwater > Creek >...
GCTGAAACGCGCTTCCTACCTGGATCTGCTGCAGGCGGAAACCCGCCGCGGATTGCAGCAGGGAACGGCGGTGACCGTGCTTCTGATGCAATTTGGGAAGCGGAGCGCGCTGGTGAAGGAATTTGGCGAGCCCGCGGTCGAGGCCGTCATGGAGCAGATCGGCCAGCTCTTCTCCGCCAACATTCGCAGCAACGATCTGGCCTTTCGTTATGAAACGACCACAGTCGCGTTGGTCCTGGGAGACACGGGCGAAAAAGAAGCGCTGCTGGCGGTCGAAAAGCTGCGGCGGCTGCTGTCAGAAGTCAAATTTCCGGGCAAGGCTCAGGGCGTCGAATTCAGCGCCGGACTGGCGCAAGCCGTCATGCGGCAACACTACGATCCGGTCGACATCGTCACGGAAGTAGCAAACCGCGCCGATCAGGCCATGGAGCAGGCGATGGCGGAAGGACCCGGGCAAGTCGTTAGCCTGGCTGCCCAGTTCGCGAGCTCTGCCGCCGTGGCGTAGGTCAAGGTTTCAAAGTTACAAGGTTCCCAAGTTTCAAGGAACAACCATGCGTACTCACTCCCGAAACCTTGTAACCCTGCAACTTTGAAACCTGCCTTTCTGATGTCCCCGTCCAACTGTTAAACTAAAAAGTTGGCTTCTGGCCAGCCATCTCTTCTATCTAGCAGGACTCATGTTGAAACCCGGTGATATTGCCATTGTGAGCGGGGTACGCACGCCCTTCGGACGCTACTGCGGGAAAATCAAAGACTACACGGCGCAGGAACTCGGTGCGGTGGCGGCGAAAGCGGCCATCGAACGCGCCGGAATCGATGCGAAGGAATTCGATCATGTTGTGTTCGGCAACGCGCAGCAGACGACCGGGGACGCGCTCTACGGGGCGCGGCATGTTGGATTGCGCGCCGGCCTGCCGATTGAAACTCCGGCCATGACCGTGAACCGGCTCTGTGGCTCGGGCATGCAGGCGATTGTCAGCGCCGCGCAGATGATTCAAACCGACGAAGCGAAGACGGTGCTGGCCGGCGGCATGGAGTCGATGTCGCAAGCGCCCTTTGTGATTCGCGGGCGCGACGGGTTCACGCTGGCGCCCGGCGGCAAGCTGGAAGACTCGCTCATGGTCGCGCTGCTCGATACCTATTGCGGCCTCTACATGGCGAATACCGCCGAACTCTACGCCGAGCAGCAGGGAATCACGCGCCAGGCGCAGGATGAGCTCGCTCTGCGTTCGCAGCATGGGGCGGACGCGGCCTACAAGGACGGGCGTCTGCAGGAAGAACTCACTCCGGTGCCGTTGCGAAATTCAAAAGGCGAACCCACCGGCGAATCGCTGACCGAAGACGACCACCGGCGTCCGCAGACCACGATGGAAGGGTTAACCAAGCTGCGCCCTGCATTTGGCAAAAACGGCACGGTGACGGCGGGCAACGCCAGCGGCATCGTGGACGGCGCGGCGGCGGTGGTGGTGATGTCGCTCGAGCAGGCGCAGAAGCGCAATCTCAGTCCGCTCGGACGGATTGTGAACTGGGGCATCGCGGGGGTCGAACCGAAGCTGATGGGACGTGGGCCGGTGCCCGCGACGAAGATCGCATTGCAGCGGGCCGGGCTGACTTTGGACTACATCGACTTGATCGAAGTGAACGAAGCGTTCGCCGCGCAGTATCTGGCGGTCGAAAAAGAGCTCGGCCTCGACCGCGAGAAAGTCAACGTCAACGGCGGGGCGATCGCCCTGGGCCATCCGCTGGGTGCGACCGGCACCCGGCTGGTGATCACGCTGCTGTACGAGTTGCGGCGGCGGAAGAAGAAGTATGGTCTCGCAACTGCGTGCATCGGCGGCGGGCAAGGGATTGCTATGGTGGTGGAAAGCTTTCAGTGATTTCTCCGTGACGGAAAAGGCTTTAACCACAGAAGTCACAGAGGAACACAGCGGCATCGCTCGGTTTTCTCTGTGGTTCTCTGTGACCTCTGTGGTTGAAAAAGGACTCATATGGAAATCAAAAAGGTCGGCGTTCTAGGTTGTGGTCTCATGGGCTCTGGCATCGCGCAGGTCGCGGCGATGGCCGGGTTTGATGTGTCGGTCCTCGAGGTTGAGCAGAAGTATCTCGACAAGGGCTTTGCCGGAATTGAAAAGTCGCTGGCCAAGTTCGCCGAGCGGCCGGTGGACAAAGGCGGCATCACGGCGCAGCAGAAAGACGCAATCCGGGCGCGGCTGAAGGGGACGACCAACCGGCAGGACCTCGCCGATTGCGACATTGTCATCGAAGCCATCATCGAAAACGTGCAGCAGAAGCGCGACATGTACGACTCGCTCGACGGGATCGTGAAGCGCGAGGGAATTTTCGCCACCAACACATCCTCGATCTCGGTGACCGAGCTGATGGCCGCGACCAAGCGTCCGGAGCGCTTCATCGGCCTGCACTTCTTCAATCCCGTGCCGCTTATGAAACTGGTCGAGGTGGTGAAGACGATTGCCACCGCGCCCGATGTGTACGACGCTGCCTACGAGTTCGCCAAGAAGCTGGGCAAGGTACCGGTGCGCACCTCCGACAAGACCGGCTTCATCGTGAACCGGCTGCTGGTGCCCTATCTGCTCGATGCGATCCGCGCCTATGAAGAGGGCGTGGGCTCGATCGAAGACATCGACAACGCCATGAAACTCGGCTGCGGCTATCCGATGGGGCCGTTCACGCTGCTCGATTTCGTCGGCCTCGATACGACCTACTACATCACACAGGTGATGTATGACGAATTCAAAGAACGCCGCTTCGCCTCGCCGCCGCTGTTGAAGCGCCTGGTCATGGCGGGCTGGTACGGGCGAAAGACCGGCCGCGGGTTCTATGATTACGCGAACCCGGAGAAGCCGGTAGCCGGGAAATTCTGAACGTGTCGAGCGAGCCTGCGATGAAGCGCTCAGGTTGGGTGACAGGAGTGACGGTGATCCAGTTGCTGCTGGCGCTGACGCTTGCGGGAGTAGCGGTCTACCTGCTGGTGCTCGCGCGCTCGCCCGCGATCCTGAACGAAAAAGACGGAGCCGATGCCGCGCACGGTCTGCGCATCGCAGCTGCGATCTGTGCTCCGCTGGCCCTCATCTATCTCGTCTCCGTCTACGGCCTCTGGAAAAATAAGCTGTGGGCATGGTGGCTCGGCTTTCTGCTGAACCTGGCAGCGGCCGGCACGCTGGTCTACAGCGTGATCGACGACGGCTGGCGAAACAGCGATGCGACTGACATTGCCTTGCCGGTTGTGTTCATTGTTCTGTTGGCTCTGTTTGTGATGCCAGCTGTGCGCAGGCATTACTGGATTGGCAGCGCGCGGATGAACGGTGATTTATCTAATGTGTCATGCTGATGAGCGAAGCGAAGGACCTCTGCACTCCGGTGCTGCGGGCAAAATGCATAGGTTCTTCGCTCCGCTCAGAATGACAGAGGTTTGTAGTCGCACCTTAGAAGCAGGCAATTTCGCGGAAATTAAATTTATGAGCTACGAAAATATCCTGGTCGAAAAGAAAAACTCCATCGCCTACGTAACCGTCAACCGCCCTAAGGTGCTCAACGCACTCAACATGGCGACCATGGAAGAGTTGCGGGCTGCGTTTCACGACATCAAAAACGATGCGGCGATCCGGGTAGTGATCTTTACGGGCGCGGGCGAGAAGGCGTTCATTGCGGGCGCTGACATCGGTGAACTGGCTAAGCACGATGCCGTGTCGGGCAAGGAATACACCCATCGAGGGCAATCGGTACTGAACCTGATCGAGAATCTCGGCAAGCCAGTGATCGCCTGCATTAATGGGTTTGCCCTCGGCGGCGGATGCGAGATTGCCATGGCCTGCACCATGCGTCTCGCCAGCGACAACGCCAAACTCGGCCAGCCGGAAGTGAAGCTCGGTATTATTCCCGGCTACGGTGGGACGCAACGTTTATCGCGGCTGGTTGGCAAAGGTCTCGCCATGCAGATGGTGCTGGCTGGCGAGATGATCACCGCGCAGGAAGCACATCGCATCGGCTTGGTAAACGAGGTAACAGCCCCAGCGGATTTGATCCCGCGTGCCGAAGCCATCGCCGCCAAGATCATCGCCAACGCGCCGCTGGCCGTGCAGTTTGCCATGGAGGCGGTCAACAAAGGCATAGAGATGACGCTGGCCGAGGGACTGTTTCTGGAGGCGGTTTTGTTCAGCGTGGCCTGCTCGTCGGAAGATAAGAAGGAGGGCACGACGGCATTTCTGGAGAAGCGTCCGGCAGTGTTCAAAGGGAAGTGAACCCGGCTCACCACGGAAACACAGAGAACACCACTGAAAAAGACACTCAAACCTGAACGACCTCCTGAACCATCGGTCCGTGCGATCGAAGGCAACCTCAGCGCCGCGGGCAAGCGGTTTGCGATTATTGTTTCCCGCTTTAACGCTTTCATCACGGAGAGGCTGTTGCAAAGCGCCTACGACGGCCTGCTGCGCTCGGGCGCGAAAAAGAACGACGTCGTGCTGGTCCGCGTTCCTGGCTCGTTCGAAATTCCCTCCGCCGCCCGCACCCTCGCCGAAACCAAGAAGTACGACGCGATCCTCTGCATCGGCTGCCTCCTCCGAGGCGACACCGCGCACTACGACGTGATCGTCAACGAAGTGACCCGCGGCATCGGCCAATCGGCGCAGGAAACCGGCGTCCCGCACGCATTCGGAGTCCTGACCTGCGACACGCTCGAGCAGGCAATCGACCGCGCCGGCCTGAAGATGGGCAACAAGGGTTTCGAAGCCGCGCTCGCAGCCGTCGAGATGGCGAATCTGAAAACAGCCGTCAGCCATCAGCCCTCAGCCCTCAGGAAAACAGGTCGCAGGCCTCAGGTCTCAGGTGGCAGGAAAGGCAAGGCCGCTTCCGCCGCGAAGAAGCGAAAGTCCCGCTCCTGACTCTGCACTCCTTCGCTTTACAACCGTCCTGTAAACTGATGTCACCCTCAACCGTGCCAAGGGTTTTCCTGATGGCTGACGGCTGACGGCTGAGAGCTCTATGGGTACCCGCCGCAAATCCCGCGAACTGGTTCTGCAGATGCTCTTTCAGGCCGACATGGGCAAGCAGACCGCCGACGTTGTCCGGAAGACTTTCTGGGCCGAGCGCACTAATGTCGATGATGAGGTACGGGGTTTTGCCGACGACCTGTTTCGCCTGGCGAGCGACCGTCTCACCGAGATCGACGGCCTGATCGAGAAGCACACCCAGCACTGGCGCATGGACCGCATGGCCACGGTCGATCGCAATGTGCTGCGCGAAGCAGTGGCGGAGTTCTTGGGCTATCCCGAGACGCCGCGCGCCGTGGTCATCAACGAAGCGCTCGAAATCGCGCGCAAGTTTTCAACCCCGGAATCCGTCCAGTTCATCAACGGCGTGCTCGACAGTGTCGGCAAAGACGTGGGCGGGTAGGCTGGCGACCCTCCTCCTGCGATAACCACTGGCTCCGCACATCTTCTGCCTTCCAAGTTCGGCTAGTGTGCCGGCTTTGCGCGGACAAGAGTGTCCGCGCTACGCAATCACTGCGGCTTGATGGCGATCAGGTTCGGGAAACAGGGGGGCGCACTTGCGGAATTGCACATGCTGTTGTTGGTGTTGATGTTGACGTAGGGCACCTGCTGGAAGTCTCCGCCGCTCAACGTGTTGATGATGTGCACCGAACCACTCGTACACTGCGGGGCAGCAGGGGGAGGAGGACTCGAATACGCCTCGCAGGCGGCTACGAACACCTGGCTTCCGTCGGTCGAGGCCGATGCCGCCACTGGCAATCCGTTATTGACCAGAGCGATAGGCGTAGTGGTTTTTTGGTTCAAATCCGCAACCAACACTGCCGGAACGTTCTTCGCCACCACGATGAGCTGCGAACCGTTACCAACCACCCGCATGTAGAGCGGATCGAAGGTACCCACACCAAGATTGAAGGAGGGACCGATGGAAACAAGAGGATTGGAGACAACGGGTGGATTGCACGTCAACGAGTTCGTAAGAAATTTGCTCGGTGCCTGCGTGAAATCTGTGGTCAAGACTTCAATGTTTGGCGGCTCAATCGCGAGAATGTTCTGGACCAGGGAAGGCGCATTGTGGTTCGGCCCACCGTTGAAGACCAAGGGTGGCCCATTGGCCTGCACGTCGGGTAGTGGAAAGATCTTCAGCGGTACAGCAGAGGTCGGGCCATTGCCCAGACTCAGAGCGGGAATTCCGGGCAGGGAGCAGGTGGAGAAGGCGCTAATCGATGCTGCTGGATCTCCGGCAACATAGGCAAAGCTACCATCGGCAGAGAATGCTACATCAGTGGCGGAGGTCGAAATCGGGACCGCGGCCAACGCGTCGACCGCCGAGTAGATGTACAGACTGCCAGCATTGGTCAGAATGAAGATCTTCATCTCGTCCGGCGAGAACGCTGCAGCGGTGGCGGTTCCGCTGGGCAAGATCAGGTCGACGGGCCCAGCGGAAGTGGACAAGGCGCTATAGATGTAGACCTGAGAGGGAACGGAATTTCCGTCGGAGACTACCACGCGATTCCCGTCTGGCGAAATCGCCAGCACGGTGCCGCACAGTGAGATGTTGCAGGGAGTTGAGGCGGAAGAGACCGGGGCCACGGTAAGGGAACTGGCGCCGACGTCCAGGTACATCAGGCCTTGATCACTGCCGAAGTAGATGCGGGCACCCTGCTCGTTGAACATCATGGAGTTGGGCGTCCGGGGCATGCTCGCGCTCACGCCGAGGGGGGTCGAGCCGGGGGTGACCGCAAAGGTGACGCTGGAGCAGCCCACGCCCGTGCCGCAGTCCTTGGTCGCCGTCCACGCGGTATAAGTGGGGAGCTTGGTCGCGGTAACGCTGGCCGTGATCACGCCATATCCGGGTTGGCCGTTGGGCAGGTTTCCATTGGAGGCGTAAACCGGCAAACCAGGCAACACTCCAATGTTGCAGGTCGGCGGAGTGCACGCAGCAGAGATATCGGCGCTGCCCTGGTTCGTCCGGACCGTAATCGCATTACTCCCGGTTGTGTTCGATGCGGTTGAAAAATTTGCCACTTCCGGATTCGACGAACTCCAGGTCAGAGGCGGGGTTGCAAGCATCACGCCGACGCTGTCGAACACCGTGGCCTGGATCGTCTTGGTGCCTCCATTGTTGGTCGAGAACGAATTCCCCGTTCCTCCCTGAATCTGCAGCCGGATATAACTGACCAGGCAGGTCGTGTAGTTGACTGGGGTGCTGCTGGTCCCCGATACGCTGGCGAAAAGCTGGGTTATGCCGGGAGTCTTGGCGGTGACTTGCGTCTGGTTCTTCAGCAGACCCGTGACGTTATCGACCGTGAGCACATTTGCATTCGAGGTAGACCAGGTCAAGGGTCCGACCGTGTCCGTAATGTCGCGCTGGTTGATGTCAAGGGCGGTCGCCTGGTAGTCCCAGGTCTGACCCTGCGAGAAGCAATCGAACTGCGGCGGGCCCTGAGGATCAAGGCGGCTGACCTGGATGCTGTCGATATGTTGATGGACGTACACGATCGTCTCGGCACTCGTGACGCCATCGACCGTCGCCTGGACCAGGGCAATCCCCGGTACCCCCGGGGAGCAGACCGTCGCTGTCACGTCCCAGGAACCAGCGCAAGCCGCGCCCGCGCTCGTGATGCTGAGAGGGGCTGGATTCGAGTTTCCGCTGGTCACGGTAAATTGAATCGCGTTGGCAATTACGGTCGAGCCCAAGGCGTTCTTAGCCGTCGCGGTGAAAATCGGAGTGGCCCCGATGTCGATGGATAGGCTTCCGCCCGGCGAAAGTGTTACCGCTTGCACGTTTTCGCCTGGGTTGCCGCCGCTGTTGCTGCCGACGCAGCCCGTCAGGGACGCGGTGAAGCAAATGGCCAGTAATATAAGGATACCGGTACCACTACGATGCATGAACCCTCCTCGCGCCGGGTGTCCCGACGCGAGCCTCACGTGGGGTGGAAAACTGTCAGTGTAGAAGGTCATCTGTCAGGTTTCAAGGTTGCAAGGTTGCAAAGTTTCAAGGACAAGGGGTCGGCGGTGCACACTTTCAAGCAGCTCAGGACCTTGAAACCCTGAACCTTGAGATTTTGGAACCTGCTCTTTCTTCGATGCGTTGAAGAGTGGTTGACGATGTGCAGGTGAGTTGCTATTATCAAAAGGTTCCGCGAGTTAAGTCTGGCTTGCCTGTGTGCGGTAGCTTGTTGTGCTGCGCAACCTGCGTCGGCGACAAGTTCCGGGAAAACCTTGGCTGAGCTTTGAGGAAGTACGGACTCGGTTGGAAGTTGGGACCGGGGACGCCCTCGCTGAAACGTCCTGCGAAAACCTCCGCGCCCGCAGTCGCGGGAATCACGCGAGGCTATGCAGGGGAAAGCAGACGAAACGGAACGCCTCCGAGCCTGAATGGGGTGAGGCGTGGCGTCACCGTCGTCGGCGATTAGTTTGGAATCCAAAATTCTCACCGGCATGGTGTGCGGGAGAGTATGGCTGGGCGCAATCAGCCTGTGCCAGAACCGAGGCGGGGTCAACTCCGTCTCTGCGGAAATGTGCGGTTGCGCGTAGAGACGCGGTTTGCCGCGTCTCCAAGGAGCAGCGAGAGTGCCTACGTTTAATCAGTTGGTGAAGTCGGGCCGCGAGCGGCCCCGTTACAAAACGGCCAGTCCGGCGCTGCAGTCCTGCCCACAAAAACGCGGGGTCTGCACGCGCGTGTACACGCAGACGCCCAAGAAGCCGAACTCGGCCCTGCGCAAAGTCGCCCGGGTTCGCCTGACCAATGGAATTGAAGTGACGACCTACATCCCCGGTGTCGGCCACAACCTGCAGGAGCACTCGATTGTGCTGATCCGCGGCGGCCGCGTGAAAGATCTGCCGGGCGTGCGCTATCACGTAGTGCGCGGGACGTTGGATGCGACGGGCGTGGCCAACCGTCAGCAAGGACGATCGAAATACGGCGCGAAGCGCCAGAAGAAAGCCTAAGAGTCGAGGTTTCAAGGTTTCAGAGTTTCAAAGACATCCAGCGCAGTAGATCCTTTGAAACCTTGAAACTCTGCAGCTTTGAAATCTGGAAATTGGAGCGCGAAAAGAACACATGCCCCGTAAAGGACATACTCCAAAGCGGACGGTCGAGGCCGATCCAGTCTATGGATCGGACCTGGTGACCAAGTTCATCAACTCGATGATGTGGCAGGGCAAGAAATCGACGGCCGAGGGCATCTTCTATAAGTCGCTCGAGAAGTTGCAAGAAAAGGGCGGCGACGAGGCCCTCAAGCTGTTCAAGAAGGCGGTCGAGAATGCCAAGCCGCTGCTCGAAGTCAAGACGCGCCGCGTCGGTGGAGCGAACTACCAGGTTCCGATCGAAGTCGGTCCGGACCGCCGGACGTCGCTCGCGATCCGTTGGCTCGTGAGCTATTCCCGTGAGCGCGGCGAAAAAGGAATGATCGACAAGCTGTCGAACGAATTGCTGGATGCCGCCAACGGCAAAGGCGCCGCCATCAAGAAAAAGGAAGATGTGCATCGCATGGCGGAAGCGAATAAGGCCTTTGCGCATTACCGCTGGTGATGCAGCTATTGGCTCTTAGCTGTTAGCTCTTGGCTTGATCGGAGCTGATTCAGCTAAAGGCTAAGAGCTAAGAGCTAAATTTCGGAGCCCCAGAAAGCAGAGTAGAGAAAGAGCCGTGCCCAGAACAGTCCCATTAGAACGTTGTAGAAACATCGGCATCATGGCCCACATCGATGCTGGCAAGACCACTACGACCGAGCGCATCCTGTTCTATACGGGCAGGACGCATCGCATCGGCGAGGTGCATGAAGGCACGGCCACCATGGACTGGATGGAGCAGGAGCAGGAGCGCGGCATTACGATTACTTCCGCCGCCACCACCTGCACGTGGCGCGATATCCGCATCAACATTATTGATACGCCCGGCCACGTCGACTTCACGGCCGAGGTGGAGCGATCGCTGCGCGTGCTCGACGGTGCTGTCGCCGTATTTGACGCCGTGCATGGCGTCCAGCCGCAGTCGGAAAAAGTTTGGCGTCAAGCCGACAAATATGGCGTCCCGCGAATTTGCTTCATTAACAAGATTGACAAGATGGGTGCTGATTTCGAGCACGCCGTCGATACCCTCCGCAAGCGCCTCAATGCCAAGCCCGTTGCTATCCAGATCCCCATCGGCCAGGAAGACAAGTTCAGGGGTGTGGTTGACCTCATCGAAATGAAATCGATCATCTGGCAAGATGACACCATTGGAGCTGAATACATCACTGGCGATATTCCTGCCGAACTGCAGAAAAAGGCTGAAGCCGCTCACGCGCTGTTGGTTGAAACTGTCGCCGAGAACGATGATCAGATTCTCCATAAGTTCCTGGAAGGCGAGGCCATTTCCGCCGCTGAACTTCGTGCCTCTCTGCGCAAGTCCACGATCGAGCTGAAATTATTTCCAGTTGTGGTCGGCACCGCATTCAAGAACAAAGGCGTGCAGCCCTTGCTGGACGCAGTCGTAGACTATCTGCCTTCGCCGCTTGATGCAGGCGAGGTTCATGGGACCAACCCTGATAACGGCGAGACGATCACGCGTCAACCGGCGGATGGTGAGCCCTTTTCCGCTCTGGCCTTCAAGATCATGGCCGATCCGTTTGTCGGCCAGCTTACCTTTATCCGCGTCTATTCCGGTCAACTGAAGTCGGGCGAAGCTGTGCTCAACGCTGGCCGTGGACGCACCGAGCGCATTGGCCGGCTATTGAAGATGCATGCCAACAAGCGCGAAGACATCAATGAGATTTTGGCGGGCGATATCTGTGCGGCGGTGGGCTTGAAGAATGTAAGCACCGGCGACACGATTTGCGAAGAGAAGCACCCTATCGCCTTGGAAAACATTACCTTCGCGGTCCCGGTGATTTCCGTTGCGGTGGAGCCGAAGACCAAGGCTGACCAGGAAAAAATGGGTATGGCGCTGAACCGCCTCGCTCAGGAAGATCCTACCTTTAAGGTTCACACCGATCCTGACAGCGGACAGACCATCATCAGCGGTATGGGCGAACTGCATCTTGAAATCATTGTCGACCGCATGATGCGTGAGTACAAAGTCGAAGCCAATGTTGGCAAACCGCAGGTAGCCTACCGCGAAACCATCCGCAGGAAATCCGAAGCAGAGGGCAAATACATTCGTCAGACCGGTGGCAAGGGTCAGTATGGTCATGCGAAGATTCGCCTCGAACCGCAGGTGCCAGGTACGGGGTATGAATTTGTCAATGACATTGTTGGCGGTTCGGTGCCCAAGGAATTCATTAAGCCCATCGATCAAGGAATTCGGGAAGCCATGGAAGGCGGTATCCTGGCCGGTTACGAGATGGTCGACGTGAAAGCTACGCTCTACGACGGTAGCTACCACGATGTGGACTCGAACGAAATGGCCTTCAAGATTGCCGGCTCGATGGCCTTCAAAGAAGCTGCGCGCAAAGCCTCTCCGGTATTGCTTGAGCCGGTGATGGCGGTCGAAGTGGTAACACCGGAAGATTATGCGGGCGTGATCATGGGCGACCTTAGTTCGCGTCGCGGGCGTATAGAAGGCATGGAACATCGCGCCGGCTCGCAGGTTATCAAGGCGATTGTGCCGCTGGCGGAGATGTTTGGCTATGCCACCCACATGCGGTCGAGCACGCAGGGCCGCGCCGAGTACTCGATGCACTTCGCGCGCTACGAAGAGGTGCCGCGTAGCGTGGCGGACGAGATCATAGGCCGTTCACAGGGACCTAAGAGGTAATAGACGCGGGGAATAGTACCCGCGGCATACGGAGCAAGCAAATGGCGAAAGAGAAATTTGATCGCAATAAGCCGCACTGCAACGTAGGGACGATTGGTCACATCGATCATGGCAAGACCACGTTGACGGCGGCCATCACCAAGGTTTTGCAGAAGCACAACCCGAAGATCGTGTTCCGGTCTTTTGACAGCATTGATAACGCGCCGGAAGAGAAGGCGCGCGGCATCACGATTGCGACGGCGCACGTGGAGTACGAGACGGCGAACCGGCACTACGCGCACGTCGATTGCCCGGGGCACGCGGATTACATCAAGAACATGATCACGGGCGCGGCGCAGATGGATGGCGCGATTCTGGTGGTGGCGGCGACGGATGGTCCGATGCCGCAGACCCGCGAGCACGTGCTGCTGGCGCGTCAGGTGGGTGTGCCGTACATTGTGGTGGCGCTGAACAAGTGCGACGCGGTGGACGATCCCGAGTTGCTGGATCTGGTCGAACTGGAAGTGCGCGAGTTGCTGAAGAGCTACAAGTTTCCGGGCGACGATGTGCCGGTGATCCGGCTCTCGGCGCTGGGCGCGCTGAACGGGGAAGCCAAGTGGGAAAAGCAGATCGACGAGCTGATGGCGGCAGTGGACAAGAGTGTGCCGC
>Ga0209698_10006511_pt1 | contig 12393 bp, 13 predicted proteins | sample LitLauG_LLR_2012_FD_187203 | JGI IMG/M metagenome (GOLD analysis project Ga0209698, IMG submission 187203) | Freshwater sediment microbial communities from Pennsylvania, USA - Little Laurel Run_MetaG_LLR_2012 (SPAdes) (version 2) | ecosystem: Environmental > Aquatic > Freshwater > Creek >...
CCAATTCAAACCGGAGCCCGAGGTAACGTTGAACGTTCCCGCATTGGTCAGGCTAATGAGGCCTGCTCCGGCTCCGGGTGGGGCGAGCGTGTAGTTTCCGGTGCCGGCGGTGGTGATAGTGCCTCCGGTGATATTTGCCGCAACCAGAATCGTGGAGCCGTTCAGGGCATTGATCGTGCCGCCGGTGTTGTTAAACGGGGCGGCGCCGATCAGGTTGATCGTGCTGCCCGACTGTGCCTGGATGGTGCCGCCGCTGTTGGTCAGGCCGGCGCCAGCGGGCTGGATATTGAGCGTTCCTCCACTTCCCGTGATGGTGCTCTGATTGTTCAGAGCCAGTCCGAGGATCGAGCCCTGGCCGGTGATGGGCTGCTGGAGGTTCAGGGTTGGCGTACCGTTGCCACCCCAGAATCGGACGGCGGAATTGTTCATCTGCACTGATCCGGTTCCGCTCAGGGTGGAGGTGATATTGCCCTCGAATTGGAAGCCGTTTCCGCTGGCTATGATGATGGAGCCATTATTCACCACGCTGGGGCCGGTAATATCGAGGTATGTTGCGGGGCCCGGGATGTTGAATACGACCCCGGTTCCGATAGTCAGGTTGACTACGGACGCTCCGGTGGCAGTCACGGGTCCGCCCGTAACGACCGCGTTGTAATTTCCATCCGGGTAGACTGGCGGACTCAAGTTGCAGGTGTCCCAGAGGGCGGTGCCTTGCTGGTTGGGACAGGGCGACCAGTTTCCGGCGCCTCCGGTCCAGGTAGAGGTCACCTGCGCGAACGCGGACGCGCCGGTGATGCTGAGCAATGCGAGAGCCATGAGGCCGCTCAGAAGCGAACTTAGAACAGACGTCGTACGGACCGTTGCAGGGGTCGTTGTCATACCATCCTCCAGAACTTAACTTGAAATGCAGGGACCGAAACGCAAGGAGAACCAGGGGCCACGTACCGGGAAAGAGATCTTGGATGGGGGGACCTGCTGGGGCCGAAAATCGCGGCAAGTCTACAACAGTTTCGTGCCTTGGCGATAGAGGAAGGCGCGTAAATTTTGATTTACATGCGGCCCGAGGCTTGACAGCTTCTTAAGTTTACATAATACCTGTTATCGGACATTGCATTGGGTATATTCGGTGCATTGGGTATTCGGGTCCCTCATCGTCTGGCACGTCACGGCCACAGTTGCCTGCCCTTACTGCGGCTCGGCTTTACACGGCAAGCTTCAGGCGAAGCGCGCGGGCGAGAACGCCCGCGGCCACACTCGGAGACTACTTTTGCTGTGCTGTATCTAGCCGCAGGAACCGGGCGGCGTTGTTGTACAGGATGTCGCGCTTCTGTTGGGGTGTGAGGTAGTCGGCGTTCTGGATGATGCTGATCGAATAGGCCATCAGCTTGGGCCAGAGCAACTGGTCGGTTCCGAACATGACGCGATCTTCGAATCCGGCATCGACCAGGCGCTCGATATATCGGTTCACTTCTTGGATGGGATAACTCCAGATCAATCCGGCGACGTCGACGTAGACATGCGAGTTCGCCTGCAGCAGCGTGAGCATGTTGTCGATCATGGGATAACCGGCGTGCATCACTTGCACTCGAAGTTTTGGGTGACGAGCCAACAATTCCTCGAGCAGCAGCGGATTTCCCATGGAGCCGCGGAATTTCGGCATGATCACGTTGGCGCGTCCGGAGCCGCCGGTGCCCATGTGGATGGCCACCGGGATGTCGAGTTCCTCGGCGAGAGCGAAGTAGGCGTCGACCGAGGGATCGCTAGGTGAGAGGCCTTCGTATTGCAAGCCGATTTCGCCCATCACCTTGAAGCCGTCGGTGGTGAAGCTTTTGCGCAACTCGTCGGCGGAGACCCGCTGGCCGGGGATCAGGCCATTCTGGAACGATGTGCCCGGGATGACGCGGCTCGGTGCGGCGTCTTTCCATTTCTGCACGCTCTTGGGATCGCCAAAGACAACGGCAGTGACGTTGAGGCGTTCCATCTCGGCGATCACGTCTTTCATGTATTCGCCGGGGGCCGAAGGATAGAGCGCGGGAGTGCAGGGTTCCTTGACCCAGCCGAATGCCTCTTCCTTCCCTTTTGGATCGGAGGCGGTGAATTTCGAGGTGTTCGGGCACATGGGAGCCAGGCCGGGAAAAGATGCGTCCATGGCGTGGACGTGGACATCGAGCACGGGCGGAAGTTTGGCGACGTCGGCGTTCTGGGCCGGACAAACTGCCGAAGTGAGGGCGAGGAGAATGGTGAGACGTATGAGGATCTGGCGTGAATTCTGGCTAGAAAGCTGGGGGAACATGGAGAATCTCCTTAAAGGTAAGGATTAGGTCGACGCCATGGTATATCAACGGGGCGTGCCGGTCCGTGGTGGGATGAGTTCGCTCATCGAGAATCCACCGAGGACGTCGTCTGAAAATCAGAAATCCACGATCCCTTCGACCGCGTTGTGTCGAGAATCAGTCTTGTTCGAAAGTCAAAATCCCCACCCTGTCCCGCAAAAACCGCGAGACGAGAGTGGGGCACCCGTTGATGTTCATCAACTTTAATGAAGGCTCCGACAGTCATCCAACCCAGAGGACGATTTTGGGGTGGAAGAGCGTGCCGGCTACCCGTGTGGCGATTGCGATGAGGTCACGCTGTCCGGAGAAGACTTTCACATGGCGGGCGCGGGAGAGTTCGGGCAAGTTTACGGTGCGTCCACTGCGGATGTGGGCGGTGGCCATTTCGTCGGCGGTGACGGACGGAAACGCTGGAAGCAGTTTGCGAGGATGGACGAAGAGCTCATGCAGCGGTTCAAGCGTCCCTACGGGACGCGGCTCTTCCGGGGTCGGCGAACCCGCCAGTGTAACTGGCGGGCTACCTTCGATCGTCCCTCCGGGACTCTGGGCGCCGCATGAAGCTGTCTTCCCTGCTGCCGCCGCGAGTTCTTCCAGCGTGTGGGCATCAGCCAAGGTGAACTCGGCGACGCTGGTGCGGCGGAGAGATTCGAGGTGCGCGCCGCATCCGAGGGTCTGGCCCATGTCGTGAGCGATCGATCGCATGTACGTGCCGGAGCCAACGCGGGCGCGAAAGGTAGCTCGTTCCGCTTCCATCGAAAGAATCTCGAATTCTTTGATCTCGACCTGCACCGGTTCGAGTCGAACTTCTTTCTGTTTCCGCGCGAGTTTGTAGGCGGGAACTCCCTTGATTTTCTTCGCGGAGTAGGGGGGCGGAGTCTGCGAGATCAGGCCGCGGAATTTGCGTGCCACATCTTCCACCTCTTCCCTGCTCAGCGACGGGCTCATTGACGTGCTGGTAGCTTCGCCTTCGGCGTCGTAGGTGTCCGTGGAAAAACCGAAGCGGATCGTGCCCTCGTAGGTTTTTTCCGAACTGAGATAGAACTGCGCCAGGCGGGTGAAGCTGCCAATGACCAGCGGAAGAAGGCCGGTGGCCATGGGATCGAGGGTTCCCAGATGTCCGATGGAGCGCTGGCCGAGGATGCGTCGGACACGGTGGACCACATCGTGCGAGGTCAGGCCCGGAGATTTGTCGATAATGAGTACGCCGTTCACGAGGATTTGGTAATTTGGTAATGCACCGGCCGGCACGAAGCTGAACCAAGGGCGGTGGCACAAAACGCGAGATCCTTCGCTACGCCTGAAAAACGGCTCCGCTCGGGATGACGCCCTCACTAACTTACCAAATCCGCCATGTTTCCGATCAAAGACGACCAGCCGCGCTACAGCACGCCCTATGTGAATACGTTTTTGATCGTGCTGAATATCCTTATTTTCTTTTATCAATGGACGCTGGGACCGCGTGGTGGGGAAGCCTTCGCGCGAATCTATGGCGAGGTGCCTGCGCATCTGGCGGCGTTCCTGGCAGGATCGCCGCGATATACGCTGCCGGACGTCATACTTCCCTTCTTCACCTCCATGTTCCTGCATGGAAGCTGGATGCATGTGCTCGGCAACATGTGGTTCCTGTATATCTTCGGCGACAACATTGAGGACTACCTCGGGCACTTCAAATACCTGATCTTCTACCTGCTCTCGGGATTACTGGCGATGGCGACGCAGGTGGCGATTTATCCGCACTCGAATGTTCCGACGGTGGGAGCGAGTGGGGCGATCGCGGGCGTGCTCGGAGCCTATTTCTTGCTGTATCCGCGCGCGCGAGTCCTGACGTGGTTCTTCGTTTTTGTGCTTTATCTTCCGGCCTGGATCGTGCTGGGAGAATGGTTCGTGCTGCAGTTCGCGGCGGGGGCGGCTTCGTTGTCGTCCATGCAACCGGGGCGTGACATGGGCGGTGTGGCCGTCTGGGCCCACATTGGTGGATTTGTCGCGGGAATGGTGATGATCAAGCTTTTTCCGGAACGGGCGGACAGACACCCGTACGCTTACCGGTGAGCGCCTGAATTGTTCGGATGCCGTGACAGACGAAAGTCAAAATCCCCATCCTCTTTCGCAAAAGGACGCGAAAGAAGGATGGGGCACCCGCTTCGTTAATTTCTTAGCCTTTACTTTTTCGGGCGTGATTCCGGCGGGATCAATCCGGCTACGCGATAGTAGACGACCAATTGTCCGTAGTGTTCGCCGCAGTGCTCGATGAATCCGTAAGCGTAGTCAATGACTCGGACCTGCTGGTGGGAGAAGGAGTCGACGAAGGTGTCGTTGAGGCCTTTTTCGCCTTTGGATTTGATGGCGGCGGCGCCGTCGGCAAAGGATTTCTTGACGAAGGCGACGACGTCGGCTTTGGTCTTGTACTGATCACGCTTGGGATCTTCTGCAGCGGGGGGCTTTTGACCCATGACCGGATTGATGAAGAAGTAGTTGGCGCCGGCCATGTGGAGCATTTGCTCGGCAAAACTGCGTTGGGCGGGAGTGGTTTTGAAGTCGTACTTGTCCTCGGGGAAATCCTCGGCCATGGCGATGAGTTTGCGTCCGATATCGTTCCATGAATCGAGGACGACTTTTGATTCAGGATCGGCGGGTTTGACGGCTGCGTCTTTCTTGGTTGCGTCTTGAGCGAAGGCGGGGATCGCAAGGGCTACGGCAAACAGGGCTGCAGCAAGAAACGGAGACTTGCTCATAGGTTTTTCTCCTGGGAGTGGATTGCGGTGGACATTGTACTTGGACGGCATCGCGGAAGAAAGGCGAGCGCCCGAAAGGGCTGTCTATGTTCGGGGCAATCGGGAACAATCGAGGCCCATGCCTCAGCCGCCGTGCTGAGATATGGGCCTCGATGAAATGACGTTCAGCGAGTTCGACTGCTATTCCGTTCCCGTGACGAAGCCCTCCAGCCAGCCGAGCACGCGCCTCCAACCTTCGCCATGGCCCTTGGCTTGATCGAGATTTCCCGCAAAGCCTTCCTGCGTGACTCGGACCCGAGTGCCGGTACCGGACTTCCTGGGACCGCTGGGGTGTAGAGCGTTCACGGTTTGCGGCTCAAGCTCCCAGCGAACGATGGTCTTTTGCTGGCCGGTGTAACTGCCGATCCAAGTGTGGACAAGCTTGCGCGGAGGGTCGACTTCGAGATACTCGCCTTCCACGTAGAATTGCGTGCCGTCCGCGCCGACCCCATCACTGCGCCACTTGCCTCCGGGGCGCACGTCCATGGTGGACTTGGTGACGTGGTACAGACCATCTTGTCCCCACCAGCGCGGTAGTTGGGTGGGATCGCTGATCGCCTGAAAAACGCGCGCTGGAGGCGCGGCGATGAAAATCTCAGCGACGACGGCGTTTTGGTCCGGCGTGATTGTGGCGGTGGCCATTGGCTTTCTCTCCTTAAGTTTCCTCAATCCCGCTCTCGTGCACAGAATGCAGCGAGAAACGGGCAGCGGCTGCGCTACGCTTCTACGAACTTTTTCAGCATTTCAACAACACCCGGCCAGCCTCCGGCGTAGTCCTTGCGGGCGACCGGCAGATTGCTGAGGCCGCTGTGCGTGACTCTCACCTGCGTGCCACTTCCCTTCTCCGTGAGTTCCCAACGCACGACGGTGCGGCTCTTGGGATCGTCATGCCAGTTAGCGATCCAGGTATAAACGAGCAAGCGCGGCGGATCGCACTCGAGGATTTCTCCCTGGCACTCAAACTCATTGACACCGTTTACCACGATGGATCCCTTCGCGGTGGCGTAAGAGTAGTGGCCGCCGACGCGGGCATCCATCTTCCAGAACTTCACCGGACACTCGGGACCGGTGAACCATCGCTGGAGTGCACCGGCGTCACTGAGAGCTTTAAATACGCGTTCCGCCGGCGCGGCGATCTGAATCTCGCTGACAATCGCGTCTTGACTGGGCGTAATGATGGTTGTGGGCATGAATGTTCCTCCGGACTATTTCTCGGAAAATGTCTTGAGTTCCTGTCGACGCTACGATTTGCGGCGCAGGTCGAAGACTTCCTTATGTTCCTTCCCGTGGTCAACGAACGTCCACTCTTCGGTGTGGTGGTTGTCGTCGATCATGGTGAGCACCATTTTCTGCATGTGTCCGGCATCGGGACTCGCAAGATTCGTCGCATCGACGTAGTTGAATGTGATCACCTTGCCGTCGGGCGAGAGGCTGGCCTGCATTCGAGGCTGGTTCCCGGCAGCGCAATAGTGCGTGAGCAGCAGGCGGTTCGGTCCATCGAGATGGAACATGGAAATCATGTCCTCGTTGGGGACGAGGATTTCACTTTGTACGGCCGATCCACCGGCGGTGATTTTGTATGTCACCTGGAAAGCGTGCCCATCGGGGCCTTTGCCTTCCCATGTGCCGGGCATGTTCTTGATTGCGTTAAAGGCTTTTTCAGCATCGGTCTGAGCATAAGCTGCGGCGGACAGTGCGGCGAGGACGATCAGGATACGGGCTGCGCTTCGTTTCATCATATTCATTTCCTTTCGGGCGGAGGTGTAATCGTCATTTCTGTTTGCGGGAGTCAGTTGCGGTCTCCCGCGCGTACTCGGCTTCTACAAAAGATTTCAGGTTGTTCAGGCTCGCGGTCCAGAACACGCGGTACTGCTCGATCCAGAAGTCGACGGCGCGGAGCGGTTCCGGATTAAGTTGATAGACTCGATGGCGGCCTTCCCGATGCTCGCGAACCAGATGGGCGCGCCGCAGGAGACGCAGATGCTTCGAGATGGCCGGCCGGGAAACCGGGAAGGCGCTGGCGATCTGTCCCGCGGGCTGCGCGCCGCGGCGCAGGAGATCGAGAACGGCGCGGCGGGTGGGATCGGCAAGGGCCTGGAAGGTGGCCTCGTTGTTCGGGGCCGCCGAATATGTAACTGAACGGTAACGCATGATACGTAACTGTACGGTTACGGGAATCGCATGTCAAGAGATTTTTTTTCTGACATTCGCGAGTGAATATCCGCGTTCGTCGAAGCCTCAACAGCGAACCTAAGCGGCTAAAAGCCGACCATCCGGCGGGATGCTATGTGACGGGTTCCGCCTCGCTTCGCTTCGGCGGGACAGCCGAGGCGGCTGTCTCTACATGGTTCGTGGTGGATGCTTGAGTCGGCGGTTTGAGACCAAATCCAGAAAGGCCTGGTGGACGCGGGTGTCGTCGGAGAGTTCAGGATGGAAAGTGGCAGCCATCGCTGTTCCCTGCCGGACCGCGACTGGATCGCAGCCTTCGGTCGCGATGATATCGACGCCTTCGCCGACATGAACGATCTTGGGAGCGCGGATGAAGACCATCTCGAGAGGTAACCCTTCCTGGGCGTGTGGCTTGTTCAAGTGATGGTTTAAGTCGCCAAGGAACTTCCCTTCCCGGATCGAACTGTCGATCTGGCGTCCGTAGGCGTTGCGGCGGATGCGGATGTTAAGGGCACCGAGCCCGGCCTGCGGAGGGTTCTCGACTTCGGAGGCCAGCAGGATTGCGCCGGCACAAGTGCCGAACGTAGGTTTGGTCTTGACGAACTGCTTAAGCTTTTCGAATCCGGCGTCGCCGAGGAGTTTGAGGAACGTGCCAGACTCGCCGCCGGGGATGATGAGGCCGTCAATCAGGTCGAGTTGTTCGGGCTTTTTTACGAGCACAACTTGAGCGCCCAGCTCTTCGAGCCGGCGGCGGTGCGCGTCGAAATCGCCCTGCAAGGCCAGAACTCCAATCGTCATCGCAAAGCAACCCCACACCACAGAGGGACACAGGGGGACACAAAGCCTCCTCTGCCAGTGTGATTTGATTCTAAATGCTGGGAAGACGGTGCAACGTCTTCAAATTCCGGGCTACCTGGAGTTTCGACATTCCACGCAGTCGCTCCGCATACGAAGTCGTGAACATTAATCGAATCGGCCGACCCAATTACCAGGGTTCGAAGCAGTCGTAGTTACGCTGGCTGGCAATTTTACCGTCTTTGAATTCGAAGAACATGGCGGAGTGGGCTCGCATCTTCGATCCGGCCGAGAGATTGCCGAAGGACATGGCGAGAGTGCCGGTCCAGAGCACTTCTATGGCAGCCGAGTTGTTGCGGAGCCCAGAAATCTCAGGGATTGATTGCTTGCGAGTGCCGAGATACACTCCCAACCTAGGTCTTGCGGCGCTCCCCTGCTGAAGTCTGAACTACGAGGTACGCCCCATGTTTCGCCAGGTATTACTTTCTGGATTCCTTCTTGTCCTGCTTTGTTGTGCGGCTACGGGGCAAGTGTTGACTATTCCGGGTTCGACGAATCGCTTCAGCAATGCCTTCGCTCTGGACGCAATTCAGTCCGCACAGATGGACTTCGATTTTCTTACGATCAACGGCCAGAATGCGAGTACCACCCCCCTGCAAACACCCAGTGGTTCTGTTTCCAAGCTGGATCTGGAAGCTCCCGGCAAAGCCCAAAGGGAATACCAGAAAGGCTATCAGTTGCTGATGCGGAAAGATCTGGAGGGTGCGGTCGAGCACCTGGTTCGGGCAACTGCGATCTACCGCAAGTACGTCGCCGCGCACAATGCGCTGGGGACTGCGTATCTGAATCTGAATCAGAACGAGAAAGCAAGCGAGGAGTTCTCCGAGGCCGCGTCGCTTGATGACCACCTGCCGAATTCCTATATCAACCTGGGTTGTGCACAGTTGGCGCTCAAGCAATATGCGGATGCCGAAGCGACGTTCCGAAAGGCTTCATCGCTTGCTCCCTTGGACACGCAACTCCAACTGGCGCTCGCGTACGGGGAATTTGCGAATAAAGATTATCCGGCTGTGATCGAAACGGCGAAAGAGGTACACAGCCGCAAACATCAGGGAGCAGCGCTGGTTCACTTCTTTGCGGCCGCAGCTCAGGAGGCACAAAGCAACCTCGCGGCCGCGCAAGATGAGGTCAAGCTCTTACTGAAAGAAGAACCGAAGTCACCATCCGCGGAGCAATTCAGAAAGTTGTTGGATGAACTCAGGGAGGAAGATCGCAAGCGCGGGCAGTTGAAATTCCCTGCAATCCAAAAGGTGACGTATTCCGTTGGTATTCCGACGGGGACGAGTCCGGAGGTGGTGAATCGCATGGCGCAACTTGCCGCCCAGAATCTGGCGGAGAAAGAGCAGATTGAGGAGGCGGAGAAGCAACCGGAGTCAGTTTGCCCCAACTGTGGCGCGATGACTGCGGAGAGCTCAAACTCCAGTTCGGCCATCGTTTCCCGACCGTCGGTCGGCCCGGTTATCCGTGCCAGCGTAGACGAAGTCTCGATCCTGTTTGCAGCTACCGATCACGGCAAGTCGGTGACGAACTTGGCGAGCTCCGACGTCCAGGTTCGCGATAACAGCCAGCCCCCGAACGCCATTCTGAATTTCCGAAATGAAAAGCAGCTGCCCCTGCGGCTTGGACTGGTCATCGACACCAGCAACTCGGTGATGGGCAGGTTCAAGTTCGAACAGGCTGCGGCGATTAAGTTCCTGCAAAAAATTGTGGTCGACTCAAACGATCTGGCCTTCGTGGTGGGGGTGAACAACTCCGTGCTCCTGGTGCAGGACTTCACCTCGGATCAGGAACTGACGGCCCATGCGATTAACGAATTGGCGCCGTCAGGGGGCACGGCGCTGTGGGATGCAGTCGACTTTGCCGCTGAAAAAATGGGAAGCCGTCCGGAGACTCAGCCGGTGGCGCGGGTGATAGTGGTGATCAGTGACGGTGAAGATAATTCGAGCGGCGTTACTTTGAAGGAAGCGATTGCCAGCGCCCTGCGGCGGGAAGTTGCGGTTTACACCGTCAGCACGCGAGACGCGTTGAATGAAGAAGAGAGTGCAGTCCTGGGAGATCGCGCGCTGCAGACAATCTCCGAACTCACAGGCGGTGCCGCTTATCGACCGGGTTCGGTTTCAGGGCTGAATGGAAGCCTGTCGGAGTTGCAGGAAGTGATCCGCAGCCGGTATCTGATTTCGTATCGGCCCGCTTCGTTTCAGCGCGACGGCCGTTATCGGGCGATCGATATCACTGCGGAAAAGAACGGTCACAAGCTGCGCATCTATTCGCGGCGAGGGTATTATGCTTCGGCCACGCAACAGCCCGATGTCCGCCAGTAGCGCACTTCTCTGATTTTGGTGGAATTCTGGAACATCTGAGAAATTGTCACGCGCTTACGCCTACGCGCTGCCGGTGGGCAACCCGCAAATTCCAGAATGGGAAGTTTGAGATGAGATATTTATCTTGGGTGGCGCAGCGCTTGTAGCGCTGCGATAAGGTGGGGAGTGGTTGGCGGCTTCAGCCGCTGAGGTGCATCATGGCCGCTCCTCCTCGCGGGAGAACGGGACACGGATCTTATTTCATCACGGCTGCCACATTTCAAAAGCGACAAATACTGCAGTCTGACCGAATGAGGCTGCTTTTTCTCGACGTTCTCTTCCACTACTGGCAGCAACAGAAATATCTGCTACATGATTTTGTGGTCATGCCGGATCACTTCCATCTGCTGATCACTCCGATTGTGACTCTGGAAAGAGCTATGCAACTTATCAAAGGCGGATTCTCATTTCGCGCGAAGAGAGAACTGGGATTTCGCGCAGGAGATCTGGCAGCCAAGCTACTATGACCGGCGGGTGAGAGATGCTGAGGAGTTCTTTGCGTTCCGTGAGTACATTCGCGAGAACCCGGTGAAGAAGGGAATGGTTGCAAAGGCGGAGGAATACGAGTATGGCTCAGCATGGCCGAGACATGAATTAGATGGAATTCCTGATCGGGCGAGATCGGTTGAGGTTGGTGCGTGATTGTAATTCATGGGATGGACAGGGCTTGGGTGGCGCAGCGCTTAAGCGCTGCGACCTGAATCTGGAATCAGGAATGTTAGGGCTTCAGCCCCTCAGGTTACGCCCCGCACACCAGAAAGTCGACTGCGAGTGCACCTCAGCGGATAAAGCCGTCTATGTGTGTTGATGCTTGAGTCGCAGCGCTGAAAGCGCTGCGCCACCCAAAGGCCACATCTGTTCCCTTGAATGTCCACTACCAGCCTCGGGTTTGCAGCATGTGGGCTTCGTCCAGCGCGCTGATGGCCAGGCCCTTCATGGCTCCCTGCAGGTTCTCGCTGACTTCAAGTAATACTTTAGGGTCTTGATAGTGCGTGGCGGCCTGCACAATCGCTCGTGCTCTCTTCTCGGCTTCGGCAGGATCGGCGAACGTCGTCGAGTCCTTCATGAAAATGCCTGAGCCTACGAAAACCGCTTCGGCTCCCAGTTGCATGACGAGGCTCGCGTCGGCTGGTGTCGCGATTCCCCCGGCGCTGAAATTCGGGACGGGGAGCTTTCCCGCTTTCGCGACCATCGCGATCAGTTCGTAGGGGGCTTGGTGCTCCTTGGCCTTGGCGTAGAGTTCTTCTTCGCCGAGAACCGTCAGGATTCTCATCTCCTGCACAATCTGACGCATGTGCTTGACGGCGTGGACCACGTCTCCGGTGCCGGCTTCGCCCTTGGTGCGGATCATGGCGGCGCCTTCGGCGATGCGGCGCAGGGCCTCTCCGAGATTGCGGGCGCCGCAGACGAACGGGGTCTTGAAGGCGTGCTTGTCGACGTGGTGGGCTTCGTCGGCGGGGGTGAGGACTTCGGATTCGTCGATGTAATCGACGCCGAGTTCCTGCAGGATCTGGGCTTCGGCAAAATGTCCGATGCGGCATTTGGCCATGACCGGGATCGATACGGCGGCCATGATCTCGCGAATCTTCTTGGGGCTCGCCATGCGGGCGACGCCGCCTTCGGCGCGAATTTGCGCGGGCACGCGTTCGAGGGCCATCACGGAGACGGCTCCGGCTTTTTCGGCGATGAGGGCCTGCTCGGCGTTCGTCACGTCCATGATGACGCCGCCTTTGAGCATTTCGGCGAGCCCGGTCTTGAGACGGAGAGAAGTGGTGTTTGAACCGTTGTTTTGGGACATGGGTGAACCCTGTGGATACCTTTTCGCAATCGCGAAGGATGGCTGTCAGCTTTCAGCCGTCAGCTCTCAGCTAACCCTTATTTTGATGGTTCTGGGAGGGGCTTCGC
>Ga0209698_10006512_pt1 | contig 12393 bp, 9 predicted proteins | sample LitLauG_LLR_2012_FD_187203 | JGI IMG/M metagenome (GOLD analysis project Ga0209698, IMG submission 187203) | Freshwater sediment microbial communities from Pennsylvania, USA - Little Laurel Run_MetaG_LLR_2012 (SPAdes) (version 2) | ecosystem: Environmental > Aquatic > Freshwater > Creek >...
GCTGCTCGAGGAGCCCGTATTCGCAGTGATGCCGCTGTGCGAACCGCTGAAACCCGCCATGAAGAAAGTGCGGCTGCCCAGTCTGCGCCGCGCGGTGGTGACGTACCCGAAGGAAGAAGTCGTGTACACCAGAATCAGCGTCTGCACATTCTGCGAGTAGCTGAGGTTCGCGCCGACTTCCCATCCCTCGATCCGGCGGTTGAAGTCCAGGTTGCCGGTGAAGCCGATGCCGGCGTTGCCCTGCTCGTTCATGGTGTCGAACACGCCCAGCGAAAACGTCAGCGATCCGAGCAGCCTGCGGTTCAGGTTGTAGTTCACGCTGCCGCCGAACTGCGTGCCGTCGAAAGTCTGGCCCAGGAAGTCCTGGTGCTGGTGGTTCACCAGGGCGTGCAGGTTGAGATTGGTGACAACCTGATAATTGGCGTCAACTCCGGTCAGGAACGACCGGAACGTGCCCAGGCTGGTCGTGGGAATCACGGTGCTGCCGCTCACCACCGGTTCGGGCAGGGCTGCCAGCAGGCTGTCGTAATAGGCTCCATTGAACGAGAGTGTCAGCCGCTTCAAAGGCCGGAACGACAGATTCCCATTCACCGTATCCGACGTTCCGGAGTCGTTGGCGACGTGGGAGTCATGGTCGTCATAGGCATACGAGGTCCGGTTCCAGGCGAAGCTGTACCCACCCGACAACGGAAAAGAATGCTGCAGGTTGAACTGATAGTTGTCCGTGGCTGTGCTGGTGAGTACGGGCTCGGGCAACCCGTCCAGAATCCCGGCGAAGTTGGAATCTACATTCCTGCGCACATACCCGCCGCCCAGCCGGAATCCCCAAATGTGATAGCTCGAGAGCAGCGAGAAAGTGTGATCCTTCTGCTTGTTCTCCTCCGATAATCCGAGGATCGACGACGAACCGCTGCCAATGGCATAACTGGCGGTGAGGGTCGGCATCTTCGGCAGCAATTCGCTCCAGCTGACTCCGAATCCCTGGTAGTCCCCTTGCTGCGCCAGTCCGATGTCCGAGCCCGGAACGCCAAACTCGCCCACGTTGTTGATGCCCTTGCTGAAGTTCACCGCTCCCGGGAAATGACTGCCCGCGAACAGATTCGCGCTGGAATTCACTCCGCTCGAGTTGGTCAAGGCCCCGAACGCGGAGTTGGCCTGGGTGCGGTTATAGTAGGGCTGAACGTTGAAGTTGAGGAAGTTGGGGTTGTAGAAGCTCCCGTTCAGGTTCGCGTCCCCGGTGAAGCCCAGGCTGTGGCCGGAGACTCCCTGGTTGGTGTTGCCGTTGTAATTGAACCCGATGTCGCCGTTCAGGGTCAGCTTCGCGTCGCCGACTTCCATCTGGGCCATTAACGGCGCAGCTACCGCGAGAATTCCTGCCGCCAGAATGAACGTTCTTCCAACCCATCGAAACCGCATTCCCCACCTGGTCTCTGGGCGCCCTGCGCCCGGGGAAAATTTGACCCGCGCCGCCTTGGTCTGACGGTTCACAAAACCTCGATCTTGGCTGTCTTCTTCAATTTCTTGTTCAGTTCCGCGCGCAGCTGCTCGGTTTTCGCTTTCTGCAAATCCGTCACCAGCTTCGCCCGGACCTCGTCGTACGCCATCGTTCCGGCCGGAATGTGAGCGTTCAGGCGAAACAGCGTGTACGCCGTGCCCAGTTGAATGAGATCGCTCACCTCTCCCGGCTTCATCGCCAATCCCGCCGCCACCACCGGGGGCGGAAGCTTGTCGCGCTCCACCGCCTTGCGGTCGCCCAGGTTCACGTGCCAGTCGTCGTCGGACACTCGTTCCGCCACCAATCCGAATTCCTGATAACTGTGGGTTGCCTTCGCTTGTTTCGACGCGTCCTCAGCCCGTTTCCGCGCTTCCTTCGCTACCTCGGGATTGGCGTTTTCCGGGGGAATGATCGAGATAGTCTGAATGCTGAACATCTCCGGATGCTGAAACTTCTTAGGATTGCTGTTGTAATAGGCCCGCGCTTCCACTGCTGTCACCGCGGCCTTTTCGGTTACGTCACTCTTCAGCAAGTCCTCGATCAGCAACGCGCGGCGAATCTTCTCGCGCATGAGCGGATGCGACCCGTGGACTTCGACCTCCAGGACCTGGTTGAATTCCTGTTCCGTCGCGAACTGCTTTCGGAACTCGTTTTCCGCAGCCTTCATGCGATCCGCGGGCACCGTCAACTTGCGGCGCAGAGCCTCCTGGTACACCAGTTCCTCAAAAATCAGCATGTCGAGCGCGCCTTTACGCATTTCCGGTTCCATGCCCTTCGGGATACCGTTATGCATCTGGGCGTAGGGAAAGATCGTTTGAATTTCGCGCGCCAGATCGCGGTCGGTCAGGATGGCGCCATTGACCCGCGCCACCGGCCTCCCGGGCGCCAAGGCCGGCGCCGCCGGGACAGTCGCGGCCGGCATGCTGGCAGCCGAGGATGAGGCGTGAGAAGAAATCATCTGCGCGTGGCATGCGAACGCCACAACCAGCAGTCCCGTTGCCAACATCAGTACGCGCTCGACTCGCTGCCTCATTTCCTTCCTCCGATCCGGTTGAAAAACCCGGGGGAGAAAAATTCTCTCCCCCGAGGGACCCACTAGAACTGCGTGTGAACGTTGTTCACACCGTACGATTCGTTCGCTTCACCGATATGGCACTGACGGCAAAATTGCGTCGCCGAAGCGGCCATCGTCGGGTTGGTGTTGCCGGCTCCCGGGTTGTAAGGACCGTTCACGAAGAAGTAAGTCGGATAGGTTCCGCCAGAGATGGCGGCTCCGCCTTGTTTTCCGCGCGGTGCCTGGTAGATGTACATCACGTGCTGGTTGTGGCACGTGGTGCAGGTAAGGAAGGCGTCAGCTGGATTGCTGTCGCCGTTCGGAAGGGCAACGCCCCACTCCCACGCGCTGCCGGCGATCGCCGGGAACCCGTAGTTGGCCGCGAAGTTCGCATAGGTAGTGCCCGCGGTCGGGGTGATGCTGGTGATGGCGCCGTTGGTGACCACAACGGTCAGCGGGGTGGTCGTGGCATTGGTCGTAACCAGGCGCAGGGCGCCCAAGGTGGCCTGCGTGCCCACCGGGTGATCGTTGCCATAACCAGACGTGTTGCCGTTGCCGCTGTCATTGCCCAGCAGCGTCGGGATGGGACGACTACCGTATACATTGGCCGGCAGCAGGCCCGTGCTCTGCTCCCAGGAACGCCCGGTCATCATCTGGCCCTTGGCAATCTGGCCATCGTGGCAGGCGAGGCACATCATGATCCCGCGCAGCTCGTCCTGATTGGTGGTGTAAGCGGCAGCTTCCGAAGGAGTGTTCTCTACATAGCCGTTGCCGAAGGTCAGCGTCTGGCTGTAGAGAGGAGTCACATCCTGTCCGAACAATGCGTTGCTGCCGGAGAGAGGATCGTTAAACGCCGCCGCGTTGGTGGCCATGTTGCCGCCGCCGCCCGCCGCGCCGCTGTGAGGAGCATGGCAGCCCGCGCAACCGCGGCCGCCGTTGTTGTGAGCACCGAGTACATCGATGCCAGTCAACCCGGTACCGGATGTGTAGGTCTGCGCTGCTGCGAGACCGACACCCAGCATTAGGACCAGGACTACTAACATCAGCTTTCTCATAAAGGGTTATCAACCTCCTGTTGTTACAGCTGTAACTGCTACTGCTATGAAACGGAGCTGGTTATAAGTCCAGACTCCTTTCGGCCGTCCGCGGACGTCCAAAACTCTAGGGCGGGCTCGCCGCCGCGCTCGCAGGCGGTGTGGCCGTGGCCTGGTCTGCCGGCTTCACGACGCCGCCCTTGTTCTTTTCCGCTTCCGCTTTCCGCCGGGCCAGTTCCGCTCTGGCTTCGTCGTCGGTGAAGTAGCGGAACATCTGCACTCGTCCGGGATACTGCTCGGTGGTGAAGATGCGATTGTTCTTGTCGATATACAGTCCAGCGAGCGTGCGGAACTGGCCGGGCAGCACGCCGTGCCCGCCCATCCAGATCAGCAACTGCCCTTCCGGCGTGAAGCACTGCACCCGATCCTCGACTGCGTCGGCCACCCAGACATGCCCATCCGCGTCGATCGCAATCCCCTTGGGCCGCGAAAATGTGCCGGGGCGATCGCCCGCTTTCCCGAATTCGCGGATGAAGTTTCCGTCCGCATCGAAGATCTCGATGCGGTTGTTGTAGGTATCGCTCACGTAGACATTGGCGTCGGCATCGACGGCGACATTGGTCGGCATCGAGAACTGGCCGGCCTCGGTCAGCGTGTGCCCTTTGCCGGCCGTACCCAGCTTGCGGATCAGGGTCAGTTTGTCGGCGTCAAAGACCAGCACCTGGTCCAGAGCCGAATCGGCGACATACAGGAAGCGGTTCTCGTTGTCGATCGCCATGCCGCCGGGATCAACCAGCCCTTCGCCGATCGTGCCTTCCACCTTGTGCGCCTTGTCGAAGACCACGATGCGATGCATCTTGGTGTCGGACACGAACAGACGGTCGGAATCGTCGATGGCCAGTCCGATAATGTCGCCGAAGCGCGCCTGCACTCCGTGCTTGATCATCGACAGCTCTCTGGTTTCGGTGTTGAAGATGAAAATCGCGCCTACCTTGCCGTCGGCGACGTAGACGCTTCCCTTCGAATCCACGGCCAGACCGTAGGGCGTCCACAACGCAAACAACGGCTTGTCCATCGCCTTCTGCTCGGCCGTCTCGCCGCCGGCCATGCGATCCATCCATGTGCTTTTTTTCTTGCCTGTCTCGGGAACGTACTTCTCGCAGCAGAAGTAATTCAGGTACTTGATCCGGGTGATGGCGGGCGGGTTCGGCCACACAATCTTGGAGTAATCCAGCCGCTCCAGCAGATTCGGCTGCTTAGCAGGCTCTTCTTTCTTTTTCTTTCCGGCGTAGAGGGCCGCCGGGTCGGCCAGCGTCAGGAACAGCAGCAGGCCGCCCATCATCGCTGCCAGCCGCATCGTTTTATCGCTCGCACCAGACATCTTCGTCTCCAACGTCGATCCCTAGTTGCCGGTGAAACTCTTATGGCAGGTCATGCAGAACGCCATGTTGTCGGCCTGATCCTTCACCAGCAAGTTCGCCTGCGCCGACGAATGCGGCTGGTGGCAGGACAGACAATTCATCGGTTTCAGGACTTTGTTCACATCCGAAGGATCCATGACATCGCTGACCGGATGGCGGTCGGTCGGATGGCCCCGCCCGTACTTGATGGGCAGCAGCGGTACCTTCCGGAAGTAATCCTCGGGCAACCTCACCTTTCCATCGAAAATCGTCACCAGGTGCTCGGCCGGAATCTTCTGCGGATTGACATCCGGGCCATGGCACTCGAGGCACAGCTTGTTCGGACTGGCCACGCGCAACAGATGCTCATTCTCGCCGCCGTGCGGCTCATGACAAGTAGCGCAACCTTGCGCGAACGCCGGTTGGTGCAGGTGCGCTTTTTTCATCTGGTCCGCCTGCTCGCTGTGGCAGGCCAGGCAGGCGTTCACCGGATCGGGCTGGATGAATCCGGGGCTCTTGCCGCCGTGCGGGTTATGGCAGGCGAGGCATTCGCCTTGGGCTCCGGGATGCGCTACCTTCGCCGATTCAATCTTCTTTCCCTGGTCCTCGTGGCACGACAGGCACAGGGCGCGGCTGTCGGTGTTGGTCAACACCACCTTGCCGTCTTTGGCTGCCTGGTGGCAGCTGTCGCACATCTTGTTCTCGAAGGGGTTGTGCAGGAACGTCTGCATCAGCTTGGGCTTCGAGGATTGGTGCGGGTTGTGGCACTGCAGGCAGTTCGCCGATCCGAATGGCTGCCCCTGGTGCGCCTTTTGCATGTCGGCGTCTTTCGCGTCATGGCAGTCGAGGCACAGCGCCGGGACCATCTTCTTCAAGTGCGCTTCGAATTCAAGTTTCCCCCGCTCGCCGTTTCTGTGCGTGGCGTGGCAGGTGTCGCATCCCATGTCGAGCGCAGCGTGGCGGCTGCCCTCCTTGGGAACATCTACGCCGATCTTGTGGCAAGACAGGCAGAGGTTGTCATCCCGCGTGGTTCCCGACGTAGCCTTCAGCAGCTGGTTCGGATTCTCCGACTGGTGCGGATCATGGCACTTGATGCAGTCGCGCACGGCCGGAGGATGCATCGTCTGTCCCGCTTGCACTTTCTTTTCGTCGTGGCAGCTGAGGCAGAGGGCCTGGGTCGTCGTGGTGATGAGCTTCACGCGCGTGACGTCGCGATTCACCCGCACTTCATGGCAGCTCAGGCATCCGGTGGCGATGGCGGAATGAACAGCCTTGCCTTTGCTCTTGTCTTCGTGGCACTCCAGACACTTGGCGGCGTCGACGTTCTTATCGAGGGGAACCGGGTGCGTTTTGGCAAAACCCGGAACGACCGCGACCATCACGAAGAGAACCGCTTTCAAGAAACAACCGCTCCCGGAGAAGGCTGGCAGGTTGCGATTTGGAGATCCTGGGACCATGACCATCCATGAACAATGCACGAGCCCTTCCCTCCGGCGGGAGGATGGAGCGCACCCGCAACCCGGACCGTAAGCTATTGCAACAGCGTCAGTTCGCACGCCAAAGGGTGTGTTGTGATTTTCCACAGCAAGCGGCTGCAAAACCAAACAATGGGCTTTCTGCCACAGTTCCCTTGGTGAAATGCCCCATCTTCGCGGTGGCGAAATAACCTGGGGCCGGAGTCACCAAAAGGCGAAACCATGTGATTGAAATCACGCGCTTAGCGACGGTGGGTGATTTCCCAGCCGAGCGATTTTCAGCGTGAGTGTTATGGCTCACGACTTCCGCCACGTACGACGACACCGATAAGCTCAAAGCTATGAAAAGAGGCTGTTTGCCGCCGGTTTCCCAGGATGGTGCAGAACGTGCACTGGACGAAGCGAGGCAAGAGGAACGTTTATGGGGTCACGGGCCTTCCGAAAAATCTGGCAAACGCTGAGTTCAATAAAAACTGGCGTCATTCTGATCATCCTGGTTGTGATCTTCTCCGCGGCCGGTACCGTCATCCTCCAGCGCCCGATGACTGAACCGGAAGACATGCAGCGCGCTTACTCGCCTTCCATGCTGCGCTTCCTCGATGCGGCCGGACTGACGGATGTCTTCCACGCCCGCTGGTTCGTCGCCCTGATGATTCTGGTCAGCCTGAGCATCATCGCGGCGTCGGTGGAGCGGTTTCCAAACGCGTGGCGATTCTTTGCTCGTCCTTACAAGAGTCCGGACCCGGCCTTCCGCAAGGCGCTGCCCACGCAGGCGCAGATTCCCATTCAGGACGAGGAGCAGGGGTTAAACGCGGCGGAACGCGCCCTGCGTCACATTCATCTTCATTCCGAACGGATCGTACGTCCCAACAGCTTTTCGGTATTCGCCGAGCGGAACCGCATCTCCGAGATGGCTGTCTACATCGTCCATGCCAGCCTGCTGCTGATCTTTCTCGGCGGCATCGTTGATGCGTTGGCGGGATGGCGCGGCTTCCTGATGTTGACTCCCGGGCATCAGGCCAACCAGATAGAGTTGCGGACCGGTACCACGCGAGCCCTTCCCTTCTCCATCCGCTGCGACGGCGCGGGCGAGGATACATACGCGGACGGCACACCGAAGAAGTACTGGTCGAAACTCGCCGTCGTCGATCAGGGCCGTGAAGTGGAAAGCAAAGAGATCGTGGTCAACGATCCGCTGGTCTACAACGGAGTGCGCTTCTACCAGGCAAGCTATGGCCGCACCGGCAAGCTGGACCGCCTGATACTCAATGCGGCTCCCGCCGGTGGAACGACTTCGCAGGAGATATCTCTGGCACTGAACCAGACCGTTGCCCTCGACGCCGACACGACCGTGCAACTGGCTGAGTTCATTCCGGACTTCGTGGTGCAAGACGGCCACGTGTACGCGCGCAGCAACGAACTGGAAAACCCCGCGGTGCATCTGATCGTCTCGTCCAGGAAGACGAAGAGAAGCGTGAACTACTGGCTGCCGGAGATCCCCGAGATCGCGGAGAACGCGGCGTCGCCGTACACGCTCGTACCCAAGGATCTGAAGACCGAGGTCTTCACCGGGCTCCAGGTGTCGCACGAGCCGGGACAGTGGGCGGTCTGGGCCGGCGTGGTGCTGATGGCGGTTGGATTGACATTCGTCTTCTACATCTCGCATATCCGGCTGTGGGCGGTGCCCGTCCGCGACGCTGAGGGGCGCATGGCGCTCTGGGTGGGTGGAACTGCCAACCGCAATCGGGACGCTTTCGAATTGAAATTCAAGCAGTGGGTGGAACAGATTCAGAAGGAACTGGAGCCGCAAGCCGCGGCGTCGGCCGAGCCGCACGCTGCTTCAATCGCCGGAAGGTAAGCCCGGCAACGGAGGAAGGTACATGGCACGCGCAAGAGCAGAACAGCATCCCGCAACCGGCACGACGCTGATCGTATTGGTCGGGCTGAGCATCGCGTTTCTGCTGTTTATGGCGTTCTTGAATGTGGTGAAGTCCGGCAACCTGCTGAACGAGGCCAACCTGTTGTACGCCGCATTTATTTTTTACGCGGGAGCGGGCGCGCTGTATCTGGGATTTGGCGTCACCGCGACCGAGTCCTACATCCGGTTCGCGTCTCTGGCCACCTGGGCCGGCCTTATCGCCAACACGGGTGCGGTCGCGCATCGCTGGTATGAGGCTGGCCATCCCCCATTTGCCAGCCTGTATGAAATGCTGCTGAGCTTTGTCTGGACGCTGGCCGCGCTCACGCTGATCGCCGAGAAGCGTTACGGCGTGAAAGTGATCGGCACGGTGACGATGCCGGTCGCGATCGTGGGCGTCGTGCTGATGCAGCTTCTGCGCAGCGACGTGCGGCCTCTGGTACCGGCGCTGCAGTCGACCTGGCTACACGTGCACGTGACGCTCGCCATGCTGGCCTACGCGGCCTGCGCCCTGAGCTTCGCGCTGGCCATGATGTTCTTGATCAAGGACAAGGTAAAAACCGAAACGTTCCTGGCCGCTACCGGCGTGTTTACGGTTGGCATTTACGCGGCGGTGCTGACGCGATTTGAACGCTGGGGTGGATTCAACGTGATCGCCTGGGACGCCGAGAACAAGCAGGAAATGTTTCTCTCGCGGGGCGTGCGTCTGTTCGTGACGATCCCGGACCTGGGCTGGTTGATGTTGCTGGTCTTCGCCGCTGTGGCCGCGCCGCTGGCTCTATACATCCTGTCCGAGGCCAGAAAAGACGATCGCTACCTTGCCATCGCGAACCGCGCGGTCTTCGTCAGCATCCTCCTGCAGACGCTGGCGCTGGTGTTCTTCATCCTGCGCGTGCGGGACGGGCACTATCCCTCGCTCGATGCCGATGGTTTGTATCCGACATCGCTGGCCGCGAGTCCGTTCATACTGTCAGCTTTGGTGGGCGGAATCTTTGCCAACCTGCTGTACCTGCTGTTGTTGTGGCGCAGGACCGACCTGGAGAAGCTGCTGCCCGACGCCGAGGCGCTGGATCGCATCACGTACAAGACGATTTGCATCGCCTTCCCTCTGCTGACCCTGATGATCGCGGCCGGCGCCTACTGGGCCAACCGCGCCTGGGGTTCCTACTGGAACTGGGATCCCAAAGAGACCTGGGCGGCCATTACCTGGCTGGTCTATGCCGGGTACCTGCACATGCGCATCACGCGCGGCATGCGGGGACGGGTCGCTGCCTATTTTGCTGTTCTGGGCTTTGCCGTGGTAATGTTCACTTTCTTCGGCGTTACGTACTTGTTGCCGGGTCTTCATGCCTATGCCTGAGGCCGCAGAGCCCATCCCGAACCCGAAGACAGACCACACACTCGCCCCCGACGGAGCTTCCTCCCGCAAGAACTTCTTCAGCACGGAGTACTCCACCGCCGCGACGCCGGTGGAGTTCGCGGCAACGGCGCAGGGCGAATCCCCGCCCACACCACCGGAAGATCCGGAACTGCCCTGGCTGCGCATCAACTGGGAACTCAAAGCCCTGATGCCCATCGCCAGCGTGCTGCTGGGCGGCATGCTGTTGTTTCTGCTGGCCACGTTCTCCTGGCGCGATCCGGAACGCCACGTTGTTCTGCTGGTGGCGGGCGCGGGCGCGGTAGCGATCTGCGGAGCGCTTCTGGTCGTGCTCACCTTCCTCATCCAGCGGCCGATGGTGGAATTGCAGCAGAAAATCGGCCAGCTGGGCTCCGGAGACCTGACCGTCTCGGTCACCTTCGCCAACCGCAACGACGAAATCGGCGACCTGGGACGCAACTTCAACCACATGGTCGCGCAACTGCGCGAGAGCCGGGCGGAAATCGAGCGCCTGCACCGCACCCAGATGTCGCGCGCGGAGCACCTGGCCACGCTCGGCGAACTGGCGACCGGACTGGCACACGAGATCCGCAATCCGCTGGCGGGGATTGCCGGCGTCATTGAAATCATCGGGCGCGATCTGCCCACGACCAGCCCGGCCCGCTCCGTGGTCAAGGACGTGCGGCAGGAAATTGCCCGCATCAACCACATCGTCACCGACCTGCTGCAGACGGCGCGTCCGCATCCGCCCAGCGTGCGGACGAGCGATCTGAACACGACGGTCGAACACGCGGTGATGCTGGGCCGGCAGCAGGCGCAGGCCAAGTCGGTCGAGATCACGCTGCAGAAAGATCCTTCCCTGCCCGAGGTGGAACACGACAGCGACCAGATCCACCAGGTACTGCTCAACCTCCTGCTGAATGCGCTGCAGGCCATCGATCACAGCGGCAAGGTCTCCGTGGTCGTGAAATCGCTGGGATCGTCGGCCGCCGTCGTCCAAGTCCGCGACAACGGCCGCGGCATCCCGGCCGAAGACTTGCCCCACATCTTCCGTCCGTTTTACACCACGAAGGGCGAAGGCACGGGCCTGGGATTGTCCCTGGCGCGGCGCATCGTCGAAGACCACCACGGCCACATCGAAGTCACCAGCGGCGTCGGCAGCGGGACGACGTTCGCGGTGGTTCTGCCGTTGCAAAGGACGATTGGGCCGGCTGCATCGTCCTCTTAGGCCGGACAAGTGCGGGGAGAATTCAAATTCAGACCTTAGCTCAGTTTGAATCTCATTCGATGCTCCGTCATCCCGAGCGGAGCCGTTCTTCAGGCAGAGAGAGGGATCTCCCACCAGTTCATGCTCTGGGAGATCCTTCCCGCGGCGGAACTTACGCCGCGCTTCGGGACGACGCCACGGTGAAGAGAGTTCAAGCTGAGCCACTACCCAAATTTCAGGTAGCGGCGCAGTTTGGCCTTTACACGACTTTGTCATCCTGAGCGTAGCCGTTTTTCAGGCGTAGCGAAGGATCTCCCGCTTCACCGGCCTAGTGCGCAAGCCAAACTGCACCACGGCCCAAATTCAATACCGCTGGACAATAAGGGGCTCTTAGCATATGCTATGGCATAGGTCTACTTTCTATGGGCACCGAACGCCACGTCCGAGTCTTCAAGAATGGCCGCAACCAAGCTGTCCGCATCCCACGGGAATTTGAGCTTCCGGGCTCAGATGCCGTTATGCGCAAGGAAGGAGAAAGACTCATCATTGAGCCAGCCCCTCCCAAGTCGCTACTCGCCGTGTTGGCGACGCTGAAGCCACTGCGCGAGAATTTCCCGTCGATGCCTGACACTCCCCCTGACCCTGTGGAGGTCTAGTGCGCTACCTGCTGGATACGAATATCGTTTCTGACTTGGTGCGAAACCCCCAGGGAAGAATCGCACAGCGTATCCGCAAGGTTGGCGAGGACAAAATCTGCACCAGCATTATTGTGGCAGCGGAGCTTCGATACGGCGCGGCGAAGAAGGGATCTCTCCAACTCAGCGCTCAACTTGAGGCGGTACTTGGAGCCATCGAGGTTGTGCCTTTGGAAAGTCCGGCCGATATCGCATACGGCTCTGTTCGTGCGCAACTCGAGAAGGTTGGTCGACCCATTGGCTCCAACGATCTGCTCATCGCGGCGCAGGCGATTGCACTTGGGTACATAGTTGTTACGGACAACGAAAGCGAGTTCGCCCGAGTGCAAGATCTTCGGCACGAGAACTGGCTGCGGTAGCCTCGTTTCATCTCTTTCTGCCAGGCCAGATGCCCGGCTCGTTTTCACCGGTGCCGCCCCTTCCGTAGTAAGCTAAGCAGTCATGCCCGCGGAGAAAATCCTCATCGTCGATGACGAACGCCTGGTGCGGTGGTCCCTGCGCCAGAAGTGTGAGGAATGGGGCTACGAGGTGGTCGAAGCGGCGGCCGGTGAGCCCGGTCTGCGCCTGGCGCAGCACGACTCTCCCGATCTGATTCTGCTCGATGTGCGCCTGCCCGACCTGAACGGGCTCGAGGTCCTGGAACACCTCAAGAAAAGCGGCGATACGACGGCCGTCATCATGATCACGGCCGACCCTCAACTGGATGACGTGAAGAGCGCGCTCAAGCTGGGAGCCTA
>Ga0209698_10006513_pt1 | contig 12392 bp, 7 predicted proteins | sample LitLauG_LLR_2012_FD_187203 | JGI IMG/M metagenome (GOLD analysis project Ga0209698, IMG submission 187203) | Freshwater sediment microbial communities from Pennsylvania, USA - Little Laurel Run_MetaG_LLR_2012 (SPAdes) (version 2) | ecosystem: Environmental > Aquatic > Freshwater > Creek >...
CTTCCAAGGAAGATCTTGCCTACAGAGATGCAGGTCCAGCACCAACCAAAAGCGGCTGAAAGTAAAAGTGTTATTGGATTTGGTAATTTACGAACCTCGTCAATTAACGAATTTCGTAAAAACTTCTTGTAAGGTAGGTGCGAATCAGGCCGGAGGGCTGGCTGTTTTTCGAATCGAGGGATCTGTCCCCTTGAAGCGGTTCTTGTTGATCTTCAGCGCCTTGATCTTTGATTCGAGAGTAGTGCTGGGAAGGCCCAGTCTGGCAGCGGCTCCTGACGGCCCGGACACCCGCCCGCGGCACTCGAGCAAGGCAGCCTCAATCAGGGCTTCCTCCTGAGCAGGACGCCTGTTCAAGGGGCCCGACTGGATATCCGGGACACCGGGCGCACTGGGCAAACTCTGCCGCGAAAGCCAACTTCCATCCACTGAAAATGTCTCTGTTTCGCTCACAATGACCGACCGCTCGATCACGTTCTGTAATTCCCGAATATTTCCGGGCCAGGTGTATGCTTCGAGCAGATCCAGGCTCCACTTGTCGACCGCGGTAAAATGCCTGCCCGCTTTCCGAGCGTAGCGATTCAGGAAATACCTCACCAGCAAGGGAATATCCTCTCTTCGCTCCCGCAGCGCCGGCATCTCAACGGGAAAGACATTCAGCCGGTAAAACAGGTCCCTTCGGAACATACCCGCGGCGATGGCGGACTCCAAGTCGCGATTGGTGGCGGCGATCACACGAACATCTGCGCGAATCGTCCCAGTTCCTCCGATGCGCTCAAATTCGTGTTCCTGCAGCACTCGCAATAGAGCAGTCTGGGTTTCGGCCGGCAGTTCTCCGATCTCGTCCAGGAAAAGCGTGCCTTTTTCGGCCAGCTCAAAGCGCCCTAAACGACGCTGCGTTGCTCCCGTGAACGCGCCCTTTTCGTGGCCAAATAATTCCGATGCGATGAGGTCACGCGGAACCGCGGCGCAATTCACACTCACAAATTGGTGTGAAGATCGCCGTGACCGCCGATGAATCGCGCGCGCAACCAGTTCCTTGCCGGTGCCGGTCTCGCCGGTGATCAGAACGCTGGAGTCGGTCGGCGCGACCTTGGATACGCTGGAGAGCACCTTTTTCAAGGCCGCCGAACTTCCCACAATCTCCTCGAACATGGATGCTTTGTCGAGTTCTTCGCGCAACGAAACATTCTCGTCAACGAGCCTTTGCTCCGCCGCCTTTCGATCCTCGATATCGGTTCCGGCGACATACCAACGGGTGAGGCGTCCGTCCTCATCCCGCAGCGGGTTCCAGCGTCGGAGAAACCAGCGATATTTCCCGTCCTTTCCCAGTAAACGCACTTCGACTTCGTGCGGGAGGCCGGCGGCGATTTTGCTTTGAGCCTCGCTCTCCGCCCGCTCCCAATCGTCCGGGTGAAAAAGCTTGCGGCGGTCGCAGGCCCGCCACTCATCAGCGGTGAGGCCGAGATAATCGAGCGCGGCCTGGTTCACATAGAGCCGCGTGGTGTCCGGGTCCGGCCCTAACACATAAACGTGCTGCGGAGCGACATCCAGAATCTGTCGAAGCTCCCTTTCGCTTTGGCGGATCTTCTCTTCAGCCAGCTTTGCCGCGGTAACGTCTGTCACGGCACCCACAAATTCGAGGTTGCCTGACGAGGTCTGCAACGCGCGGCCAATGGCGTGGACGTGTTTCACTGCGCCATCCGGCATCAGCAAACGATTCTCAACATTGAAATCCGTCCCTTCACTGGTAGCGTGGTCGAGAGTCTGCCGAACGAAATCTCTATCGTCGGGATGAATTCGCTGAAATGCCTGGTCGAACGTTGGCTTAGCCGTTCGATCGTACTCAAAGATGTTGTAGGTCCCGTCCGACCAATAGATCTCTCCGCTCGAAACATTCCAGCCGAAACTGCCCGTTTGGCTGATCCTCTGGCCCTGAGCCAGGAAAGCTTCGCTGCGCTGCAGATCGGAATAGAGCCCGGCATTCTCCAGAGAAATGGCGGCTTGCGAAGCCAGCAGTTCCAGCACGGAAACGCGGTCCGGCGTGAAGGCGCATGGAGTCAGGTTGTTTTCGAGAAAAAGCACACCGACAAGCTTCGATTGGTTGACGATGGGCAGGCACAGGATGGACTTGGAGTGCTTTTGGCACACATATTCGTCCTTTGAATACACGTTATCGGTCGAGGCATTATCCAGGACCACGGCCTCCAGCGTCCGGATCACGTAATGCAGCGCGGAATGGGGGAGAGCCGACGGCGTGACTGCCGCCTGCCTAATGGCAACCTCGATCCTCCCGGGGCCAATTGTAGCCTCGGCTTCGATTCGCGGCTCGCCGCCCCGAAGCAGGAGAAGCAGACTTCGCTCGGCCCCCGCATGTTCCACCGCTATTCGTACCAGCTTCTCGATCAGCTTTTCAAGCACCATCTCGCCCGAGACCGCCTGCGAGACCCTGATTACGGTTGCTAGATCCAGGAACTCAGTCGGCGTCACGATCGTGCTCGTCGTGCCACGAACACACTCCTCCACCCTGAGGTGGGGATAGAGCTGGTCGAGCTGCCTTACTTTGCCGTCGGCCCCCCAACGCTGATAGCAATACCTCGCTTCGAGCAAGTATGCGTCTGCGAACTTTTGGAAACCACGTGCCGCGTAGAAGCGGGCAGCAACCTCGTAAGCAACCGCCTCATTGTGAATAAATCCGTTTGCGTGCGCCGAGTGGATGGCCTTTTCATAAAGACCTTCGGCATCCACCAGGCGCCCTTCTATTCGCGCAATTTCGGCACCCACCAACGCGGCGCGGTTTTCAAAATTCTCCGCGCAATGCTCCGCCCATAGTTCGAACTCTTTGTGGTGAGCCGTTAAAGCCTCGAAGTGCTTTTGCCTCTCGTCGGGAGCTGCGGAATCCCAGGCGCCCGCGTGCGAAAGCGCACCATAGAATCGGAATGCCGCTTGTTCAAGCAATGCTGGTGCTGACCAAAGTAGTTGTTGCGCTCTCGACGAGGAATCGACGGCGGAAGCATAGTCATGTGCAAAGAACCGTGCTTGTGCCTTGAGAGTCCAGTATCCAAATCCAGCAATCGCTAAATCGGGGCTTGCCAGATGCCGCTCAAACTCAGCCTCGTCGAACTCGCTGTCGTTGAATGAGCCGAACTCATGCGTCAATCCCCGGAAACTCCGGATCAGCTGGAGATCAGACCTGACGATATCGACAACGTGTCCCATCCTCGCTCTGCTTGTAAAGTCAACGCCTTTTTCCGCTTCCTCTTGCGCCTCGGCAAGAGGATCGCCCACAACCAGATAATTCGTGACCAACTGTGTAAAGCTATAGGCGGCGTATGTAAAGTCGCCCATTCGATACGCGAGATCGAAGGCATGACGCACTAGCTCGCGGCTGTGCCGTACATGTTTCGTCCTCGGGGCAACCACGCTGAAACACATAGAAGTGCGAGCTTCATAACGTCTCAAACCTCGCTTTCCCAATAAGTCATAGCCCAGCTGACCAAAGCGAAACGCTTCTTCGTAGCAACCGAAGCGCGGTCCCACTACGATTCCAAACCATACATACGCAAAGCATGAGGCGTCGCTGTTGCCGTGCTCAAGACTAAGATTCACCATGCGACAAATTACGAGTGCGCACAAGTCCTTGTCGAAGAACACGGCAGGCGTCACAATTTGCGTCAAAACCTCTAGAACGTCCAGAATATCGGGATGGGCGACCAAGGGCAGATCAATGAGGTCCTCAATATTGCGATTCCCGAGTAGTGACCAAATCCGATCATATTCGCGCAGAACCTCGTCGCTAGTCGGATGAACCGACCAGTTCGTCCCGCCACGCCGAAGATGTTCAAGGCATATCTCGATGCCTCGATCAAGCCGATCCATCGCCGTGTATAGCGTTAGCTGCAGGCATGTTACAAGAGCCAAATCATGGGCGCTCTTGGCATGCGCGGCGAGCATCAAAAGTCGCTTTTCAGCAGACTCCATGTCGGTGGTCAGCAGTTCACACTCAGCGATCAGGTATTCGAGCGAAAAGACAAGCTCGTAATCTGTGTTCCAACTCTCTTCTGTCAGTAGCGCCCGACCCGTCGCCAGGTAAGAAAGCGCTGAGGCATAGGCGATCGAGAGCTTCGCCCGCCTGGCCGCGATCAAGTTCAATTCTGCGACCCGTCTTCGCTCGTCATTTGACGTAATGAGGTGAGTGGCGCGATTGAAGTGGTTCGCGATCTCGAAGATCCTCTCTTCGCGCTCGTGTAAAGGAGTTCGCTCTGCCAGGAGCCTTCCTATTCGGAGGTGCGCCTCAGTGCGTAATCCTTGTGGGATCAAAGAATAGGCTGCTTCCTGGACCCGGTCGTGGAGAAACCTATAGGAATCTTCCGAGCGGATGATGAAACCCGCTTTGACCGCCTCCCACAGTTGGTCGTGCATCCCCTCGTTGGATTCCTGATATACCATCCGAATCGTGGCAAACTCCGCGCTGTTGCCCAGGCAGGCAAGCTGCTGTAAAGCACTCTGGGTTTCGACCGGAAGGCGATTCAACTTCCCGGCCATAAGATCCACCACATTGTCGGTGTAACCCTTGGCGTAAAGACGACTAAGGTCCCAAGACCATCCCGCTTCCCTACTGTCGAATTTGAGTAGTTGTTCCTCGGCAAGAGCGGAAATAAACTGGATGGCGAAAAACGGATTGCCTGCTGTCTTCTCGTGGATCAGTTGCGCCAACGGGGCCGCGTCTTCTTGGCCGCAATGGAGAGCATCCGCAACTAGCCCTCCCAAGTCGTCAGCGGTTAGGGGCACAAGAACGATGTTCTGCAATATCGCTCCAGCCCGTCGGATCGCGTCGAGCTTGTGTGTCAGCGGATGAGAAGAATTGACTTCATTGTCTCGATACGCGCCGATCAACAGCAATTGCTGCACGTCCGGCTGGATCAACAGATCTTCCAGCAATTCGAGCGTCGCCGCGTCCAGCCATTGCAAATCGTCGAGAAAGAGGGCCAGTGGATGCTCGGGTCGCGCAAATACGCTAACGAATCGACGGAATACCAACCGGAAGCGGCCTTGCGCGTCCCGTGGCGGAAGTTCCGGTACCGGTGGCTGTTCTCCTATAATAAGCTTCAACTCAGGGACCAAATCTACAATGAGCTGTCCGTTCGGATTTAATGCTTCATTGAGGGCGTCGCGCCATCTGGTGAGTTCCTCTTCGCTCTTCGTCAGAAGCGGAACGAGAAGGCTCTGAAAGGCCTGCGTCAGAGTGGCATACGGGATGTCGCGCTTATATTGGTCGAACTTGCCTGATGCGAAAAGGCCGCGCGGAGGCACTAGCGGTTTATGGAGTTCATTGACGACCGAGGACTTGCCGATACCGGAGTAGCCGGAAACAAGAACAAGCTCCGGCCTGCCGCCGGCTACAACACGGTCGAAGGCGGCAAGCAAGGCGCCGATTTCCGAGTCCCGGCCGTACAATTTCTCTGGGATCACTAGCCGGTCTGGCGTATCCTGTTCGCCAAGCGGGAATTCGTCAATGCGATGCTGCGTTTCCCATTCCTCCAGGCAGCGCCGAAGATCGCGTGCAGCGCCAGCCGCTGTCTGGTATCGCTCCTCCGCAGTTTTGGCGAGCAACTTCATGATGATCGCAGATACCGGTCCCGGAATTCCCGGCAACCGCTCTCCCGGCGGCACGGGCTGTCGCGCGATGTGGGAGTGAACGAGTTCTACCGGATCCGTAGCGGAAAAGGGGAGAGTCCCGGTCAGCATCTCGTAAAGCGTCGCACCGAGGGCATAAAGGTCGCTCCGGGAATCGATGGAGCGGTTCATCCTGCCCGTTTGCTCGGGTGCCATATAGGGCAGTGTTCCGGCGATGAACTCGGGGAGGGCGGGTGCCTGGCGCTCGCGAGGAAGACGCGTAGCCATCCCAAAGCCCATGAGCCGGACCTGACCCGTCGCGGGATCAACCAGAACATTGGCCGGCTTCACGTCCTTGTGAATCAGCTCACTTTTGTGCAACCCGCTGAGTGCGGTTGCGAGACCGATGGCGAAGCGCAGGAGCCGCGTCATTTCCATCGGGCCTGGAAGGAATCGATCGAGAGTTTCGCCGCCAGGGTCTTCGAGCACCAGCATCGTCTGACCGTGTTGCTCGGAAAGGGCAAGGGGCCGAACTGCCCAGGCTGAGTCCAGCTTGTCCCTCAACGAGTATTCGTGCTCTAGCTTTCTTAGGGTCCCCAACGCTGGCCGCGTGGACGCAGGACCTAGCAGGAGAACGGGCGGTGAGCCGGACTGGTTCGGGTGCTCGCCCCGGTACAGGACGAACTCCTCGTCCTGGCGGAGACATTCCCGCTCGTATCCTGAGGTCTCTACAATGCCTAGCCTTGCCGCCATCGTGACACTCTTATCGATGTTCGTACGGGTAGCCTGTCCGGAAAGAGAGCCGTTTCAATTGGTGTGTTCATTCTGCCTCCGTTAGTCATTTCGGGATGTTGCTCAACCAAGAGAATGCAACGCGTGTGCCAAGTCGAATCGCTCTTCAAGCGCTTGATATCATTGAGCGCCGGGCAGCAGCGTAATCACCGGCCGGCCTGGTGTCAAAACTGTCAAGGCGATGGTGACACTCTGCGGCCATCATTCTGTTGGCGGCGGCTCAGAATCCGTATTTTCAGCGGGGGCATTCCGCAGTCCCTCGCGGGTCTTAAGGCCAAGTTGCCGCAGGACTTCCTTTATGTACACGCCACTGAGGAATTTGACTTCTTCGCGCATCAACGGCAGGAGCACGTCTTCGCCCTCAGGGCCGATTGCCGTTAAGCTCCTCAGATCGACAATCAGTTCACGGTCTTGAAGATGTGCTCTGGCCGCTTGGTAGGCACTCGTGAGTTCAGAGGCCCAAGGAGCGATGAGTTTGCCCTCAACGATCACTCGGCGCCGGCGTTGGTCCTCGACAACCGTGATCTTCAACATGCCGCACCTGTCCTTGCCCCTGGCGCAAAACATGTACCAAGTACCCACTGCTCCAACTGCTTGATTTTCAATGCACGGATGCTGATCAGCCGCTGGAAAATCGTGACTGTCAATGCGGCGTTGACAGTAGGCTGCATCGAGTGTCAGGAGTAATCGCGAGGATTGATGCCAAACTTTTTCATACGGGCGAGGAGAGTTGTCCGATTCATGCGCATGCGCTCGGCGGCTCCGCCCGCCCCGCCCACTCGTCCTTTTGCCTCCGAGAGTGCGCGCACGACCTGATCACGCTGTTTTTCAGCCCGATCGTCCGCAGCATTGCTATTCCCATGTAGGACATTAATTGTTTCTTTTACGATCCGAGCAATATCGTCGTGATTGGCCGCGCCAGATTTGGGTTCATCGATTTTCACCTTGCGGAGCTCTGTGATTGGCGCCGCCAGCGACCTGCCGCGAGTGAGGATCACGGCGCGCTCGACGAAATTTCCCAGTTCGCGAACATTCCCAGGCCATTCCCATGCGGCCAATGCTTTCATTACGGCCGCGGGAATGTTCTCTATCTTCTTCTGCATCTGTTTCGCGAACTTCTGAACGAAATAGCCCACTAGCAGTGGAATATCTTGCTTGCGCTCCCGCAGCGGTGGTATGCGAATCGGAAAAACGTTCAGCCGATAATACAGATCGCTGCGAAATTCACGCGCTGCGATCATCTTTTCAAGATCCCGATTGGTGGCGGCAACCAGGCGAACGTTTACTTTACGGGTGTTCGTGCTTCCCAGCCGTTCGAACTCCTGTTCTTGCAGTACACGCAGCAGCTTCGGTTGGATTTCAATCGGAATGTCGCCTACTTCGTCAAGAAACAGCGTGCCTTGGTGGGCCAATTCGAGACGGCCAATCTTCTGAGTGATGGCGCCCGTGAAGGCTCCCTTTTCGTGGCCGAACAGCTCGCTCTCCAGAAGACCAGTCGGAATCGCCGCACAGTTCACCTTCACAAAGGTGCGGTCCTTGCGGCGGCTACGGTCGTGAATCGCGCGAGCGATCAACTCCTTGCCAGTTCCAGTTTCACCGAGCAGTAGAACGGTTGAATCACTGGCGGCGACCGTCTCGACCAAGTCCAGGACTCGCTTTAGCGCGGGGCTGCTTCCGACGATCTGCTCGAAACCCATGTCCCCACGAATTTCTTCTTCGAGATAGAGTTTCTCCTGGGCCAGCTTTTCCTTCAGTTCGGAGATCTCGCCATATGCGAGGCAATTCTCAATCGCGATGGCTATCTGCCCCGACGCCTCTTTGAGAAAATCGATCTCCTCTGGCATGAAAGAAGCCTCCGTCGTCCGGGCTATCGCCAGAAAACCGAGGACTCGGCCGTGATGTACGAGGGGTATCACACACTGAGTCTTCACTCCCTCAGCAATCAGCAGTTCGTACAGCTCAGGGGGGAACTCATCACGATTGGCAGTGTTTCTAACGGCCGGCTCGAGTGTTTCCAAAGCTCTCTTCGCGGCACCAACCGGCTCGATTACCAACTCCTCCTTGACGAAGCCTTTTCCCTCCGGGAAATCCAGGGCCTGCACGCGGAATTGCCCCGATGCCGGATCCGGTAGCGAGATGTGGACTGCATCGCAATGCATCACCTCCCGAATACTCGCTGAAATTGCGCGCAGCACTTCGCGAAGCTCCAGATTCGAAGTGATCTGTTTCGTCAATTTCAAGAGAAGTTGTAGGCGAGTATTCTGAACGGCAACGGCTTGCTCCGCTGTTTTGCGCTCCTCGATGTCGGTATTTGTTCCGTACCATTTCACGACCGTGCCGTTGTCGAGGGATGGAGTCGCGCGCAATAGAAACCAGCGGTATGCTCCGTCGAAACGGCGCAGGCGCGCTTCAATTTCACCTGACTGCCCGGAGGCCAACACGCCTCGCCAGTAATCCGTAAGCCTGTTCAGATCATCGGGATGAACCGCACTCGTCCAACCCCAACCTTGCACCTTATCCGCCGAAAGGCCAGCGTAATCTAGCCACCGCCGATTAAAAAATTCGGCCCCGCCGTCTGCTCCTGCTGACCAGGCCATAACCGGAATCGTTTCGATGACTTCCTGAAGTTCCCTTTCGCTGCGTTGCAGCCGTTCGTTCTGGCGTCGTAATTCCCGTTGGGCAGCCTCGGCCTGCCTGAGATTGAAATTATCGTCAATCGCGAAGGCAACCACTCGCCCGATCAGACGTAAGAAGCCAATGTCTTCGCTACTGTAGGCGGTTCCAGGAGGTCCGGACATGCCCAGCGCCCCCAGCCGCCGATGCGGTGTCGTCAGCGGCACAAAAACCAGCGGTCCGATCTGAAGACCCTGGGCTGCAATTCCCTGCTTGAGCCGCGCCGGCACCCTTTCATCTGCATCCCAATCTGCAATGTGGAACGGTTCCTGTGTAGCGTATGCCCGCCATGATGGCCGCTCTTGTACCGGCACATCGGCGTACGCACTGATGAGGCTCTTCTCGGACCCCACCACAGCCCATTCGACTTCGGTGGAATTTTCCTTATAGACGATGATGTAGAACTGGAAGAAGTCGAGGAATTCGCCCAATTGTTCCGAGAGGATTCTCGTCAGATCCTCAGGCTCTCGGCATGCGGAAAGTGCTTCGCTGATTCGAAGCAAAGCCTCATAGCGTTTGCCCTCGCCCCGCTCCTGAAGGGAGGCATCTGGGCTGATTTCGCGTTTCGGTAGAAACCCCATAACCGTTTTTGGCGCGGACAAGCGTATTTACAAGTGCGGATGATTGAACTGGATTGAACGTCGCATCCCGAGTGCTCCGGCGCGCGACCGAGCGACACGGCACCCACGGCAGGCAACTTCATCACGCTGAGGCAGGAAGAGATATGCTCGACGAGTACGTTGATCGACCATCATTGCAATCCATTGGGATTGGCAGCCCTCGCGCAGAGCCAGATCGCGTCTTCGTTCGCTGTGCTTGGCCGGTTGCCGTCTCCCTGTTCCCATGACATGCATCCTTTCCTATTATGGCTGCCAGCGTGGCTGCTGCGTGGGATGAGAACAAACGACATGGACTTCTACCCACTCGCCTTCCAAAGGGCGCGCACAGCTGGGGAGACAGTCCGCCCCACGTACTCTGTCCAACGTGTACCGCAGTCGCAAGACCACCGCGAATGGCTCGGATCGTGTGCGGCAGTTCCTGACGCGCTTCGGATTCGAATGGGGTGTGACGACGTTATGTGCTCAGAGTGACCAGCGCCTTGATGCCGATGGCGTCGAGAATCTCTTGCAGTCGGGCTATCGCCACGGTTTGGTATTCCGTCTCTTCGTACCGGCTGATGACCTGTTTACTGACGCCGAGCCTGCGCGCAAGTTCAGTTTGAGACACTCCCTTGGCGATTCGCATCTTCGCGACAAAGGGCGCGATCTGATCGAGTCGATCGACGTTCGGCAGAGTCAAATCGCCGGACTTGAGCCCGTCGTATTCGCGCAATTCGTCTTCCAGTTGTCTGATCATACCTTCGTAGCTGCCGCGAACCGCCATGGCGCGCTTGCCGGTCATCTGCCGGTCTACCTTGGTAAGTGCTTGCCGAAAGCCTTCTATCTGAGCCGCCGTACGTTCTCTCTGTGCATCGCTCTTGATCATGATAATTCCGACCTGACTACCTGAATTACACCTCTGGGCAATCCGTCTCGGTCCTGCCGGAAAAACTCCGGAAACCCGACCATCGCTCTCGCCTCCATGGCGGGATGGATGAAGAATTCGACACCGTGATCCACCCACATCCGCCACTTCCACTTCCGCACCTGCGGAACGAGAATCAGTTCGAAGTCGATCCAATACGGATCGATCCGATCATAAACATCGTCGTCCGGCTCGACCCAATAACCGTCCACATCTCCCGGATCGGGCTTGTCCGTGCAGAAGCTCCCGTCGATGAATATGTCCTCAATACCGGCCAGCCAAAATGCTTCGACGGCCGCCCGCAAGCCTTTCAAGAGCCAACGCCGTCGCGGAGTGAACCCGAACCGGCTTCCTATTTCTTCCAGTGTTGCCCTGTGATCACCGGGCGGCAACGCACCAGTGCTAGGGTCGAAAGCCTGAATCACACCACCTCCATGATGTCAGGGACAAGTCTGAATGTCAACATAAAGGCTGTCATCGCGAGTTTTTCTCGATTTGCCTGAGCCGTCGATTGCATGGACACCAAACCTGCAGCAACTCTTCTCCCTCGCCGTAACCTGGATCTGTCGGAGACGCTAGTGCGGTTTTCTTCGCCCCGTTTGGCATTGGGTCAACGGGCCTGGGGCAGAGTGTGTCGTGTTGCAACTTAAGCCCGCGAAGCAGCTGAGCGTTCGCGGCGACGATGATGGTGGACAAGCTCATTGCGACCGCCCCCACACTCATGGGGAGGTCGAATCCCCAGTGGACGAGAAGGCCGGCAGCAACCGGAATTGCGACAAGGTTATAAGCCGTCGCCCAAACAAGGTTCTGGATCATTTTTCGATAGGTAGCGCGGGATAGTTCGATCGCACCCACGACATCGCGCGGATCGCTCCGCACGAGCACGATCCCTGCGGACTCAATCGCCACATCGGTTCCCGTCCCGATGGCGATTCCCACATCTGCGGTTGCCAGGGCGGGTGCATCGTTAACGCCGTCGCCAACCATTGCTACGCGTCTGCCGCCTGCCTGAAACTTCTTCACCGAAGCCGCCTTGTCGGCGGGGAGAACCTCGGCTGCGACCTCATCGATTCCGATACGCCGGGCGACCGAATCGGCAACCGCTTTCGAATCGCCCGTGATCATCGCGACGCGGACACCAAGCCGATGGAGTTCCGCGACGGCTTCACTGGATTCGGGCCGAATCTCGTCTTCAACTGCAAAAGCTCCGAGCAGCCGGCCTTGAGCGAGCGCATAAAGAACCGTCTTCCCGTCAGACGCCCATGCGGTTGTCAGTTTTTCGACTTCCGGCGGGACCGTTACCTTGGCCTCGGTCACCAGGCGCGGTCCGCCGATTTCGATACTCATGCCATTCACAAGCGCCTTCGCTCCCCGGCCGGGAAGCGCCTCGAAATTCGTGGCTGCCAATCGCGTCAGGCCGCGGCGCGCGGCTTCGGCGACGATGGCTTTGGCGAGGGGGTGTTCGGAGGTTGATTCGACAGCGGCGGCGCGCGCAATCAAATCGTCTTGGGTCGTGCCAGGCGCCGGCGCGACTCCCGACACGGCAGGAGAACCGCGTGTCAGGGTTCCGGTCTTGTCGAAAATGACCATATCCAGGTTGCGGGCGCGTTCGAGTGCGAGTCTGTCCTTAACCAGAAGCCCGTTCTGTGCGCCTAGTGATGTCGAGATTGCGATGACCAGTGGAATCGCCAGACCAAGGGCATGCGGACAAGCAATGACCAGGACTGTTGCGGTTCTCATCAGTGCGTGTTCCTTGTCGCCTGAAAACCACCAATAGGCGAAAGTAATGG
>Ga0209698_10006514_pt1 | contig 12392 bp, 10 predicted proteins | sample LitLauG_LLR_2012_FD_187203 | JGI IMG/M metagenome (GOLD analysis project Ga0209698, IMG submission 187203) | Freshwater sediment microbial communities from Pennsylvania, USA - Little Laurel Run_MetaG_LLR_2012 (SPAdes) (version 2) | ecosystem: Environmental > Aquatic > Freshwater > Creek >...
GCGACTGCGAGCCTTTGCATATACGCTTATCATTCTGTCCCTGCACCTCGCCACAATGGCCCAAGACGCTGGTGCGAAGCCAGGCTCCGTGGTGAAGGTAAAGCGAGGCTTGACCCTCAGCGTGTCCCTATTAACGCCGCTCGACTCGGCTCACACCACCATCGGCCAGGACGTCAGCGCGAAACTCGTTCGTCCGCTAATCGCCGACGGGGCCGTCGTCCTTCCCATTGATTGGATCGTTCACGGAACTGTGGTGAAAGTAAAGCGTGCCAGCAAGAATTGCCATGATGGAACAACGGAGTGGAAACTCAAATTCGTCACCACATCCCACGGTGAACAAATCAGGGTGCAGCCGATTTATTCCTACCCCTTCGATCCGAATCAGGTTGGAGACCCTGAGTGGGTCCCGCTCCAAACTCCCTTGAAGAAGATTCTTCGTGTGCCGGTTTTCATCGGTGAGGCCGCCGGCGCCCTTGCGCTTTCTCCCGTTCTGATTCCGATGGCGATAGCGGTTACCGAACCGTGTCACGGAAGAGAGGGTCACGATCAACTGCTCCAGGCAGGACGCACTTATCTCTTCGCAGTCTCCACAGATACTCGCGTGGTTCCCTGACTCTTTTTGCGGAAGCCTTGCGGGAGGCGTGAGAATCCTCAGCCTGTGTACACTCATCCTTTTCAGAAGCAGCGCCACACAACCGTTGGGAGGGTGAGAGTGAAGGAACTGCTGGCAGCAACCGCAAGCCGTGCCACACGCTACATCAACGAAATCAGCCACCGGTCCGTTCTCCCGACTTCTCAGGCGATCGCTCGTCTCGAAGCACTAGGCGGGTCGTTCCCGGAGCATTCCACCGATCCCGCCGAAATTCTGGCGCTTCTTGACGATATCGGCTCGCCGGCCACGGTGGCCACCACCGGAGGCCGCTACTTTGGATTTGTGATTGGCGGCACTCTTCCCGCGGCATTGGCGGCTAACTGGCTCGCAGGCGCCTGGGACCAAAACGCCGCCATGCAGGTAATGTCTCCGGTCGCGGCCAAACTCGAAGAAATTGTTCAAGGCTGGGTGCTCGATCTGCTGGGCCTGCCCGCGGGAAGTGCGGCAGGCTTCGTCACGGGGACCACGATGGCGAACTTCTCTGGCCTTGCAGCAGCCCGCTCGGCGCTCCTTGCGCGTGCAGGGTGGAACGTCGAAGAAGATGGCATGTTCGGAGCGCCTCCCATGCAGGTGATCGTCGGCCAGGAAGTGCATGTCTCAGTATTGCGCGCGTTGACGATGCTCGGGCTTGGCCGGTCGCGGGTCGTGACTGTACCCGCCGACGGCCAGGGCCGCATGCGTGCCGATTCCCTGCCACCGTTGAATTCAAATACTCTGCTCTGCCTGCAGGCGGGCAACGTCAATACCGGTGCATTCGATCCTGCCCGCGAAATCTGTTCGCGGGCCCGCGCGGCTGGAGCCTGGGTGCACGTCGACGGAGCTTTTGGGATGTGGGCCGCGGTTTCTCCGCTTTACGCCCCCCTGCTCGACGGAGTCGATCTCGCCGACTCGTGGGCGATCGACTGCCACAAGTGGTTGAATGTTCCCTACGACTCCGGAATGGCCGTGGTACGCGAGCCTGAGCATCTGCGGCGCGCGCTCTCTTGTGGGAACGCGGCCTACCTGGCTCAAGGGTCCGGCCGTGAGCCATGGCAGTTCACGCCCGATGCTTCCCGCCGCGCCCGCGGAGTGGAATTGTGGGCGGCGATGCGCTCGCTAGGCCGCAGCGGCCTGCGCGAGATGATTGAGCGAAACTGCCGTCAGGCACGTCTTTTCGCTGATCGATTGCGCCACGCGGGCTTCCCAATCCTCAACGACATGGTGCTGAACCAGGTCCTGGTCGAATTCGGCAGCCCGGAGCAGACTCGCCGAGTCATCGCCGAAATCCAGAAGGACGGCACCTGCTGGTGCGGAGGCACGGTCTGGCAGGGTCACACTGCAATGAGGATCTCGGTCTCAAGTTGGGGAACCACAGACGAAGACGTGGAAAAAAGCGTCCAGGCGATGATCAGGATAGCCAAAAGTGTGGACAACAAAATCGTCGTTGGTGGTTAGTCGTTCGTCGTTGGGTCGTTGGGTCGTTCGTCTCTTCGTGCTGCTCGGCACCACCCCGATTGGGAGGACTCAGACGAGAATGCGGCGGCTCCACGCCACAAACCGGCAACTACAGTCGATTCTCTGCGGGAAACAGCCTCTCCGAGCCGGCCCTCCGGACCGTGACTTCGGACCATGTTCCGGGTCGGAAGAAGCCCTTGGCCCACACCTTGCATCTCAAGGAATACAGGGGGTTACCGCTGGTAACCATACTGGTCGTCGGCGGTCTAACCTGATGGTATAATCCGTGTATTCAGCGCGGTAGCTGGGGTGGAAGTAAGCCCTCAACGAAGGATCCAAAGATGGCACGTAGTTCACGCCGGTCGCTCTTCCTGGTAGTTTTTTTCCTCCTTGCCTGCGGTTTTCTGGGCATCTTATTCGCTCAGCGTTCCGGGCAGCAGTCGTCTCTGACGGGCGACTCTGACGTCAAGGACAGCCTCAAGCAGTTCACCGACGTCTACGCGCTGGTCGAAGACAATTACGCCGAACAGGTGAACGCTGACAAAGCGATCTATAACGGGGCCATCCCCGGCATGCTGCACGCGCTCGATCCGCACTCGAATTTCTTCGATCCCAAGTCCTACGCGTTAATGCGTGAAGACCAGCGCGGTAAATACTACGGCGTTGGCATGACAGTCGGCCCGCGCAACAACAAAGTCATCGTCATTTACCCCTTCACCGGGACGCCTGCGTACAAGGCCGGCATTCATCCGGGTGACGTTATCATCGCCGTCGATGGCAAATCGACTGAGAACATGAGTACCGGCGATGTTGCCGACATGCTGAAGGGCCCCAAAGGCACAACCGTTCACATCAGCATCGCGCGGGAAGGCGTGGAGAAGCCGATGGAGTTCACGCTGGTTCGCGACGAGATTCCGCGCTACAGCGTAGATGTGCACTTCCTGATCAAGCCAGGCGTCGGCTACATGCACGTCAACGGCTTCAACGAAACGACAGAGCGTGAAGTTTCTGACGCTCTGGATTCGTTCGGCGATCTGAAAGGTTTGATCCTCGACCTGCGTGGCAATCCCGGCGGCCTGCTCAGCGAAGGTGTTGGTGTTGCCGATAAGTTCCTGAAGAAGGGACAGGTCATCGTCTCGCACCACGGACGCGCCTCCGCCGAGAAGCGCTACATTGCGCAACACGGTAACGGCGGCAAAGATTATCCGATCGTAGTGCTGGTCAATCGGCTGACTGCTTCCGCAGCTGAGATCGTTTCCGGCGCGATTCAGGATCACGACCGCGGATTGATCGCCGGTGAAGTCACTTTCGGCAAGGGCTTGGTGCAGACGGTGTATCCACTGTCCGAGAACACGGGCCTGGCGCTGACCACCGCCCACTACTACACGCCCAGCGGACGCCTGATCCAGCGTGACTACTCCAACATCTCGCTCTACGACTACTATTACAACCGCGATCAGGCCGAGAATCCGAACACGGCCAATCGCGAAGTGAAGCTCACCGACAGCGGACGCACGGTCTACGGCGGCGGCGGCATCACGCCCGACGTCAATATCCCGCCGATCAAGAGCAATCACTTCCAGGACACCCTGCTGCAGCACTACGCATTCTTCAACTTCGCCAAGCGCTACGTGGTGGATCATCACCCGACGAAGTCGTTCGAAGTCGACGATGCGACCATGCAGGCGTTCCGCAAGTCGCTCGACGAGGCCACCATCCCGTACACCCAGGCCGACCTCATCGACAACAGTGACTGGCTCAAGTCGAGCATCAAGTCGGAGATCTTCATCGATGCATTCGGTCAGGACGAAGGTATGAAGGTTCGTGCGGAGTCGGATCCGGAAGTGATCAAGGGTCTGGAACTTCTGCCGCAGGCGAAAGCCTTGGCCGACAACGCCAAGAAGATCGTCGCCGAACACAATATGGCGCCGGCATTCAACCGATAATTTGCTTCCGTAGGGGCGGACGCCTGGTCCGCCCGAGTCGCAAAGCGACGAGTGCCGCAGCATCGATCTCCTCGGACCCTGTGTTTAAATTTGGATGTTTCATCGTGCGGCCTTGTGCACTACCCGGACGAGGCGTCTTGGGCTACGGTATGTCCCTTCTCAATCAACCCAGAAGCCCCTTGAACCCGCGTCAAATCGGTCATTATCATGTCAGCAGCGCCGGAAGGGGCTTCGTCCGATTGCGCGGATCGGAGCGTTCTTGAGACTGCCAATTCTGGCGGGAGCGATCCTTCTTTCGCTGATCGCCGGATATACGGACCTGCGCAGCCGCCGCATTCCCAACTGGCTTACCGTGCCAGGGTTTGCCGTAGGAGTAGCAGCCAGCGCGGTTCTGGGCGGATGGAGCGGATTGAAAGACTCCCTGCTCGGAACAGGTCTCGCTTTCGCGTTGTTGCTGCCATTCTGGCTGCTGCGAAGCCTGGGTGCTGGCGACTTAAAATTCGCCGCAGCGCTTGGTGCCTACACCGGCCCGGGACGGCTGGTGGACATCCTGATCGGCTCGGTGTTTGTGGCTGGAATCATGGCATTGACGTTGGTGATCTATAAAGGGCGATTTCTCGAAACCATCAGGAACATTGGCCACATTCTGATCTCATTGGTCACATTTCGCCTGCCTGGATCGCATGTCACCATCGACAATCCCAATGCGCTTACCATTCCCAAGGGAGTCGCGCTGGCCGTGACCGTAGTGCTTTATAGTGTGCTCTGGAAATTGAGGATGGTGTTCTGATGCTTCCGACATCGACCTATCTTCGACGACTTCTAACTGATGAACTCGGCGCCGAGATTGCCGAAGCCGCAGCCGTTCTGCCCATCATGTTTCTATTCCTGATCGGGATTTTCTGGTTCGGACAGGCCTACAGTATCTACGGGGCGATTACACGCGCCGCGCAGGATGGCGCGCGCGCCGGAGCGCTCCCGTATTGCGCCACTTGTAATCAGACGAATACGCCATCGGCCTACGCCGCTAACGCCGTCACAGCCCTGCAGAGTGATCTTCTTGTTTCCAAACTCGATCCCACCCTGGCTCAGTATCCAACTCCGATTCCGGCCGTACTCTCATGCGTCGACCAAAGCGCGGTGGCGTGCAACAGCGGCGCCAGCAGCAACTTCTGCGTGCAGGCGCCGGTTCAACTGACCCGAACCGCCCAGGGTGGCACCGGTCTCTGTGGGGTTTCGGTTTCCATGCGTTACCCTTACCGTTTCTGGCTTCCCTTTACCTCCGTGAACAAGCAGACAATCTGGATTACGGCATCGGCACGCGTGCGAATGGAGAACCAGTGAACCGCTGTCTTAAGAGTATTCTGCGAGATCGAACCGCCGATGAACGCGGCGCTCAGATCGTGGAGTTCGCTGTCGCTTTGCCGTTGCTCGTCGTATTCGTGGTAGGTATCTTCGACTTCAGCAACGCTTTCACTCTCAAGCAGCGCCTCACCAACGCTGCCCGTGATGCCGCCCGGGCCGCCGCATCCGATCCCAGCAGCGATCTGTCGGGATCGGCAACGACTTCGAATCCCGTGTCGGTCAACGATGTCTACTTCATTGTCGACAACTACCTCGCCGCCAACAACCTCAACGACTGTGGCATCACCTCGAGCCCTGCCGTGTCGGGTTTAACCTGGACTTTCAATGCCAGCGGCTCCGGCTGCACTGCGCCGGGCCTGACGATCATCGTGAATCGCGGATACTATTATCCTGCGGTTGGAAGTACATCTCCCAGCCTGACCTGTGCCGCTCAAGCTGCCGGCGGGCAGACTGCCATTCTCAGCACATGCGTGAGTATTCAATACGGATACCCTTGGAGATTCGGGCGAGCCGCGAGCCTGCTGGGCTTCGGTGCCATGTTGCCTCAGACCATCTCGGCCGTAGCCGTATCCGCCAATGAGACTTGATCGATGAAACAACCTCTAATTCACCGATCGGCAGCCATTCGCAAGCAAGATGAGCGGGGTGTCACCATGGTGCTCGTCGCGGTGGCCATGGTTGCCATCATCGCGATGGCGGCTCTGTCGATCGACGTGATCACGCTGTACCTGGCGAAGCAGGAGGCGCAACGCTCGGCAGATTCTGCCGCGCTCGCTGCCGCCAAAGTGCTTTCGCTTTCCGGCATCACCGGAGACCCCACCAACAACACCCGCAATTGGGGCGCCATCTGCGGTCTTGACGACGGCACGAACGGACTTGCCACGCGCGTCGCGAAAGCGGTCGCCAATCAAAACCTGGTCGGCGGTGGCCCGGCTACGACTCCGACCGTCATGTACAACTCTGGAGGTACCAGCGTCGCTGATTGCTCAAGTCTCAGCACGACCGGGTTTGGTGTAAACCCGATTGTGACCGTGCAACTCCAGCGCTCCGGCCTGCCGACTTTTTTCTCCCGCATTTGGGGAAATCGCTCGAACACGGTCAGCGCAACCGCAACGGCTGAGGTTTTCAACCCCTCCGACTCCGCCACCTCCGGGAATACGGTTACCGGTTCTGTGATTCCGGTTCAGCCTCGATGCGTAAAACCCTGGGTCGTCCCCAATCAGAATCCGCTGATCCCTGGTCCCGCGGCCGGGACGTACTGCAACCAGGGCTCCGGTCCATGTAACAAAATAGTCGACATGACCGATGGATCGATCCAAAACGCAGGAATCTCTCTGAACGGGACGGGGGCGGCCGGCATTATTGGAGAAACGTTCTGGATGGTGGCGGATTGCCGCCACAGCAATCTGGCAAGCTGCACTCTCCGCAGAGCGACTCCATCGGCGAACTATGGCTCTGCCAGTCCGTTCGTTAAACCTTTTCCCAACCTGCTCTACCTGCCTGGACAAGTCGGAACTCCGGTCACAGCTGTTCCGTCCTGCACGACTGGGGACGCGTATGAAGAGGCAATCGAAGGGTGCGATCAACCTGCAAATTACTCGTGCGGCGTGCCGCCAGCCTCGGGGGGCAACAATACAGTCGACCTAACCAGAAATCCCGAGGATCCAACGAGCGATGGCGTGTCCTGCCTGATCCATCAGGCGTCGATTAGCGATGTTACCGACTCGACCGGGCAGGACTACTTGAACCCCTTCATGTTTCCCTCCAGCTATCCTTTTCAGATCCTCGCCGGAAGCAGCAATCCACTGGTAGCCGCCGGTCTCCCGACCGGTAATCCGGTGAGCGTCAGCCCTTCCATCGTCTCCCTGCCCATCTACGACGAACCTGCGGTGACTGTTACCTCGGGCACCGTGAGCGGCGTAACGTTTGTGGGTTTTCTCCAGGTGTTCATCAATGCCGTGGATAATGCGGGAAACATCAGTGTCACTGTTCTGAATGTGGCAGGCTGCGGCAACGGCACCACGCCGCTCGGAACACCAGTGACGGCGAATTCTCCCGTTCCGGTCCGCCTGATCACACCTCCGTAAAAACACGGCGAGGTTGATGCTGTGGCGGTTCCTACTGGTGCAGTCAGTTAGTCTTGTGCGCTCTCTTCGGCGGGCTGTTGCGGCTGGTTCGGGGCTGGAGCCGGTGCCGGCTGCGTTCCCGCTTGATTCGGCTGGGTTGATGGAGGAACCGGATCCTCATCGGTCGCTACGTCGTAGTTCTGCGCAGGGGATGGAGTGGGGACAGGGCCGCTCTCGTTTCGGACGGTCAGAATCACTCGATCCAATTGCCGCGGATCGTTCACCGAATTCAGGATCAGAAAATTGAAGCGGGATCCGTTCAACAATCGCGCCAGCACCTCGGCTGCGGGAGCAGGACCCAGTTCCGCTACGACTTTTTCCTGCTCGGCTCCGGCGGGAATCGAAATGTCGGCTCCAGTGCGTTGTTGAATGGCATAAAGCACTTCCGACAGCGTCGCCTTATTCGCATAGACGCCCAGCATGCCGTCCTGATACGACACCTGCAACGGCGGCCGGGCTGAGACACTCACCGGTTCCCTGCCGGTGGTGTAATTTGCCGTAACCAGGCCAGGACGTCCCGACGGTTGGGAACCAAAATCTGCGGCATCCAGGTTGGAGGCCTCGCCAAGCACCTTGATCATTACAGTGCGTCCGTTGGGAAACACCTGATACGAACGCGCACTGTTCAGATCGAGCACCACGCGCGTGATCGGCGGCTTCGCTTGCCACAAGCCCACGCGCACGTCCTTCACTTCTCCGCGATCCACGGACTGGTTCCGGACCTGGCTTCCGGGTACGGCGTTCGGGAAGTCCACCACCAGGCGGTCGGGCCCGGTCAGCACACGCGTCTCGGGTACGATTCGATCGCTGGATTCCACCTCTATTTCGACGGAGTTCTTGCTTCCCAGAACCTTTACCGATCGTACCGAGGTCTGCGCCAGGGAGGTGGCGCCCACGCAGGCACAAACTCCGGCTACGATAAGCCGACTCGTGAGAAGTCGCGGCAATTTGTGCATGAAAACCTGCGCCTGGGTAGTCTTTTGTTGGATCTAAGGCGATTGTAACAGCGATTTTTCGGTGGAAATCGGAACGAAGGTATTAGTCCCCGCGGTTCACTCTGGGGAAAAATGACTGGTGAACCGAGAACGAGGAGAGAATTATTCGAGCGGGGTCGATCGCGATCGCGACAACTTATGGCGGGCCTTCCAAAAAACGCCAGCCGCCCCTGATGCCATCAGCAACCAGGTTCCTGGTTCTGGAACCTCTCCGCCACCGCCACCGTTCCCGCAAGGATCGGCTTTCTTCTTTTTCTTGTCGCCGGTCGTGGGAGGAACCGCGGTTCCTTGCGTGGGTTTCTTCTTCGTGATAATTCCGCAAACGCCCGGGACCGGTGGCGGCAGGAATGGTGTAACGCTTCCGCCCGGCATGGGATCGTAGGAAGTCAGCGGCGGCGCAGGACCCAATCCCGGCACTGGATTGCGATTGAACAAAGCGGACTGGAACGGAACTGGCGGCGCGTTCAGCGCGATACCTCTCTCCGGCTGCTCGGGCTCGTCGAACTTCGCCGCTGGAGGCTCGGACTCTGAGGTTGCCTGCTGTGGAACCTCTTCCACCCGGTTTGCACACCGCGTGCGCGCGGTCATTTTTCCGTCCGTGATTACCGTCTCGCCCTTCTTCAGGCTGACGCGATGCCGCGTCCAGTAGACCTTATTGCCGATCCGGTAGGAAACGTACGCCGTCCGAGCCAGAACCAGCTTCACCATCCGTGCGTGATCGTAGTCAAACCCGGCATAGTGCGCAGCCACGACAGGATCGTGCTCCGCCGCCCACTTCAGTTCCCTGACGCTGCGCACTCCGCCCGGCACCACGGAATACTTGTAAATGGGCCGATTCTCGATATCGCGCAGCATCTGCTTTTGCGTGGTCAGCAGCAGATTCCGGCTCGCTTCGGCCGACTCCCGGGAGGGTTCCTGGGCCCGCGAGGCACGGAAAAGGGATGGGCTGAGATACTGAAGGGAAACAGCCGCGCAGGCAAACGTCAGCACAGCGCAGGCTACGAGGAACAGCGCACGCCGAATCTGACGATTCCTGCGGTGACGACGCGTCCGGCGCTTCCGGATCACCGTATACGTCACCCCTGCCTGGGGTTCATTCGACAACTTCTACCTACCTTCGCGGCCAGATCCGGGCTCTAGCCGACACACACCCGCACTACTCTAAAGCAGTTCGGGTGCCATTAACCGGGAAGCCAACTCGTACAAACCATTGGCCTTATTATGCGTGCTGGCAAGCATGCTACCAGAGAGTGCAGCTCTTTGCACAGAATATGATGTCTATATCGAATCCTCTACCGTCAGAGGTTCTCAACCATCCAACGCTTCGGTGCTAATCCAAGCCTCTGTGCAATGCCATGGATTCTATCCGAGGCAGATCACCGCCGTAACTCCACCTCAGTGCCATTCCCGGTGTGCGCGGCCCGCTGGTACTATCCGTCTTGTTACGGGAGTCAGTTCCGTAAGAGAGTTACCGCCGTCACAGGCGCCCAAAGAAGCTGGACCTCAACCCCCAGGTCAATCAGCTTTTCCCCCAGGCAGAAGAGATCTGAAGTCTGACGGTCGTGCTTCGGTATTTTGGGAGGCTGTACTCGTATGAAGCGTTTCCTTGCCGCTCTGTTCGTGGTCGCCACGGCTCTGGCCTTCACCAATTCCGCGTTTGCGAACTCCGTATCGTTGACCTTCGAATTCGATCACAACGACCATTACTACTTCTCGTTGAATGGCAATACGAATCTGAGCACCATGATGTGTGACAGCTACGATAACCGCATCCGGGGCGGCGAAACCTGGGCCGCGAGCAAGTCCCCGTTCCTCGCCGGGATCAACAAGAGCCTCTTTGGTCCGACGATGACGTTGGACTACAAGGCGGCTGGTCTCATTTACAAGAGCATGCTTTCGGGATCGCTCTCGACCATGCAAGCGCAGTGGGCGATCTGGGGACTCTTCTCCGAGGACGCGCGGGAGAACCACCTCTTCAACTTCTATGGCGGATCGGCAACCGATGCTGCCTATCTGACCTTAGCGCAGACCGCCTCCAGCAGCGCGTACTCGGGACTGGTTCTCTATACCCCTCTCGGCGCTAAGCCCGGCTGCGGTCCGCAGGAATTCATTGGCTACAGCCCCGTGCCTGAGCCCGGCAGCCTGATGCTGCTCGGCACCGGCCTGGTAGGCATCGCCGGCGCCGTGCGCCGCAAGTTGCTCAAAGCGTAAGTTTCGCTCCGTCTTTACCCTCGTGCAGTAAATCTCACCCGCCGCACAGCCTGTCGCTGTGCGGCCTTTTTCATGAACCGGTGCTACTCCATCGCGTAGTCGATCTTGATTCCTCTCTTCTCAATTTCTTCCAGGAACAGATCCGCGGGCACGTCCAGCTCCTGCAGCACTCCGCCGCGTTTCCCGATCGCGCCCGATGCCAGCATCTGCACCACGATCGATGCCGGAAATGCCGTCGTCCGCATCATCGCGCTCATGTCGGTTTTCGGATCGTAGTGGTCGACCATCGTGAACGACGCAACCCGTCCTTTCAGTCGCCCGCCAAGCAACCCGCGCGCTCCCGCCCGGTACACCGATTCATGCGCCTCCAGACGCATGATGCAGACATCCGGCCCTTTCGAAGCGAACTTGCCCTCGAAGATCTTCGACATCATCGCCCGGGGCGAAATCTCTGCGCTTCCGAATCTCATCTTCTCGCTGGAGAACAATCCCAGTTCCTTCAATTCGCACAGCAGGTCATAGTGTCCGGGATAGCGCAACGTCTTCTCGAAGCACTCCCCAACTCTTCCTTCAAACGTTTCCGGCAAGGTCGACGTACCACCCGACGTGTGGAACGCCACCAAGGGGGAAAATCCAGCGATGTGAAAGTCTTCCGGTTCGGTCAGTGGATCGAGGGTCGTCAGTTTCCCTTTGCGCAGAATGCGCGCCGGCTCAACATACTCGTTGATCAGTCCTTCGACCGAAAACACTAACTGGTAATGAAAGGGCGGCGTGGTCCGCTCGGGCAGACCTCCGACATAAAGCCGCAGGGCATCGGCGCGGCCTCCCAGCCGGCGTACCAGTTCTCCGCCCAAAATCGACGCCATCCCCGGAGACAAGCCACAGTCCGGAGCCAGCGCCACTCCTCGCTTCTCGGCCTTCTTTGAAAGCGCCAGTTCCTGCCGGACAACGGTGTTGTTCCCGCCGAGGTCGGCGAAGTGGCAGCGCGCTTCAACGGCTGCGCGCGCCAGCCCAAGGTTCAAGAAATACGGTACGCACGAGAGCGCCGCGTCATGACCGCGCATCAGTTTGGCTGTTGCTTTTTCATTGCTTGCGTCAAGCACGGCCGCCCGGACTTTTCTGTCTCCGGTAATTCGATTCACGCGTGCCGCAACGTCTCGGGCGCGCTTGCCATCGCTGTCCGCCAGGGTCACCCCGTTTACCTGTGGCGTACGCGCCATATCGAAGGCCGCCGCCGATCCCATCATGCCCGCACCAATCACTAGAAGTTTCATAAGAGTCCTCGCTAAGAATTGTTGGCAGCAAGAAACGCCGGCCCGTCCGCAGGCGGTCGTGCTGATTTCTCGATCCAGTTGTGAAATTAACCTTCGGTCGAAGGAAGAAGTGGAAATCAGAACGGGAAGAACTAGAGTCCGGCAGGAGCGATACGCTCGCAGGTCGTACCGCGCGAATCAAGTTTGGAAAGATTCACTCTTGATCATACCACCTCCAATCAGCAGGTTCCGAAACAGGAAGAAGCTGAAAAAGTAAGTCGATGCACGGTGCCGCGTTTCATTGCGCCGCCTCGAAAGCAGAATCCGCTAGGTACGATTCGGGTACATTCTTGTGTACCCATCGTGGACCACGATTTTTATTTTGGATTTATATGGTGGAGCTAGTCGGG
>Ga0209698_10006515_pt1 | contig 12391 bp, 12 predicted proteins | sample LitLauG_LLR_2012_FD_187203 | JGI IMG/M metagenome (GOLD analysis project Ga0209698, IMG submission 187203) | Freshwater sediment microbial communities from Pennsylvania, USA - Little Laurel Run_MetaG_LLR_2012 (SPAdes) (version 2) | ecosystem: Environmental > Aquatic > Freshwater > Creek >...
GCTGCTCAAGAACGTGCTGGCCAAATGCTACGGCGGCGACATCTCGCGCAAGAAAAAGCTGCTCGAAAAGCAGAAGGCAGGGAAAAAACGCATGAAGCAGGTGGGCAGCGTGGAGATCCCGCAGGAGGCCTTCCTCGCCATCCTGCAGGTGGAGGACAAATGAACGCATTGACCGCAGTCGTGCTGGGCGCGCTGGGGGCGTACGTGCTGGCCATGATCACCGGCCAGCTGCCGACCGATTTCGCCCTGTTCCTGTTCCTGTGCACGGTGGTGAGCGGCGTGTACTTTGCCGCCGACTACGCCATCTTTGCGCCACGGCGACGCGAGAACGTGTTGCGCGAACTGCTCGAGTTCGACCGGCGCAACCGCGCCGCCGCCGCCGACCCGGCTGCCGTCGGCAAGGAGCGCCAGGCGCTGGAAGAGCGGCTCTCCACCCGGCCCTGGTGGGTGGAATACACGGCGGGCTTCTTTCCCGTCATAACGCTGGTCTTTCTGTTGCGCTCCTTTCTATATGAGCCGTTTCGCATCCCCTCAGGGTCCATGATTCCCACATTACAAATAGGGGATCTTATCCTGGTGAACAAGTTCCAATATGGCATCCGCCTGCCCGTGGTGAACCGCACGGTGATCGATATTGGCAAGCCCCAGCGCGGCGATGTGATCGTTTTCCGGTATCCGCACGACACCACGCAGGATTACATCAAGCGCGTGGTCGGCCTTCCGGGGGACAGGATTGAATACCGGGCCCATGTGCTGACAATCAACGGTGCCGTGGTGCCGTTAACGGCGCAGGATCGGTATTACGAACCGGGGCGCATGAAAACCTATGCGCAATACATTGAAAAATTGGGTGAAACCGAGCATCGCGTGATTCTGGCCGACGGCGATGGCAACCAGGCATATGCTGCAGCGCAGCACACAAATTTGGATGCTTGCGTCTACAGTGACGGGGGCGTCGCCTGCACGGTTCCCACCGGCAGCTATTTCGTCATGGGCGACAATCGTGACAACAGTGAGGACAGCCGGTTCTGGGGCTTCGTGCCGGACCGGAACATAGTCGGCCACGCATTTTTTATATGGATGAACTTCGGCAATGTGGGAAGAATCGGCAGCTTCAAATAGGCGCGCAGCGCCGACCCTGAAAATGCGCGCTGCGGCGGCGGGCATTCGCACCCTGCGTTGCGGCGGTTCCGTGGGCGCGGCGCGCCAGCGCGGCCTCAGCCTCGTCAGCCTGATCTTCGTCGGCATCATCGTGATCGCGCTGCTGTGGATCGGCATGAAAAGCGTGCCGGCCCTTTCGGAGTATTTCGCCGTGGAACGGGCGGTCCAGAAGGCCGGCGCCGAGGGAGCCACCGTTGGCGACATTCGCCGCGCGTTCGAGCGCTACGCCATGGTCGACGACATCAAGTCGATCGGCAGCAAGGATCTCGATATCACGAAGGATGCCGACCGTATCGTTGTCTCCTATTCGTATTCTTACTCCATTCCGGTGCTCGACAATGTCCGCATCGTCATCGATTTCTCCGGTTCCAACCGCGACCATGCCGGCCGCGCAGCGCAACCGTGAGCCGGCTGCCGACCTGGACGCCTAGCGGAAAAAGCAAGCAGCATCATGGACCTGGCCGCGCTTGAGGAGCGCCTGCACTACAAATTCAAGAGCGGCGAACTGCTGCAGCAGGCGGTCACCCATCGCTCGCACGGCGTTGTTCACAACGAACGCCTGGAGTTCCTCGGCGACTCCGTGCTGAACTGCGTCGTCGCGCAGTTGCTCTTTCTCAAATATGCGCGCCTCGACGAGGGTGACCTGTCGCGCCTGCGCGCCAACCTGGTAAAGCAGCAGTCGCTTTCCGAAATCGCCGAGCGCATGGGCCTGAGCGATTTCCTGCGCCTGGGGGAGGGCGAGATGAAGAGCGGGGGCTTTCGCCGCCCGTCCATCCTGGCCGACACCATGGAGGCCGTGTTCGGCGCGGTATTCGTCGATGGCGGTTTCGAGGGTGCGCGCGACGTCATCAGCCGCCTGTTTGAACCGGTGCTCAAGGTCGTCGACCCCAAGACGCTGGGCAAGGACAGCAAGACGCTGCTGCAGGAGTACCTCCAGGCCAAGCGCCTGCCCTTGCCGGTCTACACCGTTGTGGAGACGCGGGGCGCCGCGCACAACCAGGAATTCGAGGTCGAGTGTTCCATACCCAAGCTCGACGTTGGGGTGCGCGGCAACGGACGCAGCCGCCGCGGCGCCGAGCAGTCGGCTGCCAAGCTGGCGCTCGAGACGGCGCAGGCCGCCGCCCAGGCCCTGCGCCGTGCCAAGCGCAAGGTGGCGGTGGCGACCGGGGATGAACCGGCTGCCGAACTCCCGCGTGCCGCGGCTTCGGCAGCGTCGCTCGAGGCCCCCGCCGCCAAGGCGGCTCCGGCAGTCGAAGCGGGTGCGGCCGAACCGGCGACGCCGGGCTGATATGAGCACGACTGCACAGGCTGCTTCGTTCCGTGCGGGCATGATCGCCATAGTCGGCCGTCCCAATGTCGGCAAGTCCACCCTGCTCAATGCCCTGGTGGGTGCGCACGTCTCGATAACGTCCAACAAGCCGCAGACCACCCGAAACCGGGTCATGGGTGTCGCGACCCGTCCCGATGCGCAGTTCGTCTTTGTCGATACGCCGGGACTGCAGCATCGGCACCGCAACCTGCTCACGCGCCGCATGAATGCCGGTGTCAGTGCCGCCATCCATGGCGTGGACGCCATCGTGATGGTGATCGACGCCCAGCAGGGCTGGCGCGAGGAGGACGATGCGGTGCTGCGCCTGCTGCCCAGGCCGGCCGAGGCTGGAACTGCGGATGCCGCGGCTGCGGGCGCGGGGGCCGGGCAGGCGCCGGAGCCGTTTTCCAGCCGCGTCGTGCTGGTGTTGAGCAAGACGGATCTGCTGCGCGACCGCAATGCGCTGCTGCCCCTCATCGCCGCGGTCGCGGCCCGCTACCCTTTTGCGGCCATCGTACCCGTGAGCGCTTCCAAGAGCTGGCAGCTCGACGATCTTTTCGAGGCCCTGCGGCGCCTGCTGCCCGAAAGCCTGCCCTTGTTCGAGGCCGACGAGATCACCGACCGCAGCGTGCGCTTCCTGGCCGCCGAACTCATCCGCGAGCAGGCCTTCCGCCTGCTCGGGGACGAACTGCCCTATGGGCTGGCCGTATCCATCGAGGCGTGGGAGGAATCGGCGGGACGGGCAGTGGTATCGGCGCTTATCGTGGTCGAGCGCGATTCCCAGCGCGGTATCGTCATCGGCGAAGGCGGTTCCAAGTTGCGCGCCATCGGCACCAAGGCGCGCACCGCCATCGAGCGCCTGCTGGGCAAGCCGGTGTTCCTGGAGACGCACGTGCGCGTCTCGGCCGGCTGGAACAACAGCGCCCGTACGCTCGATCGCCTGGGGGTGGAGGCGCCCCTGCGGTCGTGAGCGTAGTGGCGGGCGCGCAGCAAGCCGGCGGCGACACGCCGGCGGCCGCCACGGTGCCAATCCGTGCGGCCGGGGCTGCACGGTCGCGGCGGGTCTCCGATACCCGGGTCGACCAGCAGCCGGCATTCGTGCTGCATTCCTATCCGTGGCGCGAAACCAGCCTCATCATCGACGCCATGACCCGCGATTTTGGCCGGGTGGCGCTGGTTGCCCGCGGCGCCAAGCGCCCGACGTCGCAGTTTCGCGGCCTGCTTGCGCCCTTTGCGCCCATCAGCGTCTCGTGGAGCGGCCGCTCGGAGATCAAGTCGCTGATCCGCGCCGACTGGGTCGGCGGCCTCGCGCCGCTGCGCGGCGAGCAGCTGCTCACGGCCTTCTATCTCAATGAATTGCTGGTGCGCCTGCTGGCCCGCGACGATCCGCACGACGAGCTGTTCTTTTCCTATGCCCGCACCTTGCGCGCCCTGTCGCTCGAGCGCGAGCAGCGCGAGCAGGCGCTGCGCGGTTTCGAGCTGGACCTGTTGCGTGAAATCGGCGTGGCGCCGTCCTTCGAAGCGTCCGCGGATGGCGCGTCCATTGACCCGGCCGCCTGGTACCGCGTCGATCCGGAGCAGGGCGTGCGCTGGGTCGACGAACCACCGGCAACCGGCGCCGAATACTGCGTGAGCGGCCGCACCATGCAGGCGCTGGCCGGGCGCGATCTGGCCGCCGTTGCCGTGGCGCGCGATGCGCGCGCCTTGCTGCGGCAGCTCATCGGCTACCATCTGCGCGGCCGCCCGCTCAACACGCACCGGATCCTCGCGGATCTGCGCAAGCTGTAGCTGCGGGCGCACCGGCACGGATCCCACCTAAACCCCCACGGCACCGACATGACCGCCCTGAGCGTGAACCTCAACCGCGTGGCCCTGCTGCGCAATTCGCGGCCGCTGGCCATTCCCAGCGTGGTCCATGCCGCTACGCTCGTGCTCGAAGCGGGTGCCGATGGCATCACCCTGCATCCGCGCCCGGACGAACGCCATATCCGGCCGGCCGACGTGCAGGACATCGCCCGGCTGCTGACGCGCTGGCCCGGCGCGGAATACAACCTGGAGGGCAACCCGTTCCACCAGCTCATGCCGCACGTGGCGGCGGTGCGGCCCCAGCAGTGCACCCTGGTGCCCGACGCTGTGAATGCCGCCACCTCCGACCACGGCTGGGATCTGGCGCGCGACGGCGAACGGCTGCGACCCATCATCGAGCTGGCCCATGCGCAGGGCGTGCGCGTGAGCCTCTTCATGGATCCGGATCCCGCAGCCATGGCGGCGGCGCGCGCGCTGGGGGCCGACCGCGTCGAACTCTACACCGAGGCATATGCGCGGGCCCATGGCGGCCCCGAGCAGGCTGCCAGCCTGCAGCGCTATCGCCTTGCGGCCGAGGCCGCCCTGCGCGCCGGGCTCGAGGTCAATGCCGGACACGACCTCAATCTGGACAACCTGGGCGATTTCCTGCGCGCGGTGCCGGGCGTCGTCGAGGTGTCGATCGGCCACGCCCTGATCGGCGACGCGCTGGAATTCGGCCTGGCCGAAACCGTGCGCCGCTACCAGGCGGTGATCCGCCTCGCCAATCTTGCCGGTACCGCCGCATGATCTACGGCATCGGCACCGACGCCGTGGAAGTCTCCCGCATACAAGCCGTACTGGCGCGCCGCGGTGAACGCTTCATCGCACGCATCCTCGGCCCGCGCGAGCGCGTGGTGCATGCTGCCCGCACCGCCCGCTCACCCCAGCGCGGCCTGCTGTACCTGGCAACGCGCTTCGCCGCCAAGGAAGCCATCTCCAAGGCGCTGGGACTGGGCATGCGCCAGCCCATGGACTGGCAGGCGGCGCAGATCGTCAACGCGCGCTCGGGTCGCCCCGAAGTGCTGGCCGACGGCCCCCTCGGCGACTATCTCCTCGAACACCGGTTGCGGCTGCACATTTCGGTATCGGACCTGGAGAATCTGGCGATTGCCTACGCCATCGCGGAGTCGATTCCATCCGCCGCCGCGATCGAGCCCGGCAACCCCATGAGCGGCGCCGCGGCCGGCAGGGCGGCCCGATGACGCCGCCCTCCGCGCTGGGTCCGGTGGTACTGGATATCGCCGGTCCGCAGCTCACCGCCGAAGACCGCCGCCGCCTGTGCCATCCGCTGGTCGGCATGGTGATCCTGTTCACGCGCAATTTCACGGGGCCGGCGCAGCTGGCCCGGCTCTGCCGCGAGATCCACGCGCTGCGCGACCCGCAGCTGCTCATTGCGGTCGATCACGAAGGCGGCCGCGTGCAGCGCTTCCGGGCCGGTTTCACGCATATTCCTCCCATGGCCGCGCTGGGAAGGCGCTGGGACGGTGCCGTGCTCGAGGCCTGCCGCGTGGCGCTTGCCGCGGGCTTTGTGCTGGGCGCCGAACTGCGCGCCCAGGGCGTGGACCTTTCCTTCACGCCGGTGCTCGACCTCGACTGGGGCCGCAGCAGCGTCATTGGCGACCGCGCCCTGCACGCCGACCCGCGCGTTGTCACGATGCTGGCCAGCCAGATCGGCCATGGCCTTGCCCTGGCCGGAATGAGCAACTGCGGCAAGCATTTTCCCGGTCATGGCTGGGCAGCCGCCGACTCGCATGTGGCCGTTCCCGTGGACGAGCGCAAGCTCGATGACATCGTGCGGGAGGACGCAGCGCCATACGCCTGGCTGGGCGTCGGGCTCGATGCCGTAATGCCCGCGCACGTCGTGTATCCGGCGGTGGACCCGCAACCGGCAGGATTCTCCACGCGCTGGATACAGGACATCCTGCGCACCCGGCTCGGCTTTACCGGCGCCGTCTTCAGTGACGACCTGTGCATGGCGGGGGCGCGCGTGGCCGGCAATGTCGTGGCTTCGGCGCATGCCGCGCTGGCCGCGGGCTGCGACTTTGTCCTCGTGTGCAACGACAGCAGCGCCGCCGACGCGGTGCTGGAGCAGTTGCAGTGGCGCCGCACGCCCGCCTTCGACGAGCGCCTGGCGCGCCTGGTGCCGCGCAACGGTGCGGTGACGCCGTCCGCTGTGCTGCAATCGGCGCGTTACCGGGCGGCGCTGCAGGATCTGCGAGCCATCGGTTCGGGCCCCGACGGACCGCCCGCACACCGCCCCGATCCGTCGCTGCCGCCAGCGGCGGCGCGGTAAGGGCGGCACGCCAGCGCGTCGTCACCAGCTTGCGCCCTCATGGTTGACAGCATCCCGGCACCATTCGATCCCAAGGCGCTCGTCCGGCGCCTGCCCCAACGTCCCGGGGTGTACCGCATGCTCGATGCCGCCGGCACCGTGCTCTACGTGGGCAAGGCCGTCGATCTGCGCAAGCGCGTCTCCTCGTATTTCGGCCGGGTGCAGGGCCCGCGCATCGCGCTCATGGTCGCGAAGATCGCCGCCATCGAGACCACCGTCACCGCTTCGGAAAGCGACGCCCTGCTGCTGGAGAACAACCTCATCAAGTCGCTGGCGCCGCGCTACAACATCCTGTTCCGCGACGACAAGTCCTATCCGTACCTGAAGTTCAGTGCGCATGCGTTCCCGCGCATGTCGTTCTACCGCGGCAGCACCGATCGCAAGGCGCGCTATTTCGGTCCCTTTCCCAGTTCATGGGCGGTACGCGACAGCATGCAGATCCTGCAGAAGGTATTCCAGCTGCGCACCTGCGAGGACAGCGTTTTTCGCAATCGCTCGCGCCCCTGCCTGCTGCACCAGATCCGCCTGTGCACGGCGCCCTGCGTCGGGCTTATCGAGGCGGCGGCCTACGCGGATTCGGTGGATGCGGCGCTGCGTTTCCTGCGCGGCGGCGCGAGCGACATCACGCGCGAAATCGAGCAGCGCATGCTTGCCGCATCGGCTGCGCTCGACTTTGAAAGAGCGGCGGTGCTGCGTGACCAGCTGGGTTCGCTCACGCGCGTCCTGCACCAGCAGTCGGTCGAGACCGCCGGTTCCGACATCGACGCCGACGTGATCGCGGCGGTGATCGACCAGGGACATGCCTGCGTCAACCTGGCGATGGTGCGCGGCGGGCGGCATCTGGGCGACAAGGCCTACTTCCCCAGCCAGGTTTCGGGCAGCAGTGATGCCGACGCCGATCTGGCGCAGATCGTGGAGGCCTTCCTCTCGCAGCACTATGTCGACAATGCCTGCCCGCCGCTGGTGCTGCTCAACGTCGCGGTCGATCGCGACGAATTGCGCGCGCTGCTGGCCGGCAAGGACAGCACGTCGCGGGTGCTGGGTCCGGCCGACAAGCGCCTCAAGCCGCAGGAGCGCCGCTGGCTCGATATGGCGCTGGACAACGCCCGGCTGGCGCTGGCCCGGCGCCGTTCCGAGCAAGGCTCCCAGCAGGCGCGTACCCGCGCGCTGATCGAGGCGCTGGGACTGGAAGTCGAGAACGCCGATGCGCTGCGCATCGAGTGCTTCGACGTCAGCCATACCGCCGGTGAGGCCACGCAGGCTTCCTGCGTGGTCTATGCGAATCACGACATGCGCAACGCCGAGTACCGTCGCTACAACATCGAGGGCGTGGTCGGCGGCGACGATTACGGCGCCATGCGCCAGGTGCTCACGCGCCGCTACGCGGCGGTGGCGCGCGGCGAGGGTGTGCTGCCCGGCCTGGTGCTCATCGACGGCGGCGCCGGGCAGGTGGAGATGGCGCGCCAGGTGTTCGAGGAATTCGGCCTGGATCCCGCACTGCTGGTCGGTGTTGCCAAGGGCGAGGGGCGCAAGGTCGGACTGGAGACGCTGGTCTTTGCCGATGGCCGGCCGCCGCTCAAGCTGGCGGCCGATTCGATCGCGCTCATGCTCATAGCCCAGATCCGCGACGAAGCGCACCGCTTTGCCATCACAGGAATGCGCGCGCGGCGCGCCCGCACCCGCAACACTTCCCGGCTGGAGGATCTGGAAGGCGTGGGGCCCAAGCGGCGCCAGCGCCTGCTTACCCGCTTTGGCGGCATGCGCGGGCTGATGGGCGCATCCGTCGAAGATATCGCGCAAGTCGACGGATTTTCGCTGCGCATCGCCCGCCAGGTACACGGCCTGCTGCACCATGCTTCGACCGGGGCCGCGGAAGAGGCGGCGAAGCAGGGCGGGTCTGCCGCTTCTGGAAGCCGCGAAGGGCCATCGGACGGAGCACTCCCGCCGGGCGTTGCCCGCGAGGACGATTGCGCGCCGGCTCCCCGGTCCGCGCCCCGCCGGCGGGCGGCGCGGCCATGACCGGCGGCAAGGTGCTGGCCGCTGGCGCATCCAGGCCGCCGGCTCTGCGCGCCACGGTCGATGAGCTCGATCTTTTCGATGCGATCATCGATACCCGCTCGCCAGCGGAATTTGCCGAGGACCACATTCCGGGCGCGATCAATCTTCCGGTTCTCGACAACGTCCAGCGTGCGCAGGTTGGCACCCTGTACTCGCAGGTATCGCCGTTCGCGGCCCGCAAGCTGGGCGCGGTGCTGGTTGCCCGCAATATCGCGGGGCATGTCGAAGGCAGCCTTGCCAGCCATCCCAAGCACTGGAAGCCGCTGGTCTATTGCTGGCGCGGCGGGCAGCGCAGCGGCGCCATGACACTGGTGCTGACCCAGATCGGCTGGGGCGCGCGCCAGCTCGAGGGCGGCTACCAGGCATTTCGCCGCCGCGTTATCGGTGACATGGCGCACCTGCCCGCGCGCGTGAATTTGCGCGTGCTGCACGGTCCCACCGGCAGCGGCAAGACGGCGCTGCTGGAAGCCCTGCAGGCTGCCGGAGGCCAGGTGCTGAACCTGGAAGGGCTGGCGCGCCATCGCGGTTCCGTGCTGGGCGGATCCGCCGCCGTGCTGCAGGCCGATGGCCTTGCGTCCGGCGGTGACGAGCAGCCGGGGCAGAAGGCCTTCGAAACCCAGATCTGGAATGCGCTGCGCAGCTTCGACCCGGCGCAGCCGGTGTACGTCGAATCCGAGAGCCGACGCATCGGCCGGCTCAGCATCCCTGCCGGCCTCTTCGAGACCCTGATCGATGCGCCCTGCCTGCGCATCGCCGCGCCACTGCAGGCGCGGGTGGACCACCTGATCGAGCGCTATGGCGATATCTACGGCGACCCCGAGGCGCTGGACCGGCGCATGGAGTATTTCCTTCCCCTACACGGGCGCAAGACCGTGGCCCAGTGGCGCGCATGGATAGCGGCGCGCAACTGGGCCGCGCTGGCCGGTGCCATGTGCAGCAACCACTATGATCCGGCCTATCGCCGGGGCGGGGATGCCCTGTACCGGCGGGCCGGCGAGGCACGGATCCTGGAAATGGATACTTTGGATCAGGGTGCGATCATGCGGGCGGCGCACGCGATCTTGCAAGAATCCGGGACGGGTAATGCGTAGCAGGCTTTTCAGTCTTCCCATGGTGCTGACCTGGGCGCGGATCGCGATGATCCCGTTCCTGGTCGCCATCTATTATTTTCCGGACGACTGGATCCGGGCCGAGCACAAGAACGTCCTGGCCTGCGTGCTGTTCACCGTTGCCGCGATAACGGACGCCTTTGACGGCTATTTCGCACGCAGATTCCGCATGACCAGCCGCCTGGGCGCCTTCCTGGACCCCGTGGCGGACAAGCTCATGGTGTGCGCCGCGCTCATCGTTCTGCTGGAACTGGGCCGTGTGAACGCCCTGGTGGCGCTGGTGATCATCGGCCGTGAAATCACCGTTTCGGCGCTGCGCGAATGGATGGCGCAGATCGGTGCCTCCCAGAACGTGGCCGTGAACTGGGTGGGGAAGTTCAAGACCATCGTGCAGATGGTGGCGATTCCCGTCCTGCTGTTCCACGACCCGCTTTTCGGGGTAATCCCCCTGCAGACCCTGGGAACCCTCCTGATCTACGCAGCGGCCCTGCTGACCATCTATTCCATGCTGCTGTATCTGCGCCTGGCCTGGCCCCACCTTTCGGCCTCCGGCGCTGGCCCGAGTCCTGGTCCCGACCGCCCCCCGGGCAATGACAGCCTTTGACAGGCTCCACGGCCTCGCTATAATCGCGGGTTCCGCGGGAGTAGCTCAGTTGGTAGAGCGCAACCTTGCCAAGGTTGAGGTCGAGAGTTCGAGACTCTTCTCCCGCTCCAGATTTCCTTCGGGCCGGCTGCGCCGGCCTTTCCTCGAGATCGGGTTTCTTCTCACCCCGCGGGGGCGCCCGGGGCGTGCCAAAAATAGCGCGAACGCATGGCGGGGTGGCAGAGTGGTCATGCAGCGGACTGCAAATCCGTGTACGCCGGTTCGATTCCGACCCCCGCCTTTCTGCTTCGCGCCACAGCGCTACGCAGAAGGAACCTACCCAAACGCGAAGCAGAAAGCCCTGCGTAGCCCTCCGAAGCCGCAGGCGCAGGAGGGCGGAGCAGGGCTGCCAGCCGTGGTCTTGCGTCTCGCTTGCCTGTGGCACACGATGCCCGCGTGCATTACGTCTACCTGCTGAAAAGCCATCACTGCCCAAACCGGCGCTACGTTGGCGTGACCGCAAATCTGAAGCAACGCCTAGCCGATCACAATTCCGGTAAATCACCGCACACAGCGCAGTTCCGCCCCTGGCGTCTTGTGACCTACGTTTCCTTTTCCGACAAGCAAAAGGCCGACAAATTCGAGCGCTACCCGAAATCCGGCTCCGGCCACGCCTTCGCAAATCGCCACCTGTGGTGATGAAGGCTCTTCACCAGTGCACTCCCCCAGCACTTTGGGTCCGAAGGCTTCCTGCCTTGCGCATTGTGCTGCAGCGTCGCGTGACCGCTTAAGACGGGCGTCTATACCCTGCGATGACCAGTTGCGATCGCATTGCCGACATTGCTTGATCACCTCGATTGCGGTCGCAAAATTGCGTTCACGACCCATTGCGGGTATCCGACCCTGTCTGCTTTCGGGAAGTCCGAGAGGACAACCGCAACCCAAATCAGCGGAATGATCAGATTGACCGATTGTAGTTCGTAAACTACAATCGCATCGGATGAACGAGCTGAAGCAGACGGACGTTTTTCGGGCTTGGTGGACCAGGCTCTAAGACGAACGCGCTCGAGGCTTGATTGCAGCCCGGTTGGACCGCCTTGCCTATGGCCTACTCGGCGACGTGGAACCCGTCGGCGAGGGGATCAGCGAATTGCGTATCCATTTCGGTCCCGGCTACCGCGTGTATTTCCGGAAGCGAGGAAGCACGGTCATCGTCTTGCTCTGTGGAGGCAACAAGAGCTCACAGGCGAAGGACATCAAAGCCGCCAAACGCCTGGCAAAGGAATGGATTGAATGACCATGAAAAAGAAGCTGACGACCTTTGACCCAGCGGACGGGCTGAATTCTGATGAAGCCATCGCGGCATTCATGGCTGATGCGTTCGAGTCCGGCGATGCGGGTTATATCGCTCACGCGCTAGGTATCGTTGCGCGTGCCAAGGGTATGGCGCAGATTGCAGGTCAGACAGGGCTATCGCGCGAACAGCTTTATCGCTCGTTTAGCGAGCGCGGAAACCCAACGCTCAAGACAACGCTCGCTGTTATGAAAGCCCTAGGAATCGAACTGACAGCCAAGGCAAACGCATAGGAGTTGACCCCTTCCCGAAGGGCAGCACGCAACTCGCCACGGCGCCGAAAGCGGATCCATTTCAACCTTAGCGACCCAGGGCGACCCGATGCAGCCGCATTCGAAAGTCCGGTATGCGGCAGCGTAATTGCCGCAATCCCATCCCTTACAAGGGATCCCCCGCCGAGGTACCGGCAATCTTCGATTCCGAAGCATAAAGGTCGTCAGGATTCGTCTTGCCGTCGATAACCGCGACTTCTGCTCCGTGAAGCATTCGCAGCCAATAGAGGTACCTATTGACCGTGACGCCGGTCGTCGTCAGAAGGACGAGGTACCTGTGTAAGTCCTGAACCGAGGCTTGGGTAAAGTCAATATCCCCGCTGCCATTTACCGGGAATTCGCCATGGAAACTCCTGACTGCATCTTCC